>ERZ773114.2726-NODE-2726-length-15874-cov-4.020482_pt1 | contig 15874 bp, 12 predicted proteins | sample MGYA00580564_ERZ773114 | MGnify/ENA primary metagenome ERZ773114 (study PRJEB29015, sample SAMEA2737836) | human gut metagenome | biome: human gut; feature: human-associated habitat; material: faeces | place: China | collected 2012 ... | reverse complement strand
AAGCCCCGCCGCCAGGCGAATATGATATAAAAAGAGCCGCCCCCATCGGGCGGCTCTTTGCGGTTAAGCAGTCATTATTATAGCCCCAGCCAATCCTCCACCGAGGCCTTGATCTCGCCGTAGGCCTTTTCAGCGGTGGGCCGGTCGGCCGCCCGCAGGGAGTAGTAGAACTTGAGCTTGGGCTCAGTGCCGCTGGGCCGGGCCACCAGGCTGCCCTCTTTCCCCAGCCGGAATTCCATTACATTGGAGGCGGGAAGCCCCGTGGGGGTCTCACCCTCACCGTCCTCATACCGCTTGCCGGCTTCGTAGTCGGTGTGGCCGGTCACAGGTCGGCCGGCTATGGCAATGGGCAGCTCGGTCCGCAGCGTTTCCATCAGCGCGGCCATCTTTGCCATGCCATCGCTGCCGGGGAAGGTATAGCTGTCCACCTTATTAAAGTAGAAACCGTACTGGGCATACAGGTCATCCAGCGCCTCTCCCAGGTTTTTACCCTGCCCCTTGTACCAGGCCGCCATCTCACAGATGAGCATGGAAGCGACCACCGCGTCCTTATCCCGCACATAGCCGCCCGCCAGGTAGCCGTAGCTCTCCTCAAAGCCGAAGATGAACCGCTCCGGATGGCCTTCGGCCTCCAGATGAGCGATCTGCTCGCCGATGTACTTAAACCCGGTCAGCACCTGCCGCATCTCCACACCATAGTGCGCCGCGATGGCGTCGGTCATGGTGGTGGAAACGATGCTGCGCACCGCTACGGGATGTTCCGGCATTTTGTGCAGCTCCAGCCGGGTCCGGCAGATGTAATCCAGCAGCAGGGCGCCCATCTCATTGCCGGAGATAAGGCGCGGCGTGCCGTTCTGCAGCACGGCGGTGCCCACCCGGTCGCTGTCGGGATCGGTCGCCAGCAGCAGGTCGGCCCCCAGCTTCTCGCACAGGTTCAGCCCCAGCTGCATCGCCTCCAGTATTTCAGGGTTGGGGTAGGGGCAGGTAGGAAAGTCCCCGTTGGGCTGCTCTTGCTCCGGCACCACGGTGATATCGGTGTGGCCCATCCGCTTCAGCACGGTCATCACCGGCACCAGCCCGGCGCCGTTGAGGGGGGTGTAGACCAGCCGCAGACCGGCAGCCTTGCCCAGCTCGGGGCGCAGCGCCTGGGCCATCACCGCGGCATAGTACCGCTCAATAAGGGCATCGCCAATGTATTCAATGCGTCCGTCAGCCAGCGCTTCCTCAAAGTCCGCCAGCTTCACATCCCGGAAGATATCCGTCTTTTCGATTTCCTCGGAAACAGCGGCCGCTACATGGCCGGAGATCTGCGCGCCGTCGGCGGCATAGGCCTTGTAGCCGTTGTACCGGGCGGGGTTGTGGCTGGCGGTCACCATCACACCGCCCGTACAGTGCCGGTCCAGCACCGCAAAGGAAAGCGCCGGGGTGGGCATCAGGTGGGGATACAGATAAACCTTGATGCCGTTGGCGGCCAGTACCCGTGCCGTTTCCCGCGCAAAAATGTCGCTCTTGTGGCGGCTGTCGTAGGAAATGGCGGCGGAGGGGGCCTTATTCTGGGTAAGCAGGTAGGCGGCAAAGCCCTGTGTGGCCTGCCGCACGGTATAGATGTTCATACGGTTGGTGCCGGCGCCCAGCTCGCCCCGCAGCCCGCCGGTGCCAAATTCCAACGACCGGTAAAAGCGCTCATGCACCTCCTTTTCCTCATTGCGGATGGAAAGCAGCTCGGCGGAAAGCTCAGGGTCGGTCACTTCCTCCAGCCAGCGGCGCAGCTCGGCCTGTTCTTTACTCATATTTCAGCACTCCTTTCGGGGGATATTTTCCAACTCCATAATAGTCAAAAAGGGCCGGGCTGTCAATCGGGAAAAGCGGCGGGTTCGACTGCCGCCGGGGCCCCTCATCGGCCAATCGCAGTCCCTGCCGCCTTGCGGTGCCCGAAAAAATCTTCGCGCTGCTCGCTTGCTCGATTTTTTCGACCGCTGCGGGTGCTCCGCCTCGCTGCATCCGCCACTGGCGGCGCTCGGCTCCGCACCCCCTACCCCTCCCCCGTGGCGGGGGAGGGGCCGTCTGGGCAAATAGCTGCTTGTTCAACCCATAGTCTCGGCAGCGTGACTATCTGCGATTGGTTTGCGGAAACCAAATAAAATGCGCTTGCCCCCTGCACCCGGACAGCGGACTGCACCGCGCCGCAAAGGGCACGGTGCAGAGAAAAAGCGATTACTTCCGCATGGCGGCGATGGATTCTAAAATCTTGGCCATGCGTTCCTTGTGCTGGGCCAGCTTGGCGCGCTCGGTTTCGATGAGCTGGGCGGGTGCTTTGGCAACAAAGCCGGGGTTATCCAGCTTGCGGCCGATGAAATCAATGTCGCTCTGGCACTTTTCACGCTCTTTTTCCAGGCGGGCCAGTTCCTTTTCCCGGTCGATCAGCTCGTCCATCGGGATGAGGGCGCGGGCGGCATGGGTGATGATCTGAACGGCGCCGGGCAGCTCGAACTTTTCACCGACCTCGACCTCCGAGGCGGAGGCCAGGCGCTGCAGGAACGGGATGCCATTTACGAAAATCTGGGCTTCGGCCGTTTCGATATAGACCTTGGCCTTTTTGGAGGGCGGGATGTTCATTTCGGTGCGCTGGTTGCGGATAGCCCGGATGATATCAATGATCTCATCCGGAGTAAGATTGTCAAGATCACCATGTGGCTGTACGGATTCGTGCAGAGTATTTTTTCCATCCGATTCAATAACAACAGCCATCACTTCGCTTCCACGTGTGCCATGCATACGCGGTTCAACAGCAACTACGGTTCCGCTTACGCTGGAATGTACCGGAGCACTGATAAATCCGGCAGCTTCACCGATCTTCTGACCAACTTTTACAGTGTCACCAACCTGAACGATCGGATTAGCCGGTGCGCCCAGATGCTGTGACATGGAGATTACAACTGTCTTCGGATCCGGGAATTTCTTCAGAGCGATGTGCTCACTGAATTCCTTGCGTTCTGACGGATGAACACCGCCATAATATCCGTCCAGTCTGTCTTCTCTGATGGACTTCACATAGTCGTTGATCACCTTGAAATTAACTTTGGAGAAATCACGAACCTGTACAGGCTGGTTTAAGAATTCTTCCAGACGTCCCTGTTTTGCAAGTCTCTGGTAAATCTTCTCCCATGCACAGTCTTTATTCGGATCTACTTCGCATTTTCCATTCTTTGCTCCACCGCACTGTCCATTGACAAGACTCTTTGAACAGTCAACGATCGGACAGACACCTCCGGTAATGTTCAGATAACACTGCGCACATGCGTCACAGCTCTTCTTGGTAAGTGCCATGCCATGATGACCTCTGTAGTTAAGGGTGTTGCTTGCAGCAACTACCGGCTTACCTGCCAGATCCGCAACGGTCTGAATACCAAGGCCACAGGAAATTACTACTACATTCTCTGTACCTTCCGGAATCAGATCCTGTAATTTTCTTTCTGTGTGCATCTTGTTGCATAAGAAATCAAATTTTGCACTGCCTGTAACATTCTTTCCCTGATCTGCAGCGAATTTCAGAAATTCGTCACAATCCGGTTCGTCAACAGTTTCAAATTCTTTGAAACATTTGTTGCAGGCAATCACAAACAGGTTGTCCTTACCGTCAAGCACTGATGCAAGTTCATCATTGCTTTTCAGTTTGTACTTAGTATAGTTTTCCAATTGCTCACCTTCCTCACGATAAAATTTTATCCTTATGATATCTGTTCTTATCCGTTCCCTCCATCTCTGCACTCAAAAAAGGGCTAATAAAACCAGATAAATAAGTTCAATACATATACCTTATTAAATGTAACATAAAATGCACATTTTATCCAGTTTTATTAGCAAATTTTATAAATTTCTTCTATGATTTCATCCTAAAATTCTATGAAGTGCAGATATTTGTACTGTAAAGGATGTGGAATCAGTAAATTGTATACAATATACCACATTCTATAGCAACTATGACGATTCAGCACCTTCACACAGTTACGCTCTCAAACTCAAATCTTTAGAAATCGCCTTCGGTGATGGAATAATTACTCTCCATACAAGTAAATACTAATGCAGGCTTCAAAAAGATATGATATAATTAAAGAAAATATTTGCAATATCCCCCAACCACTCATTTATCAGAAAGGAGCGTGTTTACATGAAGAAGAAAATCCAACAAATCCTGTTGACGTCACTGTTGTTTGTATTCTCAATACTGATCATATCAATCCCGACTCAGGCTGCCAAACCTGCAGCTACAACCGTTAAATCCAAAACTTCCTATTCCAATTCCAAAGAATCCATGACTGTAAGAGGACTGGATGCAAAGAAAACAGTAGTCTGGAAATACGTTACAAAGAAATATACTGCTACAGAGCTTCCAAGGACAAAATGTATTGTCCGCAAGGATAAGGTTTATGTTTTTGAAAGCTCAAAAATCGTCGTACTTCGAAAAAAAGACGGAAAACAGTTATGGACTGCAAAAAAAGTCAGTCCTGCAGGACACCTTTGCAAATTTGACAAAAATGACAATCTATATGTAACCGGATACTACGATAACTATGTTTACAAAATATCCACAAAAGGAAAGATTCTCTGGAAAACAAACACATCCAAAGCCAATAATTACTGGCCATATAAAATAAACATTTCCGGTAATCAGATGACCATCCTGTATGAAATGAATAATAATGATGATTCATCAGAAAAAACTCATAAAATAGTTTTTAATATAAAAAATGGTAAAATACTGAAGTATTCCTAGATTACAGCTCATAAAAATAGCGGCAACACTGCCGCTATTTTTGATTGAGCACATCTGTTTCTTTTATTCTCCTTTTTATGAACACTTCTGATAATCCTCTCTCAGTACTTGTATCATGAGTTAAGACGCTGTCCGCAATATTCACAATTGCTCAGACGTCCTTTTATTACCTGATTCTTTGCACCGCAGCTGGTACAGGTAACTGTAATATAAATCTTTTCATTTACACGTCTGTTTGGTGCAGTAATCATAATATAATTTCCTTCTCTGTCTATCTGGATATTCCGGATATATCCCCTGGCAATAAATTTTTCCAGTTTTTTTACTGCACCTTTTCCCAGCTCCTGCTCAAGTTTTTCAAATGAGACCGTATTCTGGGCATAAGATTCAAACCAGCAGGCAATTTCTCTGGCTTTTTTCTTCCGTAATGCTTTCTGAACTTCCCTGAAAGTCGGATATAAAAATAACAGACAGAGCAGAATCTCTGTTGCTGCCATTCCCCAGCGTCCTTCACCAATATACTTCTCCGATGCACCAATAGCTCCCAGGGATAAAAGCATGCAGAAGCCACAAAGAACCCACTTCAGTTTTCCCAACACCCCTGCTTTTTTATTTTTTTCTGTCAAAAAATCATTCATGTCTGTTTCCTCTTTCGCTGATTAATCAAAATTCTATGATATATTGGTGAAGCTTCTGTCAGCCTGCCCCCAGCAGAAGCCATGCGTCACCTGACGGATCATAATAATAAACCACATTGTCTCCTACTGCATAATAATGTTCTTTTGTAAAATGATCCTCATGATCCGTTCCCAGAACAAATACCGGACAATTTCTTCCTTCAATGTACTCCTCAGTGCCTGTATACCACAAAGACATCCCAAGACCAAGGTAATAGCTGACTTCATCTGTCTCAGAAAGCTGTTCTCTGGCAATCTTTATATTCAATGCTGAATCATGCTCCGGATTACACTCTGGATCGTACTCTGACTCATACACGGGATTATATTCCGGATCATACTCATCCCAATTATAATATATGGAGAAATCATAGCAGTGGGTTTCTGCTGCAAGATGTCCATCCTTTAACGACACCATAGGATGGTATTGCACACTCATATTCTGCTTCTGTACAGAAACCATCACATTGGAATGAATCTCACTCACATTGCAGCGCAGGATAATGATTTCATTCTCCTGTCCCATATAGTATGGGGCGTTCAGATCATCCAGATATTCCCCTTCTTCCGTAGGCTGAGCCGGATAAACGCTGACCCTGCAATCATCCCCCGGGACAATGGCATAAATTTCATATCCCCCTGCATCAACCACTGTTCCATCCTGTAAAAAAGGATACGCAGCTGCCACTTCTCCCTGTCTGGTATATTCAAGTATCTCTGCTGCCTCTGCACCTTCATAGGTATATCCCAGAAATGCCATTCCGGCCTGACATTCATTTTCCCTGATAATGTCCTGCAGAATTGCCAGATTCTCATCTGCCCCAGGTGCTCTGGCAAATACTTCTCTCATACCTCCGCCATGGATACCAACAGAAAACAGTACCGCACAAACACATACAGCAATCGAATATTTTTTCATACTCTCATCTCCCTTCTTATCAAGCGGATATTTGCACTCCGCTTCGCTTTCTGCTCATAATAGAATAACTTCGTAGTTTATCAGCTTGCTATTTTAACGTAGTTACGATCAGCTTACTTTCCAGTGCAGCTGCTATCAAATCTTCTTTACAGCTGTATCCTGCCCTGGCTATCATTTCCTGAAAATTCCATCTCACCCCGGAAGTAGAACATTTCATTTCTCTTGCAATCTCTGAATATGACATTCCACGGATATACAGGCGGAGCATCTCAAGCTGCCTGGGACTGATATCGCCGCTTGTGATCCAGTTAAGCTCCACCTTCGGCGTCATATCCGGAAATACATGCTCACCATTTAAGGTTCTGTGGATCACACTCCGTATTTCCTCTTCCCCGTGATCCTTATACCAGAGACTGTCTGCACATCCACTTTTTGCCCTTTCCAGCACCTTGGGATCGATCAGGGAAGTAACGATCAATACCTTTGTATAGGGATACTTCTCCCTGATCACTTTTCCGGCACTGAGTCCATCATGATTATGAAACGTCTGCACATCCATGATCACAAGATCAATTGCCGAATAATCACAGATTTTTACAGCTTCACGTGCATCTGACACTGTCTGGACATGTCGGAATTCCGGCTCCTGCATAATAATATATTCAAAATACTTCTGCATGATCTTCTGATCTTCTACTATCAGTATCCGTACCATCGAATCCCATCCTTTCTGTCAGTGGCATTTTCAATATCAGACAAAACTCAGGGGAAAAAGAAACCTGCATCCTGCATTTTCCTGATTCAGCTGCCTTTCTCAGTGCAGATAAACCACCGCCTTCTTCCGCATTTTTGTCAGGCACCTCTCCATCATTGGTAATCTGAACAGTATATTCATCTGCATTTTTGTCTATCTTCACCCAAACAGTACTGCCATGGGCATGTCTGGCACAGTTTGTCACACATTCACGGATTGCCCTGTCTGTCAGCAGCCTGTAAGATGGATGCATGGGAAAGTTCCCACTGATCTGAACTAAAATTCCAAGCTCTTCTGCATGTCTGATCGTATCCTTATATACTTCTTCCATACTCTCAACAGCAGAACCGGTAAGAATATAAACCAGATGTTTCAATACAGACAACTGTTTATCCATTTTATCCGGATCTTCTTTCCTTTCCAATATTCTGCGTATTGACAGAAGGCTTCGTCCAAAATTGTCATGAACCTGCATTTTCATGACAAGCGTCTCCTGCTCTCTGATTTTATCTCCGATTTTTTCGTACATTTCCTCCAGCTTATGATTCAGGATTTCCAGCTTTTCATTGTTTGCCCTGATTTTTTCACCATTGTAATAAATTTCTGATACATTAACTGCCACTGTCTGCAGATATCCTGCACAATCCGGCTCCTGCAGACTATATTCCTGAAACATCCAGACGGAACCATCAGGAAAATAAAACACATTACTGTCTTTGCTCAATCTGCAAAGACCTTCCGATTCAGGTTCCCCACTCATTGCTTTCCTTAATGCGTCATAATCCTGCAGATAAGAACCTGTCATGATTCTGCTCAGCTCCTGCATCTTGGTATTACACAAAACAATCCTTCCAAGAGGATCCGAAAAACAGACTCCACAGGGAACGTCATTCACAGCCTCGTTCACAGACCAGTAAGACAGAGAATGATAATATCTGCGTCTCTCGCTCCGGATTGCCCAGCAAAGATAAAGCAATAATCCTATAACCACCGTCATTAAAACACTGACCGGATAACCCTGAAGCATTGGCTGATAGGAACTTTCTCCCAGGCAATATCTGTGATCATTCATCAGAGCACCCATGAACATAAAAGAAACAACAAAGACAGCCACTGCCGTTACAATTTTCTTTTTCCCGGAAAAGCAGGTGCTTCTTACCAGCAGGAGGATTAATTCCAGAATCATGCAGATTTCAAGAAGAATCATCAGAACATTCTGTATTGCCATACTGCATTCCACAAAACTGATCATCTTCCGCCTCTCTTTCTGAAGACGATACATCTGATAAACCATTCGTTTTCATCTTCCTGCTGCACTTTTAATTCCGGCCTTTTCGACATGAATCCACGCAGATCCGCCTCTGATACAATATGAACTGAAATCCGCAGAGCATCATCAATCTGCGACACACGGAAAAAAACAGACTGCATGATATCAAGCAATCGTTCCACAAGCCATTCAAAAGTGTCATAGCATTTTAGTATATCCTCTGCATTCAGCTGCACATCCGCATTTTCCACGTAGTAAGCTGCCCGGATCCTGCATAATTTTAAACTGTCACAGGATTCCGCCAGGCTTTGTCTGAGATCTTCCATTGTAAGCAGATTTCCATCTGATGCATATTGTGTCAGCACCAGATTCTTTCTCCGCTTCAAATACGTACCAACAACTACAATTTTACCGAGAATCCGATCATATTGTTCCCTCGATTCTGTCCGCTCCAGCTCATTCATAAACTGTGACAGCAATTCCAGCTGACCGACGGTCTGATTCTGTATCATATTTAACAGACGGTTCTGTTCTTCTGTCTTTCTACGCTCAGCCTCTTTCTGATAAGCTTTCTGTAACAGACGGTTTCTGGCCGTCAGTTCCTCCTGCTGTTCCCGAATATCCTGATACTGATCCAACAGTACCGAAATATCCTCTGACCAAAACAAATGTCCTCCCCTTATAGGAATATGGTTGATCCGGATTCCCTGTTCCTGTACGGATGATCTGTCTATTATGATTCTACGCAGTTCAGGCGACAGCTCTGGAAAATCACCGGAATGATAATAGCGCTGAAAAGAACAATCTGTAATCTCTGCATCCAGTCCTCCGGAAGTCTGGAATAATTCAAAATATCGATTATTGGTCTGTATCAATCCACATAATATACAACCCTGAAAAATTGCCGCCATTAAAAGGCAGCACACTGCCGTCATATCCCCTGCAATGATTTTGATGAAAGGCAGGCGGAGTATATTTCCGATATTCCACCCCAGAAGCAATATTCCCGGAATCACTGGCAGCCAGAACTGTTTCTTTCCCGGAATTCTGCTTTTTCTGATCAGAATGATTTCCATCCCTGTCAGACAGATCAAGATCCATCCCTGAATCACCATAAAAACAATACCATAGCTGTAATCTTTATCCGAAAATGGGGGCTGTTTGGAAAAACGAAATACCAGCTGATGCAAATCATTTGTAAAAACACTTACGATCAATATCGCTGCAACGGTCAGCAAAATTATAATCTTTCTGACCGTTTTCTCTTCCTCCTTTTCGCCCAAAAACATTGCTGCTGCCAAACCCAGAACCGGAATCAGAATCATGGGAATATAATATAGATACCAGCAGATATGTTCTCCAAGAGGATCATGAAAAATATGAAATTTTACTGTCCGCACAAAGAACCAGAATACCATCAGACAGCCAATTGCAGTCAGACATCTGCGCGTTTTTTTATGTACTACATGCTTTCCCAGATAAATCACCCAGGCACAGTACATTCCCAGATAAATACAGCTACGACACTGATCTGCCAGATTTCTCATAAAAACATTTTCCGTTCTCACCTGCCTGCAGAAATAAGCCAGCAACACACTTATCAGAATCACTCCATATGACAGAGTCCTCTTTTTACTGTATGTCATGAAAGTTCCTCTCTTACCGGAGCGGGTTTGAAAAATGCTTTACGCAAGATGTGCGTCACAATTTGCAGGAATGATTTTTCAAACACACCCAACCTATTTTTGTAATAATTATACTATAAAGCACCATTTTATCATATAGCTTTCAGAAGAATCATCTATTTTCAGAGTTTTTATCACAAACAGAGTGAACAATCCTGTCCACTCTGTTTCCCATTGCTTAAAACGGTCTTGGCTGACCACAGTATTCACAAAACTTTCCGGTATTCTCTGCACCGCACTGGCATTTCCACGAACTGTTATTCTGTTGCATTCCTCCGGTCATGTTCGTTTCTGACATTCCCGTCTGCTGCATTCCTCCGTTCATGTTCATTCCGGACATTCCGGGCTGCATTCCTCCGTTCATGTTCATTCCCGGCATTCCGGGCTGCATCCCTCCATTCATGTTCATTCCTGGCATTCCGGGCTGCATTCCCGCTGCATTTGGTGTCAGTGCCGCAATAATCTGATATGCGGTCTGCTCCACTTCCATCAGTTCTCTTCTTTTGTCACTGCTTATGGAAAAAGTATTCAGGCGAAAATCCATATCATCAAACCACTGAGTTCTCACTTTAATACGCATAGTATAATCAAATTCATATTTATATACCGGTGGCTGATAACTTACAGTTTCTCCATCCTTTGTATATGTTTCCTCTTGCTGCTGTTGGTCTACATCAACCCTGCACTGTACAATGGCTGATAAAGGAACTATGTCCGGGTTTTCATTAACATCCAGTTTCCGCGCAACAGTAAAATTCCCCTTATTATCATCAATAAAAACATTGTAATTTCTGGTATTGATCTGACGGGTTATACAAAAATCCATTACCGCTTTTTTGTTTTTTTCACGATATTCCAGCTGGCGTTTGATATCCTCTACCGTACTATGCCGCCGCTCCTCAAACCATGGTGATAATTTTTTCGCACAATCCTTACACAGATTTCCGTCATCCAGTTTTCGATTTCCCAATAACCCAATTTTCTCTCCGCAGATGTCACAGATTTTCTTATCAAATAATCCCATACCCTATCCTCCTTTTTTATCTGAAAACCCATACTGCCTACCCGGAATGGTGCGGCAGTATTTTACCTTATTCTGTAACAATTATTTTTTCAAAATATGTCTTTACGGAAAAATCAACTTCACCTGTTTCAGAATCATCTGCTTCTTCGCCGTCATCAGATTCCTCTGCATCATCTTCTGCTATCAAACACAGTTTTCCATCATCCAGTAAATTGAACTTCATATTATCAAGACTGAAAAACATAGTTCCTGCCTCATCCTCTGTTACAGCCTTTAATACCAGTGCGTTTCCTTCCACGTCGCCCTGAAGTTCTACTTTTGTCTCTTCTCCGCTCTCTATTAAGATAATTTCAGCCTTTCCGTCTTCCACAGACATACTCATTTCAAATCCTGTAAAGTCAGCATTAACCGGCATCTGCATTCCAAATGCTTCCATCAGAGTACAGCTCCATTCTCCTTCAAAATCCTTCATGGTTGGATTTTCTACCGGTTTGCCCGGTACATAAGGCTCATACTCTTCCTTTTCCTGACTCAGGATCATTGTCGTTCCATCTGCTGTTAAGGTTATCTTACCGTCCTTGTACTCGCATTCCCCTGTCTGATCATTATGAGTCATCAAAATTTTATCATTTTCTATTTTCCACTCTGATTCATCTACTTCAGGCTCTTCCCCATAAACAGAACTTGTTGTTTCCATTTTACCGTCTTCTTTAATGTCCACGGTCACTTCCATTCCCATTGCCCCCGGATGAAAGGATGCACCTTCGCCCATAGAAAGCTCATTTACATACCAGGTTCCAATAACATCCTTTTCTTCAAGGGCATAAACACTTACGCTCATAAAGCCTGCCATTAAGACTCCTACTGTTCCTGCCATCCACAACCTCATTTTTTTACTCATACAAACATCTCCTTTCTTTTTTAATGTACTCCTCGGACTCTTTTTTACTTAATTTTGTGAGAAGATTTTTTGTTTATCTACATTATACGTGAACGCTCAGATATTTACACTAGCACTTCTGACAGTATGCATGTAATTTTTTGGATAAATTAAAACCTGCTGAAAAGTTTTTAACTTTTCTCAGCAGGTTCATTAAAATACTTTCTGTTTTAGCGCATTCTCTCCAGATTTTCCAGAATTATATCTGCGCTGATTGGTTTGGCAATATGAGCGTTCATACCCGCCTTGATTGCCTTTTTACGGTCTTCTTCAAAAGCATTGGCAGTCATCGCAATGATTGGTATATTTGCGCATTTCGGATCATTCAATGTACGGATTTCCCGGGTTGCGGTATATCCATCCATCTTAGGCATCTGAATATCCATGAAGATCAGATCATATTTTCTGCCTTCTGCAGATGACATGATATTCACAGCATCTGTACCATCCTCAACGCAATCCACATCCAGACCAATTTCCTCCATGATCGCTGTTGCGATCTCCCGGTTCAGCTCATTATCCTCTACAAGAAGAACTTTCTTCCCTTCATAACGCCTCTGGATTTCTGCCCGGATCTTCTGCTTCTCATTCTTAAGGGGCTCTCTTTGCTCCGGATCAGGTTCCTCCTTCACAGTCATCTCTGATATTTCACATTCAAGCATAACCGTAAACTCCGTTCCCCTTCCAACTTCGCTTTCAACATGAATCGTACCTCCCAGCATATCCACAATGTTTTTGGTGATTGCCATTCCGAGACCGGTTCCTCCTATTCCATTCTCCGTAACGGTATGTTCTCTTGTAAATGAGTCAAACACCTGCTCCCTGAACTCCGGCGACATCCCAATTCCATTATCCTTCACACTGAATACCACTGTTGTACATCCGTCTCTTCTGCATGGTTTCTCAGAAACACGAATGTTAACCGTACCCCCGACCGGTGTAAATTTCACAGCATTACTGCTGATATTCAGAAGCACCTGCGTCAGGCGCAGCTTGTCGGTAATGATATCTTCATGGAGTACATCCTGTGTATCAATATACAGCTCCTGCTGTTTAGAATGTACAGATTCCTGTATAATTGTATTTAAGTCATGCAAGATATCCGGCAGGTGTACAACTGTATATTCAATCCGTACGGAACCGTTCTCGATTCTGCTCATATCCAGCACATCATTGATTAGGCTGAGCAGATGCTGACCGGATATATGGATTTTTTTCAGATAATCCAGAACAAGCTCCTTATTGTCAATATGTGTTGTCGCAAGCGCAGTAAATCCAATGACCGCATTCATCGGCGTGCGGATATCATGAGACATATTATTCAGAAACACAGTCTTCGCCCTGTTCGCATGTTCTGCAGCCGCAAGTGCATTTCTCAGATTCCTATCCTGCGCAATCTCACGTTCTTTTTCTTCTGTCGCATCACGGATTGCAACCAGAACTGTACACAATTTCCCATCTTTATCATATCCCTGTGGCACAATGATCATTGTCATCCATCTTTCATCCACTGTCCGGGCTGTAAAACTCAGCGTTTCACGTTCTTCCAGACGCTTTGCCACCGTACTTATATCGACAAATTTCCAATATGCCTCCTGAAATGGCTCTGCAATCACCTGCCTTATAAGTTCTTCCTGATGCGCTTTGAAAAGCATATCCCCTTTCTGATCCGGCTTCATATTTCCTGAAGATTTCAGGATTTCGATTTCCTCTGTTTTTAGATTCACAAGAGAAATAGAGGCATATGCATGCCCCAGTGCATTGATCACCCGAAGTCTTTTCTGGTCCTGAAGGATACTTCTCTTTTCTGTTCTGCTCCTGTTCACCCGATAAAGTAAGAAAAGAAGCAGTGCAAGCAGCACATAAATCACACATATAATATTTCGTGTGATGTACACCTGACTTTCCGGGAAAAAGATATATGCATCGTAGTCTTTGATCTTCTCCCGACGTCCGAACCAGTTTCCTGTCTCTGAACGAAGATGGACAATTCCATTCTCATCTACCTCAAATTTATTTTTATACTGACTTTTTGCTTCTTCTATAGAGCGGGCAGTCAGCTCCTGTCTGTTTGTACTGACAACCTTATCATCATCACAGATCACAACACTTCCATTCATCTCAAAAGGAAAGTCAGAAAATAACGATGCCATCGTCAGATCTCCGTTAAGCTCATTTACTTCCTCCTTCTGCGCATATGTGATCAGGATACCTGCTGCATCCTGTCTTGCCACTGCCGCAAAATCATAGATCTTTCCTTTATTTCTCAGACGAGTGGTATAAGTCTTTTCCGGATGCTCTGCAATATCACGTACATAATCACTTTTGATCAGCTTCTGCCACAGCGACATAGTATCTCCATCTTTTGCACTCTGTTCTGTCACCTTCAGATTCTGATCCAGTACAAGGATTCCTGTCAGGCGCTGTTCCCTGGCATATTCGTCTAGCATTTCTGTACTGAGATTTCCTTCCTGTTCTATGACTCTGCTTAATTCTGTTGTTTTGTCCAAAAGACGTACCAGGCTTTTCACCTGATCATTGGTGTTATAAATCTCATAACTTTCAATTCGGTTTTTTACAAAATCAAAGGTCTCATCCAGAGTACTGTTCAGCTTGCTATTATCTCTCGCTGTCAGCAGAAGAAAAGTCAGTATTCCGGAAAAAATCAGAATAAACACAAGCAAACACGCATTTCTGTCGACCCTCTTTTTCTTCTGTTTCTGCGGTATCTGCCTTCTTATCTGTCTGCTCATTTACTTTCTCCTCCCGGCAGAGTTTCGTCCGCATCCAATCCGTATTTTGTAACTATTTTTTCTGTAATCCCTTCGCTTTGCATCTCTGTAAGCGTTTCTGTAAGCTTTTCTGCCAATTCTTCGTGAGTTCCTTTTTTGAAAGCAATTCCAAGTTCTGATTTATAAGGACTTTCCTCCAGCATACGGTAAGCGCCCTTGCCATCCTGTATCAGACTGCCAAGCATTGCCTCATGTCCCGCAATCGCATCTGCATAATTTTTTCTAAGTGCAGCATAAAGCTCATTCGGCGAAGAAAAACAATTCACCTGTTCTGCCTGCGGAAGATCTGATTCTATATTATGAAGAAAGAGATCTTCTGCTTTTGTAGTCGCCTGAACTGCAATCCTCTTCCCTTTCAGATCCTGAAGTGTCCTGATTTCACTCTCGGCTCTTACAACCACCATCTGACGACTGTACATATACGGTCCTGCCCACTGATATTTGTTTTCTCTTTCATTCATGGAATAGCAGCTCCACAGACAGTCTATTGTTCCATCTGACAAAAGTTTCTCTTTATCTTCCCAGACAATCTTCTCAAATTCAGGCTGATAACCCAGCCTCTGAAAGGCTTCCTCTGCAAGTTCCACATCAATACCTTTATACTCGCCATCACTCGTCTGATAGCTGTAAGGTTCAAAATAATCTATTCCGATAACAATCTCCGGCAGTTCACTGTCCGATGTTTTCTCTTTCTTTATTCCACATCCTCCCGGTATAAGGCTGCCTGCCAGAAGAAGTGCTGCAATACAAATTCTTTTTCTGCGGGTATGGGAGTCATTCTTTCGATTTTTTCTCATATCCAGTTCCTTTCCATTTATTACTGTTTCATAACCTGCGTGTCAGTGACCTTGTTTTCCCAATTAAAACAGAGGGCTTATCCAATTCGGGCAAACATCACAACGGTGCAAAAAAAGTTCCACGTAAAAAACTTTTACAGGAACTTTTTTCATAGTCATCTCAGTTTTTTGACTGATCTTCCTATAAATCTATCAACAAAACTTCTGATACAGATTATACATTTCATATACTTTCATGTCTA
>ERZ773114.2724-NODE-2724-length-15881-cov-3.102237_pt1 | contig 15881 bp, 3 predicted proteins | sample MGYA00580564_ERZ773114 | MGnify/ENA primary metagenome ERZ773114 (study PRJEB29015, sample SAMEA2737836) | human gut metagenome | biome: human gut; feature: human-associated habitat; material: faeces | place: China | collected 2012 ... | reverse complement strand
AATTTAGCTGCCTTAGTAAATTATATTGCTACAGAGGGAGGAGCTAACCCTACAAATCAAATTTTATTTTCCAGAGTAGCAAAAAACACAGGAACTGATGTAATAAAAAATACTAGTTTAACAGGTGACGAAGCCAGTATTTTTGATGGAAATAAGTATGCTGGAGCAAAAGGCGAATACCGTTTAATCATTTCACCTTATGTTTCAATTTACGGAGGAAGTTTAGGTAGTGCAAGTAACCAAACAGCAGTAACATTAAGAGATATGTACTCATTAGGGGAAAGCTGTTATAGATATAGCCAGCCACAGTTCTTTACAGCATTAGCAAAAGCACTATGTTTTGATAAAACAGACTTCTTTAATATGACAGGAAAGCCATCAGATACACTTAATTCTGTATTTCCTACTAAAAATTGGAAGAAAGTAGTAGACGAATTAAATAAAAATACAGGTTGTGGGATAGGTCTTATCAATTCAGATATGACAAGAGATGAAAGTTTATTAAAGAAGACAAATATAGGTTCAATCACACATATTTTCCTAGACGGAGATAAAGTAAAGACAGCTTCAATGGAATATGTAGGAAAGAAGAATGAGCAGACAGAGAACACAAATAAAGCTATATTACAGGCTACATTACAGCTTGCAAAGGCTTCAACAGATAAAAATGGAGTATCAACAAATGCGTTTGTCAATGAAGCATTAAGTAGTGAGGTACTTTTAAATGGGACAATAAAAATCCCAATAGGAATAGGAGAAAGTAGTAGTAGTAGTAATAGTAATAGTTTATCAGCATCATTTGAGGAATTTGGAAATGCCGTAGCCGATAAAATTGAAGCTGAATATAAGGATACAGATGGGAAGTTAGCACAACAAGCAGTAGAAACATTGGTATCCGAGAATTTCGGTTTAGGTAATACAAGTAAGCTAAAGGATATAGCATTAGGAATTTATATCTTAAACCGATTTGGAATGGATGGATTAGATACTTCAACAGGTATTGAAAACCAGTACATAGAGGATAACATAACAAATAAATGGAAACAGATATTAAGCTACGCAACTTTATTAGCAAATGACAAGAGTAGAGCTACCATTGAAACAGGAAGTGGTTGGAAAGGTGCTTATTCAATTACAGCAGACAAAATAACAAAAGACACAGTTTATGGTTCTGTACCATTGGATAACACAACATATGCTAAAGTAGGTAATGCAAAGAAATTAGCAGAAGCCAAGACAGCAGGTTTAGATGGTGAAAATGGTCAGATAACAGTACATAATGGAAAAGTATTGAAAGATATTATAGACGGAAACGACAAACTTTCAGACGGCTTTGTACGAGTACCAATAGCATTTGGATTTAATCCACTTTCAATCAAGCATATTAACACATCAAGTACAGGAGCAATAAAGGAAAAGACATATGTAACAATGCCAAAGAACTGGGTAGGACAGATGACAGAAGCATTGTTTACACAGGCTAATACAGGAAATTTATTGGATGGGACAACAAAGACATCTAAAGAAATGTTATCCAAAGCCGATATAACAAGTGAACACAAAGGTGTATTGTATAACTATGGTGGAGACACAGGTTTATTAGGTTTACAGACACAGGGATATAAAGATGTAAGAGGAACACAGGCAAATGTACTTTTAAGTGAGAGTAACATATTAAATCCAGTAGTAACAGGAAAGGCTTTCAATCCAGTTTATGGGAAGAAAGTAAATTCAAATGCAGAGGTACAGTCAGCATACTTAAACACATTTGGAATAAACACATACATAGCAGTAGGTTTAGCAAGAGGGTTTGACGGTGGCTATGACGATAATAACTCAGCATTTCAGAATGTAATTAAGAAGTTAAATGGAGAAAACTCTTTATTAGTAGTACCAAGACGAGTAGATTTAGCTGTTAAAGCAGAAAAAGGTGACACAGCAACAGCCTCAGATTATACTAATAATTACTTAGGAAATATACAGAAGATGTCTTCTGACAAGTGGGTATTAAACGATGCAATAACAGCAAATACAGGTTCTAATGAAGGAAGTTTAGTATTAGCAGTAAATAATTATATATTAAATGCAGGGTTAGTAAAAGCACAGAGTAGTGTAGGAACATTAGACGGAAACAATCTAGGCTTACAGGGTGCATACGGTCAGAGTTATGTTATCTGGGGTAAGGGTATGCCAGTAGATGCTTTATTAACAACAGAAGTAGATGGAAAGATAGTACCGTTAGAGATAGCAACAGACGAATTTGATAGCAGTGTCATTCCAGGGGTATGGACTGCTGTAGAGGGAATTGATAAACTTCTAAATGTAAATAGATACTACACAATAAAAGATAAAGATGGAAAAGAAATTACATTAGAAGTAGAGGAAGCAGTAGTAAAGCCAGCGACAGTAAATGGAGCGTATGTAGATGATAAAGAGGATAAACAGAGTTCATATAGAGAGTTTTTAGATAAATATAGTGAAGCCGTAAAAGAGAATAATACAAAAGACTTTGCTGTTTATAAGACAGAAGATGGACAAAGTATATACACAAGGAGAACAATCTTTGATACAGCAAGTTTATCTGATGGAAATACTAGTAATAGTAGTAGTAATGTTACTAATAATGTTGATACATATATCAAGACACATTCAGGTGTGACAGATGCAGACCCTTGGAGAGCAATCATTGAAGATACAAATTCAGATAGAGCAGGCACACCACAGAGTATAGCAAATATATCAGCAAGTATAAACAATGGTTTAGATGTAGTAGCCACAAGTGAAGATGCGAAAGCATATGCAACTGACAATAAGACAAATAGAATGGGTATTGTTTTAAAGGTAAAGATAAAAGGAAACCTAAATCAATACAATATGATAAATAAGGTAGACGGAACAAATGAGACAATAAAGGTAGCACCAGAAACAGACGGAAAAGGAAACTATACTATTTCAGGGACTATTGCAACAAAGAATGGATATGCTACATTAACACCAAGTAAGGGTTTAACAGTAGACGAAAATGGCTATGATAAGATAAAAGATGTAGCAATAGAATTTTCTAATGGAGCAGATGACCCAACAGCAACAGAGGAAACAAAGAATAAGAGCTTTGAGGATTATGTTACAAACACAGTATTAAACAATGTAAAAACAGCCGATGGAGATACTGAACACCCAACAATTAAGAGACAAGGGATAAAGAATGTAACAGCAGGTGTTACTGGAAACTGGAAGCCTAACAACTTCACACCATCTTCAATCTATGTAAAATATGAGGAATACCCTCCTGTTTATGAGGTATATAGAAGTAAGACAGGAACAGAAGTTGTAGTAGAGAAGCCACAGTTATGGAATAATAAAGGAAACTTAGATGGTTTAAGTGATGGTACAACAGGGACACCAGACGGTGGAAAATACATTCCAGTTTCAGCCGTAGCGAATAACTATGACTATAATAATAAAGATTTCCAAGCCAAAATGTTAGAAGATATGGATGGGGAGAAAGTATTAAAGACACCGACAAGTTGGAAAGAAATACTAGAAGCTAGAAAATACACAAAGAGATTAAATATATTTAAGGATACGACACATAGTTCAAGTAACGGAATAAAGGGTGCATATAGCAATGTATATGATAGTCAGTTAATTGGGGAAGCGTGTGAAACAAGTCAAATTAAGACAAAGACAAATGGGACTGTAGACTATAATTCTCCACAGAACACATTTTTAAATATGCAAAATCTGTTTACAGGTGATTTACATAGAAGAAATGGTACAGACTATCAAGTAAATTCCGATTATGAATATGCCTTTGGTAGAGCATATAAGGGACAGAACACAAACTACTATAAATATAATACAGGAAACTATAGAGTACAGAGAGTTTATGCAGAGAGTGGTAGTTATAGTAGTACAAACTACGGATACACAACACACTTACATCCATATGACGCTACATTAAGAGGTAGTGGAAATATTTATGGAGTAGCTAGTAACGGTTATTATGCAGATACAGTAAGTAGTCTTGAAAATAGTTACTATAACACAGAAACAGGAGAAGCAGGAAAGACAGACCCAACAAAATATGCAATCTATATTTTGTATGTAGAAGACCCATCGTCCGAGAAAAACGATGATGGAGTATCAGCATATACATATTTGCCTGAAGATATGATAACAAGAGCAGTATCATATAAGTCTTTAGCGAGACAGTATTTCCAGAGACAACAGAGATTAAGGTACTTAGAGGAGATTAATAGTAATAAGAGTAGCGATACAGATACAAAGAATATTACAATAAATCCAAATGAATTAAGTAGTGAAGTAAGCAATTTATATAGCAGTTTAAGAAGTGACATTGAAAGTAACAATAAAAATGCGAATTATTCACAGTTAAAAAGCATTGGTTCATTTAGTTCAGTAAATTTAACTGGAAATTCTTTAACTTTAAAGGGAACAGCAAACTTAAAGAAGCAAGGTTCTTCTGGTGGTAACACTTATACATTTAATGTTACAGTACAAGTAACAGGAGAGTTAAAGAAGCTATTGTCTAGTAAATTAACTGCACAGAATGGAGAAACAGCAACAGGTTGTGAATTAATGCAGAAGTTAAGTTCAGTAGATAGTAGTAATATTTATACAGAGTTTAAGAGTTTATTTAGTGATTATAATGTTAGTTTTGTGACAGCGAGTGATACATCTAGTGCAGAAACAGACACAAGAAAGAGATATTATAGAACAGACTTTGATACTTGGTATACATTATATATTAATATGAATGATACAGGAGCAAAGAGAGTAAATACAGATGGTATTGCAAGTGCATACAAAACAAATACAGAAAATAGAATGTTTGAAACAGAGGAAGACAGAAATAATGGAAAGGGATTTAATGTAAATAGTACAGCAAACAGTAAATATGAAATTAGAGAGTCAGGAATAGAGTATAGTGGAGAGTTAGATGGTACAGAGTATAGCAACTGGGGATTGAATGGTATTGCTAAGATATGTGCAGAGCTAGTAACACAAGGAGAAACAACAACTACAAAAGAGGTAGGAGTAACAGTTTATCCAGCTACACAATATTCTGGTAATAAATTTATAGCCGGAAGTATGGCTAAGTACGGACAAGTATCTTTTGGTATGGGTTCAACTTCAACACCAGCAACAGTAGGTACAGGAGAAGGCTTTAATAACTCTAAGGATTATACAAGTAGCCCTTATCTTCTACATTCAGATAATGCAACAGATGGTAGATATTGGAGAGATGTTTACCACGGATATAATAATTATAACTTCTATGTAATGGTATGGAGAGGAATGGATAAACCAGTATTATCCTCAGCAGCAGCCAATTCAGAACAGACAGCTATTGCAAACACTCAAAGAGAAGCACTTACAGGAGTTAATAAGATAGCAAATGTAGCAATCGGCACACAGGGTAGTAATGTAAATGGATTTTATTCAGGCACAGATATAGGTATTGCCCCAAGGGACAAGAAGCAACAACAGAGTGTAGGAACATCAGAAAAGATGTATGATACAGCCTTTGACTTAGTATGGAAGAATACACAAAGTCCAAAAGATGGTAATAGCCCAGCAATCAACTATTTAGCTTGGGGATATGAAACTTCTGGAAGCAAGCATATTCATACATCAGATGTAAAAGGACATAGCTTAGCACAGCACGGTACATACACTACAGTACAAAGTAATGGACTTACAGGAGAAGCCCCAGCAAAGCAGATAAAAGGAAAATTACTGGTAGACACATACATAGATGCAGAGGGTGTAGGAAATAAGTCAACAGCAGGAGAAGATTTAGGAAATCTAAGTGAGTTTAACATTAAAGTAAGTGATGTTGCCTATGGTTCAGAACATTCAAATCTAACATTCTATGGAGCAAATGCAAACTCATATAGAAATAATTGGACTGACAGTAACGGACAATCACAGCCTTTATGGATTAACCTTTATCCATTTGCAAAAATGAGGTATCAGAGAGTAAATCAGGAAACTGGATATTCAGAGAAAGGGTCTGACGGAGAGACAGCCGTAACAACACACGATGTATATGTAACAGCAAAGAATCAAAGTTCAATGATAACAAATGACTGTATAGATGTAGGTATAAACAATGGTGTTGGTGTAACAGCTACAAGTCCAGTAAGTAATCTATTAAAGATTAATAGTTCTCAATGGTCTACACATAAGAGAAGCATTAGTACAAAGGGAGCGGGAAATGTACTTCCAGGAGGAGCTATTTATATGTTAAATACAGGTAGTTTATCTAGTGCGACAGACGGAGCTAACAGGACAAAGATAGGTATAAGGGTATGGCAGACATACTTACCAGAGACAACAAGAGCGATGTTAGTAAAGACAAATAGAGACAGATATGGAGATAGTAGCTCAGTACAGAAAGAACTTAACGCAGCGAAGAACTTTTACAGTTTATCAGCAAAGAACTCACAAGCAGAGAGTATTTTACAAGCAGCGATGATTACACTAAATAATATTGATGTGAACTTGTATGCAAATGACAACGGAACAGTAAATAAGTTAGTTGGTGGAGGAAAGTATGGATTACAGTCTGGTCAGGATTATACTAAACCATCAGCGAACTATGGTGATGAATATGCAGGAAACTCTGGGTATAGTGAGAATGGAGAAGTAAATGACAACATTAAGGGTAATTCAGCTAGTATAGATACAACAAAGCTCTTACGAGGAGAAAAGATGTACTATAGAGTATGGAGTACAGGAACTGCAATAATGTTTGGTTGGTTAAGAAGCAATCAGAACACAAGCCCAACAATAGGACAATTAAGTGCTTACAAAGGTGCTATAGATAACGAACACGGTTGCTTAGATATTACAAACTGGATAGATAGAAGTACAGGAGAGGTATCTACAGGAACAGAGGACGGACACGCAATAGTTTATAGTGTAAATAAGAGAACAGCAATAGTAACAAACTTCTATAATATGTTAGACTTAGCACGAGATACAAGTGCAGGAGGAAGCAAACCAAAATCAACCACATATGATATGCCAGCAGATAATATGGCAGACGGTAATAATATGGCATACCTAGGAAACCAAGTTGATGAGTTCGGAGCTGTAGTACAGAACGAGAACCATAGTCATAGTGATATGTGGTTTGGAAATGGTAAGAAAAATGTAGATAGCGTAGAAACAGCAAAGACACTACAGCAATACAAACAGGCTTTATTAGGTGTAGCAGTATCAGGAAGTTCAACTAATTCAAGATTAGGAGCATCTTGGGTAAATCAATGTGTTAGTTTACAGGGAAATAGTTACTACAGTAACAAAAATCGTTCAAATGTAGCAGATGAACTTGTAAAATACACTTCACCTATAGCTCCACACACAGGTTGGTATGGAGAGGCTTGTGATGGTATAGGAGTAGTAGTAAGTTCAGCTGTAATTGAAACTGGATTTGCTTCACCAATACCAACAGGAACAGACACACCAGTAAGGACAAGTATAATTGACCCTACTTGGACACCAAAACACACAGGAAATAATGGGACTAATGCTACATATACAGTCTTTAGGGAAGTTTTCTTCCAGACAAATGCTAGTTCTAACCTAGTAGGAGCAGTAACAACAAATGGAGGTTACTTATCACAGGGTTCAGTAGTAACAACAAACGACCCAGCTAATAATGACAATGGAGTATTGTTCAATATGATAATTAATGGAAACCCACAAAAGATAAGGTTAGGAAAAGATAGTAACGGTAATCAGATAGGTTTTGATAGATTATATAAGTCAAGAAAATTCTACTTACCAAACGCAACTGTAATGGATTTAAACTAAACCTATTGATTTGATATTAAGTTAGTTTATAGGTAATGGAGCAAAGGTTAAGCTAGTTTATTTGCAGAGAGGAGAGTCTCAATGATAAGAGGCTCTCTTTTTTTGATGCACTAGCCTAGATAAGTAGAAAAGGTAAGGAAAGGAAGTAGAAATTAGACAGGGCATATACAGATATATAAGTGTAGAGAGAAATAAAGAAAGAATAAAGAAAGGATAAATAAATGAACACAGTAATAAGGTGAGGTGAACTTAATGAACAAGTTAGAAATAGTGTTGATAAATAGGTGTGTTTTTCATATTAAGACCTTAAAGAATAAGGACAAGTTAATTAAAATACCAGATGAGGTAAAGAAGACAAATAGATTTTATGGAAATCCAGTTATAGCGTGGACTTTAGGGATACAGCCGAATGAAATAGAAAATAACTATGATAAAAGTCCTAGACAGTTTAACGAGGATTTAGCTTATTTACTTTCATTAGAAATGACAACTGCAAGTACAAGTACAAGTATGCCTACAACTGCAACTACAGATACAGTTACAGTTACATCTGAAACTAAAGAGGTTACTGCACCAGAGAAGCTGACATATAGACAAATATTAGCAAAGCACGGATATGCTAGTGTTGGAAAGATAAGGAACACAACAGCAGGAGATTTATTGAAGATATTTGCAGAGAACTTTGTAGACTTAGAAGAAAAAAGTAGTCTAGCTAATAACTGTGCTAATAACATAGTAGAAGAAAATAGAGAAATACTAAGTAAAGAATTTGGGACAACAGACTTAACTAAGGTAAATATTTACAAGAAAGAGTTACAAAGTAAATATGAAGAAATAAGGTTTGGAGTATTTTATAAAAAAACTAGATTAGGTGGGAATGTATTAATCAAGTTACCAAAAGGGTGTCAAGTTGATATGCAAGGGTTAAAAGGGTTAGATTACCACAGAGTACCTCGTTTATTAGGTTTTGCTACAACATTAAATATGCCAACACAAAAAAGCATAGGAGTGTACCTAAACGAAGAAATGCCAGAAGGAGAGAATTACACTTGTGTAGTATTTACAATGATAGATTCATTAAGGGATTTTGCGAGTAATAAAGCAAATGCGTATTTATATGCCGATTATGAAGCTTTTTGTGAGGGAAAAGAGCCAGTAGCAGAGAGTTTTAGTAAACTAACTGAATATGATAAAGGATTAGGACACGAGATAGCATTAGGAGTAACAGCAGAAGGTACAGAAAAGTTACTAATAGATGGAGTAAATAATGCAGGATGTTTAGTGCTAGGGGGTCCGGGAAGTGGTAAGACAACACTAATGGATACGCTATTAATACAGGCTTTAAACCTAGACAATAAGGAATACAGAGTAGGGAATAAGACAGGAAGTGGAGAAGGTAATGGTGCAATAGTAATTGTTGACAATAAGACATCCGAGTGGACTGGTGGTTGGAGACCAGCCTTTAATAGTGTAGGAAAGGATTTATATGGGTTTGACGGAAGTTCTATATCTCCAAGTTTATTAGTATATGCAAAGAAAGGGGTTAAGACGAGCATAGAGGGAGATATACCTAAATATATAGGAGGAGCATACTTCTTAACAGATATAAGAGGTATAATAAGGGATATATTTCAACAGGCAGGAGTAAATAAAGTATCTAAATTTAACAATGGGGATTTTAATATAGACGGAATTACAAGGATACCTAGAATAGTAAGTTTAGTAGACGAGTTTAACAGTTTAGCAAGCACAACATATAAAAATGACTTAAAACAGCATTTATTAATTGCTAAAGATACCCGACAAGTAAATATGGGTTGGTTTATAGCAGGACAAGAGTTGCCAGCAAGTGTAATACCAAACAATGAATTACAGAGTTATCCTAATAGAATAGTAGGTAGTTTACCAGAAGGAACAGGGGCTGGCTCAGACAGATATAATTACTATAACATACAAATGGACGAGGATGTAGTTAGATACTCAGCTCAAAACACTTCTGTGCTAACACAAGGAGTATTTTACTATAAGGCAGTACAAGGAAATGCAGTATTAATGAAATCAATGTATTTACCAGATACAGAGCGAGAGCAAGCAATTCAAAGGACATATGATAAGAATAAATTGCAAGGTATGGCTGAATTAGATGCTTTAGTACATTATGGAATAAGGCACAATTTATTTAAAACAGAGCTAACAGCCTTAGATAAAAGATACCCAGGGAATAATATTCTAGCAGCCTGTTTATTCGAGTTAGGTATTATAACAGAAGAAGAATATAGAAAACTTACACACTTTAGACTAAGTAGATATTTAACAGAGCCAGTAGTTAGTGAGGACAAGGAGTTTTATATAGGAACACAGGAAAAAACACAGACACAAACAACCTCAGAAAATAAAACTAAGGTAGAAGGAGAAAACCTAGAGTCTATAAAAAATTCTTTCAAAAACAGCTCAAATTTCAACGAAAATAAAAACACTATAAACTATACAGAGAACACGAAAACTCTCAAAAATGAGCCAAAAATGACACAAAATAGAACGAAATCTAAAGTGTCATCACAAAAAAGTTTAGAGATGCCAAGAACATTAGGAGAAGCATTATATACAAGTAGGAAGTTAGGTAAGTATGTTATCAATAGTAAGGAATTAAGTAGTCAGAATGTAGCTGAGGAGTTACAGAAGCATATGATAGATTGTAGTGAAGTAAGTGTAGGTTTACTAGGTGGAGAATTGAAGAAGAAGTTATATGAGAAGTCACCACAGTATGTAGAGATAGTAAGGAGAGACACTTGGCACAATGTAATAACTACAGCTTCAAGAAAACTAGGAGGAAGAAATAGGATAACAAGGTTAGAGGCTTTGGACAATAACTTATTCTTAAATAAGCAGTACATAGATATAAGTAACATAATAAACACAGATACATTTACCGAGACAGAGGTAACAAGTTTAACAGACTTAATTAACTTTAAATCTTTAGATAGGGAGTTACCAGCACTATGTAATTTAACCATCGACTCAGATAAATTAAATAAAGCAAGTGTAGATTTAGGAGAAAATGCGATACAGAAGATATACACACACCTACCATATTTAAGGGGAATAACAATAATGTATCCAGATGGAGAGAGTATTAATACCCATAGGGAGAACATAAAAGACACAGAAGAAATAAAGAAAAGGCAACGCAAGGAAGCTGTGTTTAATAATTTTAGCAAAGCAAAGAAATCAGCGAAGCAGAAGAAATGGTTAAATACACTAGGTTGGGGTACATTAGGAACTGTAGTAGGATTAGGTAGTGTAGGTTTATGGGCAACAAAGAAGCTTTATAGACAGTTTAGATTATTGAGAATGTAATGTACTGTGATGTGATGTACTGTAAACTAAGAAAGAAGAAAGAGAATAAAGCATAGGGTAATACCAAAAATGGAGCAATTACCATAAATTACCTACAAATATAGAAAAAGAGATAAAAAATGTAAAAAAATTTCAGGACAATCATTAAATTGGTTGTCCTTTTTAGTGCTTTAGAGGGGGGCATATAATTATTATAGAATGTCAAATAAGACAATGTATCTGAGGAATGACTGGTTGATTTTAATAAATGAATGGATGAATAAATAAATAACTTATTATCCTTTGATGGGTTTTCTATTTAATTGCTAGTTAGTTAGTTTAATTGGTTAGTTAGATAAATCTATTAGTTTATTCTGAGGACAGTTAATCTTATTAAATAAAGAATAGAGAGATAGGTATGACATTAGAAAATACGAAATAGTTAGCCTATTAGTTGGTAGAGTAGTTAGCCAGTTAGTTAGTAAATGAGTTGGTTAGTTAGTGTAAGGTTTATTGAGGTGCTACAAGCAAAATAGACAATAGGATATAGAGTATAGAGAGTTAGGTGTTTTGTGATTGGTAATAGCTATATGGTCATCTAAGACAAAATCAAGCAGAGCCTAAAGATAAGCAAGCAAATAAGTAATCAATTAAGGCTATTAATCTATTATTATGTAAACCAAAATAGGTAGATTAGTAGTCCACCAAAATGTTTATTAGTAAAAAATATAAGCAGAGAAGTATAAATACTAAGGGATATTAAGGTCAAGGTAGGGGACATTCACGGTTTGTATATTGTATATATAATAAATTTAAGTATAAGCAAGCAAGATACAAAGGACTTAGCTCTTAAACCTAACTAAATGGTTACGGGTTAAAGTTTAGATTGCTTTAGAAAAGTAAACAGAACAAGCATACATAAAAGGAAATAACAAAGAAAGACAGAGCAGATTCGAGTAAAGCAGAAAGGAGAAAAGATAGGAGAATGAAGTTAATAAGTAGAGGAGTAGTCAGTTTATTAGCCGTCTCACTAATGTTAATGGGCTGTACAGGAAAAACAGGTGTAGGAAAAGAAGAAAGTGAAACAGAGGACTACAGTTTTACAGTAGAGCAATTAGGTAAGATATTAAAGGCAGGAGATAACACCCGAGAGGAATTGGAGCATACAGATGCGACAATATATGGAAAAATATCAAGTTTAGGTGAAAACGGTTTAGAGTTAGAGGGAAGTAACATAACAGTTGCAGTAGACTATACTGATAATTTGCTAGAGAAGGGTGTCCCAAAGAAGTTAGAGGTAGGAAAGTTAGTTCGAATAGATGGAATGATAGATACTATTGAGCTAGAATGTGATGACGAGATAAAGAAAGAGTTAGAAAACACAACAACAACAACAACAACAACGGAAACAACAACGGAAACAACAATGACAACGACAAATGCTACTGATACTGCTACTGATACCGATACAACAACAACAATGACAATGACAATGACAACAGGGAAAACTGAAGAAGCAACAGCAAATGAAGTAACTACAGAGCAAACCAGTTTAATAGCAAGTGCTGAGACGAAAGACGAGCAAGGAACAAAGCAGTCACAGTCACAGTCACAGTCACAGTCACAAGGAGGAAAAGAAGAAACCACACAAGACAGCTTAGAGCAAGAAGCAAAAGAGTTGGGAGTGGATTTAAGCAAAGTAAGTGTACAGGAAGCACCAATAGTTTATAGGTTGCGAAGCAATTTAGTAGAAAGTAGTTATAATGTAAAATTCACATTTATCAGTAAGCTAGAAGAAGTAGATGATGAGACATTGAATAAAATAGAGCCAAAAATAGATGGAAAGAGCTATAAAATACCAGAATTGCTAACAGAGGAAGAATTATTAGTTGAAGCGAAGAAGAAAGCGATAGAAGATAAGAAGAACGAAGCAAAGATAATGGAGGAAAAGGCAGAGCAAGCAGAAAGAGATAGATTAAACTCATTAAGCCAAGCAGACTTAGAAACATATATCAAGCAAGGTTCAGACGGACAGACGAGTGCCGAGCCAGTATTAAGTAGCTATGAAGCGACACCAATAAAGTATTTTAGGGTAGTAAATGGTAATAAATTACAGGGTTTAACAGATACGGGTAAGGAACTAAAGACGATAATAGTACCAGAGAATTTAGTTATAGAAAGTGATAGTGAGTTGTGGGATGATTTAAAGTCAGCGAATAAAGTAGAGTTTTTAGGGTTTAAGGGAACATATTTTACAGCGACAAAGGTATACAAAGAGGAGAGTATATCAGAAAAAGCAAAGAGGGAGTACAATGGTTTACCAGCACCCTATACATATAGTTATGCAAGTAACTTTAACATAAAATCAGGAGCATTAGAAGGGTGTACCAGTTTAAAGGTATTGGTATTACCATATGGAGTGCATACGGTAGGAAGTAAGGCTTTTAGTAACTGTCCTAATTTAAACTATGTAAAGATGCCAGAGAGAGTATTTAGTTTACAGGACAATATATTTGAAAATTCGAATAAGATAGTGTCACTAATAATGCCAGTACAGATAATACAGAATTGGAGTACAGAGGCTTTATATAATTTCAAAGAATACAGCTTCAATGTTTACTGAAGGGGAAGTAATTGGAGGAAATGCTACAGACCAAGCCTTATTAAAGTATATAGGAGAAGCTAAATTTAACGAATTAAATGCAAATGAAAAATATGCAGTTACAGAAAGTCAAGGATTTAATTCAGCAAATAAATTTAGTCAAGTATACCTAGAGGGACTAGGAAAAACATTTTATAAGGGTGCACCAGAGCGTTTATTAGAAAAAGCTAAGAGGGGCATTAATAGTATAAATAATGAGGTAGAAATAAACCTTGAAAGTATAAATGCAAAGATAAATGAACTTGCGTCTAAGGCTATGAGAGTAATAGCGATAGGATATTCTAATAGTCCAATGACAGAGAATACAATCAATGATGATGTTGTATTAATAGGTTTTGTTGCAATCAGAGATGATGTAAGACCCGAAGCAAGGGAAGCAATTAAGGAAGTACAGGAAGCTGGAATACAGGTTGTAATGATAACAGGCGATAGACTTGAAACAGCTGTAGCAATAGCTAAGGATGCAGGTTTATTAGCCAGCGAAGGAGATTTAGCTCTCACATCACAAAACTTAAAGACAATGAGTGATGATGATATAAAGGCTGTACTACCAAATATTAGGGTAATTGCAAGAGCCTTACCGACAGATAAATCAAGAATGGTAAGAATATGCCAAGAAATGAATTTAGTAGTAGGTATGACAGGAGATGGTGTAAATGATGCACCAGCTTTAAAAAGAGCAGATGTAGGTTTTGCAATGGGAAGTGGAACAGAAGCAGCCAAAGAAGCAGGAAAGATAGTAGTATTAGACGATAACTTCAAGTCTATAAAGGATGCAATTTGGTATGGAAGGACAATATATCACAATATATTAAAATTCTGTAAGTTCCAGTTAGTAATTAATGTAGCAGCCGTTGTAGTAAGTGCGATAGCACCATTCTTTGGAGTAGATGAACCACTTAAAGTAACGCATTTGTTGTTTGTAAACCTAGTAATGGATGGTTTAGGAGCAATGATGTTAGGGAATGAGCCAGCATTAGAAAGCTATATGAAAGAAACCCCAAGAAGACGAGACGAAAGTATTGTAAGTAAAGCTATGTTGGGACAGATAGTAACAATGGGTGTATGGCTTACAGTATTAAGTTTTGTATTTTTAAAGCTACCACTTTTTGATAAATTATTTACTTCAAATGAGCAGAAGCTAACAGCCTACTTCGTATTGTTTATATGGAGTGCTTTATTTAATGGTTTTAATGTTAGAGATGATAAGTTTGCTATATTTAGAGGATTAAAAGAAAATCCAGATTTTATGAAAGTATTACTCATTATAGTAATAGTGCAAGCAATCATTGTAAATGCAGGATTGATACCGTTAGCACCGTTTAAGTGGTTAGGCGAAATGTTTAGTTGCGTTCCATTTGGTTTATCAGGTTGGTTAATAGTAATACTTTTAAGTTTTACAATGATACCTGTAGATATGCTAAGAAAAGCAGTAATGTCAAAAAAGTAAAAAAAGAAAGCAAGAAAAGACAAACAAACAGACAAACAAACAGACGAAAAAGAGAGGTAATAGAAGAAAGTATGTCAATTAACCTAGAAAAAGGAAATAAGATTAATCTAACAAAGTTAGTACCTAGTTTAAAAAAAATTAGATTTTGTTTAGGTTGGGATATTAACAAGTATGATAGTAATAGCGAATTTGATTTAGATGGTTCTGCCTTCTTATCTTCAAACGGAAAGAGCGAAGAAAAAGATTTTATTTTTTATGGTAATACAACACATCCAAGTGGTGCAGTTGAATATGCAGGAGATAATAGAACAGGTGAAGGCGATGGAGACGATGAATCAATCACAGTAAATTTAAACAAATTACCAGAAAGTATTGATAAAATTACATTTGTAGTAACAATTTTTGAAGCAGAAAAGAGATTACAGAACTTTGGTATGGTTGAACACGCATATATTAGAGCTGTAAATGAAGAAACAAATGAAGAAGTGTTTAGATTTGACTTATCCGAAGATTTTTCAACAGAAACAGGAGTAAATGCAGGAGAACTTTATAAGCACAACGGTGAATGGAAGTTTAATGCCGTAG
>ERZ773114.2695-NODE-2695-length-16008-cov-11.150881_pt1 | contig 16008 bp, 10 predicted proteins | sample MGYA00580564_ERZ773114 | MGnify/ENA primary metagenome ERZ773114 (study PRJEB29015, sample SAMEA2737836) | human gut metagenome | biome: human gut; feature: human-associated habitat; material: faeces | place: China | collected 2012 ... | reverse complement strand
CGTGCCTTGTGCTGAGCTGGCAAGCCGCAGGCTTGACTGAGGGGTTATCTCGTAACTCTTTTACACCAAGAAAAAATTTCACGAAAGAACCCCTCCACCGCCTAATGACGGTTCCTCCCCCGCCTTGACTTTTCCACAAAATCTGCTATAATATAGGTATACAGGGACATCTTGCAGAAGTCCCTGTCTGTTGTCTGCATAACTGCTGCTTCTCTGGGCAAACTAAGGACGCACTGAAAAACGTTTCCGATATTTTAGGAAACACTGAATAAAGCCCGCCTGACGGCTTTTCACGCACAAGCTTTATGCAGTGTTTCCTTTACCCAAAGGAGCAGCACTATGGCTAACACGACACCATCTGACAGCAAGTCCCCCGCAGAGGAACAGCTGGATCAGGCACAGCTGATCGAAGAAACCGGCAGCGTCCGGACACCCAACGCCAAACACCTGATCCACTGCCTGAACATCATCGGTCAGGTGGAGGGACACAACGTGCTGCCGGAGGACACCAAGACTACCAAATACGAACACGTCCTGCCGGCACTGGTGGCGATCGAACAGGACCGCAGCATTGAAGGGCTGCTGATCCTGCTCAATACCATGGGCGGCGATGTGGAAGCGGGGCTTGCCATTGCGGAAGTCATCGCCGGCATGCAGACCCCCACGGTTTCACTGGTGGTGGGCGGCGGCCACTCCATCGGGATCCCTCTCGCCGTCAGTGCGGACGTTTCCCTCATCGTGCCCTCTGCCTCTATGACTGTGCACCCTGTCCGTACCAGCGGGCTGGTGCTGGGCGTGCCGCAGACAACCATTTACTTTTCAAAAATTCAAGAGCGTATCACAGGCTTCATCACCAGCCACAGCCGCATTTCCAAGGCTCGGCTGGAAAACATGATGCTGAACACACAGGAAATGGCAACCGACATGGGAACGGTCATCTCCGGTACAGAAGCGGTGGAATGCGGGCTGATCGACCGGCTGGGTTCCCTCCGCGATGCCATTGATGCACTCTATCATCGGATAGAAACACAGGAACTGCGACCGTCCGAAAACGCAAAAGCCTGAGGTAATATCAGGCGAATTTCCGACTTGCAGTTCTTTTCAGAAAGGCGTAACATTGGCAAAAAAATCTGCGTCTTCGAAAAAGAAGACTTCAAAACCCGCAGCGAAAAAGAAGCCGGCAGCCAAGAAAAAGACTGCCGGCACTTCTGCTGCACAGACCTCCAAGGAGGAGGCTCTGGCAAAGCTGAACCAGCAGCAGAACGGCAACACCAAATTTCAGTCAGTGGTACTTTTCACCAGTGCCATTTTATTTTTTCTGCTGGCATTCGTCCACGGCAACGCCGGCTGGTATCTCATGCACTGCATTATCCGCGGCATTTTCGGCTTTTCCATTCTGCTGGTGCCGATTCTGCTCATGGCGGCTGCCTACTTTACCGAACGCCAGTCCGGCATGAACCTCACCAAACGGCTGCTGCTGAGTCTGGGGCTGACCGTGCTGGTGAGCAGTTTTTTCCAGATCATATTCGTGGGCGACATCGGCAAAAAGGGCTTTTTCCGCTGCTTCAAATATCTGTTTGTGGCAGGCACGGAAAACGCTTTCGCCAGCGGCGGAGCGATCAGTACGTTCCTCGCCTATCCGTTCCTGCGGATCATCGGCACACCCGGAGCACAGATCATCATCATCTGCCTGCTCTTTCTCACCATTATGCGGCTGATGGATCTGAGTATCCGACAGCTGTGGTGGTACATAGGCTTTCCGTTCCGGAAACTCAGGGAACTGTGGAACCGCGATCCGGAATGGGCAGACGATATTCCCGAAGATGCCGCCGCAGAGGAAGAACCGGAATTCCTGCTGCCGGAACAGCACGCCCCGAAAATTGCAAAGGTACACCGCAGGGGCACTGTCCAGCCACAGCCGGAACCGGCTGCCGCAGAACCGGCTCTGGACGCGGACATTCCGGACTTTGTGGCTGCCGACCAGCCGCTGCCGTCGGAACTGGACGACATGATCCGGAACAGCTATTCCCAGCCGCAGGACGATGCCCCCTATACGCCGACGTATGACATGGACATTGACATTCCCCTTCCGGACAGCGAGCCGGACAACGCCGCGATCGTATCACCGGATGAACTGCTGCAGGACCCGCCGGAACTGGCTGAGCTTGCCGCAGAAACAGAGAATCCGTCAGAACCGGCTGCTCCGGCAGCACCGACGGTTCCGGCACGTCCCTACCAGATCCCCAGCATCGACTTTTTGCAGAACGGTGTCAGCCGTGCCGGCGACCCCGCGGTAGATCAGGAGATGAAAGAAAAAGCGGGCATTCTGGTGGACACGCTGAAAAGCTTTGGCGTGACTGTCCGGATCACCGGTATTTTCCGCGGCCCTTCCGTCACGCGGTATGAGATACAGCCTGCCGCCGGCATCAAGGTTTCCAAGATCACCGGACTGGCAGATGACATTGCCCTGTCGCTGGCGGCACAGGGTGTCCGCATCGAAGCTCCCATTCCGGGGAAGCCGGCGATCGGCATTGAAGTCCCCAACAGCCACAAGGACACCGTTTCCCTGCGGGAGATTCTGGAGAGCGACAGCTTCCGCAGTTCCAAGAGCAAGCTGGCGTTTGCCGTGGGGCGGGATATTGCCGGCAACGCCGTCATCGGCGACATTGCACGGCTGCCCCATATGATTATCGCCGGAGCCACCGGTTCCGGTAAGTCGGTCTGCACCAACTCCATTATCATGAGTATCCTGTACCATGCCACACCGGAGGAAGTCAAGCTGATCCTAATCGACCCGAAGATCGTCGAATTCACCGTCTATGAGGGCATTCCCCACCTGCTGATCCCAGTGGTCACCGACCCGAAAAAGGCTGCCGGTGCGTTGAACTGGGCAGTGCAGGAGATGCAGCGGCGGTATAACCTGTTCGCCGAAAACAGCGTCCGCGATCTGGGCGACTACAACGCCGCGGCTGCCCAGCCGAACAGTCCGCTGGAGCCTATGCCCCAGATCGTAGTCATTATCGACGAGCTTGCCGACCTGATGATGACCACGTCCAAGGAAGTGGAAGATGCGATCTGCCGTCTGGCACAGAAAGCCCGTGCGGCAGGCATGCACCTCATCATTGCGACACAGCGGCCTACCACGGACATCATCACCGGACTTATCAAGGCAAATATCCCCAGCCGTATCGCCCTGTCTGTCATGTCGCAGGTGGACTCCCGCACCATTCTGGACACCGGCGGTGCAGAAAAGCTGCTGGGACACGGCGATATGCTGTACCTGCCCAATGGCAAGATCAAGCCGGTGCGTGTACAGGGCTGTTTCACCTCCACCAAGGAGATCGAAAAGGTGGTGGACTTTATCAAGTCCCAGACCCAGAGCGAATACAGCAACGAGATCATGGAGCAGGTAGAACAGAACATTCCCGTCACCAAGGCAGAGGGAAAGGCAAAGGAACAGCGAAAAGATTCCGGCGAGCCGGAACCGGGCAGCGACGAGGACATTTTCGAACGTGCCATTGAAGTGGTCGTAGAAGCCGGACAGGCCTCCACCTCCTCCCTCCAGCGGCGGCTGAAGCTGGGCTATGCCCGTGCCGCACGCATCATGGACGAACTGGAGGAAAAGGGCATCATCGGCCCCTATGAGGGTGCCAAGCCCCGCAGAGTGCTGATGTCCAAGGAGCAGTTTGCCGAACGGAAAATGCGGCGGCTGCAATAAAAAACCACACCGTAATATTATATTGTAATTTTTAAAGCTTTATAGATTAGGCTCCCTTGAAAAGGGAGCTGGCAGCCGTAGGCTGACTGAGGGATTTTGCCGCGAAATCTGCAATTCAAGAAAAAGATTGCACCAGAATCCCTCCACCAGCTTCGCTGGTCCCCCTCCCTTTTCAAGGGAGGCTTATTCCTATAGTTTTAGCTGTTACACCATTCTGTGTAAAAATTTTTCCTGATGTATTCGATTTCATAGCCTCCTTTTTCAAGAAAGCCGAAACGGAAAAACCTCATCTATAAGGAGCAAATACATGACCAATTTTCTCCCTGTCACCATGCAGGAACTTCTGGAAACCGGCGTATCTCAGCCGGATTTCGTCTATATTACCGGTGATGCCTACGTGGATCACCCCAGCTTCGGGGCAGCCATTATCACCCGCCTGTTACAGTCGCAGGGCTACAGCGTCGCCGTTCTCGCCCAGCCGGACTGGCACACAGTAAAAGACTTCACCCGATTCGGCAAGCCCAGACTGGCGTTTCTGGTGACCGGCGGCAACATCGATTCCATGGTTGCCCACTACACTTCCGCCAAGCGGAAACGCAGCACTGACATGTACTCCCCCGGCGGCAGGGCCGGGCTTCGTCCCGACCGTGCCGTTATCACCTACTGCCGGAAAATTCGGGAGGCTTACCCCGATGCCGCCATTGCCATTGGCGGACTGGAAGCTTCTCTGCGGCGGTTCGCCCACTATGACTACTGGGACGACACCGTCCGCCCGTCCATTCTGGCAGACAGCGGAGCAGATCTGCTGATGTACGGCATGGGGGAACACCAGATCACCGAACTGGCACAGCTGCTGGCAGAGGGTGTGCCCATACAGGAGATCACGGACATTCGCGGCACCTGTTATCTCACCTCGCCGGAAAACACCCCGTGGGGCGGCGTGCAGTGTCCGGATTATGCACAGGTCTGCCGCGACAAAAAGGCATACGCCAAGGCAACCCGCCAGCAGTACGACCAGCAGGACGAGATCACCGGAAAGACTGTGCTCCAGCGGCACGGGGACAAGATGCTGGTGCAGAACCCGCCGGCAGTCAGCCTGACACAGGAAGAACTGGACGCAGTATACCGGCTGCCCTATCAGCGGAAGCCCCACCCCATGTACGATGCACAGGGCGGCGTGCCGGGCATTGAGGAGGTACAGTTCTCCATTGCCCACAACCGCGGCTGCTTCGGCTACTGCAACTTCTGCTCCATTGCCCTGCATCAGGGCCGCCGCATCACCTGCCGCAGCGAAGAATCCATTCTGGAAGAAGCGAAAAAGATCACGGAAATGCCCAACTTCAAGGGCTATATCCATGACGTCGGCGGCCCGACGGCAAACTTCCGGCTGCCCTCCTGCAAAAAGCAGGCGAAATCCGGCATGTGTGTCGGGAAAAAGTGTCTTGCTCCGGAACCCTGTAAGGCGTTGCAGGTGGATCACAGCGAGTATCTCCGCATTCTCCGGAAGCTGCGGAAACTCCCCAAGGTAAAGCGGGTGTTTATCCGTTCCGGTATCCGGTTCGACTATGTGATGGCGGACAAGGACGACACCTTCTTCAAGGAACTGGTGGCAGAGCACGTCAGCGGGCAGCTGAAAGTGGCTCCGGAGCATGTGAGCAACGTGGTGCTGGACAAAATGGGCAAGCCCCATATCGAGTGCTACGAAGCGTTCCAGAAGCGGTTCTATGAGATCACCAAGAGCCTCGGCAAGAAACAGTATCTGGTGCCCTATCTCATGTCCTCTCACCCCGGCAGCACCCTACAGGAAGCCGTAAAGCTTTCCCTGTTCCTGCGGGACAACGGCATGCATCCGGAACAGGTACAGGACTTCTACCCCACGCCGGGGACGATCTCCACCTGCATGTATTACACGGAACTGGACCCCTACACCATGGAGCCGGTCTATGTGCCGAAAACGCCGAAAGAAAAAGCCATGCAGCGAGCTTTGCTGCAATATTATCTGCCCCAGAACCGTCAGCTGGTGCTGTCTGCACTGAAGCAGGCGGGGCGGCAGGATCTCATCGGCACCAAGCCGAACTGTCTGGTGGCTCCGGAACAAAGATCCGACAGCCAACGCAGCCATGCCGACAAAAACCGGAATCCCCACACCAAAGGAGGCGTATCCCCACGAAAACCAAAGCATTCTTCCAAAAAATCGCGGCGATCCTGACTGCGGCAGCCCTGCCCCTGCTGGGCGGCTGTTCGCTGGACGATGCCGAGCAATATCTCACCGACACCGTACAGCAGGCGTTCGGCGGTGAGGAAGCCGAAACCGGCGGCGGCTCTGCCACCGGAAGCTGTACCGTCCACTTTCTGGACGTGGGACAGGGCGACAGCGAACTGATCGTCACCGACACCGCCGCTGTGCTCATCGATGCCGGCGAACAGAGTGCCGCGGACGACATTCTCGCCGACTTACAGCAGTACGGCATCACCAAGCTGGACTGGATCATCGGCACCCACCCCCACGCCGACCACATCGGCGGGTTCCCGACGATTTTAAACTACGCAGCACAGAACAGTGACCTGACGATCTGCAACGCCATGAGCCCCCAGCTGCCGGACAGCATGGTGCCGACCACCCGTACATACGAAAAGTTTCTGGACGGCATCGAAGCCAACGGACTGATCCTGACACCTGCCACCGCCATGACCATTGACATGGGAACGGCTTCGCTGAAGATCATACCTTCTCCCGCCGAGGACTACAGTTCTCTGAACGACTATTCCATCTGTGCCTATCTCACCTGCGGGGACACCAGCTTTTTCTTCACCGGTGACGCGTCCAAGCCGGAGGAAAAAGACCTGCTGGAAAAAGGCGAACTGGACGGCATACAGGCAGACGTGCTGAAAGTGGGACACCACGGCAGCCGTGAATCCTCCACAGATGCATTTCTGGCACAGTTACAGCCCAGCTATGCGGTGATCTCCTGCGGAACAGGCAACAGCTACGGACACCCCCACAGCGAAGCAGTGTCCCGCCTGCAGCAATACTGCGGCGAACAGATCTGGCGGACAGACGAAAGCGGCACGGTGACCATTTCGTCCGACGGCTCCAATCTCACCGTGACAACCGAAAAGTGAGGTGCTTCTGATGTGGATCATTGACCGGTTCGAAGAAACCATTGCCGTGATCGAAACCGACGACGGTATGACAGAGATCCCCCGCAGCCAGATCCTGGGCGATGCCAGAGAGGGCGACATTCTCCGGCAGAATCCGGACGGCAGCTATCAGACCGACACCGCCGCCACACAGGCACGGCGGGAAAAGCTTGCCGCACGGACACGGCGGCTCATGGGAAAATAACGGGTGGAGCAACAGGTGAATCAACTATGAAAATCGTAATTATTGGGAACGGCAAGATCGGCAGCAATCTGGCTGCCCTTCTGGTGCAGGAGGGACACGACATCACCGTGGTAGACTGTGATGAAACCCACTTGCGAAAGAGCCAGAACACACTGGACGTTATGTGCATCGAGGGCAACGGGGCAACGGCGGAAACCCAGCTGGAAGCCGGAGCAGACAAAGCCACCCTGCTCATCGCGGCAACGCCCTATGACGAAGTGAATGTTCTCTGCTGCCTGATCGGCAAGCGGCTGGGCACCAAAAAGACCATTTCCCGCGTGCGTATGCCGGAGTATTACCAGCAGATGCACCTGATTCGGGAAGATCTGGGGCTGTCGATGGTCATCAATCCGGAACTTTCCACCGCAGACGAGATCATGCGGGTACTGGTGTTCCCCTCCGCGGCAAAGGTAGAGGTCTTTGGCAAGGGCAAGCTGGAGCTGGTGGAATACCGGCTGCCGGACTTCCCGTGGCTGGAACACATCACGCTGGTGGAACTCTACAAAAAGATCAAGACGAAATTCCTCATCTGTGCCGTACAGCGGGACGAGGAAGTGTTTATCCCCTCCGGCGACTTCGCTCTGCAAGAGGGCGACCGCATTCACGTGGCGGCTTCGCACCGGAACATTGAACGGTTCTTCCGTGCCAGCGGCTTCATGAAGGACAAGGTGCGTACCGTCATGATCGTAGGCGGCGGCAGAGTGGGCTATTACCTGTCGAAGCAGCTGCTGGCAGTGGGCATGAAGGTCAAGCTGATCGAAAAAGATCGGGAACGCTGTGAAAAGCTGTCCGACCTGCTCCCCAAGGCCATCGTCATCTGCGGTGACGGCACCGATCAGGATCTGCTGATCGAGGAGGGCGTACTGGAAGTGGACGGCTTTGTGGCTCTGACCGGCATCGACGAGGAGAATATGATTATCTCCCTGTTCGCCAAGGACAGCACCAACGCCAAGGTAGTCACAAAAGTCAGTCGGGAAAACTACATCGACCTGTCCTCTGAACTGGGACTGGACTGCGTGGTTTCCCCCAAGTCCCTGACCATGGGCAACGTGCTGAGTTACGTGCGTTCGCTGGAGAGCACCGCCGGCAGCGAGATCGAATCCCTGTATCATCTGGTAGGCGATCAGGTGGAGGCGATCGAGTTCCGCATCAAGGAGCGGATCCCCGATCTGGTAGGCGTGCCGCTGAAAGACGTGCAGCTGAAAAAGAATATCCTGATTTGTGCCATTATCCGGAAACGGGAGATCATCATTCCGGACGGCGGTGCTGTCATCGAACTGGGGGATTCCGTAGTGATCGTTTCCAAGAAGCACCACTTCTCCAGCCTGAAAGACATTCTGGACTAGGCGGTGAACGAGTATGAATAAAGGCATTGTATTCCACTATCTGTCCAAGGCACTACTGCTCTCCTCAGCACTGTTTCTGGTGCCGGCTCTGGTGAGCCTGTACTATCGGGAATATTTCTTCATGCTGATCTTTCTGGGCGTAGGCGGCGGCATGGCTCTGGCATCGCTGCCGGGGGTGTTCTACCGTCCCAGACACAAGTACATGTTTGCACGGGAAGGCATGGTCATTGCCGCCCTGATGTGGATCATTTTTTCCGCAGTGGGAGCACTGCCCTTTTATTGCAGCGGCAGCATTCCCCACTACATAGACGCTCTTTTCGAAAGCGTATCCGGCTTCACCACCACCGGTTCTTCCATTCTGACTGATATAGAGGCTCTGCCGCGGGGGATCCTGTTCTGGCGAAGCTTCACCCACTGGGTCGGCGGCATGGGCGTACTGGTGCTTGCCATTGCCATTCTCCCCTCCTCGGGGAATGCCCTGTATCTGATGCAGGCAGAATGCCCCGGTCCGCAGGTGGGCAAGCTGGTGCCCAAAGGCAAAAACTCCGCCCTGTACCTGTACCTCATCTACGGAGCCCTGACGTTTATCACCATTGTGCTGCTGTTCACCGGCGGCATGCCCCTGTTTGACAGCGTATGCCACGGCATGGGCATTGCAGGCACCGGCGGCTTCGGCATCAAGAACGACGGATTGTCCTATTACAACTCTCCCTATCTGGATGGCGTGGTGACAGTGACCATGCTTCTGTTCGGGGTGAACTTCACCCTGTACTACTACATGCTGATACGGCGGTTTCGGGAAGTGCGGAAGAACACGGAACTGCGGGTATATTTCAGCATTGTTGCCATTTCGACCGCACTCATTATGCTGAATATCCGCCCCATTTACCACAGCGTGGGAAAGTGCTTCCGCTATGCCGTTTTTCAGGTGGCTTCCATTATCACCTCCACCGGCTTCGCCACGGCAGACTATAACCAGTGGCCGCTGTTCTCCCAGATGCTGCTGATCCTGCTGATGCTTATCGGTGCCTGCGGCGGCTCTACCGGCGGCGGGTTCAAGGTGCAGCGGTGTGTGATCCTCTGGAAAAGCGGCTCTGCTGCCATGCGGAAAATGGTGCACCCCAACTCCGTGAACCAAGTCAAATCCGACAACAAAATTCTCCGTCCGGAGGCACTCCACCATGTGTGGAGTTACCTCATTCTGTATCTGGGTGTGCTGCTGGCTTCGTTCCTGCTGCTGTCGCTGGACGACATGGACTTCGGCACGGCAATTTCTGCCGTCATCACCTGCACCAACAACATCGGCCCGGGCATCAACAGCGTAGGCCCCATGGAGAATTTCTCGTTCCTGTCGGACTTTTCCAAGGCGGTGCTGTCCGCGGACATGCTGCTGGGACGGCTGGAGATCTTCCCCATTCTGGTACTGCTGGCTCCGTCGGTGTGGAGAAAGAGTTTTTGACGGGAAGAAAACCATGAAGCAAAAACATCTCCCCTGAAAGGGGAGATGTCACGAAGTGACAGAGGGATTTTCGCACTTCATTTTACAACATAATTGGGCTCCCTTGAAAAGGCACTCGTAGGGCGTGCCTTGTGCTGAGCTGGCAGCCGCAGGCTTGACTGAGGAGTTATCTCGTAAGTCTTTTTCATTAAGCAAAAGATTCCACAGAAGAATCCCTCCACCAGCTTCGCTGGTCCCCCTCCCTTTTCAAGGGAGGCTTATTTCAGGCTCCCTTGAAAAGGGAGCTGGCAGCCGCAGGCTGACTGAGGGATTTTTCGTGAAACCTGATACATCAAGGAAAAGATTTTACATGAGCACCCCTCCACCAGCTTCGCTGGTCCCCCTCCCCTTTCAGGGAAGGCTATCATGAAAGTTGATTTTCATGGCTGCCTGTGATTTTCCCTTGCATTTTTCAGCACGATGTGCTATACTATCCATAAGCGTGCAGCAGCCGCTGTATCTGCTTACATGAAATGCATCAAACAAAGTGAGGTAATATGGAAACAGACCATTTATGCATCGGCGGCGGACCGGCAGGTGTCTTTGCGGCACTGACCGCCGCCGAACACGGCAAACGCTGTATCATTCTGGAACACAACAAACAGCTGGGACGCAAGCTTCGCATCACCGGCAAAGGTCGCTGCAATCTCACCAACAACTGTGACCGCGACACCCTGATGGCAAATATCCCCGCCAATGGGAAATTCCTGTACAGTGCGTTTTCCCGCTGCACCCCGCAGGACGTCATGGCTTATTTCGAAAAGCTGGGCGTTCCGCTGAAAACCGAACGGGGCAATCGGGTATTTCCCGTCAGCGACCGTGCGGAGGACATCGTACAGGCTCTGCAAAAGGCAGTGCGGCTGGCGGGAATCCCCGTGGTGCACGGCGACGCGGCAGAACTGCTGCTGGAAAACGGCAGATGTACCGGTGTCCGCACCGCAGACGGCAGAGAATATCGGGCAGGGACGACCTTGCTCGCCACCGGCGGTATGTCCTACCCCAAGACCGGTTCTGACGGCTCAGGCTATCGTCTGGCAGAAGCAGCCGGTCATACCATTGTGCCGCCAATGCCCTCTCTGATCCCGCTGGTCACACAGGAAACGTGGTGTCAGGAAGCCATGGGGCTTTCCCTGCGGAACGTGATCCTGCGGCTGTATCGGGGAAACAAGTGCATCTTTGAGGAACTGGGCGAAATGCTGTTCACCCACTTCGGCGTGTCCGGTCCGCTGGTACTCAGTGCCAGTGCCCTGATGCGAAAGGGCAGCCCACAGGACTACCGGCTGGAGATCGACCTGAAATCCGGTCTGACTCCGGAACAGCTGGACAAACGGATCCAGCGGGATCTTGCCGGCAGTCCCAACCGCGACCTCGGCAACATTCTCCACGCCCTGCTTCCGGCAAAGCTGATCTTGCCGGTGCTGCGGCTGGCGGGGATCTCGCCGGACACCAAAGCCAACGCCCTCACCAAGGCACAGCGGCTGCATCTGGGCAGCTGCATCAAGGCGGTTCCTCTGCATGTGCGGGCGTTCCGTCCCATTGAAGAAGCCATTGTCACCCGCGGCGGCGTTTCTGTCAAAGAAGTCGATGCCCGCACCATGGCTTCCAGGTGCTGTGAGGGGCTGTATTTCGCCGGAGAGATTCTCGATCTGGACGGATACACCGGCGGTTTCAACTTACAAATTGCCTTTGCAACTGCCTATAGTGCCGGTCTGGCAATGGCAGAACAGGCATGATAATTTCTATGATACATAAAGGAGTTTGTCATTTTTATGAAAAAGATCAACATCGCCATTGACGGGCCTGCGGGAGCCGGCAAAAGCAGTATTGCCAGAGAAGTGGCATCACAGCTGGGATTTGTCTACGTGGACACCGGTGCACTGTATCGTGCGATCGCCCTGTTCTCCACCGAGTACCCGACGAAAAAGGACTTTCTGAAGCATCTGGAGGACGACTGTCATCTGGAACTGAAATACTTCGGCGGCACCCAGTGCATCTTCCTCAACGGCGAAAATGTGACCGAAAGCATTCGCACACCGGAGGTTTCCATGAAAGCTTCCGAGGTTTCTGCCCTGCCGGAAGTGCGGGAGTTCCTGCTGGAAACCCAGAAGGACATCGCACGGGAATACAACGTCATCATGGACGGACGGGACATCGGCACAGTCGTTCTGCCGGACGCAGACCTGAAGATTTATCTCACCGCTTCCGCAGAAGAACGTGCCAGCCGCCGGTATCTGGAAATGGAGGACAAGCCCGACAAGCCTACCTATGACCAGATTCTGGAGGACATCAAGCAGCGGGATTACAACGACATGCACCGTGCCGTTTCGCCCCTGCGGCAGGCAGATGATGCCGTACTGATCGACAGCACCACCATGGGCTTTCACGAAGTCTGCGAGGAGATCATGGATCTGATCGAACAGCGTCTGGACGTGGAATAACGCCTGAAAAGACTCTGCTGCCAAAAAGGAGGTCATTTTTTGCCGTATCCCATTGTCTTTTTCTTTTACCGCATCGCCTATTATCTGGTGCGGATCGCATTTTTCTTTTACTACCGCATTTCTTTCGAGGGGCGGGAAAATGTCCCGAAGGGCACTGCCGTCATCTTCGCCTCCAACCACCGCAGCTATCTGGATCCGGTGCTGGTGGCAATGGCTGCCCCGCACCCGTTCAACTTTATCGCCAAGGAGCCCCTGTTCCGGAACCCCGTTTTCGGCGGTTTTATCCGGCTCATGGGAGCCTTTCCCACCGCAGATGCCAAGCACCCCGATTATGACATGCTCTCCGAAGCCACCAAACGGCTGGAAAAACGGCGGCATCTGACCATTTTTCCGGAAGGCACCCGCCACACCGACGGCAAGGTCGGCAGAGGGAAAAGCGGCGTCTGCGTACTGGCTGCCCGCAGCGGCAAGCCGGTAGTACCCATCGGGCTGGTCTTTGATTCCAACAACCTGCACTTCCGCAGCCGCATCTGTGTCCGCGTGGGAAAGCCCCTGTACGCCGCAGATTATGGGCTGAACGCCGACTCCACCCCCCACGAAATGCATGCCATGCGAAAAGACATCATGGACAGCATCAAATCTATGGTGGAGGAGAACCCGCCGTTCCCGATCCTTCACGATGTGCCGAAACACCGCACTTCGATCGAGATTGCTCAGGACAAAAAACGGGCGGCTCTGGAACAGAAAAAACAGGCAGAACAAGCTGCCGACACTACGGAGGAATGATCGCGTATGGCTGAAATCACTGTGGCGGAATCCGCCGGCTTCTGCTTCGGCGTAGACCGTGCCGTCAAGCTTTGCTATCAGGCTCTGGAACAGCACCCCCATGTGGCAACGCTGGGGCCCATTATCCACAATCAGAACGTGGTGGACGATCTCACCCGCCGCGGAGCACGCATTGTGGACAGCATCGCAGATCTCCAGCCGGACGAATGCGTGGTGATCCGTTCCCACGGCGTCAGTGCTGCGGTCTATGACCAGCTGGAACAGGCTGGAAATCCCTATGTCGATGCCACCTGTCCCTTTGTGGCGAAGATCCACCGGATCGTGGAAGAGCACACCCGAGCCGGCGATTTTATTTTGATTGCCGGAGATGCCAATCATCCGGAAGTTGCCGCAATTGTAGGGCATTGTAAAGGCAATTGCTTTGTTTTTGAAAGTGAAGAAGCGCTAAACAATTTTTTTCAAAAAAATTTAGTGAATTCTCGCAAAAGACTTGCAATTGTTGCACAAACAACGTATAATATATTAGTATGGGAAAAGTGTTTAGAAGCTCTTCCCAAGGACAACCCGAATATTATGGTTTACGATACAATCTGCCACGCCACACAGGTGCGGCAGTCCGACGCAGACAAACTCTCTCGCAAGTCAGATTTAATGATTATTGTGGGCGGCAGACACAGTTCCAACACCGTGAAGCTGTATCATGTCTGCAACAGAAACTGTAGGTCTTATCATATTGAGAATTCGGATGAGCTTTACACTTTAGACCTTGGTAACGCCGAGAAGATCGGCATTACCGCCGGCGCGTCCACACCGGCACATATCATTAAGGAGGTTCAACAAACTATGACTGAAATCATGGATAACAACGCCGTGGAGGAGGATATCAACTTCGCAGAAGCTTTGGATCAGTCCTTCAAAAAAATACATACGGGAGAGAAGGTAAAGGGTACCGTTTGCTCTGTCAACGATTCTGAAGCGATCGTCGATGTCGGCACCAAGCACACCGGTTATGTTCCTCGCAGCGAACTGACAGACGACGCATCCAAGAAGCCGTCTGACGTTGTCGCTGTCGGCGATGTTCTGGATCTGATCGTTACCAAGATCAACGATCAGGAAGGTATCGTTACCCTGTCCAAGAAGAAGGTCGACGAGATGAAAGGCTTTGAGGAGATCATCAAGGCCAAGGATGAGGAAGCTGTTCTGGAAGGCACTGTCAGTGCATCTGTCAAGGGCGGCGTTATCATCAACTATGCCGGCGTTCGCGTATTTATTCCGGCATCGCAGAGCGGTCTGCCGAGAGGTGCAGAGATGGATTCTCTGGTAAAGACCACCCAGCGTTTCGTCATTCTGGAAGTCAACGAACACCGCAGACGGGCTGTCGGCTCCATCAAGGCTGTTCTGAAGGCTGAAAAGGACGCTGCAAAGGAAGCTTTCTGGGAAACTGCCGAGGTCGGCAAGACCTACAAGGGCGAAGTCAAGTCCCTGACTAGCTACGGTGCATTCGTAGATCTGGGCGGCATCGACGGTATGGTTCATATCTCCGAGCTGTCCTGGAAGCGGATCAAGCACCCGAGCGAAGTTGTCAAGGTTGGCGACTACATCGAAGTATACATCAAGGATCTGGACAAGGAAAACAACCGCATCTCTCTGGGCTACAAGAAGCAGGAAGACAATCCGTGGGAGAAGTTCAAGGCAAACTACAAGGTTGGCGACGAGATCGATGCAACGATCGTTTCCATCACTCCGTTCGGTGCATTCGCACAGATCATTGACGGCGTAGACGGTCTGATCCACATTTCTCAGCTGGCTGACAAGCGTGTGGAAAATGTCAAGGACATCGTTTCCGTTGGTGACGTTGTACGGGTAAAGATCATTGACATCGACATCGAAAACAAGCGGATCTCTATCTCCATGCGTGCACTGCTGGAGGAGAACAACGACGCTGACTACGAGGACTAATTTCCCCGAACACGAAAGCGTAAGCTTGTAAAATAGAAGCGGCAGTATCGGTTTTGTGCCGGTACTGCCGCTTTTTGTTTTAAGGCAATACCGCCCTGATCGGTTTACGACCGGGGCGGTTTATTTTTCATCGGCGATCCAACGCCATGGCATGTTTTTCCAGTATTCTCCGGCATAGTCGATGCCTACACGCACATCGGTACGCAGAGCCGGACGAAAGCCGTCATCTGCGATCCACAGTTCCGGACAGGTGAGAAAGCTGTCCCCGTTGAACTGTTTGTCCACCTGTAGATACTTGGTCAGCTTGGCAGGGCCGTTGTGGACGGCTCCGGCACGAAGCAGAACGCCCTGCGGCTGTTCCCGTTCGCCGGTGATCACATTCATCAGCCAGTGCATGCCGTAGCAGAGGTAGACGTAGATCACACCACTTTCCCGATAGAGCAGTTCTGTGCGGGGCGTTCGCCCTTTGGAGGCGTGACACGCCAGATCTTCCTGCCCGCGGTAGGCTTCGGTTTCGGCAATGCGTTCCTGTAAAATCGTGCCGTCCGGCAGCCGCCGCATCAGCAGCTTCCCCACCAGATCGGGAGCGACCTCCAGACAGTCGCGGTGGTAGAAGGATTCCGTTAAACGAATAGGTGCCATGAGAAATACCTCCTTTTGCGGCAAGCCGCCGCTGACCTTACGCCCCAATTTCAAGTGTGAAACGGGTAGTGTTACGGCGGACAAGCCGCCTGTATGCCCCGCCGGGGGAGTTTTGTTGATGAGAATCTATGAGGAAAAAAGTTTCTTGTGTAATCTTCATGTGGTACGTTGCCGTGTAGTACAAGGGTAGGCGAACTCTTTTCTTTTTTTGCTTCTTTTTTTCTTTTCAGTAAAGA
>ERZ773114.2687-NODE-2687-length-16030-cov-3.737402_pt1 | contig 16030 bp, 12 predicted proteins | sample MGYA00580564_ERZ773114 | MGnify/ENA primary metagenome ERZ773114 (study PRJEB29015, sample SAMEA2737836) | human gut metagenome | biome: human gut; feature: human-associated habitat; material: faeces | place: China | collected 2012 ... | reverse complement strand
TTGTTGTATAACGGTTCTCAAATTACCCAAGCAACAGCAATTGTGGGGCATCCTCCGCTTCCATCTGTTCTTTGAAGAATTGCCTTCTGGCTTCTGCCTCCAGTTCCATTTCTGAGACGCTTGGCGATGGAACATCTTCCTCCTCGCCATTATCGCCATTTCCTGAAGTTAGGGAAGAAAAGGAACTGTTGGCAAGTTGTGTTGGAGAAGTACCGCCATTTTTGATGGGCGGATCCTCCTTGTTGGGGAATGCGGTTGTGGAAGTCATAGTATTAGACTTGCCGGAACAGTCTCTTTGGTTGATGGGAACATAGTGAGGATTGACATATTTCTTGTCGTCAACAATCCATGCAGAAATGCATAGCAATGTGTGAACACTTCCTCGTCTTGTCTGTACAGAAGAAAGGATGCCCAATTTGTTCATGTGGTCAAGCATCTTGGAGACGGTTTTTCGGTCACACTTCCATAGTTTGGATAGAGCCACCTCTGACATGTTCACTTTCCACAATTCTGTTGTGGACTCCCCAACCTCATTTGAGGTTTCAATCTGTCGTGTCACAATCTGAATGAGTTTATAAAGGCATGAAAGGCGATTGATGCCAGCCGTGCCACCCATCAGATAGTTTACTTGTTCATTACTCAGGATAATGCTGTTGAAAATATTACTGTTCATCGTTGTTTATTTTTGTTGTGTGAATCTTTTCTTGCTGTTATGCGGAAAACTCTCTGCCGTCAAAAGAGAAACTATCGCTTCATGCCGAAGCCTCTCTCTGGCATATAATACTCCTTGTCGTATGCGATATAGTCAAGCACACGTTGCAGTCGGTCAAGTTGGGGGTTGTCAAGCACTTGTATGGCATTGATGGTAATTTTCTGTGATGCAATTCTTCGATGCTCACAGTTTCTTTCAGACATGGTTCCGTCACCGTCAGCATAGACAGAATAAAGATAGGTATTGACTGCTTCCGTCTGTTCCTTGCTTGGGTAAGCAGCAGGAAAGCGGTCGGAAATGTAGTCTACCATATTGCTGACCGCATTAGCCAACAGAGGGTCACGTTTTTGCAGACTGTTTACAAGTTCATCTTTCGTCATGATACTATGGCCTATTGTTCATTTCATTCAGACGGTTTGCAGCCTCCAGTCTTATCTCCTCCTCCGACATGGCTCTTGCTCCTCGTACCCAGTCAAGCAAGGCTTTCTTCTCAAAGAAGATGAGCTTGCCAGCAGGCTTGAAGTACGGCAACTGGTTAAGATGCGTCATCTTGTAGAGCGTGCTCTTGGCAATGCCGAGAAAGGCGGAAGCCTCTTCAAGGTTCAACACTTCCTTTGTCATGTAGCAAAGGTTCTCCAACTTGTTCACTCTCGACTGAAGCTCCACTATCTTGCGCTCATGGTCGAGGTTCATCTTTAATGCGTTCTTTTCTGTCATAAATCTGATATTTTGTTTATTTCGTTATCGATTTCGGCTGCAAAGGTATATTGTTGCCAATGATATTCAAGCAGCCGTTATGGTTTATTAAAAGTGCTGATTTTCAATTCTTTGGTTCTATTTTACCATGCTGCAATGTGGTAGATTGGTCGGACACTCACTTGAAATTCAGCATCTTCAAATGTCTATCGTTCAAACATTCACAAAACCAAGGATTGGACAATAAGGGTGGCAAATCTTTGGTTCTATTGCCAGTTCTCGTTTTTGAAAATGTCCAACAGAGTGCAAAACAAAATTTAACACCCAATTTTCGCAAGCCATACTGTTTGAGATCAAAATCGCTTGCAATAACCACATTTGGGGTACAATGGTAGGAAAATGAGTTGTGAATGAGAGAAATAGGGATTTCCCCTCGTTTTTCAAGGGACAAATTTGTACCTTTGCAAACGAAACAGAGGTATTCCACAAGGGATATTTCGAGCAAAGTGTTCTTGACTTTATTTTTCCGTGGTTTTGTCCCGTTTTTGTCCCTCGCTGATTTTGTATCACGAGATAAGAATTTGTAAGTCGCTGATTTACAGTGGTTAAAGCTATGTTTTAGAGAATTGGTAACGGCAACCACCAGTAACCACCAAAACGGACTTTGAGGAAGGGGTACGCTACACCTATGAACTCAATGTAGGAAAAGACAATGTGGAACTGACTCAAATCAGCGTAGATGATATGGCAGGGTGGAAAAATGAAGAAGAACGTACAGTTGGTTGTTGGTGAATTCCCATCGTTCGGAGATTCGCAGACTCGTGCTATAGGTACACCTGATGAAGGCAAGACTTCATGGGCTGTAGGAGACGAGTTGCTTATTACAAGTAGGCAAAATAACCCATAGCATTGCATAGGTCACGTGAATACCTATATTCTTTGTTGTTTTTTTTGTTGACATAAAACCTTAATTAGTATTAATTTTTTAACTATTGGTTTGCATATGCTATAATTATTATTATTTTTGAATATTATTTATGCAGTAACACATTTTTTGTAACTATTCAGCGATAGCAAAGCACCTTTGAGTCTATCTTGAAATGTTCATAAATAACTTGCAAAAAGTCGAAATATAATATCCATATTTCTTGCATATATGAGATATTTTTCGTACCTTTATACCTATGAAAGATCAAGTTACGGATATATCAAAAGTGCTGCAAGACATGACAGCAGAGATGCGGTTGATGCGTGAAACCATCGATCAGCAGTATGCTGAGATTGCCAAACTGAACCGTAATATAGAAGCTCTGAATCATCAAATACGCAAGAAGGACGAAGAAAATGCAAGACTTAAAGAACGTCTATCTAAATACGAGAAGCCCAAGAAGAATTCCGGCAATAGCAGCACTCCGCCAAGCAAGGAGAGCATGAAAGATGAAATAGTCAGAAGGACGAAGACTCTCCGCAAGCCAAGCGGCAAGAAGCCTAGCGGTCAGGAAGGGCACGACGGACATAAACTGTCCTATTCTTCCGCGCCAGACGAGATAGTGGACGATGCTCCCAACTACTGCACTAACTGTGGTGAGTCTCTTGTAGATGCGGAGCGTGTACTTGACTATGTGACGCAAGTAATCTCAATTCCAGAACTTAAGCCGGTAGTCAAGGAGATACGCCACTATGTGATGATATGCAAGAATTGTGGCGAACGTATCCGTACCGCACCAAGACGCAAGTCTAACGATGTGGTTTACGATGCAAGCGTAAAGTCACTTGTCGTGTATCTCAGCGTCGTGCAGTTTCTTCCATACGGCCGTATAGCAAGTTTCTTGCGTGAGGTGTTCGGACTTGCTCCGAGTGAAGGCTCGCTTGTAAACTGGGTGAAGGAAGCCAAGAGAAACGCACAGCCTGCCATTGAGAAAATCCAGGAATATATAATGTCGTCAAGTGTCGTCGGTTTCGACGAGAGCGGATGTTATTGCAACAAACGTCTTGACTGGGCATGGATAGCGCAGACTGTTTATTACACCTTGCTCTTTCGGGCTGACGGCAGAAACTCAAAAGTGTTGGCGGACAAGTTTGGCGACAGTCTGGAACGAATGACAGCCGTAACAGACCGCCATAGTGCATACTTTGCGCTTCATTTCCTCAACCATCAGGTATGTATGGCGCACCTACTGCGAGAGTTGCAGTATTTGTCTGAATTGAACGACAAGCAGGATTGGTCCGACAAGATAGCAAACTTGTTCCGTGAAGCCATACATGAGAGAAACTCAACCCCATCTGTGATAATACCCAAGGGGGCGTGGCTGGAACGTTTAGACAACCTGCTCAAACTGAATATCAGCAGTTTTGGCAAGAAGTTTGAAACACTCAAAAAGGGTCTGATAAAATGCCGTGACTACATCTTCAATTTCCTTGAAGACCCAATGATACCATCTGACAATAATGGAAGTGAGCGTGGAATACGTAAGTTGAAAATCAAGTTGAAGAACTCCTGTACTTTCCGCTCTGATTTCGGAGCTGACGCATTTCTTGAATTACATTCAATCGTTGAAACTGCCAAGAAACACAACCAGACACCATTCAATGCAATTCAAGCCTTATTTGAGGTTTGAAGCATTGTTGTACCTATCGCTGAATAGTTACCATTTTTTTCTATTGTCATGACGAACGAAGAATATTTCATGCGCCAGATTCATTCTAAAAAAGTGTCTGCTTTTAAGAGATTATTCGACGAGTTTTATCGTCCATTAGTTTCGTTTGCCATGAAATATACGGATAATCAAGTGATTTCAGAAGACCTCGTGCAAGATTTGTTTGTTACACTTTGGGAACGGGATATTTCCTATTCTTCCTATTCAGGTTTTAAGACATTTCTTTACAATACCATCCGGAACGGATGTATGGATTATTTGAGGCATCGATGCGTAGAGCAAAAGTACATTGACCATTTAATCGGCTCTGAGAAAAAAGAGGATGAATTAGATGATAAAATTATGAAAGAAGAGTTGTACCAAATGCTGATCAACGCTATTGACGAATTACCAAGACGGTGTAGAGAGGTACTGGAATTGCATATGAAAGGCTTGAAGAATGAAGATATCGCAAAAGAATTGGGATTGTCCATTTTGACAGTGAAAACCCAAAAAAAGAGAGCGATAGTTTATTTGAGAAAAAAATTAACCGGTGTAACATTATTTTTTGACTTTTTATTGTACCTCTTTTAAACATCCATTTCGTCTTTATAATAGATAAAGATAAAAATCATGGATGCAACAAGACAAAAAATAGTACGTCTCATCTACACTCACATGATTGGAGAAAGTTCAGCTCAAGAAGAAGCCGAATTGCAAAACTGGCTTCAGGCGGATGTTCGCAATCAGATTTTTTTTGAAGAGATGTTGCATAGTGAAGATTTTTACGAAACTTACCGGCAATACAAATGCATTAATAAAAAGGCTGCTTACAAGAAGTTTACAAGAAAAACACAAAGAAGATCTTTTGAACGGACGGCATTAAAATATGTCGCTATATTTATTCTTCCGCTCGTAATGGCTGTTTTTTTCTTGTGGCAACATGATTTTTTTGATGAAATTATTGCTACAAATAAAACAAGTATACATCCCGGAGGGACAAAAGCGACATTAAAACTTGCAGACGGGCGGATTGTGGAACTTTTGTCTCAAGATTCTTCCGGTGTAATAAAATCCGGAACTGACACGAGAATCATGAAAACCGATTCCGGTATAGTCTACATCAATGATTGTACATTAATAACAGAAACCAACTTCAATGAACTTTCCGTTCCTAGAGGTGGTGAATATCGTTTGACTTTATCCGATGGGACAAAGGTTTATTTGAATTCACAAACCTTTTTGCGGTATCCGGAAACATTTCAAAAGGGACGGCGGGAAGTCTTTCTTATTGGAGAGGCCTTTTTTGAAGTAGCCAATGATCCTGACCGTCCCTTCTATGTAGAAACGAATGACATTGAGGTTAAAGTTTTAGGTACATCATTTAATATCAATACTCGCAATTGTGAACAGATTCAAACTACGCTGGTTACCGGTTCTATAGAACTTCGGGTGTTATCTGATGGAGAAAAGGTTTTGTTGAAACCGAATCAAATGGCGGAATTTAATTCGTATACACACCAACTTGAACTTAAAAATGTGTTTACTTATAATTATACTGCCTGGAGATTTGGAGAATTTGCATTTGATAAAGCACCTCTGGACGAGATTATGGAACAGATATCCATGTGGTATGTTACTGAAATTTCTTACGAGAACGAATACTTGAAAAAGAAACGTTTTACGGGCATTGTCAACCGCTTTGCAGATGTCATTGATGTGTTGTCTCTGCTTGAGGCAACGACTTCCGTGAAATTCAAAATACAGGGAGACACCATTATCGTGCAAGATAATATACAATGAGTTGCAGCAACAGGTCATTGTTTACTGATGAATAATTACTGAATAGTTGTATAATTTAACCGTCAAATTTATGAGAAAAAAAACAGCACGAGCATTGACAACCATTGGACGTTGTGTGATGTTGGCAATATGGTTGATATTACCGTTTGCAACATTTGCCCAACAACAGAAAGTTAACATTCATGTAGAAAATGGAGAAATACAAAACGTATTTCGTCAAATTAAAGAGCAGACCGGTCTGAATTTTATTTATGATGAAGACCAGGTTAGCACGCTTTCACCGATTACACTAAGCATGAGGGATGCAACAGTAGAATCTGTGTTGAAACGTTTGTTCGATAATACCCCATTTGAATACAGCTATGAAAAACTATCCATTGTTGTAAAAAAACGTCGTACACAACTTACCACTCCAACTGATGAAATACAAATAACAGGCGTTGTCATCGACAAAAACGAGGAAGTTATTCCGGGTGTATCCGTTATTATAAAAGGAACGACATTAGGAACAGCGACAGATATCAACGGTAAATTTGTCATCAGAATACCCTCACGTGATAATATAGTTTTACAATTCTCTTGTATCGGAATGCAGAAAAAAGAGATTGCGATTAAGGATGATAAAGAGCTGATTGTCATCATGGAAGAGAGCTCTGAGGTTATTCAGGAAGTTGTCGTGACGGGTATCTACTCTCGAAATAAAGAGAGTTTTACGGGCTCATTCTCTTCCTATTCAAAGGAAGATTTGAAAATGGTCGGTACACAAAACATTATTCAGAGTCTTCGCAGTCTGGATCCCTCTATGCTGGTTATTGAAAGTAAGCAGTGGGGTTCGGATCCTAACCGGATGCCTGACATTGAAATCCGTGGAAAAACAAGTATTGTCGGTTTAAAGACAGAATTTGAAAATGATCCTAATCAACCATTGTTTATTCTGGATGGTGTGGAAACGACTCTGGAAACAATCGTAAATTTAAGCATGGACCGCGTGGCAAGCGTCACCATCCTGAAAGATGCTGCTTCTACTGCCATCTATGGTTCTAAAGCTGCAAACGGTGTCATCGTGGTGGAGACCATTCAACCGAGAAGCGGTCAGTTGCGCCTGTCTTATAACGGGAACTATAAAATTCAATTTGCAGACCTTTCTGATTATAATTTGATGAACGCTGCTGAAAAATTGGAGTTTGAAAGATTGTCCGGACGATACGATGATTTTTCCAGCTATTCTAACAACGTTGTTTTGCAAAAACTTTACAACGAACGTTTGGCTGAAGTCATCAGGGGGGTGGACACCTATTGGATGAGTGAACCTTTGCGCACGGTGCTCAATCACAGTCACAACATCTATATTGACGGTGGAGACAATGCCATGCGTTACGGATTGGGAATTGGCTATAACAATAGCAATGGAGTCATGAAAGGGTCAGACCGAAACGTCATCAGTGCCAATATCGATTTGACCTATAGAAAAAAGAGTCTCTTGTTCAGCAATAAATTCAGTTTGGATGTCACTCACACGGAAAGAGAACCAGTGGCTTTTTCAAAATTCGCACAAGCGAACCCCTACTTTAGGAAAAAACTGGAAAACGGGTATATCCCACTGTGGCTTGAAGATTCCGGTACACAACAAAACTCTGCGTATATTAAAAATCCGCTATACGAGTGGACCATAAAAAATACCAATATTGGAAACACCATACAATTGAGGGATAACTTTTCTATTGAGTGGAGAATCTTCACTTCATTGCGGGCAACAGCCAGACTCGGGCTTACGAAATCGGTAGGACGCACGGAGCAATTCAAATCACCCAAGCACCCTGATTTCCTTGAAACAGAAAAATTGAAACAAGGTTCATTCAGTGCATCCTCTTCGGAATCATTCTCTTATAACGGAGATTTGAACCTTGCTTTCGGCAAAATTTTCATAGAGAAACATCAGGTGAATCTTGTTGGAGGCTGGTCGTTTAATGAACATAAAAAGAAATCTGATGGCTACCGGGTTGTCGGTTTTAACGATGATCTGCATCAGAATCCTGCTTTTTCAACCGGCTTCTCTGATGGTCAAAAGCCGACTTACTCGCTTTCCAAGAGTCGTTCTACGAGTTTTTTCCTGAATGCAAACTATTCTTTCATGAATCGTTACTTGATGGACTTCAACTTAAGAGCTGACGGAACTTCAAAATTCGGTGCCAACAAACGCTTCTCTTCCACTTGGGCTGTCGGTTTGGCATGGAATCTTCATAATGAAGAGTTTATGAGGAAGTTGGATATTTTTACAAACTTCAAAATCAGGGCATCCATCGGAAATCCGGGAAATCAGAATTTCGATGCTTACCAGGCAATGAAGATATACAGATACAACGTAGAATATCAAAATATGTTTGGTTCCAGTGCTATCATTGACCAGTTCGGAAATAAAAATCTTAATTGGCAGAGAACCTTAGATAAAAATATAGGAGTAGACCTCTCTATTTTAAATAATCGCGTACGTCTGACATTAGATTACTATCGTAAAAATACCGACCCGTTACTTATCAGCATTCCCATGCCTCCCTCTGTCGGTACGAGCTCTATTAATGCCAATGCCGGACGACAGATTTCATCCGGATGGAACGGGTCGCTTTTTTACACAATCTTAAGAAAGCAGGATATGAATTGGAGTATACATCTAAACTTTAGAACATCAAAATCAGAATATCGGGACATCGACAATAAACTGCAGGAATTAAATGAACTTGGAAGTGCTCAAAATTTAGTTCGCTATTACGAAGGTGCCAGTCCTGACGATATGTGGGCAGTACCATCTTTAGGTATTGATCCGGCTACAGGTCGGGAGATGTTCAGGAAAAAGGACGGAACTCAAACGTTTGTGTATTCGACAGACGATGAGATTGTTGTCGGTTCTTCCCGTCCGGATGTCGAGGGAGTCATCGGAAGTACATTCTACTATAAAGGATTGTCCGTATCCATGAGTTTACGCTATCGATTGGGTGGTCAGGTGATGGCCTCGGCTCTTTACTCTAAAGTTGAAAATATCGGCAGGCAACAAATCTACTATAATCAAGATAGGAGGGCTTTGCATGACAGATGGCAGAAGCCTGGCGATAAAGCAAAATTCAAATCGATAAAAGAGACCAGCAGTACGCCAATGTCTTCTCGCTTTGTCAGAACAGAAAATACCCTTGCAGGAGAGTCTATCTCCATTGGCTATGAGTCCAATGCCAAATGGGTGCGATACATCGGGGCTGAAGGTATTACATTCAGGGCATATATGAACGATATTTTCCGCCTCTCTTCATTCAAGGAAGAGCGTGGTATAGATTATCCTTTTGCTCGCACAATTTCATTCTCATTAAATTTAAGATTCTAAAAAGGAAAGATTATGAAATTAATTATGCATATAACAAATAAATTGAAGCTTGTAGTGGCGATTGTTTTGTCTATAACAAGCACTTCTTGTAACAATTGGTTGGATTTGGATTCTGAAGACAGAATCTTGGAAAATACCCTATTTTCCTCTCCTTCCGGTTTTATGAGTGCGCTAAACGGAGTATATATAGAATTTTTAAAGCCCAATATGTATGGCGATGTTTTGACGTATAAAACATTTGACGTGCTTGCACAATATTATGATTGCAGTGCAGACGAACACCCCATGCAGAGATTGATAAAATACGAACCGACAGCTAAGGCTGGGCAGGTAAGCGGTCTGTGGTCTACAGCCTATACTTTGCTTGTAAATGTTAATACGATTATAGAATCCTGTGATGCACGCAGGAATGTTCTTAACAATGAATATTATCATGTCCTTAAAGGAGAAGCATTGGCCATGAGAGCATTGATTCATTTTGAATTACTCCGTGTTTTTGGTCCCATTTATTCCGTTTCGCCAGAAACAGAATGTATTCCGTATGCAAATTCTTCCGATTTGGTGGTACGACCGCTAAAAAAGGCTTCGGAAATTGCAACATTAATTATGAATGATTTTAAAGAAGCTGAAAATCTATTGAAAGGTTACGACCCGGTTATTACTCAAGGTGCTCCTTTCAAGGATGCCGGCGCCGGTATCCCGAACGATATGGCTTACCGTTCCATGCGATTGAATTATTATGCGGTAAGGGCATATATCGCTCGGCTTGCCCTTTACATAGGAGATCGAGAAACAGCATTGTCTTATGCAAAATCCGTAATCAAAGAGACTCAAGAAGATAATCAGTGGTTTCCTTTGATTACCCGCGCTGCCGCTACAACTCCTATGAAACAGGATCGAATCTATCAATCCGAGATTCTTTTTGGCCTATATAATTTAAAGCGGGGAACAATATTCGATAATACATTTTCGAATAAAATGGGTAATAATGTCGTATTGCGTCCTTCCTCGGACAATATAGAAGCGTTATATGAAGATAATACAAAATTAAATGATTGGCGTTACACTGAACAATGGATGACATTGAAGGACCCGGATGGGAATGAGCAGAAATATTTTGTGAAATATATGCCTGTAGATGATACCGATGCAAGTGGGGTTAGCCAAGGTTATACATACATTGTACCCATTATGCGTATATCCGAGATGTATTTGATTGTTGCTGAATGTGAAACGGATGAAACAGAAGCTTTTAGCTATTTGAACAAGCTACGGGCTGCTCGTGGTATTGCTATGGTTGAGCCCGGACCTGACAGACAAAAACTTGTTGAAGCCGAATTCAGACGAGAATTTATAGGTGAGGGACAACTATTTTGGTTCTACAAAAGATTAAATCTAACAGAGATTCCTTCATGTACAAATTTCAATGAAATGGTTGCTATGCAAGAGAGTTACTACCTTTTCAGCTTACCTCAAGGTGAATTAGATAAACGTAAAGAAAAAAAATAATAATCATGAAAACAATAAAAATAAATGGTTTTACCATGTCACTAATAGTCGGTTTTACGATCTTGGTGTATGCCTGCAAAACCGATATGATGGACTACGAGGGAGTCGATGGTGTGTATTTTGTCATGCAGCGTAAACCGCCATCCGGCTATGGCGATCCGGAACAATACGAATATGTTGACACGACCTACATCCCGTTCGGTACGACCTCTTCAAAAGATACAACACTTTTTATCCGTGTCCGTGTGATGGGAGATGTGAAAAATTATGACCGCTACGTAACAATAAAAGTTGATCCCAAGGCTACGACAGCAGAAGCTAATATTGACTATATTCCATTTGATGACCATCAAACCATAAAAGCGGGAGAACGACAGGTGGATATTCCATGTAGAATCACATGGAATGAAAAGTTGGCTTTTAATCCGGATTCCACGTTTTATTTAGCAGTAAAATTGGAAGAAAATGAGTTTTTCTCTCTACCGCTGAAAAAATGGTATCCTGTCGGAGATATCTACGGCGATAAAAACAAAATGATTAACCCTCTTGTACATGTGATTGGCATTAACGATCAGTTGGGAAAGCCAAATATCTGGAATCAAAATTATTGGGGAGATTTTTCTCCGACAAAGATTAAATTGATGTGTGCCGTACTCGGAGCTCAAATATCTGATTTCGAAAAATACTCGACGATGGACATTAACCGCCAAATAGCTTATGGACGTATTTTTGCAAAATACCTGCGAGAAGAAAAAGAAGCTGGTAGAACAGTCTACGACTATGACGCACTGGGAAACAAATTTGAAATGACGATGGGACCCAATGCAAAATAATTTGATCACAAAAAAACTAATATCATGAAAATGTTAATATACAAAATAAGTCTGATTTTAGCTCTTGTCAGTATTTTTCTTGCCGGTTGCTATGATGACAAAGGAAATTACGAGTATCACGATATCAATAGGATGACTTTGAAACATGCTTTTTTTGACAGTACGTTGCAAATGAGTTCGTATGCAGATACGTTACGTATTGAGCCGGAAGTGTCCGGCACAATGATTGATGCTCCGGAGAACTATGAATACGAGTGGAATATTATTCGAAGTTTCCTGGAAGATGCTAATGCTCAAGCTCAGTTTTTGGGAAATGAAAAAAGTCTGGTATATCCCATCGCTTTACCGGCTGGAACTTATACGGTTTATTGCAAGGTCTTTGACAAGACAACCAAACTAACAGCTTTTGCTAATTTCTACTTAAAATTGGTTACCCAATTTTCATCCGGTTGGCTCGTTTGCGGTGAAGGTGACGATGGAATGACGCAATTAGATATGGTGTCCATTGTTGGAAAAGATACAACCATATTGAAGAATATTTTAGTAAATACTCATTTGGATTTAGGGAAACCGGTCCGAGTGCAAGTTCCTCCCCTTCGATTCGGTGCCTTAAACAATATTTTACTCAGCACGGATAAAGGGACTTTTCAATTGTATCCGGATAATCTACAACCCACAGAAGGCTCCCATTTAAAATGGACCTTCTATAACGTCAATTCTGCCGGGGAGTGTGTTATGACTGATTTTGCACAGGTTATGGGGTACTGCCGAGCAATGATTATTGATGGTCGTTTTTTCTATGCCAATATTTATGGTTCTCAGAGTTGTAATTTGGATTTGCCCACAAATCATTATTCCGGTTCTGACGAACTCTTTCCTATTGGAGAATCTTTGGGGACCGGTTTGAAAGAAAATAGCCAAACTATAGTCCTGTATAATAAGACTAAAGGTTGTTTTGTTTCTCAATCAAGCGGTTATCAGGCATATTGTTCTGATTTGAAGGACAAGACAACGGATAGTTTTTCATGGGCTCCAGGACCGGATTACCAATTTGTCACCACGATAAATACTCGAAAAGACAACGGATATACCTATACTATCCTCAAGAAAGACGATGAATATTATCTATATGTGTACAGAATTTCCGCTTATTATGGTGTCATTAAACAAAGAATGGTCAAGATGGAAAATGCTGTGGATTTAGATAAAGCGAGATTTTTCGGGGGCAGTTCGTTGCTTTCTATCATTTATTACATTGTTGATAATCGTTTGTATGGCTATGATTATTTAAAGGATAAATGCGAATTGTTGGAAACGTATGATGGTTATGAAGTGACCATGCTTCAACATGATATTTTGGTTCAAACCACTAAAGATTATTTTTACGTGGCACTCTATGATCCATCTAAGCCGGCTTCATCGGGAGGAATCATCAAAAAATATGCTGTTGTCGATGATGTCAACAATATCATCATCAAGGAAGAAACAGATAGCGAATGGACAAATTTGTGCAAAGTGAAAAATATATCTTATAAATACAGATAACTTTAAACTTTGATTTTGCTGTATTAAGTAATGGTGTTTGGGCGGTCATATTACGTGGTCGCCTAAATATCTTTTAGGGATATGGTATGAGAATGTTAATTTTAACTATCTTTGTGGGGTAATTATGGGTGGTAATGGAAACAGATCAACGGGATATCTTATTAGAATATTTGAAGCGACGGGAGGAGAAGGCTTATGAGTTGCTTTATCGTCATTTTTATACTCCGTTGGTTTTGTTTGCAGGTAAGTATGTTGGAAATGAAGATGTGGCGAAGGATGTCGTGCAGGAAATTTTTATTTCGATACTGGATTTGGAGATGGAGTTTGATAGCCGGGTGGCTTTGAAAGTATATTTGTATACTGCTGTGAAGAATAAAGCGTTGAATTATCTGAGGCATCTGAAAGTCAGAGGACAGTATGAATCTATGGCATTGAAAGAGCAAACCGGAAATCCGTATTCGAGGTACGTCTTCTTTGCGTGAAGGAGATGCAGCCAATGAGCCTTTGTATGTGTTGGACGGTCAGGTGATTTCATCGGATGCTTTTTTGACATTGAATCCAAATGATATTAAGGAAATTAAAATTCTGAAAGACGCTGCTGCCTGTGCTTTGTATGGTATTAAGGCTGCTAATGGTGTGTTGGAAATCACTTCGCAAAGAGGTACTGCAGGTAAGATGGTGTATAGCTATAGTTTCAGTGGTGTGCTGGATAATCTCTTCACCTTCTAATTCTCTCATATTTTCCATGAGTACAGGAGTCCCATTATCAACTGATATAATTTGCTTGGGTGCTTTACCGGCCTTTGACCTGACTCCTACAAATTGTTCCCCTTTCCAATCCATAAAAATGGAAGGGTTGGAAGCATTGGATTTTGTTAAGAATTCATTATAATCAAAAACGCTGGAGTATACTCCGTTTATGACACTACTGTTTTTTCGGTTGGCATTGACACGTATTGTACCTATAGCATTGTTTTCCGAGTCAAATGCAATAAAATCATAAAACTTCGGCCAAGATTCCAAATTGTATATTACTACAGGATTTGGTGCTAAATGATAGCCGTTCCAGCCCATATCTTGGACAAATCCCGTTTCATTCATTTCTAACAAGGTAATTTTTCTCGCTAATTCAAAATCAAGAACTTTTTTATTTTGAGCTAATTCCTTTAATTCAACAGAGTCAGCATAAGGAATGTAAAGCTCTTGACGTTTGTGATTACTTTCTATTGAAGAACCTAATATCTCTGGAGAGAGGTCTTCGTTGTTGCACGCAAAAAGTAAAATCACACAAAAGGGAATTGATAATAGATCTACTTTATTCCTTCATTTTTTATATCTGTAAAACAACAACACAATCATAACAGCCAATACCCTGAAAAACGCTCTTCTCTTTACCCGTTCCCAGATCAACTCGTTTCCATATCCTCCGGCAAAACGATGAACCTACAAATCGTTGACAGCAAGAAGACGGAAGCCGTCAATCTGGTGGATAAGGTGTTTGATTAGTAAAGCATTTTGAGAATCATGCTATTTTTAAGAATATTAAAATTGAGATTCACTTTTATTATACAAAAATTTTGAGATTTATGCCATTTTACAAAGAAAACATTTTGAGATATATGCAGATTTCGTTATCTTTGTTCTATATTGATAACTGTGCAGATATATGATATTCAAAAGGAAAATATATAATGAGCTTCTGCAATGGAAGCGGACGGATGAAGGCAGGACTGCCGTATTGATACAGGGTGCGAGACGTGTCGGGAAATCCACCATTGCTGAAGAGTTTGCAACTAACGAATACGAAACTCATATACTGGTAGATTTTGCCGCATGTTCGACAGAAATCCGGGATTTGTTCAATGACGTGTCCGACCTTAACCGAATTTTCATGCGCCTGCAACTGGAATACGGTGTCGAGTTGAAGGAACGGAAGTCTGTCATCATCTTTGATGAAGTCCAGCTTGCACCCAAAGCGAGGCAGGCGATCAAGTATCTTGTGAAAGACGGAAGGTATGATTACATAGAGACCGGCTCGTTGATTTCAATTCGCAAGAATGTCAAGGACATCCTGATCCCAAGCGAGGAGGTCAAACTCCACATGTTTCCCATGGATTATGAGGAGTTCAGGTGGGCACTGGGAGATACGACCACCATCAGACTGCTCCAAGGCTGTTTTCACGACAAAACATCCTTGGGAGATGCTACGAACCGCAAACTGATGCGTGATTTCCGGTTGTATATGCTTGTCGGTGGCATGCCACAGGCCGTGGTAGTTTATCTTGAAACCAACAATCTGGAAAAAGTAGACAGTGTGAAGCGTTCCATAATAACCTTGTATGAGGATGACTTCAACAAAATCGACCCGACGGGAAACGCTTCCAAGATATTCCGCCAGATTCCGGCCCAGTTAACAAGTAATGCCAACAGGTATTTGGCATGGAGCGCAACGGATGGCACGCGCAATTCTGCACTGGCAGAGATACTTTCCGAAATCAGGGAATCGATGGTGGTCAACATGGCTTACCATGCCAATGACCCGAGTGCGGGAATGGCATTGCACCAAGACCCCAACAAATACAAAATGTTTGCGGGCGATACGGGACTGTTCGTCACTCTCGCATTCTGGGACAGCAAGTTTACCGACAACACAATATATCATAAACTGCTTGCTGACAAGTTGAGCACAGACCTCGGGTATGTCTATGAGAATGTTGTCGCACAGATGCTGAAGGCTTCCGGGCACGAATTGTACTATTATACTTTTCCCACCGGCAGCGGCAAGCATAACTATGAGGTGGACTTCCTGATTGCGGATGGTGACAAGGTAAGCCCCGTCGAAGTCAAGTCATCCGGTTATAAGGCGCATACATCGCTGGATGCCTTTTGCGGCAAGTTCTCTTCCCGGATAAGGAACAAATATCTG
>ERZ773114.2676-NODE-2676-length-16089-cov-8.914432_pt1 | contig 16089 bp, 9 predicted proteins | sample MGYA00580564_ERZ773114 | MGnify/ENA primary metagenome ERZ773114 (study PRJEB29015, sample SAMEA2737836) | human gut metagenome | biome: human gut; feature: human-associated habitat; material: faeces | place: China | collected 2012 ... | reverse complement strand
TGAGTCCCGTCGCGAAGAGCGTGCGGAACAGGGTGCGGCTTGGGTTCGATTTCATAAGTTCAATATTAGAGGTTTCTTGATTGGCGGTTGTCGTGTCCGAAAATCACCCGGTTCGTCCCCTTTGTAAAACGGGAAGTTTCGTTTTGCAAAGGAAAGAGATTGCGAATGCTTTCGTGAATTTTTACAAAAGTAATTATTTTAACGGAGCAAACGAACGCGGAAGGCATAAAAAAATGTCACAGCAGTATGAATTTGTGACATTTTTTCTGGTTACGGGTCGTGGCGGGCGGTTACCTGCGGCCTTTACCGGCCGCAGATTCCGGAACGACAGTTTCCTGCTCCACGCCGATGGTGCGTGTTTCGTTCCCGCAGGTGACGGTCAGCGTGGCTTTGCGGGGTGCGCCCGTTTCGTTGGTCGTGTAGGTCATCGTGATCTCGCAGGGACCGGCCGCCTCCGCGGGCGTCACGGTCATCCAGTCGGGAATGCCGGTCAGCGTCCATGCGCCGGGGGCCGATACGATCATGCGCTGCATGCCTTCCTGTTGGGAGAAGGTCCATTGGGCCGTCGATACGGCGAAGTCGGGGGTTTTCACTTCGTCGTCGTCGCATCCCGTTACGGACAGTGCGGCCAGGCCGACGAGTATTGAACAGAGCAGTTTTTTCATCTCTTTATCTTGTTGTTTGGCGTGTGACAATGGGTTAATAGCCGGGGTTCTGCACCAGGTTGGGATTCTTGTTGATCTGGCTCATGGGAATGGCCAGCCAGTAGCTCTTCGGCGCTTCGAAGACGCGGACGCGGCCTCCCTGATTGGCCGGGATCACCTGGTAGAAATCCTCCTGGGTCTTGCCGTCCCGGTTCCACGAGCGGGGTTCCTTGTTCATCACCTCGGGAGCCTCCTTCCAGCGGCGCAGGTCGTGGAAACGGCGTCCTTCGAACAGGAATTCGATCGAACGCTCCTGGTGCAGCACCTTGCGCAGTTCGCTGCCCGAGGGAATGCCGCCCACCAAGGCCCACGAATCCTGGAAGCGGGGCAGCCCGCAGCGTTTGCGCACCCGGTTGAGGTATTCGAGGCTCAAGGGGCTCAACGACCCGTTGTATTCGAAGTCCGCTTCGGCGTAGTTGTAGAACAGTTCCGGAAGCCGCAGGTAGGGATAGGCGTATTTGCGGTAGTTGTAGGAGTTCTTCGACTGGTTGTAGGTGCTCGATTTGTGAATCCATTTCTGGCAGAGGTAACCCGTGCAGCTCTGGTATTCGTCGGTCTCCTTGAGCGTCGAGCCGTGCAGTTCGCCGCCGCGGAGCTGGAGCGTGAGGATTTTGTCGTCGATCTCGAACGTGCCGCGGTCGAAACCGATCGAGGCGTAGAAGCGGGGTTCGCGGTTGCGGTGCAGGCGGGCGGTGTTGTCGCCCGGGGCGACGCTGTACAGGTCCTCGTCCTTGGTCAGCGGGTCGACGTCGAGCGGCAGCCCGTTCTTGGTGTAGTACATCTCGACGGCCTCCATCGTCGGCACGAGAGTCGTTTTCCAGCCTTTCGACATGTTGCCCTTGATCGAACGCGGTCCGCCGTAGCGCTGCAAAGCCTGAATGCCGCTCTGCGCGCCTTTGGCCAGGATGAATTCGGCTCCGTTCCAAGGCTCTTCGACGAAGGTGTCGTGGTAGTTCTTGCGGCCGCGTTCGTCGTCGGGCAGGCTCGAATCGGCCGAGGTGTAGAGGTCGTATTTCGGCTTTTTCGTGTCGGGATTGATCTCGTCCGCGAGGGCGATCGCCGCCGCTGCCGCGTCCAGCGCCCGTTTCCACTTTTCCGGATCGTAGGTCGTGCTCATCAGGGGCGTGCCGTCGGGGTTGTTGAACCCTATGTAGTCGGGATTGCCGTTGACCAGCGGCGAGGCGGCGTAGAGCAGCAGGCGGGCCTTGTAGCTGAGCGCGGCCATTTTCGTGGGAAGTCCCAGTTCGGACTCGCCGACCACGTCGGGCAGCAGCCCGGCGGCCCGGTCGTAACACTCGGCGATGTACTTCACGCACTCGTCGTAAGGCGTCCGCGGAGTGAGGATCTCCGATTCGGGCGCGTCGATGGGAATGAACTTCTTGACCAGTACGATCGGTCCGTAGTATTCGAGCAGGCACTGGTGGTAATATCCCACGAGGAACCACGCTTCGCCCGCGTAGCGGTCGGCGTTTTCCTGCGAGACTGCGGGAACTTTGTAGATGTTGTCCAGCAGGTAGAAACAGTAGCGTATGCCGCGGTAGATGTCGTAGTTCGTGCCGCCGCTGGTGCAGTTCGGGGCCCAGCGGCCGAAATAGGTCAGGTTGGCGTTCTCCTCGCCGTAGAGCAGGCTCTTGCTCGAAAAATAGTAGGTCGTGCCGCGCGCTCCGGTGATGAAGTCGTCGCCGGCGAACTGGTCGGGCGACCAGTCGTACCCGATCAGGTTGGGCATGTAGGTCTGCATGTAGTAGCGGTAGTTCTCGGCCTGCTCCTCCGTTTTCCAGATATCCTCTTCGGTGGCTTTGCCTTCGGGCACCACGTCGAGGTAGGAGCAGGAGCATAGCAGCAGCAGTGAAAGTGCGAAGATTATCTTTTTCATGGTCTTTTGCTGTGTTTGGGTTAGAAATTGAACTGGAATCCGAGGTTGTACGTCCGCTGGAGCGGGTATCCCAGGCCGTTGCCCGAACCCTTTTCGGGGTCCCAGTACTTGAACGGGGCGAAGGTCAGCAGGTTGGTTCCCGAGACGTAGACGCGCATTTTCTTGTAGGTGTAGCCGATCTCGGCGGTCTTCAGGCGCAGCATCTTGCCGTTGCGCACGTAGAGCGTGCTGGCCTTGGTGTTGTTGTTGTTCCACAGCGGCGACAGGCGCGGGTAGAGAGCCTTGGGATTGGGGTCGTCCTCGCTCCAGTGTTCGTCGGCGATCCACTGCATCAGTCCCGAACCGGGCGTCGCGGCTGTCGCGAAGGGGTGGTAGTTGTACATGAGGATCGACACCTTGCCCTGTCCCTGGAAGGTGGCCGAGCAGTCGAATCCCTTGTATTTGAGCGAAAAGCCGAATCCGTAGATGATCTCCGGGACGGTCGGGTTGCCCGTCCAGCACATGTCGTTGTCGTCGATGATCTTGTCATCGTTCAGGTCGCGGTATTTCACGTCGCCCGGGCGGATGGGGTAGGTCGTGGCGTAGATGTCCTGCGAGGGCGAGGAGGCGATCTCTTCCTCGTCCCTGAAAAGCCCTTCGGCGATCAGGCATTGGATCGAGTTGATCGGATGTCCGGCCTTGTACTGGTAGGCCCATTTGTATTTGGGTTCGTCCATTTCGACGATCTCGTTGTGGGCGTAGGTGAACGTGCCGCGCAGCGAGAGGATCAGGTCCTTCGAGAAGGCCTTGTTGTAGTCGACCGAGATGTCGACGCCGCTGTTGTCGACCTTGCCGATGTTGGCCCACGGCGTGATGCCCGACATGCCGAAGGTCGAGGGCAGCGACGTGCGCTGCATGAAGATGCCCGAGCGTTTCTCCTTGAACCAGTCGAAGATGATGTTCAGGCTGTCGAACAGGCCGATCTCCACGCCGATGTCGAGTTTGCGGCTCTCCTCCCACGTGGCGTTGGGGTTGCCGTAGACGGAGAGGATGGGACCGTACTTACGCTCGAAGTTGTTGCCGATATAGACGTCGTAGCCCTGTCCCATGTCGACGGTCGTGAGGTAGGGGAAGCGGTCCGCATAATCCTTCGAGATCACGTCGTTGCCGACCAGTCCGTACGAAGCGCGGAGTTTGAACAGGTTGACCTGTTCCTTGATCCCCTTCCAGAACGGCTCGTTCGAAATCACCCAGCCCACGGCCACCGACGGGAAGAATCCGAAGCGTTTGCCCGCGGCGAAGTTCTCCGAGCCGTTGTAGCCGAAGTTGGCTTCGAACAGGTAGCGTTTGTCGAAGCCGTAGGTGACGCGTCCGGCGAGTCCCTGCTGGCGGTAGGGCAGCGCGGCGTACTCCTGCTCGTCCGAGATGTTCATGTTGCGCTCCTTCTGCATGTAGACGATCGTCGCTCCGACATCGTGTTTGCCGAACGTGCGGGCGTAGTCGATCTTGGCCTGGAACGCCAGCTCGCGGTAACCGTCCTTGCCGCGCGTCGTGCCCAGGTAGGTGGTTCCGGTGTTGGTCGAGTTGCTGGTGTAGCTGTAATTGCCCGCCTCGTCGATATTGTAGTCGGTCAGCTGGTACATGAACGGCGTGAACGAACGGTAGACGGCCGAGTAGACGCGGTTGTAGAAGGTCGCCATGCCCGTTGCGCTCAGGCCCTTGGTGATGAAGTCGAGGTTCTGGTTGACGGTCAGCGCCGAGGTGAAGTGGCCGCGGAACTGGTCGCCGTAGCCGCGGCACAGCTGGGCGTAGGGGTTGGTGAAGAAGCCGCTGTTCCAGGCGTTGTTGGTTCCGAAGCGCACGAACGTGTCCGATTCCTCGCCGGGCAGCGTCGCGGGGAATTCGCAGGGCATGCCGGTCATGGCGTAGGCGAAGAGGTCAGAGACGCTCTGGATCGGGGCGTGGCGGTAGTGCAGCTGGGTGTTCATCTTCAGCGATACGCGGGTGGTCTTGGTGGCGTCGGCCGAGACATTGGCCTGGAACAGGTATTTCTGGGCGTTGATGTTGGTGTCGAATTTCGAGGCTTCGGGCTTGCGCATGATGCCGTTCTCGTTGTAGACCGAGGCGTTGAGGAAGTAGTCGATCTTCTTGGCTCCGCCCGTCATGTTGAAGTTGAAGTTCTGGTTGAAGGTGCAGTCCTTGAACAGCATGTCGTACCAGTCGACGTTGGGGTAGACGTAGGGGTCGAGTCCCAGTTTGGTTCCCATGATCTTCTCGTTGCTGTAATAGGGCTTTTCGCCGCGCGTGGTGCGGGCCTCGTTGAAGGTCTCCATGTAGGTGATGCCGTCGGCGACCTTCGGAACGCGGGTCGGGGCCGAGGCGCCGAACTCGGCGCGCAGGTTGATGGTCATTTTCTCCGAGTCGCGGCCGTTTTTCGTGGTGATGATCATCACGCCGTTGGCTCCGCGCGAACCGTAGAGGGCCGTGGCCGTGGCGTCCTTGAGCACCGAGAACGACTCGATGGTCTCGGGCGGGATGTTGTTGAGCATCTGGTTGGTGATTTCCACGCCGTCGAGGATCAGCAGCGGCGACTGTCCCGATCCGAAGGTCGAGATTCCGCGGATCCAGAAATTGGCGCCGTCGGCGCCCGGCTCGCCCGATTTCTGCACGGCGATCACGCCGGCGATCTTGCCGCTGAACGAGGTCGAGAGGTTGCTCGACGAGGTTTGCAGGTCGCTCGGCTTGACCGACTGCACGGCGCCCACGAGCGACTCTTTCTTCTGCACGCCGAAGCCGACCACCACCACGTCTTCGAGTTTGTTCGAAGCGTCGGCCAGCGTGATGAGTTTGAAGAGGTGGATGTCCCGGACGGAAATTTTCTTGGTGTCGTAGCCCAGGAACGAAACGGTGACCGTCTTGGCCGAAGCGGGCACGGTCAGTTTGTAGTTGCCGCCGGCGTCGGTGGTCGTGCCGACGTTCGTGCCCTCAACATAGATGTTGGCTCCGACGATGGGCTGGTTGTCGGCCGAGGAGATGACCGTTCCGGCGACGGTCATCTCCCCGTTCGGGGCCGTCGGGGCGGAGACCGGCGAGCGGCGGGAGATGGTGACCAGTTTCCCCCCCCCTTTGACGGTATAGCGCAGCGATTTGTCGAGCACCGTGTCGAGCACGGTCTGAAGCGTCGCGTCCTTGAACGTTGCCGTGACCGGCCTGCTGACGTCGACGTCCTCGTTTTCGAAGAGGATCGAGTAGCCGGTTTGCCGCTCCACCTCTTCCAGCACCGTTTTCAGCGGAACGCTCCGGAAGGCTTTGGTGACGGTTTGCGCGTTGAGGGCGACTGTCAGCAGCAGGCACGGGATCAACGCTGCAATCTTCTTGAATAGGAGATTTACATGCATAAGTTTTAAGATTTAGGTTTGTTTGGAAAGAAGTTTTTTCAGGGTTCGGTTTTTCGGGGGCGGCTGTCGACGCGGTAACCGCAGGTGTCGCGCCTGACGCTGATCGGCAGGATGTCGCACAACCCGCCCATGATTGATTCGATGTCCTGCGCCTCGGTGATTGATATGCGGAAGGTCTTGTCGTCGAACGCGTCGGTGCAGAGTTCGATCTTCACGTCGTATTCGCGGGCGAGCCGCCGGAGCAGGGCCGGGAGGGAGATCGCGTCGTAGCGGATGATGCCGTCGATCCAGCTGCGGAACTGGTCGGTGTCGACCTGCCTGCGCGACGCCTCCATCGTCCGGCAGTCGTAGGTGATCAGGTCGCCCGGAACCATCGTTTCCGTGCTGCGGGACGATTCGAATTGCAGCGAGCCTTCCATCAGCGCGGCCAATACGTCGGGGTCTTCGTCGTAGGCCGAGATGTTGAACCGGGTGCCCAGCACGGTGAACGTGCAGCCCCGGGCCTGCACCCGGAAGGGGAGGTCGGCGTTGCGGGCCACCTCGAAGTAGGCTTCGCCCGAAAGGCCGATGTCGCGCGACGAGCGGTTGAAATCCGACCGGTAGTTCAGGGTCGATCCGGCGTTGAGCCACACCTGGCTGCCGTCGGGCAGCGATATGCGGCTGTTGGTTCCCTGGGGAGCCTGTACGGAGAACATTTGCACGGGGTCTTCGGTGTGTATGAGGTGCCGGGTGGTGAAGGCCGAGATCAGGATGAGCACGGCTGCTGCCGCCGAGAACCGCAGCCAGCGCCGGCGGGCGCGGATTCGGTTCTCGCGCCGTTCTATTTTTCCGTTGAGCCGGGCGAGCGAACGGAGGACGTCGGCCGACGGCACGTGCCGTTGCTTCCATTCGCGTTCCCATTCGCGCATCAGGGCGGCGTTTTCCGGCGAGGCGGCGAGGAATCCGAAGAGTTCGCACTCTTCTTCGGGGGCGATGGGTCCTTCGAAATAGCGGACGGCGAGTTCTTTCAGGCTTTCGTTCATGGGGTCGGTTGTTGTACGCATACATACATACAACAATCGGGGCGGATTTTACCCCCCCCCGGTTCCGGAAAAAATCGCATATTTTTTGAAATTCGCCTCTGGAAGGCTTCAGGACGGCTGGTTCATCAGCCAGGCGAGGATCAGTATTTGCAGGTAAATGGATTGTTCGCGTTCGAGGGCTTCGGCGAAGATGCGCAGGGCGCGCTGGATGTGCCGCTCGACCGTATGCAGGGAGATGTGGAGCCGTTCGGCTATTTCCCGGTTCTTCAACCCCTGGAACCGGCTGAGGAAAAACACTTCGCGGCAGCGTTCGGGCAGCGAGTCCATGATGCGCTGTATCTGCTGTTCCAACTCCTGGTACAGGTAGGGATGCCCGTTTTCGGCGAAGGAGAAATCGTAGTTGTAAAGACGCTCCTCCCCGATTTTCGCCCGGGCCAGGCAGCTGATCGTGTATTTGTCGACGATGCTTTTGTGCTTCAGGTAATTGAGGCATCGGTTGCGGGTCATGGCGAACAGCAGCATGCGGGCCTCTTCGGGGTCGAGGGGGGCTTGCCGGTCCCACAGCGCCATGAAGCAGTCGTGAACCAGGTCCTGCGCCTCGATGGGGTTGTTGACGAACCGCAGCGCATAGGCCGTCAGCCGGGGTTGGCAGTCGATGTAGAGCCGTTCGAAATCATACCGTTTGGATTCGCTGTGCATTTGTCGGGTCCGTCCTGATGCTTTTTTGTTTTGGGCGGTTTCCGCCGCTTTTCGGGGGTGAAACCGAGGCAAATATAATCAAAAAAGTAAAAAAATGCCGCAGACGCTCTGAAAACATCTGCGGCATGGGGCGTGTTTCGACGCCGGTGCGGGCTACTTGTAAAGCCCGGCGACGGTGAAGTCGAGTATCTTGCCGAAGCCGTCGAACACCAGCGCGTTCGGCTGGTCGAGCTGTCCGCTGCCGAAGTTGATCTGCGGCACGACGTGTATCTTGTCGTTCCCGTCGTCCTTCGAGGTGACCACCGTCACCGCGCGGCTGCTCCATGCCAGCGAGGCGTTGCTCGGAAGGGTCGACGAGCCGTCGTAGTTCTCCATGGCGTAGTAGCCTTGCAGGTAGAGACGGGCCAGGGTGATGTGCTCGCCCGCAGGGGCCGTGAAGACGGGCGCCGGGTCGAAATTGACGCTGCCCGTCGTGAAGATCACCTTGTAGATGGCGCTGCGGGTGGCGATGTAGAGGATCGGGTCGAATCGCGAGAAGACGAAGCTCACGGCTTCGGCGATGAGGGCGTTGGCCTCCGCGGGGATGTCGTAGATCAGCTTGGCGGCGGGTGCGCCGGCCGAAGCGGAGTAGTTGCCGAAGGTGTAGAGCGCATGGTTGCCGTCGGCTTTCCGCATCAGCAGGGTGTGGGTGGCGTTGTCGATGCTGATGCCGCCCGCGATGCACCGCAGGCCGGGGGCGTTCCCCGGGTCGAAGGGCGACGAACCCACGCTGCCGCAGGCGTAGAACGTCTGGTTGTAGCCGTAGCAGAACTTGCCCTGTTCCCGGTTGTAGAAGATCGTGCTGGGTTTGCGGGTGCTGCCCGGAGCGGAGTGGGCCGAAACGACGCCGTTGTCGACGGTCATGGTTTCGGTTCCGCTGACGGGCGTCGAGATCCGGCCGCGGCTGAGCAGCGTTTCGTAAATGTCGCCGTCGTTGAGGATCATCGTGCACTGGTAGGTGTTGAGCAGGCTCCGGATGTCGAGCTTTCCGGGCAGGTAGACGAACGCATCCTCCTTATGGCCCAGGATTTCGTAATAATCGGTCTCCACGCGCATCAGGTCGTCGTCGGTCGACACCCAGAGGATGTTTTTCTTGTCGGTTTTGTCGTAGGTGTAGAGCATGTGGGTGACCGCCGAGGGGAACGGACTGCCGTTGCGCCGGCTGATCAGCTCCTTTTCGACGGTTCCCTGCTCCGCGCCCGAGTAGGTCTCGGTCAGCTGCGGGTGCATGATCAGTCCCAGGTCCGAGGTGGTTCCGTCCCGGGTGTAGGCCACCACAAGCCCTTCGTTGAATTGGGCCGTCACGATGAGCGTCCACTTGTACTGGTACTTCAGGTCGTGGGCGGTGTCGGTGACCGTCAGCAGGAACAGGTAGCCTTTCGAGGAGATCGGCAGGTCGATCACTTCGTGGAACTCGCGCGTCGTGGCGAGCGAAATCGCCTCCGAGTCGTTGTCGGTCTGACTCACCGTCCATTCGTAGGTAAGCTCCTCGGGATTCTCCCGGCCGTCTTTGGTGATGCGGATGCCCGTGATGTCGAGCCGTGCGTTGTGCACCACCGTCAGCTGCGAGGCGATGGCTTCCGGCACTTCGATCTCCACGGGCGGGATATGGGTGGTCTGCAACGTGCTTTTGTCGTCGTAGCACGACGCGGCGAGCAGGCCCCAGCCTGCCAGCAACAGATATAGGGTGTGTTTTCTCATGGTCGTTCGTCGTTTACTTGGTGCGGATCGTTACCTCCCGGCCCTTCATGGAGCCTGATTCGTGGATGCGTTTTTGCCCGGGGTTGGCGGCCTTCCATTCGTCGTACCAGGCCTGTGCCCTGGCGCGCCAGGCGTCGATGTAGTAGCTGTAATCGGGTCCCCAGTCGGGGAACACCTCCCAGCCGAAGATGTCCAGCAGCAGCTGGTGGCCGGCCTGGCTGTAAGCCTCCGTCGACGAGCTGCCCGAAGATGCCTCCGATTCGATGAAGGCGTTGTAGGTGGACCACTGCTTGGTCGTCGCGGGCCGCGGCAGCATGTTGTGCCACGAGACGTTGGCTTTCAGGTAGCGGTCCGGTCCCACCCGGAGGTCGGGCGAATCGGTCAGGCAGAGCGTCAGTTCGCGCTGCTGCGTGTCGAGTTCGGCCGATTTGGCGACCTCGATGCGGATGGCGCCGTAGGTCTTCCCGGCCGGAACCTCCGCGCCGAGGATTTCGTACTGTCCGGGCTGCGCCGTGGTTCCCTCTTCGAGAACGCGGACGCCGATTTTCCGGTCGGAGCCGGAGGCCCCGCCGATGAGTTTCACCGGGACCTCGATCACCGCCTCGGCGACCCCTTCGGGCTGCTGCTTGAAGGTCATCGAGGCGTAGAACGTGCTGTCGGAATTCGAGTATCCGGGATATTCGGCCGTTTCGTTGGGCGCAGCCCCCGGGAAGCAGACCCTTCCCTGCGACATGTCGTAGCGTGTCGGGTCGTCCTTTTCGCAGCCGGCCGCCGTCGCCGCGGCCAGCAGTATGCAGATCAGTTTTTTCATGCTTCTCAACAATTAATCGTTCGACTTACTGTACGCGTCCCGACTGTATTTCGAAATCGGGGTAGGGCAGCATGTAGACGGCGTCGTCGATGACCTTGCTGCCGCTCATCACGTCGCTCTGGCGGGGCAGTTTCTCGTAGCCCAGCCGCTTGTAGAAATAGAAGACCACGCCTTCGCAGATGAACTCCTTGCGGTACTCCTTTTCGAGCTGGGCCATCAGGCCCGCCTCGTCGAGGTCGGCATCCAGTTCTTCGTAGACCGCGCGGGCCTTGCGCACCTCCTGCAACAGGCTGCGGGCTTCGCCGAGGTCCTTGTCCGGACCGGAGATGCGGCACTCGGCGGCGATGTAGTACATCTCCGGCAGGCGGATCAGCGGCATCAGGTCCTTGTGGCGGTAGTCGGCGCCCGTCGAGGTCTGCTGATAGAGCTTCGAAGGGGTCTTGGTCCCCTCGGGCCAGTAGTCGGTGTTGTGGTAGAGCTGTTTGTAGCGGCAGTCGGAGATGCCGGCGCCCTTGATTTCGAAAAGATCGTCGGCGACCGAGTTCTTGATGCACAGCGTGCGGTACTGGCGGTCCTGTTCCGAATATTCGCGGTTGAGGTTGCTTGCGATCTTCTTGGCCATGTCCGTGACGCCGAGCGCGAAGATATGTTCGCTCGGGAAGCACATCTCGGTCGTGGGGGCCTTGGCGGAGTCGGTGAACGTGCGCAGCGTCAGCCCGCCGGCGATTCCGACCGATGCCGGGTCGTCGATCACTTCGAGGGCGGCCAGCAACGCGGTGTGTTTGTTTTCGTCGCTGCCTTCCCACATGCAGACGCGCGCCAGCAGGGCCTTGACGGCGAAGTAGTTCAGGTGCATGTAGCGGTAATCGTAGAATTTGTCGACGTTGGCTTCGGTATAGATGCTTTCGGGATACCTGGCCCGGATGGGGTCGATCTCCAGCAGGCGGGCGGCCTCCGTGAGGTCGGCGATCATGCGGCGGAGCGTCTCGGCGTAGGTCAGCTGCGGCGCCGCGTCCTTGTCGACGCTCGTCAGGTAGGGGACCGTGTGACGGCTCTCCAGGTCGGTGCGTCCGGCCAGGTCGCTGCACCCGAACAGGCGTATCAGGTCGAAGTGGATGTAGGCCCTCACGGCGAGCAGTTCGCCCTTGATGATGCGGTAGTTGACCGAGTCGAGTCCGTCCTTCCGGCGGTCGATGTGGTCGAGGGCGTCGTTGACGTTGGCGATCACCGAGTAGGATTTCTCCCAGACCTTTTCGATCACTTCGGTGGATTTCGTGGTTTTGTAGTTGTAGCGGTCGAGGTCGTAGTCGTCCGCGGCGGTGTTCTTGCGGGCGTCGTACTGGCGGCCCAGCATTTCGACCATGTGCCACGTCAGGTTTTCGCCGTAGAGGTCGGTTTCGCCCATGGCGAGGTAGCAGCCGATGAGCGTCTGCTGGAAGCCTTCGGCCGAGGAGTAGTGGTCCTCGGCGCGGATTTCCGACGGGGGCGTCACGTCGAGCCAGCTCTCGCACGAGACGGCTGCGAGGGCTGCGGCGGACAGAAGGAGGTATTTGATGCTGTTTTTCATGGCTTCGGTGGTTTGTGTTAGAAGGTTCCGGTCAGCTGGAGCGACATGCTCCGTGCGAAGGGATAGGTCGTGCCGCGCTCGATGCGGATCGACGAGAGCGTGGCGATGTTGTTCATGTAAAAGGCCAGCTTGAGCCGCTTGAGGCGGATTTTGCTGATCAGCCGCGGGTTGAACTCGTAATAGAGGCTCAGCGACGAGAACGTCAGCTCGTTGTTGTCCTGCACGAAGCGCGTCGTGGCCCGGGTCTTTTCGTCGTGCTGCTTGCCGTTTTCGTCGGTGTAGGAGCCGAGTTTCTTGAACATGGCGTTCTGGCCCGGAGTCTGCCAGCGGCCGTAGAGCACGCGGCGGTCGACGTTGTAGTGGATGTCGACGTTCTCGACCTTGTTGACCAGCGTGGTGTTGTACCGCTGCCCGCCGCCGAGGAAGGTGCAGGTGGCGCTTAACCCGAAGCCCTTGTATTCGGCCGCGAAGCCGAAGTTGCCGCGGTACTTGGGGTCGCTGATGCCGGCCACGACCTGATCCTGCGCGTCGTACTCGTAGGTCAGCGTGCCGTCCTTCCTGACGTAGATTTCCTGACCCGTCGTGGGGTCGATGCCCAGCGACGGCACGGCCCAGATGGCGTTCATCGGCATTCCGTCCTGATAGATCAGCACGGGCGTCGAGTTGCTCTTGTCCTGCGCCTGGGCCATCATCTTTTCGTTGTAGGCCTTGAGGCTTTCGGAGAGGTTGATGATGATGTTCTTGTTATAGGCGATCGAGCCGAAGAGGTTGAAAAAGCCCTGTTTGCCCTGCCAGAGCGTATAGCTCAATTTGGCCTCGATGCCGCGGTTGCGGACCTTGCCCAGGTTGTCCTTCACGGTGTCGAAACCCGTGGAGATGGGGATTGCCACGTCGGTGAGCATGTTCTCGGTCACCGAGTTGTAGTAGTCGAAGGCGATCGTTGCGCGGTGGATCGTAATGTCGGCGCCCACGTTGTAGTCCATGCGCTGTTCCCATTTGAGGGCGGGGTTGGGCATCTTCGAGAGGTAGGCGCCCGTCTGTCCGTGGTAGGTGGCCCCGGTGTAGTAGAGATAGGTGGCCAGCACTTCGTTGGTGTCGTAGTTCTGGTTGCCCGTCAGTCCGGCCGAGGCGCGGATCTTGAATTGTTTCAAAACGTCCTGATCGCGCAGGAAGGGTTCGTTGTGGAGGTTCCACGCCACGCTGGCGCTCCATGCCGACGACCAGCGGTTGTCGGCGCCGTAGAGCGACGAGGCGCTTTCGCGGAACGTGAGGTCGACGTTGTAACGGTCGTCGTAGCTGTACGACGCGGTTCCCAGGAAACTGATTTCGCGCGTGATCGACGAGATGCCGACGGGCTTTTTGTCCTGGGCGTACTGCCGGGCGAAGGTGATGTCGGCCGTCTGGCTGTTGGGGAATCCCTCGGCGTAGTGCTGGTAGGCGCTGTACGTGTTTTCGGCGATCCGGCCGCCGGCGTTGACGTAGAGGTAGTGTCTGCCCCAGTTTTTGGCGTAGTTGGCGTAGATTTCGCCCGAAATGTCGCTGCTCTTGCCGTTGTCGAGCTGGTAGGAGCCTTTGCGCAGCTGCATGCTCGTGCTTTCGTAGGCCGAGGTGGCGAATTTCGAATGCTTGGCCGGATAGAATTCGTCGGCGTCGCTGCGCTTTACGGCGATGCCGAGGCGGGCGGTGAGTTTCAGCGCCTCGGTGGCCTGCCATTCGGCGTAGAAGTTGTCCGTCACGCTGGTGTAGGTCTCGCGGTCGAGCGTTCCGAGCGTGGCGTCGTACATCGGGTTGGCCACTTCGTCGTAGGCCCAGCGGGCGATCTGGCCCGTCTGGGGATCGACGGCGCTCCAGTAAGGATTCATCCGGGCGTAGTCCCCGAAATCGCCCCACGGCGAGTTGTCGCTCCTGGTGTTGCTGACGCTCAATATGTTGCGGAACAGGAAGTTTTTCTTGCGGTACGAAACGTTCACGTCGCCCGAGAGCACCGTGCGCTCCGAACCCTTCATCACGCCCGCCACGTTGTTGTACGAGAAGTCGATCATCGCCCGCAGCTTGCGGCTGTCGCCCAGTTCGACCGAGAGGGTGTGTTTGTGGCCGACGCCCGTGCGCAGGGGTTTTGCGAGCCAGTAGGTGTCCAGTCCGCCGAGCACCTGCGCTTTGAGTGCGTTGTAGCGTTTGGTGAGATCCACCTGCGTCTGGGGATTCGCCGAGGTGTAGACGCCCTCGATGCGCTCGGCCTCGAGCTTCTCCCAGGCGTTGCAGAGGTTGTAGCTCGTCAGGTCGGGCATCGACACCTCGATGCTTCCGGTGTAGGTCACCAGCTCCTGATTGCCGGCCAGGCGTTTGGTCTCGATGACGATGACGCCGTTGGCGGCCTTCGAGCCGTAGAGCGCCTTGGCCGCGGCGTCCTTGAGGATGGTGATGCTCTCGATACGGGTCATGTCCATGTCCATCACCTTCTCGGCCGTGGTTTCGAACCCGTCGAGGATGAACAGCGGCTGGTTGGGGCGGTTCTGGTAGTTGCCCTTGATATTGACGCCCGTGGATTCCGAGGGGAAGGTGGTGATACCGCGCAGCTGCATGTCCGGCAGCGTGTTGGGGTCGGAGCCCATCAGCGTGTTGTCCATGATGTAGAGCGATGGCTCGATGTTTTTCAGGCTCTCGAAGACGTTGCGGTTACTCACGCGGGCCAGCTGGCCCGACGTGATGGTCGTGGCCGAACCCGTGTAGCTCTCCTTCTTGCGGGTGAAGATGCCGGTCACCACGACGTTTTCGATCTCCTGTTCGTCCTGCACCAGCCTGACCAGTCTGGTCTGTGCCGAGGGAAGCGTTTGCGAGACGTAGCCGATGTGGGAGAAGATCAGGTTGTCGCGGCCCTCGGGCATGCGGATCGAGAATCCGCCGTCGGACCCCGACACGACTCCCGTGGCGGTCCCCTGGATCAGGATGTTCACGCCCACGAGCGGCGCGCCGGCCGTGTCCGTCACACGTCCGCTGACGACCTTGTCCGGGGCTTTCTGCGGGGCGGAGGCGTTCCCCCCCCCGCTTCGGCCACGGATCACGATCGTGTCGTCGTCGATCGAGTATTCGAGCCGCGTGCCGCGCAGCGCTTCGTCGAGCACTTCGCGCACCGGGGCGTCGGCCTTGCTGAAGGAGATGCCGCCGATTCCCCGCACGGCGTCGCTATTATAGAGGATGTAATATCCCGTCTGCTGTTTGATCCGTTGGAGAACTTCGGCCAGCGACGCGTTGCGGAACGATACGGAGATGCGTTCCCTGCGCTGCTGGTAGGCTTCGCTCGCCGTCGCCTGCCGGGGCGCGCCCCAGACGGAAATCGCCAGCAGCCACATGCACACGGCAAGCCATGGCCTTCGGTGCGATACTGATAGGTAAAGTTTCCTCATAATAGCTGTGTTTTAAGTGACACGAATGCCGCCCCGTCGGGCGGCTTCCCAACTAACCGGCATCAATCGTCGTCACGGTCGATGCAGAGCACGATCTTCCCCTCCTCGACATCGGCGCGTATCTGATCGGTGCGCGCCAGCAGACGGGCCATTTCGGCAAAGGTTTCGTAGCGTTTCACGACGCCCGTGTAGCGCACCTTGTCGGCGTCGACGCCCCGCGGGACGATCTCCACGCCGTACCAGCGCGAGAGTTTGCGGCATATCGAGGCGATCGTCTCGTCGTTGAAGGTGAACAGTCCCCGGGTCCAGGCGGCGTAATCTTCGGCGGCGACCTGCCGCACGTCGAAGATAGCCCCTTCGCGCCCCACGCGGGCCTGCTGGCCCGGCTGGAGCATTGCGCGGCGGTGTCCGCTCCGCACCTCGACGCTGCCCCTCACGAGCGTGGTCTCGATCGCGCCCTCGTCGGCGTAGGACGAGATGTTGAACGCCGTGCCGTAGACGCTTACGGAAACCGTGTCGGCGTGGACCACGAACCGCCGCGAGGCGTCGTGCGCCACGTCGAAGTAGGCTTCGCCCGTCACGGTTACCTCGCGCGGCCCGTCGCCGAAGCGGACCGGGAAGACGAGGCTCGACTCGGAGTTGAGCCATACCTGCGTGCCGTCCGAGAGGCGGAGCGAGAACTCCTTGCCGCGCGGTACGGTGACGGTGTTCGTCATCGGAATCTCCTGCTCGGCCTCCACCTTGTGGTAGGCCAGCTCCTCGCCGGCGATCTCGAGGCGCGTGCCGTCCTGTTCGACGAGCATCCGCCGCCCGCCCGCTTCGAGCGCGACGTTCTCGCCCGACGAAAGGGTCAGCACGGCGCCCCGGACCCCGGGCATCAGCTGCTCGA
>ERZ773114.2663-NODE-2663-length-16142-cov-3.084416_pt1 | contig 16142 bp, 7 predicted proteins | sample MGYA00580564_ERZ773114 | MGnify/ENA primary metagenome ERZ773114 (study PRJEB29015, sample SAMEA2737836) | human gut metagenome | biome: human gut; feature: human-associated habitat; material: faeces | place: China | collected 2012 ... | reverse complement strand
GAGGGTAGTGATAGTGTTAAAATTGATAGAAAGGAGAAAAAGTATGAAAGAAAAGAAAATATTAAAATCAATAATTGCTTTTTTGTTAGTAGTTGTATTGTCGATGAATAGTATGGTTGTTCAGTGTTTTGCGTCAGAAGATGCAGAAAAAGCACAGGTAGGAGAGACATCTGTAGAATTTGGAGATGGATATATTGATGAAAAAAGTCAAATAATTATTGGTGGAACAGAGATTTTAATTGAACGTATAACTTATGAGGATAACAAATCCATTTTGAGAATAAAGGACAATGGTAAATGGACTATTAGTCAAATGGAAGTAGACTATAAAATATTAGAAAGCAGTCTTAAAAATGGTTCTAATATTTTAAAGGCGGCAAGACGATTAGAGGAAAGATATGTTACTAGTTATAAAACAACAGAATATTTTGGACCTATTTATGGAGATTATGCAAATATAGTTTCAGCAATAGGAACAATTTTAGGACAATATTCAATTCCAGTAACGATAGCCTCTTATATTGCTTCTGCAGTTCTTAATAATTCAAGCTCACCAGTAAAAGGACATATGACAATCAATAGACATTTTTATGGAGTATACGATTCTACAGGATCGTTTTTAGGATATTATAATGTTGCATATTCTGTTTATACATATGTGGGAAGTTCTTTAGTTGATACAGAAGCAGGAACTTATCAGAGCTTATATGTAGGGTGAATGAATGAGAAAAGATAGAATTGTAGAAATTACAGGTCTGGCGATTTTGCTGATTCAGAGACTATACGGGAAAGACTATAAAAATGTGGTTATAACGTTCTATTTACTGTTTGTTATAGCGATTTTAGACCGTGAAATTACAGAAGAGAATATATTTGAACTGGCTGTATGGACAATGGCTGAACTGGCAGTTGGAATTGCCATAGCGATACATCAGGAGATTATTTCAGTGATTGTAATGCTTCTAATCATGGGATTTTTTGTTTTACCGATGCTCGTTAAATTGTTTCGATTTTGGCAAGCAGAGAAGAACAAATCGTAGTATTTTAAAAGACAAAAGCAGAATTGCCGTAAAAAGCATAATGTCTGGATTTATATGGTGAGAGAAGTTATAGTGGAAGCAGAGAGAAATTAGTTGTAGTGGAAATAATGAAAGTAGTGGTTTTTATATGCCGGACAGAAAAAAGTCAGGGCATTGTGACGGAAACGATGCGTGTCACAAGCCCTGACTTTTTACGTCCGGCATTTATAATAGAATGTATCCGGAACTGCACGAAATAATCCGGCTACCTACTCCTCTCCATTGAAGCAGTAGGTGCAGATATCACACGGCTTGATCCCGATTGACTTGATCAGGTCATCGAGTCTGTGATAACGCAGGCTGGTGAAATTCTGGATGCGGCAGATTTCATCGAGCATTGCCTGATAACGTTCGCTGTTCGGATCTGCATATTCTTCCAGATATTTCTCTGCATCTTTTCCTTCGCGTTCCAGGATCACTCTTCTGGTGATCAGATCCAGCTCGGATTTGGAACGGGAGAAGTTCAGGAATTTACATCCGTAGAGCAGCGGAGGACACGCCGGTCTGACGTGGACTTCTTTGGCTCCGCTCTGATACAGGAACTCGGTTGTCTCACGAAGCTGTGTACCGCGGACGATGGAGTCATCGATCAGAAGCAGCTTTTTGTTTTTGATCAGGGCATGTACCGGGATCAGCTTCATGCGGGCGATCAGTTCTCGCTGGCGCTGGTCTGTCGGCATAAAGGAACGTGGCCAGGTCGGTGTATATTTAATGAAAGGACGGGCGAACGGAACGCCGGATTCATTGGCATATCCGATAGCATGTGCGATACCGGAGTCTGGGACACCGGCTACGATATCCGGATCTACTTTTCCTTTATCTCGTTTTGCCAGCAGTGCACCGCAGTTATAACGCATTTCTTCTACGTTTACGCCTTCGTAACTGGAGGTCGGATAACCATAATAAACCCACAGGAAGGAACAGATCTTCATCTCCTCCTGCGGCGGCACGAGCATCTCGACGCTCTCCGGCGTAATAAAGTCAATCTCACCCGGTCCGAGTTCATGGTAATCCGTGTAACCCAGGTTCAGATATGCAAAATTTTCAAAGGATGCGCAGTACGCTCCCTCTTTCTTTCCAATAACAAGCGGGGTGCGGCCTTTTTTATCGCGCGCAGCGTAGATACCGTCTTTTGTCAGCAGCAACAGCGTCATGGAACCGTCAACAACATCCTGCAAATGGCGGATGCCCTCCGGAATCGTCTTTTCACTGCAGATCAGAGATGCCGCAAGCTCGGTTGCATTGATCTGACCGGTGCTCATCTCCTGGAAATGGGTGCGACCGTTGCCGTAAACCTCTTTTAAAAGCTGATCCATGTTGTTGATTTTTCCAACCGTGGTAATCGCAAAGCTTCCAAGGTGTGACTGGATCAGAAGCGGCTGCGGTTCATAGTCGGAAATGCAGCCAATGCCGAGGTTTCCCTCCATTTCTTCCACATCACGCTCAAATTTTGTACGGAACGGTGAGTTTTCAATGTTGTGGATGGCACGTGAAAAGCCATTTGCCCCGTATGTCGCCATACCGCCTCTTCTTGTTCCGAGATGTGAGTGATAGTCTACTCCGTAAAACAGTTCCAGTGTACAGTCTTTTCTTGATGCAACTCCAAAAAAGCCTCCCATTTCTTGTCTACCTCTCTTTGTGTATTTTTTCTCCCTTGGGTTCTCTTAAATATGAATGCCCCGGCAAACCGGGATGCCTGGTTACTGTTCACCGATGCGGGAACCGCAGCCAGTCTTCTTTTAGTGTACCACGATCTTCTCTGTACTGTAAAGTACAACTAATAAATTTGTTATAAAAAATAATCTACATTAATAAATAAATTTACAGCTTTTTCCACAAAGATTCTACCGCAAAATCAAAAAAAGAAAGTATGGCTTCGAAAGGCCCTGTTTTTGATCGTTAGTTTGGCGTTATTCTTTCCCATGATGGCGCAAACGATTACAGTAAAAGGAGTTGTAAAGGAATCTATGACAGGCGAACCGATCATTGGCGCCAATGTAGCGGTGAAAGGAACGACTAACGGTACGATTTCTGATATAAGCGGTATGTATCAGATCTCGAATGTATCATCAAATGCCGTATTGATCGTTTCTTATATTGGATATAAGACCGCGGAGATTCCGGTAAATGGAAAGAACACGATAAATGTGAGCTTGGAGGAAGAAAGTATCGGACTTCAAGAAGTGGTAGCCGTGGGATATGGCTCTCAGAAAAAGAAAGAATTGACCGGCTCTGTAGCAGGCTTGAAAGAGGGAGACTTGATCAAGGGCGTACAGTCTGACCCAATGGGTATGTTACAAGGTAAAGTGGCAGGTTTGAATATATCCAAACCAAATGCCGGCGACCCGAATGGAGAGTATAAGTTCCAATTACGCGGAACTTCATCCTTAACCGGTAATACCTCTCCGTTGATCGTTATTGACGGTATTCCCCAAGGGGATTTATCCGCTATTCCACAAGATGATATTGAAAGTATCGATGTGTTGAAGGATGGTTCAGCGGCGGCGATATATGGAACCCGCGGAACGAATGGCGTTATCTTGGTTACGACAAAACGAGGTTCTGCCGGGAAGATGAGCGTTACCTACAATGGATATATGTCTATCTCTTCCATAGCCAATCAATTGGAAGTCATGGATCGTGACCAGTTTTTGGCAAATGGGGGAAACGACCGGGGATATGATACGAATTGGATGGATGAGATTACCCGAACTCCGTTCTCCCATTCGCATAACTTGGCATTGACAGGAGGTACGACCGATTTTAATTACCGGGCTTCTGTATCTTATCGAAATAATCAAGGTATCGCTCTTAAGTCTGGGTTCAATGAGATGATCGCTCGTTTTTCCGCTAATCAGAATTTATTCGATAAAAAGATTCAAATAGCATACGACGCTACTTATCGTCGTTTTGACCGGGAAGGTGAGAATTCCAGCTATGATGATTATTCCGCTTTTAAGCATGCGTATTATTATAATCCTACGGCACCCGTATACGACGAGACGGGAACGATAGATGCCGGAGGGTATTATGCGCTGGATATTCAGGGATATTCAAATCCGGTGGCTTATATTATGCAGCGTGACCGTCGTACAAAAGGCGGACTTTTCCAAGGGTCTGCTCGTGTAACTTGGAATATTTTGGAAGGACTTCGTGCGCAAGCTTTTGGCTCATTGAAATACTCTGATATAAATAAGGGTACTTATACCTCACGAGAGGTATTTAACACTTCTAGTTTCGGGTCAGCGTCTCGGAGTTTTAATACTCGTTTTAATAAAACACTGGAGACGACGATCGACTATGTAAAATCTTTTGGAGAACATCATTTAGTGGTATTAGGTGGATATACCTATGAGCATAATTATCGGGAGTCATTTGGCATGAACAACTCGAATTTTGATTCGGATGTATATTCTTACTATAATTTGGGTGCGGGTAGTAACTTGATTAATAACCCTAGCCAAAGCATGATGGATGGTTCGGTTTCTCAAGATAATTTGGTTTCGTTCTTCGGCCGTGTAAATTATAACTGGGGAAATCGTTACTTGTTATCAGCGTCTGTACGACGTGAGGGTTCTACTCGTTTAGGTGCGGATTATAAATGGGGAACTTTCCCTGCGGTAAGTGTCGGTTGGTCTATCGGTAATGAGGCTTTTATGGAAAGCGCTAGCTGGATTAACGATTTGAAATTGCGCTTGGGATATGGCGTGACAGGAAATATGCCTTCAGATAATTATTTGTCTTTGTCAATGATGGGAGTGGTAGGCCGTTTTTATGATCATACTTCTAAACAATGGATCAATGCTTATGGGCCGACACAGAACCAGAATCCGGATTTGAAATGGGAGCGGAAAGGCGAATGGAATCTAGGTGTTGATTTTGCAGCGTTGAATAACCGCTTGAACGTGACCGTTGATTTATATACCCGTAAGGTTTCAGATTTGTTGTATGAATATAAGGTCCCGACTCCTCCTTACCAATATTCTTCTATGTTGGCGAATGTGGGTGATGCTACAAGTAAAGGTCTGGAATTCTCTGTTTCCGGAACCCCAGTGCAGAATAAGAACTTCTCGTGGACTAGTTCTATTAACTTCTCATTCAATACGAATAAATTGGACAAATTAAGTAATGAGACTTTCCAGACAGACTGGATTGAAACTGGTTATTTGTCGGATGGTGATTTAGGAGGTATGAACTCGACTCCATTGATTCGTTTGGTCCCGGGTGGCAAGGTCGGTGATTTTTATTTGCCGGTATTCGAGGGATTTACGGAAGATGGTAAATGGAAATTCAAGGATGTCGATGGTAGTGGTGACTTTACATATAATGAGGATCGTGAGATCGTAGGTAATGCGCAACCTGATTTTATAGCAGGATGGACTAACGAGTTTAAATATCGTGACTTCGATTTATCGTTTACATTCCGTGCTGTCGTAGGCAATGATGTATATAATGTAAGCCGTATGGCATTGGAGAATCGGAATGTGGCTGGAAAGGAGAAGAATATGTTGGCTTCGGTAATGGATATCCCGTTGCAAGATGCGGCTCAAGCCTCTAGTTATTATTTGGAGGATGGTTCTTTTGTGAAGTTGGACAATATCACATTGGGTTATAATGTACCGGTGAAGAAATTAGGTTTCATGCAAAACTTACGTTTGTACTTGACTGGTCAGAACTTGTTTACGATCACTGGCTATAAGGGTATCGACCCGGAGGTTGATATGGTAGGATTAGATAATATGGGTATTGAGAGGACTCGTTATTATCCGGCTAGCCGTTCTTTTATTCTTGGTTTGAATGTTACGTTTTAATGGATACTCTAAATATCGAAGGTTATGAAAAAATATAGTTTAATATATATAGTATCAATGATTTGTTTCTTGGTTATCGCTCCTTCTTGTACGGATATGGATGAAGATACGACGGGACAAATGGTATCAAATGACTTTTATGCGGATCCTTCTTTGATTCCGCAAGCGGTAGGTGCTGCCTATGCGGAATTGCAGGCTTATCAGAATCACTGGGGAGTATGGGGGTTGCAGACTGTTTCCTCGGATGAATGTGTTGTTCCGACTCGTGCGCCGGGTAATGACTGGTATGACGGAGGGGTATGGCAGGATTTCCATCGTCATCAATGGCAATACAATCTGGATGCATTGAATAATGTGTGGATTTCCGTATTTTCTGGAATAACGACATGTAACCGTGTGGTTTACGACTTGGATATATATAAAGAGGAGATGGATGTCGATATCTATAATAAATATCGTGCGGAGACTGTCATCTTGAGATGTTTCTATTATTCTATCTTACTGGATTTATTCGGGAACGTTCCTTATATCGACACGTATGAGAGTGAAATCACGGCTTCTCCTCAGACAAGCCGTCCTGAGCTTTATCAGAAAGTCGTAGATTGTATCTTAGATAATATGGAATATTTGGATGACGCTCCGTCTGCCGAGAATTATGGAAGATGTACGAAATCGATGGCTTATACGATGTTGGCAAAACTATATTTGAACGCTAAGGTGTTCAAAGGGGCCTCTTCTTATGATAAGGACGATATGAATAAAGTGATAGAGTATTGCGATAAAGTGATTAACTCCGGATATTATGAGGTCGTATCTGATTTCTCCGCTCCATTTAAAGTGGCGAATGAGTCTTGTAAAGAAAATATTTTCGTGGTACCGATGCAAAATGGTATCAATTCAAATGGAGACTACGAGTTTCATTTCCATAAATTCTCCGGACATCCCAAGTCTCGCCAGATGTGGGGTATAAATGTGGGCGGTTGGAATGGAGGTTGCGCTACTCCGGACTTCCTTGCTTTATATAAAGATGACGATACTCGGAAAAAGGCGACTTTTATTTACGGTTTGATTTATGATAAGGTCACGGGCGAGCCTGTTGAGGATGGTGATAATCCGGGAAAACAATTGGAATTGACTATTGAGGTATCTTCTATTAATGCCGCTTATCGTTGGGAAGGCGCTCGTATTCAGAAGTATGAATATGAGTTGGGTATGACTGGTAATATGAACAATGATTTTGTTTTATATCGTTTAGCTGATATCTATTATATGAAGGCTGAAGCTATTTTGAGAGGTGGTAATGCCGCTACTTTATCAGCTTTGTGTGCGGAACCTGCATTCCAGTTAATACGTGAAAGGGCAAATCAACCCGTGTATACTCCGGAAACATTAACGTTGGATGAGTTGATCAATGAACGTGGCCGTGAATTTGCGTGGGAAGGTTGGCGTCGTCAAGACTTGGTTCGTTGGGATAAGTTCGCTAAAGGTTGCTGGACATTTAAGGAAGCCTTGAATAATAATTCGCGTGATTTATTCCCGATACCATACGATCAGATTACGAAAAACCAATCTTGGAAACAGAATCCGGGATATTAATAGTTGTGTTTTTATGCATATGGATAGACGACAATTCGTGAAAAACCTAGGACTGGGCACAGCCTCTTTAAGCATGGGAAGCTTGGTAACGGCTTCCTCATGTGCCCCGTCCGGGGATTCCTCCCTTAAACAAAACGTCAAGGAAGGAGAGGATGGACAGTTTTTATTTATCGGTGACGATATCGCCATCGCCCAGACAGAGTATGGGAAGGTGCAGGGATATCTGCTGAATCATGTATATACGTTCTTGGGAGTTCCTTATGGGGCTGATACGTCGGGAAAAAATCGCTTTAAGCCTCCCCAAAAGCCAGAGCCGTGGACAGATGTGAGACCGGCGGTTTTTTATGGGAATACGGCGCCGCAACGTATGGAGAACCGGTGGCCCAATAATTACGGAACTTTTGCCGATCATTGGAACTACTGGGATGTGAGTGAGGATTGCTTATATTTAAATGTATGGACACCGGGCATTGCGGATGGTAAGAAACGTCCCGTATTGGTGTGGCTGCATGGCGGTGGTTTTACAAATGGTAGTGGGATCGAGCAGGATGGATATCATGGAGAGAATATAAGCCGGGAAGGAGATATCGTATTCTGTTCCATTAATCATCGGTTGGGGCCGATTGGCTTCTCTGACTTATCTGGTGTTGGTGGAGAAGCGTATAAGGATTCCGGAAACGTGGGGATGTTAGATATTATTGCCGCCTTGCGATGGGTACATGATAATATCGCCAATTTCGGTGGAGATCCCGGGAACGTAACGGTTATGGGACAATCCGGAGGAGGTTCTAAGGTCTGTACGGTAGCCGCTATGCCGGCGGCAAAAGGTTTGGTCCATAGAGCCGTGGCTTTAAGTGGATCTACGGTAGGAGCTTCCGATCAGGTGATGACCCGGAAGGTGGGAGAATATATTTTGAGAGAAGCGGGGCTGACCGCTTCCCAACTGGATAAATTGCAAAGAATACCTTGGCGGGAATATTTGGATATAGCGGATAGGGCTTGTAAAAAGTGCTGGGAAGATCAAGGGATTAGCATGAGACGGACTTTTGGTCCTGTTGCTGATGACCGGAATATTCCGGCCGGTGTATTCTACTCCGGTGAGAGCCATTTGGAGTCTCCTGTCGTCCCGATGATATTCTGTACGACTTTCCATGAATGGAACCCGAACAGGGCGGATGCGGCCTTGGAAAAAATCACTCAAGACGGTGTGATCGAGAAACTGAGAAGTCAATATGGTGATAAAGCGGAATCGATCGTGAAGGCTTTCGCCAAGAATTTCCCGGATAAGACTCCGATGGAGCTTTGGGCGATGATTTTGTCTTCCCGTCAACGAGTGGTTGAGGCGGCTAACGCAAAATTAAAGCAAGGCCAGCCTGTGTATGTAGCTTGGTTTGGCTGGTGTCCGCCCTTGTTTAATAACCGTATGCGTGCGTTCCATTGCTCGGATATCTGTTTCTGGTTTAAAAATACGGATCGGATGTTTACCCATACGGGTGGAGGTAAGGTACCTCGTGCGTTGTCAGATAAGATGTCTGGCGCTTTGTTGAATTTCATGCGGACAGGAGATCCGAACGGAGGAGAGTTACCCGTTTGGCCGAAATACACGGAAGAAAATGGAGAGGTGATGATCTTGAATAATACGTGTGAGGCTCGGAATGATCCGGACCGGGAGGCCCGTAAATCTTTGGAGGTTTAATTTAAAACGAGAGTGTTATGCTTGAGAAAAAGATTTCAAGACGTAATATGCTTCGGACTACCGGTCTGGCGGTTTTGGGCAGTACGTTCGCAGGCTTGGCTTCTTGCGCTCCGAAGAAAAAAGAGGAGCCATCACCCGAAGCATCCTCTTCGAAACGTCCTTTCCGTGTCTGTCTCAATGTCTCTACGATAGCGGGTTATAAACTTCCTGTTCAAAAACAGATTGACTTATGTGCCGAGGCTGGTTTTGAGGGAATTGAGTTATGGACCCGTGATGTGGATGCGTTCGTAAAGCAAGGGGGAACTTATGAGACACTCAGGCGTCAGCTGGAAGGTTCCGGACTTTTATTGGAGAATATGATCGGTTTTGCCTCGTGGTTTGCCGATGATCCTTCGAAACGGAAGGAAGGGCTAAACCAAATGCGGCATGATATGGAGATGGTAGCGGGATTGGGCGGTAAATTTATCGCCGCTCCTGCTCAAGGAGTTACTCAACTGGATCGTACACGGTTGCCAGAGTATTCCGAACGCTATCGGGCGATACTGGATTTAGGGGATGAGATGGGTGTCACTCCGATATTGGAACTATGGGGAGCCGGGGTTCTGAATCAATTATCGGATACCATGGCGATAGCGATCGCCTCCGGGCATTCGCGGGCTTCTGTCTTATTGGATTTCTACCATTTGTACAGAGGAGGAAATAGTTTTGATAGTTTACGCTTGATAAATGGTAAGATCCTTCCGGTTTTTCATATCAACGATTATCCGGAGTTGCCTCCTCGTACGGAGTTGAGAGATTCGGATCGGGTGTTTCCGGGAGATGGTATTTGCCCGTTTAATAAGGTACTTCCTTTGCTATACGACTCCGGTTTCCGGGGTGGGTTATCCGTAGAGCTTTTTAATAAGGGATATTGGGAAACCATGGATGTAAAGGAGGTCTTAAAGAAGAGTTTTGAGAAAACCACACAGGTAATCAATAGTTCGATGGGATAAAAGTTTGTTGGGATTTAGGAAAGGGACTGCCTCGAGGTGTTTTACCTTCGAGGCGGTCCCTTCTGTTTTTATAGTATCTTCTTTTAAAAATCAATTATTTTATAATCCGCTGTGATATAAAAAGTAGTATATTTGCGTACTCTGTTTTGGGGTACGCAAAAGCTTTGTTCACCAGAATGAATAGGCATTATCCTAAATAAACCGTTGTTTTGCGGAGAGGTCTAGGGGTTGTTATCATCGGGAAAGCCGATAATAAAAGATATACATTATAATGAATTTACTTCTGAGATATGTGGGTCATGGTATAACTATAAGTTTGTTAGTATTTATAATGCTGGCGTTTCATTTGTCTACGTTAGCACGGACAAGTGAAAAACGTGTGCTCCGGGTTGCCTTTCCGCAGGTGGTAGGCATGAGTTGGACGGCGGAGGACGGTAGTTATCATGGTATGCTCGTGGACTATCTCAATGAGATTGCCAAATATACCGGTTGGGAATACGAGTACATTGATACGAATAGGCAAACCGTGTTGAATGAATTTATCGCAGGTCAGTATGAATTGATGGGTGGAAACTATTATATACCCGGTTTAGAGAAATATTATGCTTATCCGGATTACAATATGGGATATAGCCGTTCTTTGTTGCTTGCTCGTTCTGACGATCGTACTATCCATAGCTATAATTTGGAGAGTATGAACGGGAAAACCATCGGTGTATATGAGAATGCGAAAGAAAATATTCGCCGCCTCAAGGAGTTTTTGGCTATCAACGGATTAGACTGTAAGTTCCAATATTACAGCTTGAAAGATATGCAGAAGAACGACGAGGGATTATATTTTTATTTAATGAATGGAGAGATAGACTTGCTGTTGAGTGGCATTATTTACAATCACGATTCTGTACGGGTGATCGCTACATATAATTCTCAACCCTATTATATCGTAACCAATCCGGGTAATAAGGAAGTATTGGATGGTTTGAATATGGCTTTGGAACGGATCTTGGATGCCAATCCAAATTTCGCGGCAGAGCGTTATGCCGCTAACTTTCCTGCCCGACTTGTAAATATCCAATTTAGTGACCGGGATCTGGAATATGTCAAGAAAAGGAAAACGATCACGGTAGCCGTTCCGGAGAATTGGTATCCTTTTTATTGTAAAGAAACCTCTCAGAAGAACCATGTCGGTATCATGGTGGATGTATTGGATGAGATCAAGGACTTTACGGGTTTGGATTTTTCGTATGTGTATGCGAAGAATTATAGTGATGCGGTCCATCTGGTACAACGAGGGAAAGCTGATATCTTAGGCTTTTTCTTGGGAGATGAGAACGATGCGGCCCAGCTAGGGCTTGCGCTTTCAGCCTCTTATGTGAGTGCGAACAATATCATAGTACGCAATAAAGCCTGTAGTTATCCCGCTCCGGGTTTGGTTGGTGCTTTGGTGGAAAGTCAGCGATTTCCAAGTGGCATATCTGCGGAGAAGATTCGGTCCTATCCGGGCATTAAGGAGGCATTAGCCGCTGTCAATAGCGGAGAGGCTGATTTTATCTATGGATTGTCCTCTAAAATGGAACAGGATATTTCGCGTTATCATTTCACCAATCTTGCTCCTGTGACATTGGTCAATGATCAGAGTGCGATAAGTTTTGCGTTACCTACCCCGGTTGACCCGGATTTATTAACCGTACTCAACAAGGCGATCAATAATCTTTCTGAGTCCGAGAGGACTGTTATACGCAATCGGAATCTGGAATCTATCGGCGTGAGTGAATTCTCTCTTACGGACTTTATATATGCGAATCCCTTACAATTTATGTTTATCGTGATGTTTGTCTTGTCGGTGCTATTTACGGCATTACTGCTGGCTATAGGGGCCCGGATGAAAGCGACCGTGATACAGGGCAACCTGAAACGGGCTGAGGCGGCTAACTTGGCGAAGAGCGAGTTTCTTTCCCGGATGAGTCATGAGATCCGTACGCCGATGAACGGAATTGTAGGTATGAGTACTATCGCCATGCAAAACATAGATAATACCGATAAGATAAAGGACTGTCTTGAGAAAGTAATCATGTCTTCCAAGCATCTTCTCGCTCTCATTAACGACGTGCTGGATATGTCGAAGATAGAAAGCGGAAAAGTGGAACTTCGACATGAGAGCTTTAATTTCCGGGCATTCTTGCAGGACTTTGAAAATCTGTATGGCGAGCAGGCCAAGAGTAAAGGGATCAGCTATGAGACGATATTGGCTAGTGATCTGGAAGTACAGATTATAGGAGACTCCTTGCGCTTGAATCAAGTTCTCTCCAACCTGTTATCGAATGCGCTGAAATTTACGCCGGCCAAGGGAATGATTAAACTTCGGGTATCTAAAACAGGTGAGGATCAAGAGAATGTTTACCTACGTTTCGAGGTAATCGATACGGGATGTGGTATAGCCGAGGAGAACTATGATAAAATCTTCGAATCGTTCGAACAGGAAAATGTGGATGTTACTTATAAATATGGAGGTACAGGATTAGGGCTTTCTATCGTTAAGCGTTTCACAGGGTTGATGGGTGGTGGCATACATGTGACGAGCGTGCAGGGGAGTGGCAGTACATTCACCGTTGATCTGCCTTTCGGCAAAATAAAGGAATCGGGTAAGCCCACTCGTTTTTCCGATATTAATGGGAGGAATGACCTTGCGAAGGATTGTTATGCTGTTGATTATGACTTCAAAGGTAAACGGATCTTATTGGTTGAGGACAATGAGCTTAACCGGGAGATAGCGGAGGAATTGATCGGAGTTACCGGTGCGTCGGTGGAGAGCGCTGAGGACGGGGTACAGGCCGTAGAGATGTTTAAGGAGTCTGCCGAAGGGTATTATGATTTGATATTGATGGATGTGCAGATGCCGCATATGGATGGCTATGAGGCTACCCGGTGTATTCGTGCATTAGGGCGTTCTGATGCTCAAAAGGTTCCTATCTTCGCTATGACAGCCAACGCATTCGCTGAGGATGTGCAGAAAAGTAGGGAGGCCGGTATGAACGCTCATATATCTAAACCATTAAATATACGTGCCGTGTATAAGCAAATGAACCGGTACCTTCAAGGATAAATAAAAGATTGATAAATAATTAAAAGGGTCCGCCTCTGAAAATTAAACTTTCGAGGCGGTCCCTTCTGCTTTTATTAGATATTCTTTATTTTTCCGTAATTACCGAGAATTCACCGATACCCGCTTGCTTTTTATTATCTACGATACGGGTTGCGACCAAACGGATTTGGTTACCTTTCGTTATCGGGAAATGTACGACTTGCTCGATCGGGTTAGCCTTGATATTGGAGAATTCGCCTTCGGCCACCTTCTTTCCATTAATATATAATTGATAGTTGGAGATATGACCGCTTGCGTCACGTCCTTGGTTCGGGGTGTAGCGGAATCCGGATATAGGCATTTCTTTCGCTAATTGTACGACTAACTCTTGTTTCCCTTGTGGCAAATAGTAGGTTGTGTAGCCGTTTCCGTCTAGGATCAGGCTGGTTTTCTCATCTTTCGGTGATACGATCGTGTAATCACAAGCAGGAATATCGAACGTTTGCGCGGAAACCGGACTGACTGTATCGAAAGTCGGATCATAGGCAATCGCCTTGACAGTTCCTTTTTGAGCGAAAGCGAATGGCGCCTGATAAAGCGGTGAGTCCTTGGTCGGATCTGAACCGTCGGTGGTATAATGAACCTCGGAGCCTTTATCCCCGGCCTGTATGGTTACTTCGTCATTGATATTACGGGCAATCGTTGGCTCGGTCACCAAGGCGGGGGCAAGGTATGCCTCCACGTTATTGATACAAAGCGGCCCGCGGGCGTCCGTGAAGTTGATGCGTATCTTCTCCGCTTTCTCGGTCTGGAAACGGACAATTCGTTTATAGCCGACAGTTGTCGTAGAATCCACGGTCTGTGCCGGAATCCATTTACCCCCTTGCTCGAGTTCGATATTGAACGAGCGTACTCGTTGTCCTAATGGGATATATTCTTGTATTACCAAGCGGTTTACATCGGTAGGATGGGTTAACGTGAAAGTCAATGAACCACTGGTTACTCCATCGTCCGTAGCCCAATAGGTATCCCAATCCCCATCTACTGCCTTATTGGGACTAAAATTACGTCCTCTTTTATTGCTCGCTTGTACGTAACACCCTTTCAAAAGATTCTCCTTAAAGTCATTTTGGATGGTTTGATACCATTGTACGGCACGGGCGGAGTCTACCGGACTTATTTTTCCGTTCAACGCTACGGGGAAGTTCAATAGAAAATTGGCGTTATGCCCGACGCTTCGGTAATAAAGATCGACTAATTTTGCCAGAGATTTGACTTGGTGATCTTCCCGGGAGTGATAGAACCATCCCGGACGGATAGATACATCGCATTCTCCACCTAGCCACATCGGTCCGTTCTCATCTCCCCATACACTCTGTTGGAAAGTAGGCATGGAGGGTTCCGGGGCGAAGATGCTCCATTGGGTATCACCGGCCCAACCTTCCTCGTTACCGATCCAGCGGATATCGGGTACTGTCCCTCCGAAAACCATGATGTCCGGGTGGTGCGCCTTGATCGTGTCTCGTGCCCGCTCATATTGATAATAGGTCTTGGCGTCTATAGCACGGGTTTCATTCGTGCCGCCATACCAGCCATTGCCACCGTTTGCCCCATCAAACCAGTATTCGAACAACGGGCCATAGTTGGAGACTAATTCATGTAATTGGGCATGGAATTTCTCTACATATCCCGGTTGTCCGTAGTTCTCACTGTTTCTGTCCCAAGGGGAGAGATAGACACCGAATTTCAGCCCGTGTTTCTTACAAGCGTCGGATAGTTCTTTTACCATATCCCCTTTGCCATCTTTCCAAGGAGAATTCTTTACGCTATATTCGGTTGTGGCGGTAGGCCATAGACAGAAACCGTCGTGATGCTTGGTGGTTAAGATTACGCCTTTCAATCCGGCGGCTTTGATTGTTTGCGCCCATTGATCGCAATCCAGATCCGTTGGATTGAATGTGGAGGCGGGAGTATTTCCGTAACCCCATTCCAGATCATTGAACGTATTTAATCCGAAATGGACAAAGGCGTATGTTTCCATCTTATGCCATTCAACTTGTGCCGGCGTGGGAACGGGCAGGATAGGGGCGGGCGCTGTCGCTTCTTTACAGGAGAAGAAGGAAAACAACCCAAGCCCCAATAAAATAGAGGAACTCAAGTGCTTCATTATTTGTTTATATTTAGATGAGACCTCAAATATATGAAAAAAAACGGCAGATTCTTATTCTGTTTTTAGATATCTAGATAAAAGATAAAGTCCCCTGTCTTTTAGATGTCTCCTCTGGGGAAATTTTCATGCTAGCATATGTTTGTTTATCAATTGTTTGCAGTGCCAGTTTATTTATCGCCTTTGGCACGGTCGTGCCATCACAGTGGCAACGCTGTGCCATCCGTGTGGCAGGGCCGTGCCATCGTAGTGGCACAGTATTACCGCTATGATGGCAAGGGTACCGGCTATATCGTTTCCGTGAGCAGTCGGTATTTTTGCGTATCCTATATTATAATGTACCCGATATCCGTTGCCGTAAAAAACTTGCAAAATAATGCCCGATAAATTTGGATCGTATGTTTTATAGCATTACTTTTGCACCCGCATTCGAGAGAGAACGGCGCTTCAGAAATGATGGAAACGTGGAGGTATCCTTGGGTAGGGGATGAGGTTGGCTGGGCCAAGCGATAATTTCCAACCGCCCGGAGATCGACGAGAGAAAATAAATCGAGAATTTTTCACCGAAAAATTTGGAGATTAAAAAAAAGTCCTTACCTTTGCAGCCGCAATCGAGAAACGATAGCGACAAGAGTTCTTTGAGAGATTTACATAATTCAACAAGTAGTACAAGTATTAGGAAAATTAATTTTCCGGATTGATACCGTCAAAGAAGTATG
>ERZ773114.2652-NODE-2652-length-16196-cov-3.370485_pt1 | contig 16196 bp, 14 predicted proteins | sample MGYA00580564_ERZ773114 | MGnify/ENA primary metagenome ERZ773114 (study PRJEB29015, sample SAMEA2737836) | human gut metagenome | biome: human gut; feature: human-associated habitat; material: faeces | place: China | collected 2012 ... | reverse complement strand
CCACTACGGTGTTGCAATTATTTTGTTGTATCCAGAAAATTCGTATAAAAGAAAACGGAGTGCATTACGCACTCCGTTTTCTTACGCCCACAAAATAATAAAAAAAGAAGGAAATAGCTGTTTAATAAAGTAACAGTTTAACCTTGCAGGATTTCAAGTCATTTCCTGTAAACCGTTATCCTATGCGAGTATTCTAACACTAACAGTAATAAAAGTCAAGACTGTTATGATATTTTTTGTTATTGATAGTAATAATATCGTTTAACTTTACACATTGAATAAATCATGTGTCTGAAATTCGTGCAGATTATCAAAAGAAACCTGCCTGTCTGAAGAAGAAAATCCACAAAAACATCGTGAAACACGCTAAAACCGAAGTGAACACAACCGCCGCACCTGCAAGTTTGAAGTCGCTGTCCATTTGCTGAGCCATTGTGAATGATGAAACCGCACACGGCGATGCAAAAAGTCCGATAAGCGACACAAAGTCAACTCCTCTGATTCCTATAAGCGCCGCCGTACCCAGACAAAGTGCCGGCACAACAACAAGTCTTGCGATTATGCAGATTATGAGGTTGCGTGAACAGCCTTTTATGCTGTCAAATGTGACAGACGCACCGAGTACAATCAGCGCAAGCGGAGTTGCAACCGCCGCAATATCCGAAACCGTTTTGTCAATTGTTTCCGGAAGGCTTATATTGAACGCAACAGACAAAAGTCCGAGTGCAGAGCCGATAATCAGCGGATTTTTGGCAATGCCTTTTAAAATTTTCAGCACATTTATCTTTTGTCCTCTGAAAATTTCAAGCGTGATGACGGCAAGCATATTGTAAAGCGGAACAACAACAGCAACAAGCACGGCTGTCATGCCAAGCTTATCCTTGCCGAAAATATTCGCCGCAATCGGAAGTCCCATAAGTACAAAATTACTGCGGTAAATCGCCTGAATCATCGCACCACGGCTGTAATTTGACTTTTCAACAAGTAGTGTAAACCCGATTGACAAAAAGTAAATCGTGAACACGCCAATAACCGCAAAGGCAAGCAGCTTCGGGCTGAAAACGCTTGAAAAATCTGAGCCGTAGATGTTATTGAACATCAGAAACGGAAAAAATACATTGAAAACAATTTTGTTAAGTTGAGGCAGAAAGCTGTCCTGCAAAATTTTTAATTTTCTCACAAGAAAACCGATGAAAAGCATTATGAACATCGGCAGAACCGCATTAAGCGCAACGAAAAAGCTCTCCATAAAATCACCTCTTTTCAGCATACCACATTGCAAAAATTTTTTCAACAAAAAATCCAGCAATACTATATAATATAAAATATGATAGTAATTCCCATAATCCTATTCCTAAAATTGTAACCTTTTTTTTCTTCGAAATTTGTTCCATATATTAGTCCCTTTCTATGTAATAATTTTACTATAAGATAGAATAAATTGCAATATATATAAAATCACATTTTTTATTGAATTACATAAAATGTAGTATGAAATTTAATGACAGAGAAAGGAGAAAAAATGTCAAAATTTATAATTCAAGGTGGAAAAAAGCTAGAAGGAGAAATAAAGATATCGGGTTCTAAAAATGCAGCATTGCCTATAATTGCAGCAACAGTGTTAAATGCAGGAACAACAACATTATATAATGTTCCAGATATTCAAGATGTTAATACTATGTTTGAAATTTTGAAAAAAATAGGAGCAACGATAAAAAGAAAGAATAATAAAATAATTATAAATACTAATAAAGTACATACATATGAGATACCAGATGATTTAATGAGACAAAGGCGTTCATCTGTAATCCTTGCAGGAGCATTGATAGGAAAATATCATAAAGCAAAATTTTCATGCCCAGGAGGATGTGATATTGGATCAAGACCAATAGATTTACATTTAAAAGGTTTTGAAAAATTAGGTGTAGATATTAAAGAAGAGTATGGAGAAATATATTGTAATACTGAGAAAATAGTTGGAACACAAATACACTTAGATTTACCAAGTGTTGGAGCCACAGAAAATATTATTTTAGCTTCATGTTTAGGAGAAGGAACTACTGTAATTACAAATGCCGCAAGAGAGCCTGAAATTGAGGATATGATAAAATATCTTAATAAAATGGGGGCAAAAATAAATGGAGCAGGAACTGATAAAGTTGAAATAATAGGTGTAAATAGATTAGCAGAAGTAAGCTATAATATTATGCCAGATAGAATTGAAGCAGGAACATATTTAGTGGCAGGTGCTATAACAAGTGGTGATATTAAACTTCTTAATGTTAATTCATTTCATATTGAGCGAAGAAATTGTCAGTTGCCGCTGGCTGGCGTAGCCTGTAATCAGCACAGCGAAAGAGTCAGGAGCCTGGGATGAAAAAGGTCGCGATAGTCGGTTTGGGATGGCTGGGGATGCCGCTGGCGCTGTCGTTGACGGCGCGAGGCTGGCAGGTCACCGGCAGTAAAACTACGCAGGATGGCGTGGAGGCGGCGCGGATGTGCGGGATCGACAGCTATCCGCTGCGCCTGGAGCCGCAGCTGGTCTGTGATACCGAGGACCTCGACGCGCTGATGAACGTCGATGCGCTGGTGATCACCCTGCCGGCCCGGCGTACCGGGGCAGGGGAAGGGTTTTATCTACAGGCGGTGCAGGAGATCGTCGATACCGCGCTGGCTTACCATATTCCGCGGATCGTCTTCACCAGCTCCACCTCGGTGTATGGCAACGTCAACGGTACAGTGAAGGAGAATTCCCCGCGTCTGCCGCAAACCGCCAGCGGACAGGTGCTCAAGGAGCTGGAGGACTGGCTGCACAACCTGCCGGGGACGTCGGTGGATATTCTGCGCCTGGCCGGGCTGGTGGGGCCTTCCCGTCATCCGGGACGTTTTTTCGCCGGCAAGTCGGCGCCGGATGGCCAGCACGTGGTCAATCTGGTGCATTTGCAGGATGTGGTGGCCGCTATCGAACTGCTGCTGCAGGCCCCGAAGGGCGGGCACATCTATAATCTATGTGCGCCCCGCCACCCTGCGCGCGGCCTCTTTTATCCGCAGATGGCCCGCGAGCTCGGTCTGCCGCCGCCGGTGTTCAGCGACAGCCCGGACGGCGGCCAGGGCAAGATTGTGGATGGCAATCGTATCTGCAATGAGCTGGGGTTTGAGTACCAGTACCCCGATCCGCTGGTGATGCCGATGGAGTGATCCGCCAGCGGTGATTCGCATACCGTAAGGGGGTAGCGATGAAACCACTGCTGGATGTCCTCGTGATCCTGGATGCCCTGGAAAAAGAGGGGAGCTTTGCCGCGGCGTCGGCAAAGCTCTTTAAAACGCCCTCGGCGCTGAGCTACACCATTCACCGCCTGGAAAGCGATCTCAATATTCAGCTGCTCGACCGCAGCGGCCATCGCGCGCGCTTTACCCCCAGCGGACAGATGCTGCTGGAGAAAGGGCGGGAGGTGCTGCATATCGCCCGCGAACTGGAGAACCGGGCGGTTAAGCTGCAGCAGGGGTGGGAGAATAGCCTTCGTCTGGCGGTGGACAGCACCTTTCCCGTGGCGCTGCTCTCGCCGCCAATCGCGGCATTTTATCAACAACAGCCGCTGACCCGGCTGCACTTCACGCTGAACCCCTCCCTGCTGGACTGGCGGCCGCTGACTGACGGGCAGGCCGATCTGCTGCTGGGGGCGCTCGGCGAGCCGCCGCCGCTGAGCGGTTATGACTATCTCCCCCTCGGCGAGCTGGAGCTGCTGCTGGTCGTTGCCCCACAGCATCCGCTGGCGCGACACCGCGCACCGCTAAGCTGGCGAACCCTGCGCCGTTACCGGGCGGTGGCCACTGGCGAGGGCGGGGCGCTACTCAGCGATCAGGAGACCCTGACGGTGTGTGACGCCGCGGGGCAGCTGGCGCTGCTGCGCCTGGGGCTGGGCTGGGGGTGCCTGCCGCGCTATCAGGTGCAGGGTCTGCTGGACAGCGGCGAGCTGGTCTGCATGACCGTGCGCGGGCTGTCGCCTCGTCAACGCGCGTGGATCGCCTGGAATGACGCCACCTGCGGTTTGGCTGGCAAATGGTGGCGGGAAACGCTATTAGCAAATAGTGCTATTTTTACAATTTATCATACGGAAATCGTATAGATATTAGCACGTTAAAAAATATGCTTACGCAATGAACTTCATAACATCTTGTCAACGCCGTTGAATTTGTTGCAAAATATGCGGCCTGAAAACCAGAGACTAGCCGACGCTTTTTTTAAAGTGTCGGTTATTTTTTTGGTCGAAAGACACATCATTCAATACCAAGAGGCCGGGCTTCGTACCGGATAGATATTTACTAAAAACCGACAGTCGTTGTCGCTGAGGAATAGAAAGAAATGGGGCAATTTTTTGCTTACGCGCTGGCGTTCACCGTAAAAGGGGATAACTATGTCGCATAACGCTACTCCAAATACCTCTCGCGTGGAATTACGTAAAACGCTTACGTTAGTTCCGGTTGTAATGATGGGCCTGGCCTATATGCAGCCGATGACGCTGTTCGATACGTTTGGTATCGTCTCTGGTATGACCGACGGTCACGTGCCGACGGCCTACGCCTTTGCGTTAATCGCTATCCTGTTTACTGCCCTGAGCTATGGCAAGCTGGTACGTCGTTACCCTTCTGCCGGCTCGGCGTATACCTATGCGCAGAAATCCATCAGCCCGACCGTTGGCTTTATGGTGGGTTGGTCCTCGCTGCTCGACTACCTGTTCGCGCCGATGATCAACATTCTGCTGGCGAAAATCTATTTTGAAGCGCTGGTGCCTTCGATTCCGTCGTGGGTGTTTGTTATCGCGCTGGTCGCCTTTATGACCGCCTTTAACCTGCGCAGCATTAAATCCGTGGCCAACTTCAACACCGTGATCGTGGTGCTGCAGGTGGTGCTGATTGCCGTTATCCTCGGCATGGTGATTTATGGCGTGTTTGAAGGCGAGGGCGCCGGTACGCTGGCCAGCAGCCGTCCGTTCTGGTCCGGTGACGCGCACGTGATCCCGATGATTACCGGGGCGACGATCCTGTGCTTCTCGTTTACCGGTTTCGACGGCATCAGCAACCTGTCGGAAGAAACCAAAGATGCAGAGCGCGTGATCCCGCGTGCGATTTTCCTGACCGCGCTGATTGGCGGCATGATCTTCATCTTTGCAACTTACTTCCTGCAGCTGTACTTCCCGGATATCTCTCGCTTTAAAGATCCGGATGCGTCACAGCCTGAAATCATGCTGTACGTTGCGGGTAAAGCGTTCCAGGTTGGCGCGCTGATCTTCTCCACCATTACCGTACTGGCGTCCGGTATGGCGGCGCACGCAGGCGTAGCGCGTCTGATGTACGTTATGGGCCGCGACGGCGTGTTCCCGAAAAGCTTCTTCGGCTACGTGCACCCGACCTGGCGCACTCCGGCGATGAACATCATCCTGGTCGGCGCGATTGCGCTGCTGGCGATTAACTTCGACCTGGTGATGGCGACGGCGCTGATTAACTTTGGTGCGCTGGTGGCGTTTACCTTCGTTAACCTGTCGGTGATTTCCCAGTTCTGGATCCGTGAGAAACGCAACAAGACGCTGAAAGACCACTTCCAGTATCTGTTCCTGCCGATGTGCGGCGCCCTGACCGTTGGCGCGCTGTGGGTCAACCTGGAAGAGAGCTCGATGATTCTGGGCCTGATCTGGGCCGGTATCGGTCTGGTCTACCTGGCCTGCGTGACCAAAAGCTTCCGCAACCCGGTGCCGCAGTACGAAGACGTGGCGTAAGGCGTAGCGTGATGTGAATGAGAAAAGCCGGAGGGAAACCTCCGGCTTTTTTTTCGTTTGGCTCGGTGCGATATCTTTTGCCCGGCGGCGCTGCGCTTGCGCGGGCCTACGGTGATGGTTAACCTTCTGAAATTTAATGGTTATGTAGGCCGGGTAAGCGAAGCGCCACCCGGCAGAAGAGCTTATCCTGCCTGCACCATAACTTTCAGCAGCGTATCCAGCAGGCCGGGAAAACGGGCGTCCAGATCTTCCCGGCGCAGCGAAATCATGTTCTCCCGTCCTTGAGGCCGTTGCCAGATCACACCGCTGTCGCGCAGGACGCGCCAGTGGTGGGTCATGGTGGACTTGGCCACCTCCTCCTGGCGCAGGGCGTTGCAGCTCAGCTCGCTGCCGTCGGCCAGCGTACGAATGATCTCCAGTCGCAGCGGGTTTCCGAGCGCGGAAAGGACATTTTCCAGGCGAATTTGTTCTCGTTCGGGGTGATTGGCGATCATAATAATCCTGTGTCGGCGGTGGCGCGGCGCATCGCAGCCGCAGCCCATATCGGCGGCTGGCGGCTACTATACCCAAACTCCGGTTCTGATACCACGCGCGCCGCCGCAACCTGCCCAATCGTAATGATAGCAAAAATAGTTCGAATATACTCGTACAGTTGTACTAAGATAGACGCAGTTAAATGAACTGCGGATCATTCCGACCGCAGACTGACCGTCAAAACGACTAAGGACGCATCATGCCCCGACCCATCCCTCTCGAACGTTATCGCAACATCGGTATCTCCGCGCATATCGATGCCGGTAAAACCACCACCACCGAGCGCATCCTGTTTTATACCGGGATGAGCCATAAGCTGGGTGAAGTACACGATGGCGCGGCAACCACCGACTGGATGGCCCAGGAGCAGGAGCGCGGGATCACCATTACCTCGGCGGCGGTAAGCTACTTCTGGCCGGGGATGGACCGCAGCTTCGAGCCGCACCGGATCAATATCATCGACACCCCGGGGCACGTGGATTTCACCATTGAGGTGGAACGTTCCATGCGCGTGCTCGACGGCGCGGTGATGGTGTATGACTCCGTCGGCGGGGTGCAGCCCCAGTCGGAGACCGTCTGGCGCCAGGCGAATAAATACCACGTTCCGCGGCTGGCCTTCGTCAACAAGATGGACCGCCCGGGGGCGGACTTCTTCCGCGTGGTGCAGATGATGATCGACCGTCTGAAGGCTAACCCGGTGCCGATTGTGATACCTATTGGCGCCGAAGAGCATTTCACCGGCGTCGTCGACCTGGTGAAAATGCGCGCCATCCTGTGGGATGACGCCACCCAGGGCATGACCTTTAGCTATGGGCCAGTCCCTGACGATCTGCTGGCGACGGCGCAGCAGTGGCGGGAGAAAATGGTCTCGGCGGCGGCGGAAGCCAGCGATGAGCTGATGGATAAATACCTGGAAACCGGTGAGCTGGACGAGGCGGAGATCGTCGCCGGTCTGCGCCAGCGCACGGTGAAGGGAGAGATCCAGGCGGTGCTCTGCGGGAGCGCCTTTAAAAACAAAGGCGTGCAGCGCATGCTCGATGCGGTGGTGGAGCTGATGCCGTCGCCGCTGGATATTCCGGCGATACAGGGCGTTGATGAGCAAGGCCAGCCGGCGGAACGCCATCCGAGCGACGATGAGCCGCTGTCGGCGCTGGCGTTCAAACTGATGACCGACCCCTACGTCGGCCAGCTGACCTTTATCCGCGTCTACTCCGGGACGCTGAAGAAAGGCGATGCGGTGTGGAACCCGGTGAAGGGTAAGAAAGAGCGCATCGGGCGTATCGTGCTGATGCAGGCCAACGACCGTCACGAAGTTGACGAACTGCACGCCGGGGATATCGCGGCCTGCGTCGGTCTGAAGGATGTGACCACCGGCGATACGTTATGCGATCCGGATGCGATCATTACCCTCGAACGGATGGAGTTTCCGGAGCCGGTGATTTCGCTGGCGATTGAGCCGAAGACCAAAGCGGACCAGGAGAAAATGGGCATCGCGCTGCAGCGGCTGGCGGCGGAAGATCCGTCGTTCCGTCTGCATACCGATGAAGAGTCCGGCCAGACGATTATCTCCGGCATGGGTGAGCTGCATCTGGAGATCATTGTCGACCGGATGAAGCGCGAGTTTGGCGTCGAGGCCAACATTGGCCGTCCGCAGGTCACCTACCGCGAAACCCTGCGCAAGAAAGTGACGGACGTGGAAGGCAAATTTGTGCGCCAGTCCGGCGGCAAAGGGCAGTATGGCCACGTCGTACTGACCCTGGAGCCGCTGGAGCCGGGCAGCGGTTTCGTCTTCGAGGACGCCACCAAAGGCGGCGTGGTGCCGCGCGAGTACATCCCTTCCGTGGAGAAAGGGCTGCGCGAAGCGATGGGCACCGGCGTGCTGGCGGGTTATCCGGTGGTTGACGTGAAAGCGACCCTGACCTTCGGGTCGTACCACGACGTGGACTCCTCGGAGATGGCGTTCCGCATGGCGGCGATCTTCGGCTTCCGGGAGGGCGCGCGCAAAGCGGACCCGGTGATCCTTGAGCCGGTGATGCACGTCGAGGTGGAGACGCCGGAAGAGTACGCCGGGAATATTATGGGCGATCTCTCTTCCCGTCGCGGGATGGTGCAGGGGATGGAAGAGCGCTTCGGCAGCCAGATCATCCGCGCCGACGTGCCGCTGGCGGAGATGTTTGGTTATTCCACCACGCTGCGCTCGATGTCGCAGGGACGGGCAACCTACAGCATGGAGTTCCACCATTACGCGGAAGCGCCGCGTAATGTGGCGGATGAAATCATCGCCAGCCGCGCGAAAAGCTAAGCAACGTTCCCGGGTGCGACGCGAGGCGTCTTACCCGGGCTACTCTGGTACCAGCGCCCAGGCCCGGTAAGGCGAAGCCGCCACCGGGCAAAAAGGTAAGCACGAACTGGGGACGCAATGCCCGGCGGCGCTGCGCTTGCGCGGGCCTACGGTCAGGCGTCCTCCCCGGTCATCGTTTGTAGCCCGGGTAAGGCGTTAGCCGCAACCCGGGAATTTCAGCCAATCAGACAATATCCTGTGCGTACTGCCACAGCGCCTTCAGCTGCGCCAGCTTCTCTTTATCATCCGCATACTGCTGATACAGCATCTGCAGCTCATCGGCATAGGCCTGCAAAAACGCCGGCGTAAACACCTGACGACGGTGCTCTAACCAGCGCTGCTGCTCATGTTCATCGAGCGTGCCGGGGAAGTTGCGCGCCCGGTAGTTAAACAGCAGGCGTTCGATACGCTTATCGGCGAAGGTAATATCCAGCGCCGGCAGATTGCGCGGTTCGGTTTCCAGCACGATTTTCATCGCCGCGCGGTCGGCATCGCTAAAGAACCCATTGTACAGCTGGGCGTCGACGTTTTCGGACGGCACGAACGGCTCGGCTTCGGCATAGACCGCCACTACCTTCTCGCGCACCTGCGGATTCGCCCGCAGCAGCTGGGCATTCTCCAGACAGCGCTGAATGGAGATCCCCAGCCGGTCGGCATCCTGCGGGCGCAGGGTATTGGCCTGAGCCAGCACCGGACATTTATTGAGATGCACCAGCTTGATCGGCGCCGCCGGCAGATCGCCAAGCTCGGCGCGCGGGGTGTAAAGCCGCTCGCGCAGGGCATCGGCATCCAGTTCCAGCAGCGGCGCCATATCGCCCGCCAGATCGACCATAATCACCGCATTGCGGTTTTCCGGATGCCAGGCCAGGGGCGCCACCAGGCTGGTGTTGCCGCGCGCGGCGCCAAACATGCCGGAGACATGCACCAGGGGCTTCATCTGCGGCACGTCGATGAGCGTCGCCAGCTTGCGCTTATTGCGGTGGCTGTAGAGATAATCAAACAGCCGCGGCTGCCGGGTTTTCACCAGCTTCGCCATGGCGATGGTGGCGTATACGTCGGCCATCGCGTCATGGGCGTTCTGGTGTTCAATACCGTTGGCGACGGTCAGATGTTCAAGCCGGAAGCTCGGCAACCCTTCGTCATTCTCCGGCCAGGCGATCCCTTCCGGGCGCAGGGCATAGCAGGCGCGCATCACGTCGAGCAGATCCCAGCGCGAGTTATCGTGCTGCCAGCTCCAGGCATAAGGGTCATAGAAGTTGCGATAGAAGATATTCCGCGTCACTTCGTCATCAAAGCGCACGTTGTTATAGCCGACGATACAGGTTTGCGGCACCGTGAACAGATCGTGGATGCGGCGGGCAAACGCGGCCTCATTATCCCCTTTGGCCAGCGCTTCCTGCGGGGTGATCCCGGTGATCATCACCGCCTGCGGCTGCGGCAGGTAATCGTCAGCGGGTTTGCAGTAAAACACTTCGGGCTCGCCGAGCACATTCAGCTCCGCGTCGGTGCGGATGGCGGCGAACTGCGCCGGCCGGTCGAGGGAAGGGCTGGTGCCGAAGGTTTCATAATCGTGGAATAAAAATCCGGGCTGGTTGACGCTATCTTGCATAGTCTGTTCATTATCCGTGGTGGCGTGCGACCGGTATGGTAAACGATTTGCCCGGTCATCAGAAGGGTCGCGGCAAGCAACTTCCTCTGCTGTGTCATATTTTCTTGCAATTAAACCCTGATATGAAACGCGAAGTTCCGTAAAAAGGACGGCGGATCTGTAAATCTAGAGGATATGCCGTTGAAAGGCCGTTTGTTTATTGCTGTATCTTTGCTCGCTTCGAGCGTTTCCTGCGCATTTGCCGTCGACTTACCTGCTACGGTCGCGCCGCCTTCCATTCAGGCTGGCTCCTGGGTGCTGATGGATTACACCACCGGTCAGGTCCTGACCGCGGGTAACGAACATCAGCAGCGCAATCCTGCCAGTCTGACCAAACTGATGACCGGCTACGTGGTCGATCGCGCCATCGACAGCCATCGTATCACCTTTGACGATATCGTCACCGTGGGTAAAGACGCCTGGGCGAAGGGCAACCCGGTGTTCGACGGGTCATCGCTGATGTTCTTAAAGCCAGGGGATCGCGTCAGCGTCCGCGACCTCAGCCGTGGGCTGATTGTCGACTCCGGTAACGACGCCTGCGTCGCGCTGGCCGACTATGTCGCCGGCGGCCAGCCGCAGTTTGTCGCCCTGATGAATCAGTATGTCGAAAAACTGCACCTGCGGGACACCCATTTCGAAACCGTCCACGGCCTCGACGCTCCGGGCCAGCACAGTTCGGCCTATGACCTCGCGGTGCTCTCGCGGGCGATTATTCATGGCGAACCTGACGTCTACCACATGTACAGCCAGAAAAGCCTGACGTGGAACGGGATCACCCAGCAAAACCGTAACGGTCTGCTGTGGGATAAAACCATGAACGTCGATGGCCTGAAAACCGGCCACACCTCGGGGGCCGGGTTCAACCTGATCGCCTCGGCGGTGGATGGCCAGCGCCGGCTGATCGCCGTGGTGATGGGGGCGGACAGTCCGAAAGGCCGCGAGCAGCAGGCCGCTAAACTGCTGCACTGGGGGCAGCAGAACTTCGACACCGTGCAGGTGCTGCAGAAGGGGCAGAAGGTCGGCACCGAGCGTATCTGGTACGGCGATAAAGAGCAGATTAAGCTCGGCACCGATCAGGATTTCTGGTTAGCCCTGCCGAAGGCGGAAGTGTCGCGCATTAAAGCGAAATATGTGCTGGATAAGAAGGATCTTGAGGCGCCGATCGCCGCCAATCAGCGGGTTGGCGAGATTTCACTGTATGACGGCGACAAGGTGGTGGGGCACTATCCGCTGGTCACCCTCGAAAGCATCAATAAAGGCGGAGTGTTCTCGCGAATGAGCGATTACCTGCATCACGAGCTGTAACCACGCCAACCGCCTCTTTGCAGGCGGTTTTTTTTCGCCTGTCGCTCGTGCTGGCGGGGCGCCTGTTTTTACAGCAGTGTGGTGGCGACTCTGTGAATTCGCGCACATACTGAGGGGGGATCTCCTGTTAAATTAACTGTATATTCATGGGTCTTCCCTTGTTGTGGTGGCTGAAGGCATGATAATGGTGTATTTAATCGCCAGAGGTCACCGCCATGGACGAAAAGTCCCTCTACGCTCATATTCTCAACCTGTCCGATCCGTGGCAGGTAAAGTCCCTTTCTCTCGATGAAAATGCCGGTTCTGTTACTGTCACTATTGAGATCGCTGAAAACACCCGGCTAGCCTGTCCGACCTGCGGTAAATCCTGTTCTGTTCACGATCACCGTCATCGTAAATGGCGCCATCTTGATACCTGCCAGTTCACCACTATTGTTGAAGCCGATGTTCCACGAATTATGTGTCCGGAGCATGGCTGCCTGACGTTGCCTGTTCCGTGGGCTGGCCCCGGAAGCCGGTATACGTTGCTATTCGAATCGTTCGTTCTCTCATGGCTGAAAATCAGCACCGTTGATGCTGTCAGGAAGCAACTTAAGCTCAGTTGGAATGCGGTTGACGGCATTATGACCCGGGCAGTTAAGCGAGGTCTTGCCCGGATAAAAAAGCCATTATCCGCCCGTCATATGAATGTGGATGAGGTCGCCTTTAAAAAAGGACATCGTTACATAACGGTGATCTCCGATCGCGATGGTCGGGCGCTGGCCTTAACGGATGATCGCGGCACAGAGAGTCTTGCCGGCTATCTTCGCACGCTCACTGATGGGCAGTTGCTGGCTATCAAAACGCTCTCAATGGACATGAACGCGGGCTATATAAGAGCAGCGCGTATCCACTTACCCAGTGCGGTTGAGAAAATCGCCTTTGACCGCTTCCATGTGGCGAAGCAACTGGGCGAGGTAGTTGATAAAACCCGTCAGAATGAACATCCGCACCTCCCTGTTGAAAGCCGACACCAGGCAAAAGGAACCCGCTTCCTGTGGCAGTACAGCGATAAGTGGATGACCGAATCCCGGCAGGAAAAGCTGATGTGGCTGCGTGCACAGATGAAGCTGACGAGCCAGTGCTGGGCGCTGAAAGAGCTGGCAAAGGATATCTGGAACAGGCCATGGAGCGAGGAAAGACGGAGTGACTGGCAGAGATGGTTGGCGCTGGCGGCTAACAGTGACGTTCCCATGATGAAAAATGCCGCGAAAACGATAGGAAAAAGGCTGTACGGGATCCTGAATGCGATGCGACACAGTGTCTCAAACGGAAATGCGGAGGCACTTAACAGCAAGATCAGGCTGCTGAGGATAAAAGCCAGGGGATACCGAAACCGGGAGCGCTTTAAACTGGGGGTGATGTTCCACTACGGAAAGCTGAATATGGCGTTCTGAGCCTTCCCACCATGATCGGGGAAGACCCATATATATACAGCTTAAGCGAGGGAAAAAACGATGAAGTTCATTCCTGCAGTATCAGAAGCCAGCATAGTAAAAATTCCTTTGTTCACAGAGCGATGCCCTGCGGGTTTTCCGTCACCGGCAGCAGACTATACTGAGTCTGAACTGGATCTGAATGAGTACTGCATTCACCGGCGCCACTCCACCTATTTTGTCAGAGCGATTGGCAACTCAATGACTGATATTGGCCTCTATTCCGGCGATCTGATGGTCGTGGATAAAGCAGAACAGCCGCGGCACGGGGATATTGTTATCGCGGAAATTGAGGGTGAATTTACGGTAAAACGCCTGCTTCTGACGCCGCGGCCAGCCCTGCAGGCGATGAACCCGGACTTCCCTTCCCTGTACCCGGATCCGGAAACGCTGCAAATTTTCGGCGTGGTGACGGCCTTCATTCATAAAACCCGGAGGGCAGACTGATGTTCGCCCTGGCAGACGTCAACTCCTTCTACGCCAGTTGCGAGAAGGTTTTCAGGCCGGATTTGCGCGGCAAACCTGTCGTCGTTCTCAGTAACAACGATGGCTGCGTTATTGCCCGGAGTGCTGAAGCCAAACGGCTGGGTATAAAGATGGGAACCCCCTGGTTCCAGCTCAAAGAGGCGCAGTTTCCTGAAAAACTGTACGTTTTTTCCAGCAACTACGAGCTCTACGCGAGCCTGAGTAACCGTGTGGTCGCCCTGCTGGAAGAGCTGTCGCCCCGCGTCGAACAATACTCAATTGACGAATGTTTCCTGGATGCCCGGGGAATTGGCCACTGTATGGATCTGGAGGATTTTGGCAGGCAGCTGCGTGGGCATGTTCTCAGTGGAACCGGACTGACGATCGGTGTCGGCTTCGGCGCCACAAAAACACTGGCCAAATCGGCGCAGTGGGCGTCAAAGGAATGGCCACAATTCAGGGGGGTGCTGGCGCTGTCGCCCGATAATCCACGCAGAACGGCAAAATTACTCAGCCTGCAGCCGGTGGAAGAAATCTGGGGCGTGGGGAACCGGATAGCGAAAAAGCTGCACGTTATGGGGATCACCACCGCCCTGCAGCTGTCGCTGACGAACCCTACATTTATCCGGAAAAACTTCAACGTAGTGCTGGAGCGCACGGTACGTGAGCTGAACGGCGAGAGTTGCATTTCGCTGGAGGAAGCGCCGCCGCCGAAACAGCAGATTGTCTGCAGTCGCAGCTTCGGGCAGCGGATCACCACCTACGGAGAAATGCGCCAGGCCGTCTGCCAGTATGCCGAGCGCGCGGCGGAAAAGTTGCGCGGTGAGCGACAGTACTGCCGGCATATCAGCACCTTCATCAAGACATCCCCTTTTGCGGTTAATGAGCCGTATTACGGTAACGTGGCCACGGAAAAACTGAACACCCCTACCCGTGACACCCGGGACATTATCGCGGCAGCGGTCAGGTCTCTGGACAGGATCTGGCTCGATGGCCACCGCTACGCAAAAGCGGGGATAATGCTCAATGATTTCAGTCCGAACGGCGTCGCGCAGCTGAATCTGTTCGATGACGTGCAGCCACGGCCGCACAGCGATGCGCTGATGAAGGTACTCGACGGCATTAATCATTCCGGACTCGGGAAAGTCTGGTTTGCCGGACGGGGTATTGCGCCGGACTGGCAGATGAAACGGGAGATGCTGTCACCGGCATATACCACCCGCTGGAAGGAGCTGCCGGTTGCCCGTTTCTGACCGTTGAAATGACAGAAGGGACTTGCCGCCAGAGCTTACTTTACCGATCATACAGATGACTTGTCTCAGGGGGGAACCATGACAAATATCATTCTGTGTGATGTGACTGCCAGCATCAGCGAACTTAAAAACGATCCGGTGGCCACCGCCAGTGCCGGCGGCGGCTACCCGGTCGCGATTATTGACCGCAACCGCCCTGTTTTTTATTGTGTGCCCGCGGCTCTGTATGAACAAATGCTCGATGCGCTGGACGAAAAAGACCTGGTGCAATTGATCACAGAACGTCAAAACCAGCCGCTGCGTGAAGTGGATCTCAATCAGTATCTGTGATGTGCTCCGGTGCGAGGAGCAAGGAATGTATTAAATCAATGTTAAGGAACAATATGGGTAGCAAAATCGCAGGTGTGGTTTTCTTATACTTCGCTGTCTGGGGAATGGCTTCAGTGATTGAATTGCAGTACTGGCGTAACGCTGATACCTATCCTGTCTGGCTGACAAAACATCTCCGGATCTCTCCCGAAAATAACGAAAAGAGCCTGATAAGGATAGGAATGGAAACCTTTGACAAGGTATGTGGTGATAACAGGGGCCTCCTTGCCGTCACCCAAAAACAAAACGGTATGTTTATGCTCTGTGATGATTCCCCCGGATTCTTTTCATGGTCCAGTGGTGTATACAAAGTCAATTAATACGATAACGTGACGGACTTTCAATATTTTACCCACACGGTTATCCCCCGTTACTGTGGATAATCAATATATTGTGTCTCTGGCAGTTGCTTTTCCTACCATATGTTGTCCCTCCCCGTTCTATTTTGTGATCGGACAGTGTGAAAAACGACATCACAGTGGAGACGCTGCTGACGGGATGATGTTCATCCAGGGTCGTAAGATCGGCCGGTACTGGTTACCCGCCGGACGAAGGGCCGGCCAACGCGCAGCGTCGGTAGCTGGCTTTAAAAATGCTGGCGGAAATTTAAAGATGAAGCCGCATACTCTGCGAAATTTTGCAAATTTCACTCAACATGCTTCGTTCAGATCCCAACAGAGCTTTCACCATCACCTGTAATAGCCGCCCTGCTGCGTGATTACTCCGCTCATCGGGTTGCTGGCGACAAGCCAATACCTGTTCGTGACAGGCATTGATTGAACCGTTATCCCTAACTAATAATGTGCCGACGATGCAGGTGGGACCGTGGTCCCAGGGAGATAACCTGACCGGCGATACAGGTGGGACCGTGGTCCCAGGCAGATAAGCTGACAGATGACGCAGGTGGGACCGTGGTCCCAGGCAGATAAGCTGACCGACGACGCAGGTGGGACCGTGGTCCCAGGGAGATAACCTGACCGACGATGCAGGTGGGACCGTGGTCCCAGGGAGATAACCTGACCGGCGATACAG
>ERZ773114.2639-NODE-2639-length-16260-cov-19.565566_pt1 | contig 16260 bp, 10 predicted proteins | sample MGYA00580564_ERZ773114 | MGnify/ENA primary metagenome ERZ773114 (study PRJEB29015, sample SAMEA2737836) | human gut metagenome | biome: human gut; feature: human-associated habitat; material: faeces | place: China | collected 2012 ... | reverse complement strand
GGTGTGAACAAGCTGACGCACCTGAAGAAGCAGGAGGAGCAGGCCCAGGAGCCCGGCTCTCTGGAGCTGCTGGCCCCGGAGGACGAGGAGAAGCAGGCCCAGCAGAAGGAGACTCAGGAGAAGCCCGCTGACTCTCAGGAGCCGGAACAGACCGAACAGACCTCCGATCAGGTGATCGAGTACGGCCAGTATGACGCCGAAGCCCAGCAGGAGGCTGCAAAGCCTGCCCCCAAGCCTGCTGCGGAGCAGAAGGCTGAGGAGAAAAAGCCCGCTGAGGAGAAGACCTACGAGGCCACCAACGCCCCCATCTCCTTTACCGAAAAGGCTCAGGAAGCCGCCCGCAATGTGGTGAAGATCATCAATGATTATGCCAGCCCCCTGAAGGTCATCCTCCGTAACCTGAAGGTGGATGCAGGGGATACGGGCAAAGATGCTGTGAAGATCGAGGGCACCGGCGATGTGACGCTGGAGCTGGAGGGCAAGAATGAGCTGACCGGCGGCAACAGCGGCGCTTATGGGACGAGAGGAATAACATCTGGTAAAGGCAAGCTGACGATCCAGGGCAAGGAGGGCTCCTCTCTGTCTACCACCGGCGGCTCGGGCACTCAGGGCGGATCCTTTGGCATAAGTGCTAGTGGAAAGCTGGATCTGGTGAATGCAACGGTTACGGCCACCAGCGGTTTCGGCGGCGGCTCAGGCATATCTGCCAACGATGTCGTTAACATCAAAAATTCGAAGCTCACTGCAAAGGGCGGCGGCCAGCTGCACCCTGGAGAGGATACAAGTACAGGTGGCGGCACAGGCATTAGCCTCTTCGTGAAGGGAAAGCTCGTTGTTGGAGAGGGCAGCGAGGTCATTGCCATTGGCGGCGATGATAAGACTGTGAAGAGAAGTGCCTGGGGTGGTGCTGCTCTCCGCTTCTTGGGGACAGGCGTTGGCTGCGGCTATGAGGTCCAGAAGGGCGGTAAGCTGACGGCGATCGGCGGCAATGCAGAGTCGAAAAGCGGCGTTGCTACCGGAGGCGATGCTCTCAATGGAATGGGTGGCGGTATCGTGTCCTCTGGTGAGACTACGCTCATCGGTGGCAATGCCAAGTCGGGCTCGGGCAAGGCCACCGGCGGCAATGCGAGTTTCTATGATGGTAATAGTAACCAAGTTACTGTGAAGGGAGGCACGACAACTGCGCTGGGCGGCAAGGCAGAGGGCGCCGACGGCAAAGCCACCAATGGCAGCAGCATCAAGACTAGCAGGAATGGCAAGATTGGCCTGAGTGTTGAAACGGGCGGTACCTTTGTCACCGCCCTGCCGGGCGAGCGGGATGGAAAGGGAAACGGTATCATCGGAAATGTCGAGATCAAGACCGATGGCGGCAAGATCGAAGAGATGGAGAACGCCAAGGTAGTCAAGAAGGAGGACGGCAGCATTACCGTCACAGGTGACCTAGTCGGCATCAAGCAGGACGGCCACAGCTACGAGCTGACGGCTACGGTGGAGCCTACCTGCACCACCCCGGGCAAGCGGGTCTACACCTGCACTACCGAGGGCCACGAGGGCGAGACCTACGAGGAGACCATCGATGCGCTGGGCCACCACTTTACCGCAGTTGAGGTAGTGGCACCCACCTACACCTCCGAGGGCTACACCATCTACAAGTGCGAGACTTGTGGCGAGACCGAGAAGCGGGACGTTGTGCCTATGCTGGTACCCGAGAGCAACGGCGGCTCCTCCGCTGTCACCCTGACCGTTACCGGGGCAGGGGCCTACGAGACCTCCGTTGCCGATGGCCGGTACATCATCGCAGTGCCTGCTGAGACTGCCGTCCTTTCCGGCTGTCTGGGCAACCTGAAGGAGCTGAAGGCTCAGGGCGTGAACACCCTTGTGTTCCGCACCCAGCTCCGTGAGACTGCCCTGAACATCGACAGTATGCTGTCTCTGGGCGTGGATAACACCCTCTTTACCCTCACCCACTCCGGTGAGAGCGCAGAGCTGACGGTGGGCGGCTTTGCACACAACGAGCTGCTCCACTAAATAACCAACCTCCCAAGGCGGAGAGCTTCCGCATCTCCCCGCTTTGTACGAAAAGCCCCCCGGCACTTCCGCATGGTGCCGGGGGCTTTTTGTACCTATCTTATTGTAAGTCGCCCAGGATCCCCGGCCAGAGGGCCTCCTCCTGCCGCATGGCGACGAAGCAGCAGTCGAGGTACATCTTGTTCACGGCGGCGACGATGGTACCGCGCAGCAGACGCTTTTCGTCGGCGGCATCCGGGTCGAGGTCGCAGATGGTGCGGCTGGCACCGAAAATGTAGGGCAGGCAGTTCTCCACCTCGTCGCAGAAGTAGTCGTAGGCTTCGGCGGCGGTGCAGTGAGCCCGCTGCATCTGGAACAGGGTGTCGATGTTTTCCAGCGAGAGGACATTTTTAGACAATACGATATAGATGAGAGAAGCCAGCTGTTCGCGGGAATACTTCTTTTTGACGGGGTGGGAGATGACTCCTTTCTTGACGTAGTTGCTCACCATGGAGGGGGTGAGCTCCACCCCGGGGAAGCCCCGGAAGCAGCTGTTGACGAGCTGCACGGTCTGGTCGAGATACAGCCCCACGGAGGGCAGCTCCCGGTAGCGCGGCAGGGAAAACCCGGCGGCGCAGGCCGTGACACGGCGTTTCATTTCCTGATTCATGGTGGTAGTATAGCGCATTTTTGAGTCGGGGTCAACCGTTTATGAAAACAATATTAAGAATTTTACAAATCGCTTGACAGGTTTTTGAAAAACTGATATAGTGGACTCACCGAACGTAAAAAATGCGGCGGACACCCGCCGGAATGGAGATAGATGAGATGAAACGAATCGTTGTGGACTCTTCCGCCAGCCTGTACAAGCTGGACGGCGTGGATTTTGCTGCTGTGCCTCTGAAGATCGTGACCGACGAGAGGGAATACCTCGACGACGGCACGCTGGACGCCGTGGAAATGGCGACTACCCTGCGCACCTATAAGGGCAAGACCAGCACCTCCTGCCCCAACATCGGCGACTGGCTGGAGGCTTATGAGGGCGCAGATGAAATTTATGCCATCACCATCACCGGCACCCTGTCGGGCAGCTGCAACGCCGCCCAGCTGGCCGCAGAAGAGTATCAGGCAGAGCACCCGGGTGCTCAGGTCTTTGTGCTGGACAGCCTGTCTGCCGGCCCGGAACTGGTGCTGCTGGCAGAGCATATCCGTGCGCTCATCGAAGAGGGCAGGGACTTTGACGAGGTGTGCGAAGAGATGCTGCGCTACCGTCACCACACCCATCTGCTGTTCTCGCTGGAATCGCTGGCGAATCTGGCCCGGAATGGCCGGGTGAAGCCCGCTGTGGCCGCTGTGGCGCGGATGCTCAACATCCGGGTCATCGGCAAGGCCAGCGATGTGGGCGAACTGGACGTCCTCTGCAAGACCCGCGGCGAGCACGGCGCTCTCGAGCGCATCGTGCTGGAGCTCAAAGGCCACGGCTACACGAACGGCAAGGTCATCATTGCCCACTGCGGCAACCCCGCCGCTGCCGAGCGCCTGATGCACATGGTGCGGGCTGTCTTCGAGGGCGCACAGGTGCGGGTGACCGAGTGCGGCGGCCTGTGCAGCTACTACGCCGAGCTGGGCGGCCTCATGGTGGGCTTCGAGGACGCGGACGCCTGAGCTTGAAATCTCCGCATCTCTGCGCTATACTATTCCCATAAAATTGCTGCCGAAAGGCAGCGGGGGAGGCGCAGATGTTCTTTCGGCTGCCGGTCGTACGGTTCTTCAATCGTGTCATCAACAGGGCCGCGGTTACAGTGGCCCTTGTTTTGCTGCAGATCGGCTGGCTGCTCTGGGCCTTCTTCTCCCTCACCGCCGGAAAGGTGTGGGTGAATGCGGGGCTGAATGTCCTCAGCCTCTTCATCACCCTCTACCTCGTGCGGAAGGACGAGAACAGCGACTATAAGATCATTTGGCTCGTCCTCATCGGCATGATGCCGCTGCTGGGCGGTGCGCTCTATCTGGCCTTCGGCAACAAGGCCCCCGCCAAGCGGATGCGCCAGCGGATGCAGGCGGTGGAGCGCCAGCACACCGCCGACCTCGCCCAGCAGCCGGGCCAGACCGACGCCCTCGACCCCGCCAGCAGGGGACTGAGCCGGTATGTTTCGGAGTACGGGCCATACCCCGCATGGAAAAACTCCACGGCAAAATATTACCCCTGCGGTGAGGCCATGTACCCTGACCTGCTGGCTGACCTCGAAAAGGCAGAGCGGTTCATCTTCCTCGAGTTCTTCATCGTCCGCACCGGCAAGATGTGGAAGGGGGTAGAGGACATCCTTGTCCGCAAGGCGGCGCAGGGGGTGGATGTCCGGCTCATCTACGACGATTTCGGCAGTCTGCTGGGTCTGCCTTCGGATTTCGTGGTAAAGATGGAGCGGGCGCATATCCGCTGCATCCCGTTCAACCCGGTGGTGCCGCTGGTGTCGCTGGTCATGAATCACCGCGACCACCGGAAGATCGTGGTCGTGGACGGAAATACAGCCTATACGGGCGGCATCAATCTGGCCGACGAGTATATCAATGAAGAAGAGAGGTTCGGCTACTGGAAGGACGCAGCTCTCCGCACCGAGGGCGCGGCGGTCTGGAACTTCACGGTGATGTTCCTTGACCACTGGAACGCCTTCCGCCCCAGCGAGGAGGACTATACGCCCTTTATGCCTCAGGCTGAGTCCCTGTCTGCCCAGTCGGACGGAGTGATACAGCCCTACGGGGACAGCCCGCTGGACGAAGAGGCTCTGGCCGAGACGGTCTACCTGAATATCATCAATCAGGCCCAGCGGTATGTCTATATCTATACGCCCTACTTCGCGGTGGGCGAGACCATGCTGGAAGCCCTCAAGGCGGCGGCAAAGCGGGGCGTGGACGTCCGGCTGGTGCTGCCGGGTATCCCGGACAAGAAGCTCATCTTCCGGCTGACCCGCTCCTATTATGTGCCGCTGCTCCGGGCGGGGGTGCGCATCTACGAGTTCACACCCGGCTTCCTCCACGCCAAGTGCTACGTCAGCGACGACCGCGCCGCCGTGGTGGGCAGCATCAACATGGATTACCGCAGCCTCTTCCTCCACTTTGAGTGCGGGGCGCTGCTGCTCTATAACAGTCAGGTCATTGCTCTGCGGGACGATGTGCTCCGCACCCTGCCAGAGTGCCGGGAAGTGCAGCTGGCCGACTGCCGCACCTCGCTGGCCGGGACGCTGCTGGACAGTGTGCTCCGCCTGCTGAGCCCGCTGATGTGAGCGATACTGCGGTGAAATAAGTGGCAAAGTTCCATAAATTAAATGATATATCGTTCAATATTGATTGTTTGCCAACCTGGCAAAGTTCTCCTGATTGGCAAACTACCTACTTTGCCAGCAAGCCTTAAGTTTGCCAACGTGGCAAAGTTTGATTTGTGACGATAACACGCTGGTATTTTGGAACTTTGCCAGATAACACGTCGGTCTCAGAGCACAGTTGTAAATTTTCTGCGTGGTGCTTGACTTTTGCAGGAAATCGCATATAATAAAGATGGTAAATGTGGAAGCCAATATGTCATTGGCACACCCAAAAGGAAAAGACCCCCTCCCGGAGCTGCTATCTCCGAAAGGGGGTCCTTTTTAGTGCTTACGGCCCGTCAGCCATCCGTCAAGCCACTTACAAATGTAGTAAGAAGCTACATTTGCTCCGACGGACAGGATAAATGTGGAAATATACGCCATTGGGCAACACCTCCCTTCCCATAAAACTGGGCGGGGTAGGCCGCAGGACAAGTATAACACAGTTTCCAACAAAAAGATACATAAATAAATAGACTCCTGTCGGGCTATACTACTCCCAAAGAGATGAAAGGGAGCGTAACGCTTATGACACAGAGACAAAAAGCTCTTCTGAGCTGTGCCGTGGCGGCGGCACTGCTGCTGTCCGGCTGCCGCAAAGGCAACAGCAATTCCGGCAGCATGAGCAGTTCGAACGCCATGTCCGGCTCGTCCGGCAGTGCCAGCACCACCCAGACCGGCGGCTGGAAGACCGGCCTCGGCATCCTGACCGAGGCCTCCGACGAGGCCCGCACCGGCACCATCCATACCATCGCTGCCGCCGTCCTGCTGGACGGAGACGGCAAGCTGGCCGACGTGATGCTGGATGAGCTGGAAGTGGAAGTTACCGCCGACGGCAAAGGCGTCGTCACCATGCCCACCGACTACCGCACCAAGCGCCAAAAAGGGGACGACTACCCGCTGGCAGCGGCATCTTCGCTGAAAAAGGGCTGGGCCGAGCAGGCCGATGACTTCGCCGACTACCTCACCGGCATGACGCCCGAGCAGGCATCCATGCTGGAAACGGATAAGGACGGCAAGGCTGTGGACGCCGACCTGCTGTCCGGCTGCACTATCCGGGTGGATAAGTACCGCGACGCCGTGGCGAAAGCCTGCACGAATGCGGCCGCCCTCGGCGCGGCGAAGGGCGACCGGGTGAGTCTCGGCGTGGAGGCGGAGAATGCCTCTTCGGACATCACCGCCACCGACGACAAGGATGTGAACGCAGAAGTTGACCTTACCGTCGTGGCCCTGACTCTGGATGCCGATGGCCGTGTGACCAGCGCCATCGGCGACATGGCAGAGCCTGCGCTGACCATCGCGGCAGACGGCGGCGTCACCGCCCCGGACACCGTCCGCTCCAAGCTTGAGCTGGGCGACAGCTACGGGATGCGGAACGCATCCAGCCTCGGCAAAGAGTGGTACGAGCACAGCGAGGGCTATTGCAGCTACCTCAAGGGCAAGACTGAGAAAGAGGTGGCGGACATCCCTGCCGACGGCTCGGACGCCGACCTCGCGGCCCTCTGCACCATCTCCATCGACGCCCTGCAAAAGGCCGCAGGGGATGCGTTTGAGAATGCGTCATTATAAATTGAACGGGAAGTCTGACCGTCACCGTGAGGTGGCGGTTTTCTTTTTGTCCTTTGTACAAATACACCGAAAACCCGATCGGAAAGGGGCGGTCTGCGGGCAAAACGCGAAAAAATCGGTTTTCCTCTTGCAAAACGGGGCAAAACGCGCTATTCTATAGTCACAGTTTAACAATTTAGCATGGTAAAGCGGTAAAACGAAGCGCTGCTTCTGCTGAAACTGAGGGAGGAAAATACAACATGAAACGTCTGGTATCTGCTTTTCTGGCCGGTGCGATGGCACTGAGCCTTGCCGCCTGCGGCGGTTCTGCATCCACTTCTACGGCTGCTTCTTCTGCCGCCGCCTCTGCCGCCCCGGCAAGCTCCGTGGCCGCTGACAGCGACCTGGCTTACCTCCAGTCCAACGGCAAGATGGTCATCGGCTACACCGTGTATGAGCCGATGAACTACACCGACGCCGACGGCAACTTTACCGGTTTCGATACCGAGCTGGCCACCGCTGTCTGTGAGAAGCTGGGTGTCGAGCCGGAGTTCGTGGAGATCAACTGGGACACCAAGGAGACCGAGCTGGCTGCAAAGAGCATCGACTGCATCTGGAACGGCCTGACCCTGACCGATGACCGCGAGGAGAATATGGCCTGCACCAAGCCCTACGTCAAGAACGCCCAGGTCGTCGTGGTGAAGGACGGCTCCGACTACACCTCCACCGCCGACCTCATCGGCAAGACCGTGGTGGCTGAGGCCGGCTCTGCCGGTGAGACCACCATCACCGAGAACGCCGATCTGTCTCAGGCTGATTTCATCTCCAAGGCTGTTCAGACCGACTGCCTGATGGAAGTCGCCGCTGGCACTGCTGACGCCGCCATCCTCGACCTGACTCTGGCTTCTGCCATGATCGGCGAGGGTACCGACTATGCAAACCTCAAGATGGTGGATGAGCTGAACGTCGAGGAGTACGGCGTGGCCTTCCGCAAGGACAGCGACGTGGCCGAGGCTGTGGACAACGCTTTCGACGAGCTGAAGGCTGACGGCACCATGCAGACTCTGGCCGACAAGTACGGCCTGACTCTGGCTGAGTAACTTACATTATAAACGGATAGGTGTAGTGATTCTGTGACTGTGATTTTGGAGCGTCTGACCGGCGCATTCGCGCTCAACTGTGAGCTGTTCTTTCTGACCTTGCTGTTCTCGCTGCCGCTGGGCCTTGTGGTGGCCTTTGGCTCCATGAGCCGGTGCGCACCGCTGCGGGGCGTCGTCAAGACCTTCGTGTGGGTCATCCGCGGTACGCCGCTGATGCTCCAGATCATCGTCATCTACCTTGGCCCCGGCCTGCTGGGTATGACCAACCCCTGGCCCTCCGGCTCTTCGGGCCGTCTGGTGGCGGCGGTGGTGGCTTTCGCCATCAACTACGCCTGCTACTTCTCTGAGATCTACCGCGGCGGCATCGAGGCTGTGCCGAAAGGCCAGACCGAGGCCGGTCAGGTGCTTGGCATGACCAAGAGTCAGATCTTTTTCAAGGTCACGCTCCTGCAGGTCGTCAAGCGCATCCTGCCCCCGATGGGCAACGAGGTCATCACGCTGGTGAAGGATACCTCGCTGGCGAATGTCATCGCCAACAAGGAGGTCATCATGATGGCGAAGGAGTACAGCGCCAAGGGCCTTATCTGGCCGCTGTTCTCCACCGCGATCTTCTTCCTCGTCTTTGTCGGCGCACTCACCCTGCTGCTGGACTGGGCCGAGAAAAAGATGGACTATTTCCGCTGCTAAGGAGGATACTGAATTATGGCATTACTCGAAGCCTCCGGCATCGGGAAGAATTTCGGCGAGACGAAAGTTCTCAAGGACATCTCGCTCACACTGGAACAGGGCGAGGCGCTGGCGATCATCGGCTCGTCCGGCTCGGGCAAAACGACGCTGCTGCGCTGCCTGAATTTCCTTGAGCGTCCCGACACCGGCGTCATCAGGGTGAACGGCGAGACCATGTGGGACGCCGCCGACCCTGCCACCCAGCGGGAGAGCGAGGTGCGGAAAAAGCGCCTCCACTTCGGCCTCGTGTTCCAGAACTTCAACCTCTTCCCCCAGTACACCGCGCTGGAAAACGTGATGCTGGCGGGGGAGCTTCTGGCAAAGGAGCAGCCCGGCTACAAGGCCAACAAAAAGGCCATCCACGCCCAGCTGGAAGCACAGGCCCGTGACCTGCTGGCCCAGATGGGCCTGTCAGAGCGGGCAGGCCACTACCCCCACCAGCTTTCCGGCGGCCAGCAGCAGCGGGTGGCCATCGCCCGCGCACTGGCGCTCCACCCGGACATCCTCTGCTTCGATGAGCCCACCAGCGCCCTTGACCCGGAGCTGACCGGCGAAGTCCTCCGTGTCCTGCGGGACCTCGCCGACCGAAAGACCACCATGATCATCGTCACCCATGAGATGCACTTCGCCCGGGACGTGGCCGACCGCATCCTATTCATGGACGGCGGCGTCGTGGTGGAGGAAGGCCCGGCCCGCCAGCTCATCGACCACCCCCAGGAGGAGCGCACCAAGCAGTTTTTGGCGCACTACTCTGAATAAGACAGGCTATGGCCCTCCCCGCTCGGGAGGGCTTTTTTGCGCCACTCACGCCGAAAACACCACGATTCGCGCAGTTTTTATTTACATTCTCCGGATTTTTTGGTAAGCTTGTATCGAAAAAGGCTGATTCTTCAAAAGACGAACAGACCAAAGGAGGACGGACTATGAGACTGAAGAGCGCACTCCGGCGGGGCGTGGCCGCCGCCGTCATCGCGGGCATCGTGGTGAGTTCCGGCATCCCGGCCTATGCGGCCCGGTGGGACATCGCCAACGGCGACATCACCGTGAAAGCGGGCGACACCGAAGGAACGAACAAGGTCACACAGGGCGAGACCATCGACAAGGACGACACCAACACCGTCATCACCGGCGAGTCGGATAAGAACATCGTCACCATCGACACCTCCAAGGGCGACGTGGACGTCGCCTTCGACGACCTGAAGATCGACGTCAGCGGCAAGAAGGAGGGGGATGGCAGCGATGACGGCCCAGTCGATGCGGGCAAAGCCGCCGTCACCGTGCAGGGCGACCACGATGCGACCATCGAGCTGGACGGCGACAACGAGCTGAAGAGCGGCGGCTATAATGCGGGTCTTGAGAAGAACGAACACGAGTCGAAAGGCACTCTGACCATCAAGGACGACAAGGGCAAGGACGGCTCCCTCACCGCCGAGGGCGGCTTCGGCGGCGCAGGCATCGGCGGCGGCATCGAGAGCACCGGCAGCAACATCACCATCCGGGGCGGCACCATCGAGGCTGAGGGCGGGAGCAACGCGGCAGGCATCGGCGACGGAGCAGGCCGCGCGTCGGACGACACCGACGACCCGAACCCGGGAGACCTCTACATCTGCGGCGACGCCGAGGTGACGGCCAAGGCGGGAAGCCAGATGACGGACGCCAAGGCCCCGGCCATCGGCGGCAGCTACGGCGAAGTACCCACGGAGAACCTTTCTGACGATGAACATAAGGTGACGGGAGGACGGCTGACCCGTCTGAACGCGGACGGCACCGTGATGGAGGGGATGGGCTACGACTACACCTCCACCCCCAAGCCCCAGCCGGACGACGACGAGGACGACGATGATGATGACGTCCCGCCCCCGGCACAGGAGAACGCTCCCGAACCCCTGCCCGGCGGCATGGTGGTGGGCGGCTTCTTTTCCAGCCGGGTCACCATCCAGCGGTGGGATTCTGCTTTGGCCATTATTGAGAGCACCGACCCCATGCCCGGCAGCTTAAAGGCCGGCGACGCCGGAGAGGTCCTCACCCCGGGGGGTGTGGTGCTTATTGAGAGCGCCGCTCCCCGCTCCACCGTCACCACCGACATCTCCAGTCTCCGGGAGGACGGCGTGGAGGACATCTTCTTCCGCTATGAGGACACCATGACCCACTATAGCGTGGACAAGATGGCCGACGCGGCGGGCGAGGACGCTGACGTGGAGCTGAAGCAGAACAGGGAGGACATCAGCCTCCGGCTGGACGGCGAAACGCGGGACGACCTGTCAGAGCGCTATCTGGAGTGGGTGCCGGTGCAGACGCCAGAGCCGCAGGAGTGGCTGATATTGACCCACGAACTCGCGAAAAAAAGGGACGACCGCCCGAGTTTGGATTGGTGGCTCGAGCCTGAGAGAGAGGAAACGGTAGAGCAAAAAACGAGTGAAGAACTCAGACGTGAACTCGACGAATTACTGAAACAAGAGCGGGAGATGGGCTTCCAATTTGCGAAAAAAAGGGACGACCTCCCGAGTTTGGATTGGTGGCTCGAGCCTGCGAGAACGGAAACGCCGAGAATCGGGCTTGACGAGTCCCTGAAACAGCTGGCTTCCCGATTTGAGGCCATCGCTCCCGAGGAGGATAAGCCACGGCTTTTCCTGCTGGAAACCACCGTCCCGGATGGCACAAAGTATACCAATCTGTTGGAGAGTGACCTGCGGAGCTATACCGACCTTGGTGACGACTGGGACGACCTGCCGGATACCCAGGGTGAGATAAAGCTCTGGATACCGGAGGACTTGGGGCAGCCCAAAGAAATAAGCATCTCAAAGGAGAGCCTGAGCCGCAGCGACGGCATTGCATGATACACAGAACGAAAGGAGATGTACGATGAGACTGAAGAGCGCACTCCGGCGGGGCGTGGCCGCCGCCGTCATCGCGGGCATCGTGGTGAGCTCCGGCATCCCGGCCTATGCGAAAACATGGAACATCGCCGACGGCGACATTACGGTCAAAGGTGCGAGCGATGAAAGCGGAAACTATAACAATGTCAAGCAGGGTGAAAAGGATTTCGAGAAGGATGAGGGGGAGACCGTCATCACCGGCGAGTCGGATAAGAACACCGTCACCATCGACACCTCCGAGGGCAACGTGGACGTCACCTTCGACGACCTGAAGATCGACGTCAGCGGCAAGAAGGAGGGGGACGTCAGCGGTGACAGCCCAGTCGATGCGGGCAAAGCCGCCGTCACCGTGCAGGGTGACCACGATGCCGCCATCGAGCTGGACGGCGCCAACGAGCTGAAGAGCGGCAGCTGCAATGCGGGTCTTGAGAAGAATGGCAATGAGTCCTCCGGCAAGCTGACCATCAAGGACGACAACGACACCAAAGGCTCCCTCACCGCCGAAGGCGGCGAAGACGGCGCAGGCATCGGCGGCGGCTACGAAAGCGGTGCCGGAAACATCGAGATCACCGGCGGCACGGTAGAAGCCGTGGGCGGCGAGGGTGCTGCCGGTATCGGCGGCGGTGTGTACGGCCCGGGCCGCGACATCGAGATTTCCGGCGGCAAGGTGTCGGCCACGGGCGGCAGCTACAGCGGCGACCCCCGCCCCGGCGCGGCAGGCATCGGCGACGGCGCGGGTGCGTGGTCTGAGATAGACCCGGATGCGCCGCCCAGCAATCCCAATCACATCATCATCTCCGGCGACGCTGAGGTGGAGGCCAAGGCAGGCGCAAGCACCGGCGGCAAAACTGCGGCCATCGGCGGCGGCATAGTCGGCGAGATCCCCAATGACGCCCTCTCTGACGACGACCACAAGGTGACGGGCGGTAGTCTGACCCGCTACGACCCCGACGGGAAGAAGATGGAGGACTACAGCTACGACCGGCGGACGCCCTCCCAGCCGGAGCAGCCGGACAAGCCGGAGCAGCCGGACAAGCCGGAGCAGCCGGACAAGCCAGAGCAGCCGGACAAGCCGGAGCAGCCAGACAAGCCGGAACAGCCAGATGATACCGAGGACGACGAGGACGACGCTCCAAGCGTGCAGGTCGGCGAGGTGCCGGACCGTGTGAAGCAGATGTACGAGGCCATGGGCGTGATCACCCATCCGGATGGCACACAGGAGCTTGCAGATGTGACCACGGCAGAGTATGACCCGGTCAACAAGGTCCTGCGCTTCGATGCCCACGGTTCGCTCTTTTGGATGACAGGCGACTCGCTGCGGGAGCTTGCAAAGGAGGTCGATGAACTCCGCGTCCGATTCCTTGATGGGGAAGGGCAGGAGATGGAGGCCGTCATTCCGCTGGCCCGGATCAAAGATCTGGTCGGCGCGAAGGGTGCGTTCGAATTCGGGCTGTACCATGAAGGAATTTATAGATTCCATGTTGTCGGGCAGACAGGATATGATAGAGAAATGTTCTCGCGAGAGAGAGAAAAGTTCTTGTATGAGAATGTCTTGCGCGAAAACGGCAAGGAACTGGTCCTCGTGTACCACGTTGGCGATGAGGAAGAGAAAGCACAGGAGACTGCCCGGGTGGAGGAGGCCATCGCCCGCCGCAGGCAGGAGAAAGAGCAATGGTGGGGAGTTGTCATCTCCGGTCTGGAAGGCGGCTCCCTGAGCGGACAGCCCGGGCTGACTCAGCCGGGAACGGGTGCCGTCGGTGACCTCAGCGGGCTGACGACTCTCTCGCCGGACAGCCTTACCACGGCCCCGCAGCCGAAGCAGCCCGCCTCCGACCAGACGGTGTGGAAGACATTTACCGGTAACATCGTGAAGCTCGCGGGCGGGAAGCAGGACAGCAAGAAGGACGACCCGGCCCCCTCCGTCGGTGACCTCAGCGGCCTCCCGACTCTCTCGCCGGACAGCCTTACCACGGTCCAGCAGCCGGAAGCAAGCGCCCAGCAGCCGGAAACAGGCGGATGGGTAACGGACAGTCAGGGTGACTGGGTGTGGAAGCCGGGCAAGGATGACAGTCGACCGCCGGATTGGGAAGGAAATTGGGAGACAAGAAAATGGATAAGGGACAGTCAGCCGCCGGATTTGAGAGGAGATTGGGAGACAAGAAAATGGATAGGGAGCAGCGACGATAATTTGTGGGGTGGGATCCCTTTTATGACTCCGCATATTATGACTCTGCATGGGATTTCGATTATGAAGGTTGAGAGCGTGGGCTGAGAGGGAGTGCAGCAGGAGGGCCCTGCGCAGGAGCAGCCCTGCCGCCCCTGCGCACAATCACCAAAAACCACCGATAGAAAATAGCAATGTTGTACGAAGAAATCTGAGAAAAACCCCTTGCAAAATCACGATGAGCTGAGTATAATACCACTCATGAAACGCAAAACGTCCTGCCCCTCGTCCGGCAGGGCGTTTTTGTCGGTAAAGATCCGGCAAAGAAATGTTAAGTGACCGCCCGGGGAGGGGCTTTTGTATGACAAAAGACATGACACAGGGCAGCCCGCTCAAGCTCATCCTTGCTTTTGCGGTGCCGCTGATGCTGGGCAGTCTGTTCCAGCAGTTCTACAATCTGGCCGATACCATCATCGTGGGCCGTTTCGTGGGCGTGGATGCGCTGGCGGCGGTGGGCAGCGTGGGCGGCCTGAACTATCTGGTGCTGGGCTTCGTCAACGGCATCGCCTGCGGCTTCTCCATCCCCATCTCGTGGACCTTCGGCGCGAAGGACTACAGAGAGATGCGGCGCTACACCGCCAATACCGTCTGGCTGAGCCTCTTTTTTGCCGTCGTGCTCACGGTGGTGACGGTGGCCCTGACCCGGGCGGTGCTGGTCTGGACCAACACCCCCGACAACATCATCGACATCGCGGACATCTACATCCGCACCATCTTCTGGGGCATCCCCTTCACCCTGCTGTACAACGTCACCAGCGCCCTCATGCGCGCGCTGGGCGACAGCAAGCGGCCGCTCTATTTCCTGCTGGTGGCCAGCGTGCTGAACATCGGCCTCGACCTGCTCTGTATCCTCATCTTCCGGATGGGGGCGTTCGGTGCGGCCTTCGCCACCGTGTTCAGTCAGGCGGTGGCGGGCATCGGCAGTCTCATCTACATCGGCCGCCACTACCCGGAGCTGAAATGGAGCAGGGAAGAGGGCCGTCTGAGCGCCAGCCACTGCCTCAAGCTCTGCAACATGGGCATCCCTATGGGCCTGCAGTGCAGCATCACCGCCATCGGCAGTGTCGTGCTGCAGGGCGCGGTGAACGGTCTGGGCAGCAGCATCGTGGCCGCGCAGACCGCAGGCAGCAAGGCCGCCCAGTTCCTCTCGGTGCCGCTGGAGAGCATCGGCACCGCCATGACCACCTACGCCAGCCAGAACATGGGCGCTCACGACCTCAAGCGTGTGGACCGGGGCGTCAATACTGCGCTGGGAATTGGCTGCGTCTACAGTGTGGCATCCTTCCTCATCCTGCGTGTGCTGGATGTGCCGCTCATCAGCCTCTTCCTCGAGAGCAGCGAGGTGGAGATCATGGCGAATGCCCGCAGCTTCATCTTCTGGAACAGCGTGTTCTACATCCCGCTGGCCGTCCTCATCATCTACCGCTACACCATCCAGGGCCTGGGCTATTCCAATCTGGCCGTCATTGCCGGTGTGTTCGAGATGATCGCCCGGGGCGCTGTGGCGGCCCTGGTGTCCGTCTTCGGCTTCACCGCCGTCTGCTACGCCAGCCCCGCCGCCTGGGTTCTGGCGGACTGCTTCCTGCTCCCCGCCTATTTTGTCTGCATGAAGCGCCGGACAAAAGAAGCCGCGGCGGTGCGGGAATAAAAGGACCTTGCCTGGCCAATGAAAAATCCCGCCGTACAGGCGGGAGACAATTGACAAATCGGGCAAATTGGGGTATAGTAAAGACAAATGAATTAGCACTCCAATGATGAGAGTGCTAAAGCGAAAGGAAGGTAAAGTAGATGAACTTCAATAACTATACCCAAAAATCGATTGAGGCCGTCCAGAGCGCGCAGCAGCTGGCGGTTCAGAATTCTCATCAGCAGATGGAGCAGGTGCATCTGCTTCTGGCATTGCTGCGGCAGGAGGGCGGTCTGATCCCTCAGCTGCTGAAAAAGATGGACGTTACGGTGGAAAGTCTGGAAGCGGCGGCAGAAGCCGAGCTGCGAAAGATCCCCGGCGTGCGGACAAGTCAGGCAATGGACAGCTTTTATGTCAGCGCCGACGTGCAGGCCGCGTTCAATGCGGCGGAGCAGCAGGCGCAGACCATGAAGGACGAGTATGTGTCTGTGGAGCATCTGTTCCTTGGACTTCTGGAAACTGCCCGGGGCGGCGTGAAGGAGCTGTTCAAGACCTACCAGATCACGAGGGAACGTGTCCTGAAAGCCCTGCAGGAAGTCCGGGGCAATCAGCGTGTCACCACCGATAACCCGGAGGGAACCTACGACGCGCTGGAAAAGTACGGCACCGATCTGGTCAAGCGGGCAAGAGAGCAGAAGATGGACCCGGTGATCGGACGGGATGAGGAAATCCGGAATGTTATTCGTATCCTGTCCCGGAAGACGAAGAACAACCCCGTTCTCATCGGTGAACCTGG
>ERZ773114.2619-NODE-2619-length-16372-cov-5.927560_pt1 | contig 16372 bp, 9 predicted proteins | sample MGYA00580564_ERZ773114 | MGnify/ENA primary metagenome ERZ773114 (study PRJEB29015, sample SAMEA2737836) | human gut metagenome | biome: human gut; feature: human-associated habitat; material: faeces | place: China | collected 2012 ... | reverse complement strand
GCCAGCCCGATGTCCTCCGAGGCGAGGATCACCAGCCGCCGTGCGAGGAAGCGTGGCTCTTCGCCTCCGGCCAGCATGCGCGCCAGATAGTAGATCGCGGCATTGGGGTCGCTGCCCCGCACCGATTTGATGAAGGCCGAGATGACGTCGTAGTGCTGCTCGCCGTTCTTGTCGTAGAGGGCGATGTTCTGTTGCAGGCAGTCGGTGACGTACTGGTCGGTGATCGTCAGTTTGCCCTCCGTCGCCCCGGCCAGTATGTCGAGGATATTGAGCAGCTTGCGGGCGTCGCCGCCCGAGAATTTGAACAACGCACCCGTCTGCTTCACTTCGATCTGGCGTGCTTTGAGTTCCGTGTCGGTCGTCAGCGCCCGGTCGAGCAGCGTTTGCAGGTCTTTGTCCTCCAGCGATTTGAGGATGTAGACCTGGCAGCGGCTCAGGAGCGGCGAGATCACCTCGAACGAAGGGTTTTCGGTCGTGGCGCCTATGAGTGTCACGACGCCCTGCTCGACGGCTCCCAGCAGCGAATCCTGCTGGCTTTTGTTGAAACGGTGGATTTCGTCGATGAACAGGAAGGGCGGCTTGGCGTCGAAAAAGCGCTGTTTGCGGGCCGACTCGATCACTTCGCGCACGTCCTTGACGCCCGACGTGACGGCCGAGAGCGTGAAGAACGGACGGTCGAGCTGCGTGGCGACGATCTTCGCCAGCGTGGTTTTGCCCACGCCCGGCGGGCCCCAAAGGATGAACGACGGCACGTTGCCCGTTTCGAAGAACTTGCGGAACACACCGTTCTTACCCACGAGGTGCTCCTGCCCGATATATTCGTCTATCGTGCGGGGGCGCAGTCTTTCGGCTAAGGGAGCTGACATGATCCGTGTCGTTTTATGATCCAAAAATAGGTATTTTTCCCGGAACAGGCAAATGCGGTGCCGTGGATGCGGGCAAAAAAAAGTGCCGCCGTCAGGCGGCACCCTGTATCGCACGGAACCCGGCCGGGCGTTACTCTTCCGGCTTTACCAGCGAGAGGCAGAGCTCGTCGAGCTGCGCCTGGTCGATGCAGCCCGGGGCGTCGAGCATCACATCGCGGCCCGCATTGTTCTTCGGGAAGGCGATGTAATCGCGGATTGAGTCCGAGCCGCCGAAGAGCGAGCACAGGCGGTCGAAGCCGAACGCAAGGCCCCCGTGAGGCGGCGCGCCGTATTTGAAGGCGTCCATCAGGAACCCGAAGCGCAGCTGTGCCTGTTCGGCCGTGAAGCCCAGCACTTCGAACATCTTGGCCTGCAGCTTCGAGTCGTGGATACGGATCGAACCGCCGCCGATTTCGGTGCCGTTGCACACGAAGTCGTAGGCATTGGCACGTACGCGGCCGGGGTCGCTGTCGATATACTGTACGTCCTCCGGCTTGGGCGAGGTGAACGGGTGGTGCATGGCGTAGTAGCGCTGCGTTTCGTCATCCCACTCGAAGAGCGGGAAGTCCACGATCCAGAGCGGCGCGAACTTCTTCGGGTCGCGCAGTCCCAGCTGCTGGGCCACTTCCAAACGCAGGGCGCACAACTGCGTCAGCGTCTTGAACTTCTTGCCGCAGAGGATGAAGACCATGTCTCCGGCCTTGGCGCCGCAGCGGTCGGCCATCGCGCGGACCTCGTCGGGCGTGTAGAACTTGTCGATCGAAGACTTCACGCCGGACTCTTCGACGCGGATCCAGATCAGCCCTTTGGCGCCGATCTGCTGGCGCTTGACGAACTCCGTCAGGGCGTCGATCTGCTTGCGCGTGTAGACGGCGCAGCCCGTTGCGGCGAATCCGGTGACGTATTCGGCATCGTCGAAAACCGAAAAACCGTGGCCTTTCGCCAGATCGGTGATGTCGGCGAACTCCATGCCGAAGCGCAGGTCGGGTTTGTCCGAACCGTATTTCTCCATCGCCTCGATCCACGGCATGCGGCGCAGCGGCTCGGTCAGCTCGATTCCCATCACATGCCTGAACATGTGCTTGGCCCAGCGCTCGAAGATTTCGAGCACGTCCTCCTGCTCGACGAACGACATTTCGCAGTCGATCTGCGTGAATTCGGGCTGACGGTCGGCGCGCAGGTCCTCGTCGCGGAAGCAGCGCACGATCTGGAAATATTTGTCGTATCCGGCCACCATCAGCAGCTGCTTGAGGGTTTGCGGCGACTGGGGCAGGGCATAGAACTGGTTGGGACTCATGCGGCTGGGAACCACGAAGTCGCGGGCGCCTTCGGGCGTCGAGTTGACCAGATAGGGGGTTTCGATTTCGAGGAAGCCCTCCGAGTCGAGGAAGCGGCGGATCTCCTGTGCCATCTTGTGCCGCAGGATCATGTTGCGCTGCAGGGGCGGACGCCGCAGGTCGAGATAGCGGTATTTCATGCGCAGGTCGTCGCCGCCGTCCGACGTCTCCTCGATGGTGAAGGGAGGAACTTCGGCCTCATGGAGCACGACGACCTTCTCGGCGGCCACCTCGATGTCGCCCGTGGCCATCTTGGGGTTCTTCGACGAACGCTCGACGACCTTGCCGGTCACCTGAACGACCCATTCGCGGCCCAGCTTGCAGGCCGTTTCGCGGGCTTCGGCGGGCGAGTGCTCCTCGACCACGATCTGCGTGATTCCGTAACGGTCCCTGAGGTCGATGAAGGTCATGGCGCCGAGGTTGCGGACTTTCTGCACCCACCCGGCTAAGGTGACGGTTCGGTTTACGTCGTCGGCTCTCAGACAGCCGCACGTATGGGTTCTGTACATAGGAAATATGGTTTTTTGTTCAATTTGTCCTTGCAACCCGCAAAGTTAAACAAAAGATGCGAAATAAGGAATCCCGGAAGATATTATTTGTGCTGCGGAGCAGTCGCAAAGAGTTTTTTGCTTACTTTTGCAAAAAATCCCGCCCGTGGAAGATCAGAAAAAAAACGATGAAAAATTCATGCGTCTCGCACTAAACGAGGCGCGCAAAGCGTTACAGTTGCAGGAAGTGCCCATCGGCGCGGTGGTCGTGGCCGACGGCGCGGTCGTGGGACGCGGCCATAATCTGGTCGAGACGCTCTCCGATCCTACGGCCCATGCCGAGATGCAGGCGCTGACCGCCGCCGCATCCACCCTCGGCGGCAAATACCTGCAGGGCTGCACGCTGTACGTCACCGTCGAACCGTGCATCATGTGCGCCGGAGCCACAGGCTGGGCGCAGGTGGGCCGCGTGGTGTGGGGCGCCGACGACCCGAAGAAGGGTTACAGACGCTATTCGGAGACGGTGTTCCATCCTAAAACGACGGTGGTGCGGGGCGTGCTCGGCGAAGAATGCGAGGAGTTGATGACCTCTTTTTTCGCAGGTTTGCGCAATTAGATTTTGAAAAAAAAGAAAAAAAATATACTTTTGCGATCAACGTATCCGAAAACGGGTGCACGAACTGAAAAACTTTAAAAAACGGAATAGGAAATGAAAAAATTATTGGTATCGGTAATCGCGCTGCTGGCAACGGTGTCGCTTTCGGCGCAGGATCTTACGGCGGTGTATAACGAAGCTGCAGCAGCTTTCGGAAACAAGGACTTCGCGGGAGCCGCCGCAAAATTCGAAGAGGTAATCGACAAGGGCATGGACGACGAGACCGCCGCTTCGCTGGTGGCCACCGCCAAGACCACGCTTCCCAAATGCTACTTCATGCTGGGCGGCAGTGCACTGAAAACCAAGAATTACGAGGAGGCGCTGAAGAATTTCACCAAGTCGGCCGAGCTGTCGGAGCTTTACGGCGATATGAACCAGATGGCCAAATCGAACGGCTGGGTTGCCAAGATTTACCAGATACAGGGCGGCGACGCTTTCAACAATAAGGATTACGCGACCGCTTCGGAGATTTTCGCCAAGGGTTACGCCGCCGACCCCGACAATACGGGCATGGCGCTCAATCTGGCGATGAGCTACTGCGAAATGGCGATGAGCAGCGGCGACATGGCACAGTATGAGAAGGGTATGGAGGTTTACGAGGCCATCGCCGCCAAGACCCATCCCAAATACGCCGAGGATGTAGCCAAGGCCAAGGAGGGCATGGCGCTCTATACCAATAATATGGTTGCCAAGATGCAGGCTGCCAACGATTTCGACGGCATTATCAAGATGGCCGACGACCTGCTGGCCAAGAATCCCGAAAGCGCACTCGCCCAGAACGTTCGTCTGCAGGCTTATGCCAACAAGAAGGACTATGCGAAGGTGATCGAGCTGGGACAGGCCGCTGCTGACGCGCAGACCGACGCTGCCGACAAGAGCCTGATGTACTACCTGCTGGGCGCCGCCTACAACGCCAAGGAGATGAAGCCGCAGGCTATCGCCGCATTCAAGCAGGTGACCGACGGTCCCGCCGCCGAGAATGCCAAGGCAGCCCTCGCGGAGCTTTCGAAATAGGAATATTCATCCATGCGATACGAAGCGGGTCCCTTTGCGGGGATCCGCTTTTTTCGTGCCGTCGGGGAGGGGCTTCTTGTGCAGTCGGGGCGATTGCTCGGACTGCCGGGGCTTCTTGCGCAGTCGGGGGAGGGGGGCGGATTGCCGGGGCGAATCATCGCGCTGGCGGAGTGACTTTTCGTACCGCCGGGAGCTTCTTGCGCAGTCGGGGGAGGGGCGGATTGCCGGGGCGAATCATCGCGCTGACGGAGTAAATTTCCGTACCGCCGGAGCGACGTCTTTTGGCGCCGGGGCGAAAGCGCTTATTCTGTTTTGATATTGCCGCGGATGCGCGCCAGACCGCTGCGGGTCAGGGGCGTTGCGCCCATGCGGGCTTCGAACTCCGTTTCGTCCAACGCCATCCATGCTGCGGCATCCATCGTCAGCGGGTCGAAGACGGGATCGAACGCCCGATTGGCGTGCATCGGTGCCTTCTGGTTGTGGGGACAGCAGCTCTGGCAGCGGTCGCAGCCGAAAATCCAGCCGTCGAGGTCGATTCCTCCGGACGGCTCCCGTTCGATGGTGTGGCACGAGATGCAGCGGCCCGTGTCGATCACCTTCGGGGCGACGATGGCGCCCGTGGGACAGCTCTCGATGCAGTTGCGGCAGCGGCCGCAGCGGGAACCTTCGAACGGGGCGTCGTAGGCGTCGGCTTCGTCGGTCAGGAGCAGCTCGCCCAGCAGGACATAGGTGCCGTGGCGGGGCGTGACGAGCAGCGACTGGCGGCCTATCCAGCCCAGTCCGGCCTCTACGGCGAGCTGTTTTTCGAGCAGCGGGGCCGTATCGACGAACGCCCGGCCGCCGAGTCCGGGATCGGCGGCTTTGAGATGTTCCAGCATGCCGTTCAGCATTCCCTTTATCGTCGTGTGGTAGTCCGCCGTGCAGGCATAGGAGGCGATTTTGGTGCGGTGTCCGGGGGGATACCCTTCGCCGATGCGGTTTTTGTAACTTACGGCGCAGACCACCGCCGTACGCGCCCCTTCGACGAGTTTGCGCGGATCGGCGCGTTTCTCGACATTGCGTTCCATGTAGGTCAGCGACGACTGATACCCCTTGCCCAGCCACGCCCGGAGCCACGCCTCGTTCTGAGCCATGTGGCCGCAGGGCGCAAGGCCGCAGAGATCGAATCCTGCGTCGGCGGCAAGTTTTTTGATGTGCTGATAGTCGAGCATAGTGATAAATTTGTCCCAAAAATAGTGTTTTTTAACCGGAAATTAGTAATTTCGCCCCAAACTTTCACGTTATTCGGACGTAGTTGAAAACGAAAAATTATGACCATCAATACACTTTACGAACTGGCTCGCAACAGCGTGGAAAAGTTCGCGTCGAAAGTCGCATTTTCGATGTTCGAAGGCGACGACGTGACTTACGCCGAGGTGGACCGTCGTATTGCCAAGGTGCAGGAAATCCTTACGGGAGCCGGCCTGCAGGCCGGCGACAAGGTGGCCCTGCTGAGCAGCAACATGCCCAACTGGGGCGTCTGCTACTTTGCCGTCACTTCGGCCGGCATGATCGCCGTGCCGATTCTTCCGGACTTTTCGGGCGAAGAGCTGGACATGATCATCGAGCATTCGGAGGCCCGTGCGCTGCTCGTCTCCGACAAACTTTTCACCAAACTTTCGAAAGAGACCATCGGACGGCTCAACGTCGTGGTCCGCACCAAGAACCTCGGAGTTATCGCCCAGCAGGTCCATGCCCAAGGTTCGACGGCGGTGCCCAAACCCGATGATCTGGCGGTCATCATCTATACTTCGGGAACTACCTCCAAGCCCAAGGGCGTGATGCTGACCCATTCGGCGCTTTGCGCGCAGGTGGGCATTTCGTCGAGCATCTTCCCCGTGCAGCCCGACGACGTATTCCTTTCGGTGCTGCCGCTCTCCCATACGTACGAATGTTCGATCGGCATGATCTATCCCTTCTCGATGGGCGCGCAGGTCGTATATCTGGACCGTCCGCCCACGGCCTCGGCCCTGATGCCGGCGTTGCGCGCGGTGCGTCCCTCGGTGATGCTGATCGTGCCGCTGATCATCGAAAAAATCTACCGCTTGCAGGTGCTCGCCAAATTCAAGTCCACCGGATTCTGGCGCACGCTCTATAAGATCGGCTTCATGCGCCGTTACCTGCACCGCGTCGCGGGCAAGAAACTGCTCAAGCTCTTCGGCGGCCGCCTGCGTTTCCTCGGAATCGGCGGCGCGAAGCTCGACGGAGACGCCGAAAAATTCCTGCTGGAGGCCAAGGTGCCTTACGCCATCGGTTACGGACTTACCGAGACTGCGCCGCTGCTGGCCGGTGCCGCGCCCTCGCAGGTGCGGCTCGGTTCGACCGGTCCGCAGGCTCCGGGCGTCGAACTGCGGCTGGAGAATATCAATCCCGATACCCGTCAGGGCGAGATCGTGGCGCACTCGCCCAGCGTCATGCTCGGCTATTTCAAGAATCCCGAAGCCACGAAGGAGGTATTTACGGCCGACGGCTGGTTCCGGACGGGCGACCTCGGCGAATTCGACAAGGACGGATGGCTCTATATCAAGGGGCGTCTGAAAAACATGATCGTGGGGCCGGGCGGCGAAAATATCTATCCGGAGGACATCGAAACCGTCCTCAATTCGCATGTCTACATCGCCGATTCGATTGTCACCGAACAGCAGGGCCGTCTGGTGGCCCTCGTGCACTTCAACCGCGACGAGATCGAAAGCATGATCGACGACTGGCGCGAGGAGTGGACCTCCAAGAAAGAGGCGTTGGAGGCCAAGACCGAACAGCTTAAAAAAGAGATTCTGGATTTCGTGAATGCCAAGGTCAACCGTTTTTCGCGTATCTCGGAGGTCGTCGAGGAGAAGGACGACTTCGTCAAAACCCCGACGCACAAAATCAAGCGTTTCCTCTACAGCAAGAAGAAGGAGTCCGGAACTCCGGCAGAACGCCCTGCCGGGCGGCCCGAAACCAAATAGGGGGTTCGGATATTGTAGAATAGAAAATACCGCGCTTTTCGGGGCGCGGTATTTTTTTCGCTCTCTCTGCAACCCTTTTTTTCGGGCTGCGGTTTGCGTTTTTGTCGATTGGCGTTTGCGCTTATTCCGGGCTGCGGTTTGCACTTCGCTTTGCGGTTTCCAGTCTGCGGTCCTCGCCTGCCTGCCGCGGTTTCGCTATCGGCCGGTCGCTGCTGCGGTATCGACGGTCAGGAACGGGACGCTCTCCGCGTCGGGAAGCACGGCGCGTTCGGTTGGGGTCTGCACGATCTCCTTATAGTGGGCCGAGAGATCCAGTTCGGCCCCTTCGCGGATCGTGAACGGGGCGATCGGTATGATTTTGCGTTCTTCCGCGGGGACTCCGTAATGTTCCGATACGATGCGCGAGAGGATCGTTTGCCGCTCGCCGAAGGTTTTGGTGATCTGCAGTTTTATCTTTCGGCGGGCGGGATCGACCGTCAGTCTGGCCCAGAATCCGGGGTAGTAGAGCGGCATGACGGCCTTCTCGCGGCCTTTTACGACCGGCGCCAGCCGGAGCTCCTGCGCCGGGACGTTCAGGCCCGCGCCTGCGAGCACGTCGGTCGAGAACCATACCACCGGAGCCGTCATGTAGGTCAGTTCGGCGGGATTCCACAAATTCTGGCACCAGCTCCAGCCCCGGCGCAGATTGACGAGCTGTATGTGGCGCATGATCTCCAGTGCGTCGTCGTAATATCCGGCCTGCATGGCGGCATAGGCCGTGTAGCTCTCCAGATAGAAGGGCCAGCACTGCGACCCCCGGTTGTCGATGCCGTGTCCCCGGCCGATGTCCCATACTTTGTTGGCGTAGTAGTCGGGGGTCTTGGAGAGCGATATCTTGAACTGCGATACGACCGACGCGCGGGTCATCGGCATCGGCACGACGTCGCCCCAGCCGCAGTAACGGCTTACGAACTGTCCGCCGAGCTGTCCGGTGAAAAGCAGGTCGTCGCGGCGGCCGGAGCCGTCCTTCTCGCAGCCGTAGGCGAAGAAGCGGCCGTTCCACAACATCCGGATCAGCTCTTTCTGCGTCCGTGCGTACTGCTCCTCGTAAGTCTTGACGCGCACTTCGTCGCCCATGGCCGCGGCGACCACGCGGGCGGCCTTGAGCGTGGCGAGGTAGATCGTCGCGCCGTAACTGTAGACGGGCGGATGGTGGAAGTCGTCGTAGGTGGTGCCGCCGATGGGAATCTCCAGCCCTTCGGGCATCAGCGAACGCAGGAACTCCATGCCGTTGTACACCCGTCCGGCGTAACGCCGCAGGTACTCCATGTCGCCCGTCTGCTCGTAATCCTTTGCGAGCTGGATGATCCAGCCTCCCGTGTTGTCGATCATCCAGCCCTCTTCGGTCGGGATGCGTCCGCCGACGGTTCCCATGCCGAAGTAATAGTGGCCGATGAAGTGGGTGATGTTGCCGCGGGTCTGCTGGGCGTCGGCGAATATCATCATCTCCGAACGGTCCAGCCGGGTGAAGAATTTCTGGTAGAAGGGGTGCGACGAGATGCGCTGGTCCATGGTTCCAGCCAATCCGCCCATGCCGCCTTCGTTGACGGTTACGTCTCCTTTCTTGTTGAGGATCATGTTGGTGTAGATGACGTACCCGCTGTTGATGAGTTTGAACTTATACCAGTCGGGCAGCGTGCTTTCCAACACGGGCCGCTGCCATTCGACGGTTTGCGCGCAGAGTCTCTCGCGTTCGCAGGCCCCGTAACGCACCAAAGATGACAGTCCCGAAAAGAAATTGTGGAAATAGCGGCCGTAATCGCTGCCTCCGGCCCAGTAGAATTCGGGCGGATCGCTGCGGCGGTCCACTTTGAGTTCGGGGTAGTACCACGCCAGCATGAAGCGGAACGTTTTCTTCTCGCCCGGCCGCAGTGTGGTTTTCAGGGCTACGGCGCTTCCGCACCGCTTCTCGCCCGGCGTCGAGAGCAGTGCGACGCCGTCGTCCGTTGCGTCGAATTCGCCGTTGCGGCGGAACGCCTCCCACGCCTCGTCGCCCGCGGCGAGGTCGTAGGCCGTGAGTGTCGAGAGCCGGGTCGCGGAGTCGGTCTGCGCCAGAACGGCCACTTCGTCGACGTAATTCTGGAAATTGGCCCGTTTGGGTTGCAGCGGGCCTGCCGCGAACTGCCGCACTCCGGCCATCGCGCCGCACTCCCATGTGCGGGCGAAGGTCTGCTCCAAAGGACGTTCGGGCCACTCTTCGCCGTTGCACAGCTCGTTGCGGCCCTGTCCGAAAAGCTGGCCGTCCATGCCTTCGATGCTTTCGGGTTCGCGGATGCCCCGTCCGATGAAATCCTCCCACGAGAAGGCCACGGCCGTCTCGCCTCCTTCGGCGGATTCCAGCTCGACGTCGAAGAACGCCAGCGGAAGGCTCGAATCCTTGACGTTGTGCGCAATGAGCGGAGAGCAGGCGCGGATTCGGACTTTTACGCCCGGAAACACCTCTCCGGGATCGAGTTCGGCGCGGGGGAACAATCCGGTGTAATAGGTCGTGGAAACGCCCTCCATGCCGTATTGCACCAGCGTGTCGCGCACGAGCCTGCGTGCGTCCGCCGTGCCGCCGCTGCGATGCCAGAGCGTGAAGAACGATCCGGTGCTTTTGCGGATGGGCAGGTGTATGTTGTTCATTCCGATCCGGACGAAGCGTCCGTCGGGTGCGAATTGCACGTTGCCCGCCCCGATGCCACCCAGCGGCACGCCGCTGGCGGCGGGGGGGTTTTTCAGCCGGAGGCAGTCGAAATCGGTGCGTCCGCCCAGAAGTCCCTGCGAGGGGATGAAACGTACGTTGGCTGCGCCGGCGCCGTAGTCGGTTTCCTGCGCGTGCAGACCGGCGGCCGTGAAGAGCAGGCAGAGCGCCGTGTTCAGGAGTTTGATTCGCATGGCTTCCGGGGTTTTACTGCATGATGACCGATTCGAGCTGCCGCATGTAGGCGGGATCGGTGGCGGTGAAGCGGAAGCGGCCGTTCCAGCCTCCCCATAACTGGCCTACCTTGAGCAGAACATGGTTCCAGCCCTTTTCGAGCGGAATGCCTTCGATGCGCTGCGGCAGAGCGGGGTTGTCCTGCCGTTTGATCGCGTTGTCGAGAAGGTTGCTGTTGACGTATACGGCCAGTTTGTCGTCCACCGCGAATTCCAGATCGAGACGGGGCATGTTGGGCTCCAGCAGCAGGTTGACCAGCGACCGGGGGCTGAACAGCCAGAAACTCAGGTAAACGGCGCAGTCTTTCTGCTCGCCCTTGAGGTTCATCGTTTCGAAGTTCCAGAATCCCTCTTCGTTGCTGTCCATGGCGCCCCAATATCTTCCGGAGGTTACCGCGCCCGGCCGCAGGTCGGCCGCCGGAGTGCCTTCGAGGTAGTCGCGGGCCATGACCTCGTCCATGCTTCCGCCGGCATAGGTGCCGCTCAGCAGGGCGTGTACGACTGTGCCGGTCCGGTCGAGCGCCGCCGGGATATGGCGCGGGCGGCCGTTGAACCGTGCGCCCAGATTGTGCAGCATTTCATGGATCAGCGCACTGCCCTTGTTGCCCAGCACGAAGGGGTCGATCGCCGAGAGCAGCAGCTCGCCCCGGCCGGCCTCGCTGCGGAGCAGTACGCTGCCGAGCGGCTTGCTCTCCCGCTCGCTGCGGAGCACCTGCCCGGTTTTGATGTTCTCTTCCTGATAGTTCCATTTGCTCCAATCCGTGTTGCAGGGGTCGAGCAGGGTGGCGTAGGCGTCGCCGGAGGGCATTACGAAGCTGGAAACCGGCTCTTTGGTCCGTTCGTTGAAATAGAGCGTCGAAAGGTCCTGACCGTTGAGCAGCGAGTGTTTGCCGCGTATGATGTAGCTGGCGGCATTGCGCGGAGTGAGCGTCACGGCGTGGCCGCCGAGCTTTTCGACCAGCGGAAGCGCCGCGGGCGAGATGTTCCATACCAGCAGGGTGCTTCCGGCGCCGAGTGCGGCGCGGAGCCGTTCGACGAGGGCCGGATCTTCCGCCGGGCGGATGCCGTCGAGCAGGATGAGCTGATTGCGGCGTGTGTCAAGCGGCCGGAATGCTACGGACAGCTCTTCGAACTGCCTTTCGGCCTTCGACTCCGGATCGGCGGAGATCCAGACGACGTCGCGGGCGGCCGGAACCGGTTCGCTGATCTCGGTGTGTTTGCGTACGGCCCATTTGTTGGGCTGGGCGGCATAGGTGTCGCTGAATGCGGCTTTCACGCCCTCGAACAACGCCCACGGGCGGTACAGCGGAAGCCGGGGATCGTAACCGGGGTTGAATGTGGTGGTGTAGGGGCCGAGCCGTTCGGGCTGGACGCCCGGAACTCCTTCCCGGTAGGGGCCGAACCAGATGCCGTCCTCCGCTTCTACGGGACGGGTGATGTCGTTGAGTCCGATTTCGAGCGGCTGCACGCCGTACCACGCGAGGTTGAAAATCGAGGCGTAGCAGGCATCCAGACCGCGCTGCATGGAGATCGTTTCGAACGCTTCGCCCGCGAGTCCCTCCATGCGGCCTTCCTGCGATTCGAAGGCGCGGTCGCCGTTGACCACCGAGACGTGGGCCGGGGTTCCGGCGTAGCACATACCCATCTCGCCGACGCCCCACGGTTTGCCCTTGCTCTTCCATTCGAGCATCAGCGGCGTGTTGCAGTAGTGGCCGATGACGGTCGGCAGGTCGGTGTCGGTCTGGGTCTCGCCGTCGCCCGAAATCCAGTTGCGCGTATGGTCGCATTCACGGGTGATGCGCACCCATTCGTTGATCTCGGCGATGTTGCGTTCGACGATCGGTTCGGGGGCGTGGACTACGTGCTTGGTGACGGCCAGCATCTCGTTGCAGACGCTCCAGCCGAATACCGAGGGGTGGTTGCGGTCGCGCAGGACCATGCCTCTGACATGGTCGCGGCATGCCTGCCAGAAGGCTTCGGCATCGACCTTGGGACCGCCGTCGCTCGACCACATGGCGGTTTCGTCCAGCACGCAGATACCCATTTCGTCGGCCATATCCAGATAGAAACGCGGGAAAACCTGCGCATGCAGGCGTACGGCGTTGGCATTGGCGTCCCTGAGCATGCGGTACCACGAGTAGGCGTACCGCCGCGTCATCTGCGGAATGCCCATGAAGTGCCACGAATCGCCCTTCAGCTCGATCACTTCGTCGTTGAGGTAGAACCGTGTGCCTTTGAGTCGGAACTGCCGCCAGCCGAAGCGCGTGTAATCCCTGTCGGCGATTCCCTTCCTGCCCTGCATGGAGACGGTCATGCCGTACAGCGCGGGATTGGCGGGCGACCATTTCTCCAGCCGTCCGCCCGGAACGCCTTGCAGCGTCACTTTGTTTTCGCCCGGTGCGAGCGTTACGTGCTGCACGGGATAATCCAAGGCCGGAGCGTCGTCGAGGTGCCATGCCGGGACGGGAAATGACAGCGCCGAAGTGTCGGCGTCGTTGTGCCAGCGGCGTACGTCGGCGCTGAGCGCGACGCGCTGCGGCTTGCCGGTCGTGTTGAGGATCGTCAGCTCGGCGGAGAGCCTGTCGCCGGCCACGTCCGGGTCGATGTAGGTGTCGGCTATGTAGACCTCCGGATAGCTCAGCAGGAAGACGTCCTGCCAGATGCCTGCAATGTGGTTGCCCCAGAACGAGCCGCCGATGTAGGGTCTTTTCCCGTATTTTCCGGGTTCGTCGAACAGCGATGCGCGGGCGACCCACACCGTGACTTCGATCTCCTGTCCGGGACGTGCGTAGTCCGTGACGTCGGCGGAGAAGGGCAGGAAGAGATCGAAATTCTCGCATACGAGGTTGCCGTTGGCGAATACGCGCGCATATCCGGCGACCGCTTCGAAGTGCAGGATTATGCGGCGGCGGTCCCAGCCGGCGGGTATCCGCACCTTCTTTTGCAGCCATGCGGCCTGCACGTGCTCCCAAGCCTCCGGGTAACTGGGATAGGCGACGAAGTCGCCGCCTCCGCCGCGGGAGAAGCCGTTGACGTTCCACGGCGAGGGAATCTTGCACTCCACGGCGTCCCATACGGGGGCCGTCGGGTAGGTTTGCGTCTTGAGTTGTTCGGGCGTCATGCCTTCGGTCTCGACGGGCATGAACTTCCAGCGGCCGTTCAGGCAGATTTCGTCCCGGCAGGGACGTTCGGGAGTCGCAACGAAACCCTCTTGGGGCGCAAACGGCCGGTCGAACCGGGTCTGCGACTGCGCGGAATTTTCCGCGCCGTACAGGCCGCCCAGCAGCAACAGTAGTGGTAGCAGTTTTTTAGTCATGGCGGATAATTGTTGATCGGTTGGTTATTTTAATGCGTGTTTTCTTGCAGGTAGTTTTTCAGCAGCAGGTAATTGTTCCATAGTCGCTGGTTGATCGAGGTCAGGATGCCCATTTCGCCGCGTGACCCGGTGCGCGAAACATAGGTGCGGATCAGCTCTTCGACGGGGGCGGATTCCAACTCGCGGAGCGCCGCGGCGCAGGCTTCGCGCGATGCGGGACGGTTCTCCGCAAGGGTTTTGTCGCGCAGCTCCCAGCCCGGAGCCATCGCCCGTACGACCTTGTCCAGCAGCAACTCGAACGAGAGCATGGCCCGGAAACTTTTCAGGTTGCGGCGCTGCTGCGGCGTCTGCTCTTTGTCCTGCACGGCGTCGATGGCGTCGATGATCCCCTGCCGCGAAGCGGCGTTCGCTTCGTCGAGCACTCCCCAGTCGGGGCGGAATGCGAAGTACTCCGGGGACTGCGGTCCCTCCCATGCGTTGGCCGTATCGACGGCGGCCATCAGGGGCGCGAGTGCGGCGGCGGCCTGCGCGCCGAAATCCTCTTCGAAATACTCCTTGTAGAGCGTTTCGACGGTCGCGTCGTCCGACGTGCGGGCGTAGCGGGCGAACGTGCGGAAGTTATAGCGGGTCTCCGCCGTGCGCCAATGAATGGCCGCCACGCCCTGAAGCCCCTGTTCGCGGGCCAGCTGTACGTGGTCTCGCATCTTGCCCACGCGCGGTTGCTGGTGCCACATCTGGTTGTCGCCTTCGAGCCACGGCACGGCCCAGACTTTGCGGTGGCGGGCGATGTCGGCGAGGAATTCGGGCTGTCGGGTGCGTCCCAGATCGGGGTTCAGACAGCTGAAGACAACCTCTTCGGGCAGCGCCCGGTCCAGTCCGCGCAGGATGCCCGGCAGTTGGCCCCCGCCGCCCCCGCCGCCGATGATCAGCTTGGCGCGGGAGCCTTTCTGCCGGAGATGGTCGAGCGTGCGGCGGATGTATTCGAGCGACCACACGCCCACGAAACGTTCGCTGTCGCTCTGCGCCTCTTCAAAATGGCCCGATTCCCGGCGGAACACCTCCGCGAAGGCGGGGTCGCCCAGCGCCTGTTCGACGACCACGCCCAGAAACGAATGTTCGTTGAGCCAGAGCCACACATAGTCGATGTCGGGATAGTTTTCCAGCAGGTCGTCGAGCGCCGCCCGGTGCAGTTCGACCGAGGTCGGATGGCACGGATTGGGGACCATGTTGCCTGCGCCGAGCCAGAAGAAACAGCTGCCTGCGGCGTAGAGCGAGAAATATTCGGGCGGCACGACGCCGAATTCGAAGCCCATGGCCATTTCGATATCCCGGTCGTGGGCCATGCGCAGTACGTCGCGCATCAGCCGCTGCGTGTTGCGGTAGTGTTCGTCGGGTGTTTTCGAAATCAGGGAGCAGTCGCTGCCGAAGGCTTCGGCGCCGCGCGGTACGTCGAGCGCCCGCTGCGAGCCGAACGCAAACTCCTTGAGCCGGAGCGGCAGTGCGCCCCAGCGGCAGCTGAGCGAGTTGTCGAGCATGGCCTGCGGCACGATGCCCCGGTAGGAGATGCGCACCATCGGTTCGACGTAGGTGGCGTAGCGTTCGCCGCCGCCCGTGTAGTTGTGAAAACCGATGAAGTTGATGCCTTCGGCTTCGCAGTTGTCGAGGTAAACCTCGTAATCGGCTTTGTTCCAAGCCGTCGGGCCGCAGAGGAAGTTGTGCCACGGCAGCACGCCGCGGATTTCGAACGGCTCGGCCGCGAATCCGGCGGACGCCAGACAGCAGCATGCCGCGATGAAAAGGTGTTTCATGGCCTGTTGCGGTTAGAGTTCGACGGTGATCGTGCGTTTGTCGCCTTTGATGCCGCGGACCCAGATCCACGAGGCGTTTCCGATCAGTTCGGTTTCGTAACCCTTCGGGTTGTTCTGCAGACGGGGGAACGGGCCGAAACGGATGTCCGTGCCTTCGAACCTGCCGATGCCTTCCAGCTCGACCGTGCAGCGGCGCAGCCAGCGTTCGTGGCGGACGGTGAAGCGGATGCGGTGCGTCCGCCCGTCGGCGTCGGTGACAGGCCAGTCCACGCACTCCATCGTGTCCCACAACCACGGCAGGCGGGGCATGAGCGTCAGCCTGCGGCCTTCGCAGCGGACGCCCACGACGATCGAGAATGCTTTGAGAATCTCGGCTTCCTGCACGAGATTGCCCTCGTCGCCGGGGTTTTCCATGATCTCGCGCCGGCCTTCGGAGTGGACTCCGACGGTGATCCGCCGCGATCCGAAGGATTTCGTCCTCACGGCAGGCGGCGATGCGGAGTATCTTGCTGCCGTGCGCGGGCTTTACGGCAAAGGGAAGCAGGCCGGGACGCTCGAATTCAAAAACCATTTCTACCTCGAACGGGGACCTTACGAGATCGTGGCTGTCGTCGATGAAAATGCGGATACGGAGCCTTTCGTGCTGGAAGGGAAATTCATCGACCTGTTCGATCCGGCGCTTCCGGTACTGACGCGCCGTGCGGTGCTGCCCGGTACGCAGGCGCTGCTTTACAATCTGGACAAGGTCGCCGATCCCGGCCGGCCGCAGGTATTGGCGTGCGCCGCCTGCGTCGAGACCGAGCGGGTGGGGCGGAACGGCTACTCGTTCATGGTCAAGGGGCCGGCTCAGACGACCAACGTCATGCGGGTGCTGGATCAGAAGAAGATCCCCTATACCGCCCACACC
>ERZ773114.2612-NODE-2612-length-16398-cov-24.353668_pt1 | contig 16398 bp, 12 predicted proteins | sample MGYA00580564_ERZ773114 | MGnify/ENA primary metagenome ERZ773114 (study PRJEB29015, sample SAMEA2737836) | human gut metagenome | biome: human gut; feature: human-associated habitat; material: faeces | place: China | collected 2012 ... | reverse complement strand
TTGAGAGTCTATATAGCAAAGATTACTTTTACTACTCTTATTGACCATTTCACAAGTTTGGATGCTGAAAGCAGCCTGGTTTTAAGTGACCAACTTATAAAACTTGAGCTTTTAACTCAATCAATAAGGCAACAGAAGTTGCCACCGCACATGCGTGCGGTTTGCGGCATTCGACCCGGCTGTCCGTATGGCCTTGGCCGGCGTGCAGGGCACGGCGGCGGTCGCATCTTGCTTCGGAAAGACTCTGAAGATCATTCCAATTGAGACGCTTCATTTTATCAGGAATCATTCCACCTGTCAACCATTTTTCGACGAAATTCCTGCCTCTTAACACGGCAGAAATTCATGCTTTGTGCATGGTTTACATAATGGTGAGCAAAACAGAAGAAAAGTTCGTCAATTTCATGACCCACAAATGTTTTTGCTGAAAAATCATGAGATTGCGTTTCCCACCAGACTTGTATGATTTGAACGAAAACAGTTTACATAATGCAACGTCTTTCGGTATTTTTGTGCAATGCTTATGAAAAGTCGACAAAAAAGAAACCAGATATTTGTCATTCTTTTCACTTGAAAGATTCTGGTGTGCGCGCTATCATAATCTTAGCAATGTGTTTACACTTTGTTCTTAGTTTGTTCATGACCTGCATGAAAGCATACTATGAAAATTCTGCATCGAACGGGGAGGACAGCGAATGACCCGCGAAGAAGCGCTCGACAAACTGTGCCACAGTTATTCGGGATATTTTGATGTTGTGCGCCACGAGGAGCCGAAGGGCCATCTGGTCGCGGAGGCCGGGCTGCACATCCACTCTGAGAAATATGTTCTGGTCAAGGCCGCCAAGCTCTGGGAGGCCGACAACAACGAATATGTCTACATTTTCTCGGTGCCCGTGCTCACGAAGGCGATCTTCGAGCAGTGCCGCGAGCAGGCGCGTGTTGACGGCCTGCAGCGGATCGAGCCGGGTCCGAACCATATGTGCTCTTATATCACGGCGATCTTTTTGTGTGACACCTGTGAGCCGGATGCGCTGCGCGCCCTGCGCCGCACACGCATTTATAAGAGCTTCAAGCTCGCCTTCCACGGCTGGATGGATTACCACACCGGCGTTGCGGAGCTGAGCACCGGCAAAACGGCTGCCAACGGCAGCGGACGCAGTACAGCACAGTTGTTGAAGACAACACTGTTTAAGAATATGAAAGAAGGGAGTTAATTCAATGAATGCTGCTGTAATTCTGATTATTGGTATTGTCATTCTCGCCTTGGGCTATGTGTTCTACGGCGGATGGCTGTCCAAACAGTGGGGTATCGACCCGTCCCGCACCACCCCGGCTCACGAGCTGGAAGACGGTATGGACTACTGCCCCGCAAAAGCCCCTGTCCTGATGGGACACCACTTCTCCTCCATCGCGGGTGCCGGCCCGATCAACGGTCCTATTCAGGCCGCTGTTTTCGGCTGGGTCCCGGTGCTGCTGTGGGTCCTCATCGGCGGTATCTTCTTCGGCGGTGTGCATGACTTCGGCGCACTGTTTGCATCTGTCCGCAACGACGGCCAGTCCATCGGCACCGTTGTTGAGAGCAGTATCGGCAAGAAGGCAAAGCGCCTGTTCCTCATCTTCTCTTACCTGACCCTGATCCTGGTCGTGGCCGCGTTCGCGTCCATCGTTGCCAATACGTTCAAGGCCACCTATCTGGAGAGCGGCGCTGTCGATGTGGCGAAGTCTGCCGCCAACGCGACCACGGCGATCATCTCGCTGCTGTTCATCGTCCTGGCGATCTTCTTCGGTTTCTTCGTGTACCGCAGAAACGCGCCTCTTGGTGTGTCCACGCTCATCGGCGTTGTTGCCATCGCCGTGATCATGTGGCTCGGCATCAAGTGGCACCCGATCTACCTCAGCTACCAGACCTGGATGATCATCTGCGGCATCTACATCCTCGTGGCTTCCGTCACGCCTGTGTGGATCCTGCTGCAGCCGCGTGACTACCTCAGCTCCTTCCTGCTGTACGCCATGATGCTCCTCGCGCTCATCGGCGTCGTCGGCGCGCATCCGTCTCTCGACATGCCCGCCTTCACCGGCTTTGTTGACACCGTCGCTCCGACGGGCAGCTCCCTTGGCTATATGTTCCCGGCTCTGTTCGTGACCATCGCCTGCGGCGCGATCTCCGGCTTCCACTCCCTCGTTGGCTCCGGCACGACTGCCAAGCAGCTCAACAACGAGAAGGACGCGCAGCCCATCGCTTACGGCGGCATGCTCATCGAGTGCGTGCTCGCGCTCGTTTCCCTGTGCGCCGTTGCGTACGTCTGGGAGCGCTACAAGACCGGCGAAGTCGTCACCCCGACCGTCGTCTTTGCGACCGGCCTGTCCGAGATGCTCGGCAAGGTCTTCGGCGCAGGTGCTGTCAATGTCACCTACACGCTGATGGTTCTGGCCGTCTCCGTGTTCTGCCTGACCTCTCTGGATACCGCGACCCGTCTGGCTCGCTACATGTTCCAGGAGTTCTGGCTCAAGCCCGGTGAGAAGGTCTCCGACCCGACCGTCACCGGCGCGCGCAAGGTTCTCTGCAACCCGTACGTCTCCACTGCGATCACCGTCGTGCTCGGCATCGCGCTCGGCATGACCGGCTATGCGAAGATCTGGCCCCTGTTCGGCGCTGCCAACCAGCTCCTCGCCGGCCTCGGCCTGCTGGCCGTCGCCGCCTGGCTCGGCAAGATGGGCAGAAACAACAAGATGTTCATCTTCCCGATGATCTTCATGATCCTCGTGACGCTGACCTCTCTGGTGTTCACCATCAAGGCTCAGATCGTCGGCATCATCGCCGGCGGCCAGGGCGTTGCCTGGTTCTACATCCGTGGTATTCTGGCTGTCCTGCTGGTCATCCTTGCAATCGACCTCGTTGTCGAGGGCGGCAAGGCGATCGCGTCTAACAGCAAGAAGGCTGAGCAGGCCTAATCGCCGCACAGCGCAAAATGTAACCCCTGTGTGGGCGCTCTGCTTCGACAGAGCGCCCATTTTTTGCTTGCGGATTTCCGCTCCGGCAGCGCGTTCTCTTCATTTTCGGTTGCAAACGACGGGGAAACATGGCATACTGTAAGCAACTTTTTTGCACGGGAGGTGCAGCCATGAAACGCAGCGAGCAACGCGAACAGAACATCCAGCGGGTCATCCATGTGGCGCAGTCGCTGTTCATCGCCGACGGCATCGCCGCGACGCCCATCAGCCGCATCGCCGAGGCCGCCGGCCTGACACCGACGTCGCTGTATCGCTATTTCCGCAACAAGGACGCGCTTGTCTTTGCTGCGTGGCGCGATGCATTGGCGACGTTTTTCTCGGATTTCATGGCGCAGTATACCCGCGAGGCCGCGTCCTGCAAGAACGGGTATGAGAAGTTCGTCGTCTGCATGCACATCTATTTTCGCACTTATGACCGCCGGCCGGAGTGGTATGACTACACGCGTGAGATGTTCTCCGCCTACTCGGAGAAGGGGACGGGCAACGACGTCAACAATGTCTTCTGGAAGTATTACGACCGCGAGATCCCCGTCCCGGCGCTCAAGGCGCTGCGCGAGGGCGTGGCCGACGGATCGATCCGGCCGGACGTGAACATCTATGCCGTGTACCAGTGCCTGCTCAACGCATATACCGGCACGACGATCTATGAGAACCTGTCCTTCGGCGTCTCTCCGGTCGCGGTTGTGCAATTCACCGGCGAGCTGCTCGTCAACTACATCAAAAATGAGCCGAGCACACCCGCGTTGTGTAACAAAACTGAAAAAACGCAAGATGTGTAACAAAAGATACAGAGTGGGCGCGCCGGTTTGATAAGATAATATCATCTGGTTTTCTTTTTTTTACACAGATGTGTTAGTGACAGTAACATATGGACAAATACCGCGGAGGTGAGTAGTACGGAGAAGAATAGAACCAAGCGTTCCTACGATTTCACGCCGTGTCTGCCGTTTTGGGATGCGCTCACAAGCTCCCAGCAGCAGATGCTGCGCCTGAACACCATCGTCCGCTCATACCGCGCGGGGGACAATGTTGTGTTTTCCATGCCGGAGCGAAACGGACTTTTCCTCGTGCTCTCCGGCGGACTGCGTGTGTTTATCGCGACGGATACCGGCCGCGAGATCACACTGCTGTCGGTCGTCAGCGGCGGCTGCTGCGTGCTCAACACACTCGACAGCGCAGAGCCGGGCGACACAATGCCCATCCTGCAGGCGAGCAGTGATGCCGTGTTTGCCTATATCAACATCGTTGCGCTGCGTCCGCTTTGTGCCGAGGCCCCGGTCGTGGAGCAGTTTCTGCGCAGCACTGCGGCACGCAATGTACAGAAGGTGCTCAATAACATTGAGTATTATTTCTTCCACCCGCTGCGCAGCTGCATCGCGCGCGTCGTGCTTGAAAAAGCCGATGCACACCCCGAGGACGGCTTCGCGCGCATCACGCACGAGGAGATCTCGCACCACCTCGGCACGACCAGAGAGGTCATCAGCAGAGAGCTTGAGGGCATGCGCCAGATGGGGCTGCTGCAGACCGGCCGCGGGAAGATCTACGTGCTCGACCGCTCCGCACTCGAGAGTATGGCCAATTTATAGGCAGTTTTTTCTCCGATTTCATAGATGGCAAGGCTGCTTGGAAGCGTGATTTCGCTTCCAAGCAGCCTCTTTTTTGTGCTAAACGACACATTTGAATCGGACACGCGGTGAAAAACGGTCAAAATGCACAATGAAAAGTCGTCAAACTTGTGACATTCAACAAAACCACGCGGTCATGTTTAATTACGGCCATTTGTGTAACAAATGGTGCAGTAAAGACGGCAAAATGCGCTATATTGATAATTGTCAAGCGAAAAGCTTCTTTTTTTTCGAAGCAAGTGTTAGTGACAGTAACAGAAGAAGTCGTGCAGACGGACTGCACAAAAAATACGGAAAACACATCATGAATGGGAGGTACACAGAATGTATTACAGCAGCGGTAACTATGAGGCGTTTGCAACGCCGAAAAAACCCGAAGGCATCGAGAACAAGTCGGCTTATGTCGTCGGCACCGGTCTGGCCGGTCTGGCAGCGGCCTGCTTTTTGATCCGCGATGCGCAGATGCCCGGTGAGCACATCACGCTCTTTGAGCACCTGCCCGTAGCCGGCGGCTCCTGCGACGGCATCTACGATGCGACCAAGGGTTTCATCATGCGCGGCGGCCGTGAGATGGATAACCACTTCGAGTGCATGTGGGATCTGTTCAAGTCCATCCCGTCGATCGTGAACCCGGGCGAGACGATCTTCTCCGAGTACTACTACCTCAACAAGGAAGACCCGAACTTCTCCCTGTGCCGCGTCACCGAGAAGCAGGGCCAGGACGCCCATACCGACCGCAAGTACGGCCTGACGCCGGGCGCCGCCACGCAGCTGCTCAAGCTGTTCATGGCGACCAACAAGTCCCTCGAGGACAAGAAGATCGATGACGTGTTTGACGATGAGTTCTACGCCACGAACTTCTGGACCTACTGGCAGACCATGTTCGCGTTCGAGAAGTGGCACAGCGCCCTTGAGATGAAGCTCTACCTGCAGCGCTACATCCACCATATCGACGGTCTGCCCGACCTGAGCGCGCTGCGTTTCACCCGCTACAACCAGTATGAGTCGATGATCCTCCCGATGTGCAAATACATCACCGACCACGGCGGAAAGGTGCTCTTCGACACCACGGTCACGAACATCGTCTGCGACTGCACCGAGGACAAGAAGGTCGCCAAGAAGATCGAGTACACCCAGGGCGGTGTGGAAAAGGTCATCGAGCTGACCGAGAACGATCTCGTCATCTGCACCAACGGCTGCCAGGGCGACGCGTCCGCTTACGGCGACAACACCCACGCGCCGGTCGTGAAGGTCAAGAACGGCGAAGGCCCGTCCGTCGAGATGTGGAAGAAGCTCGCCGCGCAGGATCCGGCGTTCGGCCATCCCGAGAAGTTCTTCAAGGACATCAAGGAGACCAGCTGGGAGTCCTGGACCGTTGACACGGCCAACAAGCAGATCCTCGATGCGATCCAGAAGATCTGCAAGCGCGACCCGCTCTCCGGCAAGGTCGTCACCGGCGGCATCGTCACCTGCCGCGATTCGAGCTGGCTCATCAGCTGGACCATCAACCGTCAGGGTCAGTTCCAGGAGCAGCCGAAGGATCACTGCCTGATCTGGGTCTACGGCCTCAACTGCTGGGATGACAAGGGCGACTTCATCAAGAAGAACATGTGCGACTGCACCGGCATCGAGCTGGCGGCAGAGTGGCTGTACCACATCGGCATCCCCGAGGATCAGATCATGGATCTGGCCACGAACGAATGCAACACCACGCCGTGCATGATGCCTTACGTCACCACGTTCTTTGAGCCCAGAGCCGAAGGCGACCGCCCGAAGGTCGTGCCCGACGGTTCGGTCAACCTCGCGTTCGTCGGCCAGTTCGCCGATACCCCGCGCGACACCGTGTTCACCACCGAGTACTCCATCCGCACCGCGATGGAAGCGGTCTACACGCTCTGCAACGTTGACCGCGGCGTGCCCGAGGTCTGGGGCAGCGTGTATGATATCCGCGACCTGCTCTACGCCACCAGCAAGCTGCTCGACGGCAAGAAGCCGCTGGAGTTCCTGCTCCCGTCGGTGCTGCCGCTGCTCGACCTCGTCAAGGAGCCGCTGGTCAACAACGTCGTGGTGGATCTGCTCAAGAAGTATAACATCGTCTGACGTACCACCCGTTAGATGTCGCATCCCCCTTTGCCCCGGCAGCCTCGGCTGCCGGGGCATCTTGCGCAGTGGGGTGTGCGGCTGCAGTGTGCCGCGGCTGAGCAGCGGGGGAGCTCGAGGGGGCAAGACCCGCCTCGAATGAGATCACACGAAAGCTCGATTGATCGGGCTCTCCCCGGCAGCGAAAGCTGCCGGGGCATCTTGCGCAGTGAGGTGTGTGGCTGCAGTGTGCCGCAGCAGGCCGGCAGGGGAACGCGAAAAGCAAAGACGCCGCAGCTGCGGCGTCTTTGCTTCTGGATTCCGATGCTATTCCGTTACGACGGGGAAGGAGATGCACACCGCAAAGCCTGCGCCCCAGTCGGACGCGGCGCTGAGCGTGAGCCCGAGCTCCTTTGCGATCTCGCGCGCGAGGTAGAGGCCCATGCCGGTGGCCTTGCTCTTTTCGTGACCGGAGTCACCGGTGAAGCCCTTTTCAAATACATACGGCAGGTCGCATGCGCGCACGCCCGGCCCGTTGTCACGGACGGTGAGGACGGTCTCGGCCGTGTTGCACGTGAGCGAAAACGTGAGTACCGGTGCATCGCTTGTGTATTTCACGCTGTTGCTTACGAGTTGTCCGAGCAGGAAACACAGCCCGCGCCGGTCGGTGAATACGGTCTCGTCCGTAAGCTGCCGCTCGATACGAATGTGCTTTTCCTCGAGCAGCGGACGGTAATCGTCGAGCACCTCGTCAATGCAGCTGCGCAGCGTCAGGCGCTCGAACCGATAGTCGCGCCGCGCGCCGCGCAGGCGCGCATAGTAGAGCATCTGGTCAATGAACGCCTGCATCCGGTTGCGTGCGTAGTCGAGCTTGAAGCCGACCGCCTCCGGCAGCGTGTCGCGCCGATTGTCGAGCACGAGCGTCAGCAGCGCCAGCGGCGTTTTCACTTCGTGCGCCCAGAGCTCCACGTAGTCCTCATAGTCGTCCATCTGCGTTTGCAATTGTGCGATGGTCTGCTGCTGCGCGCGCAGCGTTTCGCCGAGCAGGTGTGCACTCTGCGCCTCGCACGGGGCGAGCAGGCGGCACAGTGCCTGTTCGTGTGCCGCGTCCGGTGTGGCCAGAAAGGCCGTGAAGGCTTGCTCCCGCCGTTTTGCCCGTGCGCAGAGCACGGTGCACACACAGGCGAACAGAAACACCGTCGCCAGCACGATCACGGCCGCCATGGCGGCGAAGGCCCGCGCGTCCGCCAGCCACAGCAGCAGCGCCGCGAGCGCGTCCACGCCCAGCAGCAGCCCCAGCCACGGCAGGTACTGCCGCAGGTAGCTTCCGTTATGCTTCATGCGCCACCTCCAGCCGGTAGCCGACGCCGCGCACGGACACGAGTTGCTGGCGCATGCCGAGGGACGCCATCGTCTTTTTCAGCCGCGTGAGGTTGACCTGCAGCGCGTTTTCGTCGATGAACTCCGTCGTGCCCCAGAGCGCGCGGCTCAGGTCGTCCTTTGTGACGGTCTGCCCACCGTGCGTCAGCAGCGCTTCAAGCAGCTTGCCCTGATTCGGCGGCAGGACGACGGACCGGTTGTGGATGAAGAGCGTGTAGGTCTGCCGGTCGAGCAGGAAATCCGCCCCCTCGAGCAGGTTCGGCCGCCCCTCGTAGCGCTTGAGGACGTTTCCGATGCGCGCCAGCAGCCGCTCTCTGCGGTAGGGCTTGGTGAGGTATTCGTCCGCCCCGAGCTCGAGCGCGTGCACCTCGTCGCGCAGCTGATCGCGCGATGTCAGCACAAGCACCGGCAGGGCGCTGCGCTGCTTGATATCGCGGCAGATCTGAAATCCGCTCACCTCCGGCAGATTCAGGTCCAGCAGCACCAGATCGGGGGCGAGCGCGAGCAGCTGCCCGGTCACGTCCGCAAAGTCCGTGATCTCCGTGACGGCGTAGTCTGCGCGGCGCAGCATATCCGCAAGTTCCTCGCGCATGAGCGCCTCATCTTCCACGACGGCGATGTGCTTCATCGCGCCGCCTCCTTTCTGCGTTATTCTTCGCGTTCCGGCGCCATCAGGGTCAGCAGGTATTTGCTGCTGGAGCGCTTGACGGCCGCCATGTAGATCCATTCTACCACACACAGCAGCAAAATCATAGCTCCGGCGGCGATCATCATTTCCGTCATGCCGCTCTGTGCGCTGGCAGAGAGGATGCCGGAAAAGAGCGCGCGCACGCCAAACAGGCTGCTGACCGCCGCCACGCCGACCGGAAGCCCGAAGTACCAGTTGATCTGTGCCTTTGCTGCGCGGCAGAGCGTGTCGTGCTCTGCGCCGAGGCGCACGAGCGTCCGGTAGCGGCGCGCGGCCTTCTGCTGCCCCATGAGAAACTGCACGCCGATGATGGTGTTGGCCACGACGAGGAAGATGATGGCGAGGTAAATGGTCAGGTAGCTCGCCGCGACGATGTAAAACAGCTCACGGCCGAGGTTTTGCAGGTAGCTCTCGTATTTCAGGCCGAGCGGATTGAGCAGCGCGTTCATGTCCGCGATGGCATTCATGAGGCTCTTGCCCTCCGTCATGGACGGGGCGAGCACGCCGTCGAGGTAGACGTCATAGTCGCCCTGCGTGTAGTGCTCGAACGCCGCGTCCGGCACGATGAGCGCGAACAACATCGTGATCGACCGGTCGGTGACGACGCTCACCGACTGCACCTGCCCCACGAGCGTAAACGGTGCACCGTCGATCGTGATGGCCGAGTCCTCTGCGATCAGGCGGTTGATCAGCGCCGTGCGGCTGGCCAGGGAGACCTCACTGTCGCAGTAGACGGCGGCCTCATCGTCCGCAAGCGTCAGCTCCGGCAGACCGGCCGCGGCCAGCAGACGGTTATAGCTGCTGAGCGCGATGAGGTGCGGATAGCCCACGGCCTCGAGCAGGTATTGCAGCTGCTGCCGCTCGTCGGAGACGGGCATGGCATCGATGGTGCGCTGCAAGGCGGGGAATTTCACGGTGCTTTGGTAGTCCGTGCTCGTGCGCACGCGGCCGATGCGCATCTCAAAGATGTCGGAAAAAGCGCTGTCGAGCCCGTGCGCCGTCAGCGTTTCGCGCACGGTGTCGGCGCTTTTGCTGTCGGTGGGGAAGGTATAGTCGAGCGTGTGCGTCTCGGCTCTGGACGAGCGCGCGGTCGCTACGCCCGCGCCGAAGCAGCACAGCGCAGCCAAAATCAGCAGCGAACAGATTGCCAGCGTCCCCGAGCGGTGGATGACCGTCTCCTCGACCTGCCGGAAGTTAAACACCCGCAGTCGGCCTGCGCCGCCGCGCCGGGCGAGCCGGTCGATGATGATGCGCAGCCCGTAAAACAGCAGCAGCGTGCCCGCCACGCCGAGCGCGAGCGTGCCCGCCATGTAGCGCAGGCCGCTCCACGCATACCCGCGGATGGCAGACGTATATGCACCGGCGAGCAGTGCGATGCCCAGCACGAGCGCCGCAGCGTAGACGGCGGCGGGGCGCTGCTTTTTCGTGCCCTCCGGCGCTTGTGTGAGCAGCGCGCCGATCTCTTCGCGCACGATTTTCCCGCTGAGGATGAGCGAGGCCAGCAGCTTGATCGCAAGAAAGCCCACGGCCGTCCACCCGACGGCGGACAGGGACAGCGTGAACCGGTGCCCCACGATGCCGAGCCCGACGAGCCGTGCCGTGACGAGGCTGATGACCTCCGAAATGAGCAGCGCTGCCGGCAGGCCGATGGCCAGCGCGATGAGACTCGAGCGCAGATCCTCCGCCAGCAGCATGCCGAAGAGCTTGCGCCGCTGCATACCGAGCATGAGGTACACACCGAATTCGTGCCGCCGCCGCGCGAGTTGAAAGCGGTTGGCGTAGTAGACGAGGAAAAACAGGATGCACAGCGTCATGACGTACAGCGCCGGGACGAGCGTCAGCAGCCGGTTCACGGCGTTGCTCTCCATGCGCTGCAGGAACACCATCACGTCCTGATGCGACAGGGAGAGGATGATGTAAAACGCGATGATCGCAATGAGCAGGGACGTGAAAAACAGCCCGTTTTCCCGGCGGCTGCGGCGGCTGTTGCGTTTGACGAGTTCAGAGAACATTGGCACTGCCTCCTCCGAGCTGCGCCATCACGGACAGGATGCGCCCGTAAAATGCCTGCTGCGTCTCGTCCGGCACGTCGCGCCGCAGCTCGTGAAAGAGCACACCGTCCTGAATGAAGAGGATGCGCTTGCAGTAGCTTGCGGCGTTGCAGTCGTGCGTCACCATGAGGATGGTCGTGCCGGCGTCCGTGTTCAGACCGGAGAGCTTTTCCATGAGCGCGCGGGCGTTTTTCGAGTCGAGCGCGCCGGTCGGCTCGTCCGCCAGCACGATCTCGGGGTCGAGAATGAGTGCGCGCGCCGCTGCGATGCGCTGCTTTTGTCCGCCGGACATCTGCGCCGGGAACTTGTCGAGCACATCCGCCACTTCCAGATAGTCTGCAAGCTTTGTCAGCCGCTCGCGGCTCTCGGCCTCGGACACACCGTGCAGCGACAGCGGCAGGAGGATATTCTCGCGGCCGGTGAGGTTGTCGATCAGCTCAAAGTTCTGAAACAGGTAGCCGATCTCCTTGCCGCGGTAATCGGCCAGCGCTTTTCCGTGCAGCGTCGTGACACACTTGCCGTGCAGCGCGACGGCGCCGGCGGTCGGCGCGATGACGGTCGCGATGCAGTTGAGCAGCGTCGATTTGCCGGAGCCGCTGCTGCCCATGATGCCGAGAAACTCGCCCGGCATGACCTGAAACGAGATGCCGTCGAGCGCACGGGTCAGATTCGGCTCCTTGCCGTAATATTTCTTCAGGGCTGCAATTTCGAGAATGGGTTCCATTGCATGTACCTCCTTTGCTTTCTGCTGCCATGGTACAACACCCGGCGCGGAAAATCCACTTACAGTGGCTGAAAGGATTTTTCGCCCGGCTTGACAGCTGCGCGGCAGCACGATATGCTGAAATTGCTGAAATCATACCCCCGCAACTGCCGGTTGACACATTTGACAGTCGCCTTGGTGGCGCGCAACCGGCTAATTTGATATCCTGTCCTCAGCCGGAAACGGAAAAACAACACGGGAGGAAGCCGATTATGATACTGGCAGATAAGATCGTGACCCTGCGCAAGCGCGCCGGCTGGTCGCAGGAGGAGCTGGCGGCGCAGCTGGGCGTGTCGCGCCAGTCGGTGTCGAAATGGGAGGGCGCGCAGTCCGTGCCCGATATGCAGAAGGTCGTGCAGATGAGCCGCCTGTTCGGCGTCACGACCGACTACTTGTTAAAAGAAGAGCTCGGCGAGCCGGAACCGGCCCCGGTCGAGTCGGATGCGCCGCTGCGCTGCGTGACCATGGAGCAGGCGGCGGACTATCTGGCGCAGCGGCAGGCGGCCGCGCCGAAGCTCGCGGCGGCGACGCTGCTGTGTGTGCTCTCACCGGTGGCGCTGCTTTTGCTTGCCGCGCTCAGCGACCGGCCGGGCGCGGCCCTCTCGGAAAATGCGGCGGCGGGCATCGGTCTGTGCGTGCTGCTGGTGCTTGTGGCGGCTGCGGTGGCGGTGTTCATCACGTGCGCCGCGCAGGTGAAAGCATATGCCTTTTTGGAGAGCGAACCGTTTGAGACGGCCTACGGCGTGACCGGCATGGTACGCGGGCGACGGGCGGCATTCGCACCGCGCCACACGCGCGGGAAGGTCGTGGGCACGGTGCTGTGCATCCTGTCAGCGGTGCCGCTGTTCATCGCCGTCTGTCTGAACGGGCCGGATCTGCTGTATGTTGCGGCGGTCTGTCTGCTGCTCGTACTGGCGGGTGTTGGCAGTGCGTTGTTTGTCTATGGCGGCGTGTATCAGGCGGCGATGGACCGCCTGCTTGAAGAGGGCGACTATGTCCGGCCGCGCAAGCGGCAAAACGGCGTCGTCGGCGCGGTCAGCGGCATCTACTGGCTCGTGGCCACAGCGGCGTACCTGCTTTGGACATTCGGCCCGTGGTGGGACGCGCAGCCGCAGGACACATGGATCCTCTGGGCGGTCGCGGGGGTGCTCTACGGCGCGGTCATGGCGCTCGTGCGCGGGATTCGAAAATGAAGTGCTTGCAGGGAATAGAAAAAGAAAAGAGCCGCAGGCGGCTGCCTGCGGCATTTGCGATTCTTATTCAGGAATGTTACAGCGTGTTCTCGCCGGTCTCAAGACCGATGACCTCGTCCACCGGCAGCGAGAGGATGATGCCGTGCGCGTCCGTGCGCAGGCCGCAGGCGTCGCTGATGGCGTTCATGACGGCGGCCTTTTTCTCGCGCGGCGTGACGATGACGACAAACTCCTCTTCCTCCTGCATGGAGATGCCGAGCTTGCGGCTGATGCGCTCGGAATTCTGGCGGCGTCCCTTGAGGATCGTGCCGCCCATGGCGCCTGCGCTTCTGGCGGCGTCGATGGCGTCGCTGCTGTAGCCGTTGCTGAGCGCGACCCAGATGGCGGCGTAACCCGCGCCGGTTTGCATATCGGACATTTCGCTACACACCCTTTCTTCGATCTTCTGTTCTATGGTCTCGCGCAGCTGGTCGTTCATGAGCTGGAGCAGCGGCCGCTGCAGCCCCGTGATCGGGATCGTCAGCACGATGCCGCCGCCGCGCTTATGCAGCGGGATGCGCTGCTGCAGCGCATCGAGCAGGTCGCGCACGAGAAACTTCGGCAGCAGCCCGATCGTGAGCAGGCGGCTGCTGCCGCTCAGCCCGAAGATGTCGAGCATTTCCGACGGCGCCGTGCCGTGTCCCTGACACTGGTAGTAGATCGGGATGCGGAAATTCTGAAACGTCTGCTCGAGCTTGCGGCGGTATTCATGGCTCGTGATGATGAGCACCATGCGCGGTGCGAGTCGGTTTTCGGAATGTATCATATCTCTTCGTCCTCCAGGTCGATGACACCGTCATCGGGCAGCAGGTCAGCTTTGTCCTCCGCCACGGCTTTGGCTCTATGTACGTAAATGACGCCCATGATCTGAATGGCGGCCGGCGGCGCGAGCGCGACGAGTGCCACCACGCCGAAGGCGTCCGTGACGACGCTGCCGCCGAGCGCGGTGCACGCGCCCATGGCCAGCGGCAGCAGGAAGGTAGAGGTCATGGGCCCGCTCGCCACGCCGCCGGAGTCGAAGGCGATACCCACGAACACGGACGGGACATAGCGCGCGAGGATGAGCGCGAGCGCGTAACCCGGCACAAGGATCCAATAGATGCTGATGCCGGTCAGCACGCGCACCATTGACAGCATCACCGCGCAGGCCACGCCGATGGACAGCGCCGTATTCATCATGCTCTGCGACACCGTGCCGCCGGTGACGTCCTCGACCTGCTTGTTGAGCACCTGCACGGCGGGCTCCGCCTTGACGATGTAGTAGCCGATGAGCGCGCCGATCGGTATGAGCACCCAGCGGTACGTGCTGTCCGCCAGACCTGAGCCGAGCAGGTTGCCCACGGGTGTAAAGCCGATGTTCACGCCGGTCAGAAACAGGACCAGACCGATGACGGTATACAGAAAGCCGACGCCGGTGCGCAGCAGCTGCCGTCGGCGGTAGTGGTGCGTCAGCAGCTGGAACAGCACGCACACCGCTACGATCGGCAGGATGCTCAGCAGCACTTCCTTCGCGTAGTCCGGCAGGCCGATGGCGAACTGCTGCGCCACGTCACGCGTCGTGACGACCGGCGCGATCTCCACGGCGGAATAGATCGCATCGCTCGGATGGTAGAAGATGCCGAGCAGCAGCACCATCAGGATCGGCCCGACGCTGCACAGCGCGACCAGACCGAAGCTGTCGTCATCGTGCCCCTGCGCGGTGCGCAGCGCCGACACGCCGACGCCCAGCGCCATGATAAACGGCACGGTGATCGGCCCCGTCGTGACGCCGCCGGCGTCAAACGCGACGGCGAGAAAATCCTTCGGGGAAAACAGCGTCAGCGCAAACAGCAGCGCGTACGCGATCAGCAGACACTTTGCCAGCGATGTGCGATAGAAGATGCGCAGCACGGCCAGCGCCAGAAAGACGCCTACGCCGACGGCGACTGTCCAGATCAGGACGTTGTTGGGGATGGACGCGACCTGATTTGCCAGCACCTGCAGATCCGGCTCTGCGATGGTGATGATCGTACCGAGCGCGAACGACACGAGCACGACCAGAATGACCTTTTCACGTTTTGCCAGCGTCTTGCCGACACCCTCGCCGAGCGGGGTCATGGACATTTCGGCGCCGAGCTGGAAAAAGCCCATGCCGAAGATCAGCAGCACGGCGCCGGTCAGAAACAGCGCCAGCGTGCCGATCTCCATCGGGACGAGCGTGATGCTCAGCACCAGCACGATCAGCGTGATCGGCAGGACGCTGGAGAGAGATTCCTTTACTTTTTCTTTCAGCTTTTCATTCATACGGTTGCGGTGGTCCTCCTTTCGCGGGGGGTTCAGGATCGCTGCATGACCGCATTGCAGTCTGTCAGGTGCGGTTGAGAATGGCCATGAACTCCTCGCCGGTGATGGTCTCCTTCTCGTAGAGATACTTGGCCAGCTCGTCGAGCTTGGCGCGGTTTTCGGTGAGGATGCCGATGGCCTTGGCGTGCTCTTTTTTCACGAGCGCGACGACCTGATGGTCGATCCGCGTCTGTGTCTCAGCCGAGCAGGCGAGGGAGGCGTCGCCGCCGAGGTACTGGTTCGTGACTGTCTCGAGCGCGACCATGTCAAACTCCTCGCTCATGCCGTAGCGTGTGATCATACCGCGGGCGAGCTTCGTCGCCTGTTCGATGTCGTTGGATGCACCGGTGGAGACGATGCCGAAGCGCACCTCCTCGGCGGCGCGGCCGCCGGTGAGCGTGGCGATCTTGTTTTCCAACTCCTCTTTTGTCATGAGGTAGTGGTTGCCCTCCTCGACCTGCATCGTGTAGCCGAGCGCGCCGGATGTGCGCGGGATGATGGTGATCTTCTGCACGGGGGCGGAGTGCGTCTGCAATGCGGCGACGAGCGCGTGGCCGATCTCGTGATAGGCGACCGTCCACTTTTCCTTGTCGGTGAGGATGGCGTTTTTCTTCTGATAGCCTGCGATGACGACCTCAATGCTCTCCTCAAGGTCGGACTGCGTGGCAAAGCGCCGGCCGTCGCGCACGGCGCGCAGCGCGGCCTCGTTGACGATGTTTGCAAGCTCCGCACCGGATGCGCCGGAGGCCATGCGTGCGATCTTGTTATAGTCCACGTCCTCGGCGACCTTGATCTTGCGGGCGTGCACCTTGAGGATCTCCTCGCGGCCCTTGAGGTCAGGCAGCTCCACGGGCACGCGCCGGTCAAAGCGGCCGGGGCGTGTGAGCGCGGGGTCGAGCGATTCGGGGCGGTTCGTGGCGGCGAGGATGATGACGCCGTTGTTGCCCTCGAAGCCGTCCATTTCCGTCAGTAGCTGGTTGAGCGTCTGCTCGCGCTCGTCGTTGCCGCCAACCTGCCCGTCGCGCTTTTTGCCGATGGCGTCGATCTCGTCGATGAACACGATGCAGGGGGCTTTCTCCTTGGCCTGCCGGAACAGGTCGCGCACCTTGCTCGCGCCCATGCCGACGAACATCTCCACGAATTCCGAGCCGGAGATGGAGAAAAACGGCACGTTTGCCTCACCCGCAACGGCCTTGGCCAGCATCGTCTTGCCGGTTCCCGGAGGGCCGACGAGCAGGATGCCCTT
>ERZ773114.2606-NODE-2606-length-16424-cov-4.493921_pt1 | contig 16424 bp, 11 predicted proteins | sample MGYA00580564_ERZ773114 | MGnify/ENA primary metagenome ERZ773114 (study PRJEB29015, sample SAMEA2737836) | human gut metagenome | biome: human gut; feature: human-associated habitat; material: faeces | place: China | collected 2012 ... | reverse complement strand
TGAAAAGAAAAAATAACCAATGTAATCAAAGAAAAAGGAGAATAAAAAAATGGAAGAAATATTGTTTGGCATATTTGTATTTGCTTTGGCACAAGTAATGGGAGTATGTCTTTTGTCGATACCATTTGCAATATACGGGATGGTAAAGCGAAAGCAGGCGGACAAGCATAAGGAGGGAGCATTTCCATATATGAAGTATTATTCAATTGAGGAAGCACGTAAGTATGCACCTTATGTTGCAGTGTCTCTTGCTATGAAATTGGGTATACTGGAGAGATGTATCAGTGTAGTTTCAGCTCTAGTTTTATTTAGTGATTATGATGGAGCATTCGAATCAATACTTGCAATAATAGTAGCGGCCATTATACTGCGTATTGTTAATAAGTTTAAGAAAAAGAAGGAACTGCCATTAAAGGAGCGCTTTGGCGATGAATTCAAGTCAATGAAAAAGAAAATGTATATGATGGGAATTGGAGAATGGCTATGGATGATTCCATTGGCACTTACAGGTATTGGTCTGATAGCTATTGTGATTATGTTTCCTGTTATACAGAGTGCTGCAGAGAGCGATGAAGAAAGAAAACGAAGATATATGGATGAAGCAATGGATGATTATTGGTATGATAAATGATATAATAGATAGTATGTTGAATAATAAATAATTAACTATAAATGAGCAAATTCGCTAAGTTTTTTTCCTATCCCATATGAATAAATCCTCCATTTTTAAAAGTGCCAATGGTATGTATGAAAGCCATTTACGGCAAAGGTGTTGATTTTTTCAAAATTCAGCCATAGTCAGACATAATAAAAAGGGAAGCGGTGGTGTATACATCATAAGATGCACTTGAAGTTTAATTGAGATAGTTCTTAGACTTTTCTTTAATAACCCAGCTATCCACAGACACGGATGTCTGTGGAAGTGAGATATGGGACAGGACGTCCCGTATCGAACGGTAGCGGCAACTGCCGCCACATATATGAAAAGTCTTAGAAATATCCAATCCACTTTCTGGTGACTGAAGCATTATTACTGAAACAACCCTCATTCCTTGTAGCGTCCGTAGAAGAAAAGCGGTAGCACATATATGCGCCGCCGCTTTCCTTTTTATTATGTCGTCCGTCTATTAAAAACTCATACCAGCAATCCCACTAATTATTAACTCCATGATGCACATCCTCCGTAGAAGGTGTGAGTGGCAGGAATGTATATCCATTTGCAAGACCCCACTGAATAATACGTTCAACAGCATTAACACTGAAGTTCTTAATATCATGCTGTAAAACCACCGATACATTGTGGCTCTTCATTCCATTTATAACATTCTGATAAACTGCATCAGTACTTGTAGTCTCACCGGCATCACCACTTGAAACATTCCAGTCAAAATACTTATAACCCTGGTCAGTAACATCCTTTGTAAGTTCACTCATAATACCGCTGCAGTACTTCTTGCTGACAGTATTAGAACTTCCGCCAGGAAATCTTATAAGCTTAGGGCGCTCACCAGTCTGTGCATAGATAATGTCGGACATTTCATTTAAGTCTTCAAAATATGCGCTTGTGCTTGAATATATCTTCTGATAGTCGTGGGAAGCACTGTGGATAGCCACTGTATGACCAGCGGCGGCTTCTTTGGCTATCATATCCTGATAACCGCTGTTTACATTAGTTACAAAAAATGTAACCTTTACATTATATTTATCAAGGATATCTAATAACTGCTGTGTAAATGCACCAGGACCATCATCAAAGGTCAGGTAGACAACCTTGCTGCCAGAATTAGATGTACTTGCCTGCTTGACGGCCTCAACATTAACAGTTCGTTCAATAGATGATTCATTGCCAAACTTATCGGTTGCAGCATAAGTCAATGTGTATGTTCCAGCATGATAAGTTGATAAATCTCCAGAAACGGTAATGCTTTCAGAAATGTCATTGCCGTAAGAGTCGGTAGCAGTACAGCCAGGGTCATCAAACTTGGTTCCAGCTTTGATAGTAATTTCAGCATCACCATTAAGTGTGAGTTCTGGTGCAATTCCGTTATTGTATTCTATTACACGCTGTACAGATGTTTTATTACCAGAGGAATCACTTACAGTATAAGTTATAACATTATCAGATTCCGTTTTAGTAACTTTACTTGTAATATCACCATCATAGTTGTCAGTAGCGGTAAAACCTTCTTCCTGATAGGTTTCGCCGGTTTTAGGGTAGTAGCCAGGTACTTCGTCTAGCTCGATGACAGGTGCCTGTGTATCAACTACTTTAACATCTCTTGTTTTTTTGGCTGAAAATATGCCTTTTTTTGCCTTATAATGAATGTGGTAAGTACCAAGCTTTGAAGTATCCACATTGCCGCTTATATCAACGGTCAGAGGTATATTTCTTGAGGCAAACATATTATAGGAGGCAACGGCTCCATCTTCATTATATGTTTCACCATATTCAATCGTTTCCTTTGCTTTACCGTTCAGACTGATATCGATATTAAAAAGTGAAAGAAACAATATAATAAGGAAGAGTAATGCAACAACTATGCCAGTAACAGTTATTACAAGTTTCTTATTCTTTTCAAAGAATTCTTTAGTAATCATAGGTCTAATCTCCTAACTTATTATTGTAGCTAAAGTATTATATTACTTTTTTTGAAAAAAATTAATACTTAAACGAAAAAAATCTTAAAAATTCTTAAGAAAAATATTCCAGAGATAAAATGCTATAAAATGTATCATCAGGAAAACAAGGATGAATGTGTTAATAATGTAACAATATTGGGTTAAAATGCATTAATTAAACAAATGGTAAATGATAAATCTGAACTTTAAAATAAAATATAAATCTTTTATGAAAAAAATATCATTTATTTGATAAATTACAAAATTACATACAATAGATTTGACATAATGACTTTACTTTTTTGTCGAATAATACTAAAATATTGATAAGAGAGATTATTATCTCATATTTCGATTAGGAGGTATATATAACAATGGCTAGAGAAAAACAGTCAATGGATGGTAATACAGCCGCTGCTCACGTTGCGTATGCGTTTACAGAAGTAGCAGGTATCTATCCAATCACACCTTCCAGCCCAATGGCAGACGTTGTTGACCAGTGGTCAGCAGCTGGAAGAAAGAATATTTTTGGTAATACAGTAAAGGTAACAGAGATGCAGTCTGAAGCAGGTGCTGCTGGTACAGTGCATGGTTCACTTGCAGCCGGTGCCCTTACAACAACATTCACAGCTTCACAGGGTCTTTTACTTATGATTCCTAATATGTATAAGATTGCTGCTGAACAGCTCCCTTGTGTATTTGATGTATCAGCTCGTACAGTTGCTACACAGTCACTTAACATTTTCGGTGACCATAGTGATGTTTATGCATGTCGTCAGACAGGTTTCGCTATGCTTGCTGAAACAAACCCACAGGAAGTTATGGACTTAAGCCCAGTTGCACATCTTGCAGCTCTTGATGGCAAGGTTCCATTCATCAACTTCTTTGATGGTTTCCGTACATCTCACGAGATCCAGAAGATTGAAAAGTGGGACTATGAAGACCTTAAGGAAATGTGCCCAATGGACAAGGTTGAGGAATTCCGTGCTCATGCACTTAATCCTAACAAGCCAGCTATGCGTGGTTCTCATGAGAATGGAGATGTATTCTTCCAGCATCGTGAAGCATGTAACACAGTATATGATGAACTTCCAGAAGTAGTAGAAAAGTACATGAAGAAGGTTAACGAGAAGCTTGGTACTAACTACGACTTATTTAACTACTATGGTGCACCTGATGCAGACAGAGTTATCGTAGCTATGGGTTCTATCAACGACGTTGCAGAAGAAGTTATTGATTACTTAACAGCTAAGGGTGAGAAGGTTGGTCTTGTTAAAGTAAGACTTTACCGTCCATGGTCATCTAAGGCACTCTTAAAGGTTCTTCCTAAGACAGCTAAGAAGGTTGCTGTTCTTGACAGAACTAAGGAACCAGGATCACTTGGTGAGCCACTTTACCTTGATGTTGCTACAACACTTCGTGAAGCAGGTCTTAACGATATCACATTAGTAGGTGGTCGTTATGGTTTAGGTTCAAAGGATACTCCTCCTTCATCAGTATTCGCTGTATATAAGGAATTAGAGAAGGATGAGCCAAAGAACAGATTCACAATCGGTATTGTTGATGATGTTACTAACCTTTCACTTCCAGAGGTTAAGCCAGCTCCTATTACTTCAGCTCCTGGTACAGTAGAATGTAAGTTCTGGGGTCTTGGTGGTGATGGTACAGTAGGTGCTAACAAGAACTCTACTAAGATCATCGGTGACCATACAGATAAGTATATTCAGGCATACTTCCAGTATGACTCTAAGAAGACAGGTGGTATTACAATCAGCCACTTAAGATTTGGTGATAACCCAATCAGAAGTCCATACTATATCAATCAGGCTGACTTCGTAGCATGTCATAATCCTTCATATGTTGTTAAGGGTTATAAGATGGTTCAGGATGTTAAGCCGGGCGGAATTTTCCTTATCAACTGCCAGTGGACGGATGAAGAGCTTAATGAGCATATGCCTGCCGCTGCAAAGCAGTATATAGCAAAGAACAATATCAGACTCTACACAATCAACGCCATCGACAAGGCTATTGAGATTGGTATGGGTAAGAGAACAAACACAATTCTTCAGTCTGCATTTTTCAGACTTGCGAATGTCATGCCGATAGAGCAGGCAGTACAGTACATGAAGGAAGCAGCAAAAAAGTCCTATAGCAAGAAGGGTGACGCGGTTGTCGAGATGAACTACAAGGCAATAGATGCAGGTGTGAATGCACTACATGAGGTCAAGGTTCCTGCTGAGTGGGCTGAGGCAGTGGCAGAGAATAAGACTGCTGAGAGAACAGGACGTCCTGCTACCGTTAAGATGGTAAACGAGCTGCTTGACCCTATCGGTCTTATGGATGGTGACAGCCTTCCTGTATCTGCATTCATCAACAATCCTGACGGTCAGTTCGAGACAGGCGCTTCAGCATATGAGAAACGTGGTACGGCCGTTATGGTTCCTGTATGGGATCCTGAATCATGTGTTCAGTGTAACAACTGTGCATTCGTATGTTCACATGCTACAATCCGTCCATTTTTACTTTCAGATGAAGAAGTAAAAGCAGCTCCTTCTAACATCAAGCTTGCTGATACAAAGCCAAAGGCCGGCGAGTTCAAGTTCACAATGAGCGTATCACCATTAGATTGTATGGGATGTGGCGAATGTGTTACTGTATGTCCTGCAGCAGCTAAGGGTGCTATCAAGATGGTTCCGCAGGAATCACAGGCAGAAGAGCAGCCTGTATTTGATTACTTAGTAGCTAACGTTGGTAAGAAAGACAGCGGATTCGCTGATAATACACCTAAGGGAAGCCAGTTCAACCAGCCACTTCTTGAGTTCTCAGGATCATGTGCAGGTTGTGCAGAGACATCTTATGCAAGACTTGTTACACAGCTCTTTGGTGAGCAGATGTACATTTCTAATGCAACAGGATGTTCATCAATCTGGGGTAACCCTGCAGCTACTTCACCATATACAGTAAACAAAGACTCTAAGAAGGGTCCGGCTTGGTCTAACTCATTATTTGAGGATAACGCAGAGCACGGTTTAGGTATGTATGTTGGTCAGAAGTACGTTCGTGAAATGGCTATTGAGTCTGCTAAGGCTTGTGCAGAGTCTGATAAGGCTAGTGCAGAATTAAAAGCAGCATTTGATAAGTTCGTAGAGACAAAAGAAGATACAAAAGCAAATACACCTGCAACAGCAGCATTGGTAGCTGAACTTGAAAAAGCAGCAGCTGCTGGTTGTCCTGATGCTAAGGCAGCACTTGATAAGAAAGATTTCCTTTCTAAGAAGTCTGTATGGATCTTCGGTGGTGACGGTTGGGCTTACGATATCGGTTTCGGTGGTCTTGACCATGTACTTGCATCCGGCGAAAATGTAAATGTAATGGTATTCGATACAGAAATGTATTCTAATACAGGTGGACAGGCATCTAAGGCTTCTAACATCGGTGAAGTTTGTCAGTTTGCAGCAGCCGGTAAAGAAGTTGGTAAGAAGAGCCTTGCAGAGATCGCTATGAGTTACGGATATGTATACGTAGCACAGATCGCTCTTGGTGCTAACCCTGCTCAGGCAGTTAAGGTAATTGCAGAAGCAGAAGCTTATCCGGGACCATCATTGATCATCGGTTATGCTCCTTGTGAATTACACGGTATTGCTAAGGGTGGTATGAACCACTGCCAGGATGAGATGAAGAAAGCTGTTAAGGCTGGTTACTGGAACCTCTTCTCATTCAACCCTGCAAACAAAGCAGATGGTAAGAACCCATTCACATTCACATCTGAGAAGGGTGTAAACTTTGATGATTATCAGGCATTCCTTAACAATGAAGCACGTTATACACGTCTTGTTAAGCCATTCCCTGAGCGTGCTGATAAGCTCTTCAAGAAGTCTGAAGAAGCAGCTAAGGCTCGTTATGATCACTTACAGAAGTTAGTTGAGCTTTATAAATAAGATATGTCATTGATCATAAAAGCAGAATGAGAGCATTGTATATGAACTCATTCTGTATGATCAGACAGTTTTCATTATACTGTTTCGATGAGTAAAAAACTCCTCAAAACACTTACTATATGGCAGGTACTGAGATTTCGGTATCCGATCATCGTAAGATGTTTTGAGGAGTTTTTGGTTTTCAAGATGAATTGGTGAGCAAAATTTTATGAAACGGAAAGAGAAATTTTGTAAGAGCAGCTTTGCGAGAGCTTATGAATTTTATGCAGGAGAGTATGCTTTCTTAGTTTACGGATTCAAGAGAGCATAACCGGCTTTTGACGATATTCATCGTTCAATGGGCAACTTAAAACACGACTTTGCACGCGTTGATAGAGATTAGAAGCAAAAAGATCTTTTTCATAAAGTGCGCAGACTGTTTGTAGCAAAGAAGGATCTGTCGATTCGTAAAAATCACAGATCTGTGAAACTCCGTCAGCAGGTTTAGTAATGATAGGAATTTTTGTCTCCTGTCGCAGATAGGAACTTTTAGCTTTCGAAAAACCAAGAAGTCGTGCATATGGTACAAAAGGGATCAAACCTTGTGTTGGAAAGATATCTGTTTGCCGGATATCCAAAAGCAGATGAAGCAGTACACGACTGATCCGCGTATAAGTATATTGCTTTGTCTTGATCTTTTCGATAAAAGAACGATAGTCCGTATAAGAAGAAAGTTCTTTTTTGATTCGAAAGAAAAGTTCATCGGACAGGTCTAAAATATCTTTGTCGGATTCATTCAAATGACAAAGTCTGTAATATAAAAGATCAGAAAAATCATTTTCGGTAATTGGGAAACGGTTGTTTTTTTTCTGCAAAAGCTGATAAACAGATGCAGGAAGGTAAGATTGCACCTGTGTCAGAGTGTGCGGATCAAAAAAGTTTTGCCGAATGGCACTGGCAGAAGCCAGGTGCATTTGTGCATTCAGATCGGTGTTATGATATCCTGCATCTGATCTTTTGATCGTAACCGGTTTTAGCGGGCTGTTACAGGTTTGAATTGCTTTTAAATATTCAATTGCAAGAATGTTATTGGGATCATCTAAAATAGAAGCATATTCATTTAAGAAATCTGACGTCTGTGTGGTGTCGGGATTGGAAGTCTTATAACAATCAAGAAAAGCTTTTTTTCGTGCAAGAGGAAAAGAAAATCCTTTTGCGGTATAAGAAGTGATGGTCTGATAAAAATCTTTTGGCGGGTGCTGCATAAAAGTTGCAATATCTTGTAATTTTAACAGATCACCGCATTCGCTTCCAAAACAAAGCATATCGACGAAACCTAATGAATTTAAAAGACTGACTCCGGCAAGAGCAAAAGTTTCAGCACTTGAAGAAGCATAAACAACAGGCATTTCAAATACAAGGTCTGCCTGGTTTAAGAGTGCCATTTTAGTACGCAGATATTTATCTGTCCATGCAGGCGTTCCTCTTTGGACAAAGTCACCACTCATGACAATGACGACACAGTCTGCATTTGTAAGTTCTTTTGCTTTTTGGATCTGATATAGATGCCCATTATGAAAAGGGTTGTATTCTGCAATAATGCCAAGCGTTTTCATGTTTTGCTCCTTTTCTTGGTAAGTGGTTATTTGTATAAAATATATTTCAATCAGGATATTTAGTCATTTTTGTGAGTTTAAAGCAAGCTTTCTTGCGTTTCGAATTCATAAGTTAAAAATAAGTTTTCTTGTGTTTCGAATTTATGATAACATAGATTTTTGCATTCATACAAGCAGGAATTTCGGAAACAGCAAAACAGAATGCCGTTAATTCCTGATAAGTTTTCCTTGCAGATCAATATGGGAACGGTTATTTTAAGCCTGATCATGACAATCGGTGGTGGCATGACCGGCAAGTTTGGATATAAGGGAGCAGATGAAGCGGTTGTCCAGGTAGCAATCATGATCCTTGTTGGTATGTATTCCATCTATGCAGCAAAAACATCGGAATATAACAGTGACCGCAAGCTTGAGCAGATGACACAGGCACAGGAAAAGACAGAAAATTTATTGCAAAGTGTATCTTCCATGTCAGAACAGGAAGAGAATAGCAGTGTTTTGAACCAGATCACAGACCGTATGCAGGATCTGCTCAAAGTGGCAAAGCAGGAAGTTTAATTCGAAAAGAGCTAATTCGAAAAGATGTAACGAATTGACGCATTTTACTAGACAAAAAAAACGGAATCAAGTATACTTGATAATGTGTGTAACAAAGCCTAATAACTCTTTTGAGCTATTTCGAATTATTTACAATAGAAAAGAAAGCAAGCCGTTATGGCGGAAAGAGGTTCATTATGAAAATACTTGTTGTTAATTGTGGAAGTTCGTCATTGAAGTTTCAGCTGATTGATTCTGAAACAGAGCAGGTAAGTGCTTCCGGCTTATGTGAAAGAATTGGTCTGGATGGAAGTATTACATATAAAAAGAATGGTGAAAAATATCAGGAAACAATAGATCTTCCTAATCATGGCGTTGCATTAAAGAAAGTATTAGACAGTCTTTTGGATGAAAAGATCGGTGTGATCAAATCCTTAAAAGAAATTGATGCTGTAGGTCATCGTTTGGTACATGGTGGAGAGAAGTTTTCTTCTTCCGTTGTGATCACAGAAGAGGTGATCAAAGAAATTGAAACATGTAATGATCTTGCACCTTTGCATAATCCTGCCAATATTTTGGGTGTTCGTGCCTGTCAGGAAGTTATGCCGGGTGTACCGAATGTAGCGGTTTTTGATACGGCATTTCATCAGACAATGCCAAAGAAAGCATACCTGTATGGTCTTCCAAAAGAATATTATGAGAAATATGGTGTTCGTCGTTATGGTTTCCATGGAACAAGTCACAGTTTCGTATCAAAACGTCTTGCTGAGATTGCCGGTTTAGACATCAATCATTCTAAGATGATCATTTGTCATATCGGAAGCGGTGCAAGTATTTCTGCTGTTAAAGATGGTAAAAGTATTGATACGAGCATGGGTATGACTCCACTCGAAGGTCTGATGATGGGAACACGTTCCGGTGATATCGATCCGGCTATCATTGAATATATTTGCAAGAAAGAAAATATTTCCGTAGAAGAGATGACAATGATTCTGAATAAAAAATCAGGTGCGTTAGGTTTATCCGGTATATCAAATGATTATCGTGATCTGATAGAAGCCAGAAATAGCGGAAATGAAGATGCCAAGAATGCGATCGAAGTAATGGTATATCGTGTGATCAAATATATCGGTGCATATTATGTAGCTTTAGGTGGAGTTGATGCGATTGCCCTGACTGCTGGAGCAGGCGAAAATAATGCAGAGATCCGTGCAATGATCATGAGTGGTCTTTCTGCACTGGGCGTCGTTATGGATGAAAAAGCAAATGCTGTTCGTGGTGTAGAAGAACTTTTGACAAAACCGGAAAGTAAGATTCCTGTTTATGTGATCCCTACAAATGAAGAGCTTGCAATTGCCCGCGAGACAGCACGTTTAACAAAGTAGAAAAAGCAGATGAATTGCTCAGATAAGGTCTGTGAAATAATGATACCTTGCCGAAATCGGAATGAAAGCGAGAAATTTGTAAAAAGATATTGACAAAATTTGCACATATTGATATAATCGAAAAAGTGTTGTAAAGCGAGTAAAAATCAGGAGGTGGAATAGAATGTCTATTTGTCCAAAAAATAAATCTTCAAAATCAAGAAGAGACAAGAGAAGAGCTAATTGGAAAATGTCTGCACCAAACTTAGTTAAGTGTAGCAAGTGTGGAGCATTAATGATGTCTCACAGAGTATGTAAATCATGCGGTTCTTATAATAAGAAAGAAATTCTTGCAGACGCAGAATAGTCCGAAATTAAGAATTAGGATAAAATTTAAAATGAAAGCTGTCACTATAGCAATATAGTGGCAGCTTTTTTGTGGAATAGGAAATTGCTCGTACAGTAGTGGTACACCAGCAAGAATTGCTTTAGCAATTCTTGTACTTTTTTATGGAATAGGAAATTGCTCATATAGTAGAGGTGCATCAACAAGAATTGCTTTAGCAATTCTTGCAGTGCAACGCGCCGGCGTTGCACTTTTTTATCTTGTATCAAATGATGATTTACGAATATTGAAATAGAAGTTCACAATTTGGTGACAAATATATGCTATTGTTTGTAACAGAGTGTCTAATGAGACAAAATCAAAATGCAGGAGGAAGTTAAAAGTGATTGAAGTAAAAGATCTTGTAAAAAGATATGGAAATCATGCAGCGGTAGATCATCTGTCTTTTACAGTAGATACCGGAAAAGTAGTCGGTTTCTTAGGACCAAATGGTGCAGGAAAATCCACTACGATGAATATGATTACAGGGTATATAGCACCTACAGAAGGAACGGTTCTGATCGATGGAATCGATATGTCGCAAGAGCCGGAGAAAGCGAAAGAGAACATAGGATATTTGCCGGAAATTCCTCCGTTATACCAGGATTTACGAGTCAGAGAATATTTACAGTTTGTAGCAGAGTTAAAGAAACTGCCTAAAAAAGAAAGAAACCTGGCTGTCTATAATACAATGAAAGAAACAAAGACAAAGGATGTATCAGAACGTCTGATCCGTCATTTGTCGAAAGGATATAAGCAAAGAGTAGGGCTTGCTGCTGCAATGCTCGGATCACCGGACATTCTGATCCTTGATGAACCGACAGTAGGACTTGATCCAAGCCAGATCATTGAAATTCGTGAGTTGATCCGTGAATTGAGTAAATCGCATACGATTTTATTAAGTTCACATATTATGCAGGAAATATCTGCGGTGTGTGATGAGATCATTATTATTAACAAAGGGAAAATGATTGCTTGCGATACACCGGACAATCTGACAAAAGCGATGATGCAGTCTAGAGGAATCCATCTTGTGATCAGGGGAGAGCGTGCTAAGATCAAAGAAGTTCTCAATAAGATTACAGAAATCGGAAAAGTACAATATGATGAAAACGCAGAAGATGGAGCAATTGGTATGACCGTTTATACAGAAAGAGATCAGGATATTCGAGAAAAGATTTTTTATGCTATGGCAGAATTTGATTGTCCGATCTTGGAAATGCATCTGTTAGAAACTTCTCTTGAAGATGCATTCTTAGCATTAACACAGAAGGAGGGTCAATAAATGTTAGCAATCTATAAGAAAGAATTAAGACAATATTTTAGTTCTATGATCGGATTTGTCTTTTTAGCATTTTTCCTTGTGATCATAGGAATTTATACATGGGCATATAATCTGTCCGGAGGCATTGGTAATTTTGAAGAAACGTTGGGAAGTATTTCCTTCTTATTTGTAATTTTGATCCCAATTTTGACAATGCGAATTGTAGCTGAAGAGAATCATCAGAAAACGAACCAGCTTTTATATACAGCTCCGGTATCTATTACAAAGATTATTCTTGGTAAATTCTTTGCAGTCGTTTCTCTTTTTGGTATTGGAATTTTAGTGATCTGTCTGTACCCATTGATCTTAAATATGTATGGTACGGATGTCCGTTTATCTCTGGCATATAGCAGTATCATTGGATTTTTCTTACTGGGAACGGCATGTATTGCAATCGGTATGTTTATTTCTTCTTTGACGGAGAGTCAGGTTATTGCAGCAGTAGGTTCTTTTATTACTTTGCTTTTAATGTATCTGTTAAGTAATCTGACAAGTCTGATTCCTACTGATGCATTGACACAGTGTGGATTGACCGCTATTATCTGGCTTGCAATTGCTGCAATCACATACAGTCTGATGCACAATCCGACTGTATCTGTTTTGCTTGGCGTGATCGGAGAAGCTGTGATCTGGATCTTATATTTTGTGAAATCTTCATTGTATGAAAGCCTTTTAAATAATATTTTAAATGTGTTGGCAATCTCAACAAAATTCGATGATTTTTCACTTGGTATTCTGAACTATGATACGATCGTATATTACTTAAGTTTTGCATTTGTCTTTGTATTCTTAACGATTCAGACAATTAAGAAGAAGAGATTTTCATAAGCCGGTTAGAATGTTGTAAAAATGAATCAATAAGAAAAAAGATAGATTTGGAGGTTTGTATGAGCGAAGAAAAGAAAGAAAAAAATCTGGATATTGCTGCGTCAAAAGAAAGCAATGAAACAGAACAGAAAATAGATGCTGTTGCAACAGAAAGTAACAACGTAGAAAAAGAGCAGGAAAAGAAAACGAAAAAGAAATTCAATTTCAAAAAGGTATTTGATAATATCAAACGATCTTTTACAAATAAACAATTCCGTTCCGGTGCATACAGTTCTGTATTGACGGTACTTGTGATCGCAATTGTTGTTGTTGTCAATCTGGTATTTGGTAAGCTGGATCTGTCAACCGATCTTAGTTCCGGTAGTTACTTTACCTTATCAAAGACTACTAAAAAGATCTTAAAACAGGTCGATTCGGATATTACGATCTATTATATGGTGCAGGATGGTTCCGAACAGGATTATATCAGCAATGCATTGAAGCAGTATAATAAGGTTTCAAAACATGTTAAGGTCAAAAGGATCGATCCGGTAGTTAATCCGGGATTTGCAAAGAAGCAGGGCATTGATGACGAGATTTCTTCAAATGATGTTATTGTTGTAAATAACAAAACAAAGAGTGCGAAATACATTTCTAATGAAGATATGTATATTGAGAGCAACAGTATGTATTCTTCAGGTTCATCATCTACCTCTCTCGATGTAGAAGGTCAGGTGACAGCCGCCATTCAAAATGTAATATCAGATTCTTCCACAAAGATGTATGTCTTGACAAAGCATTCCGAAACAGAGCTTGGTGATACATTAAAATCTGCATTAGAAAAGATGAATTATGAAATCTCTGATCTGGAATTGGCAACTAAAGATAGTGTGCCTTCGGATTGTGATGTATTATATATCAATGGTCCGACAACAGATATTACAACAGAAGAGAAAGATAAAATTCTTGATTATCTGAAGAAGGGTGGATCGGCTATCATTAATGTTGGTTATACAACAGAAAAGATGACGAATTTTAAAGAAGTACTTGCTTATTATGGTGTCAACGTTACATCAGGAATTATCTGTGAGGGTACCGGAAATTATGCAACATATCCTAATTATATTGTGCCTTCTGTGGGAAGTGACAGTTCATTGCTTTCGGATCTTTCGGGTTATATTATCTTCCCGGATGCAGCAGGATTGTCGAAAGCTTCGAGTGATTCTGTTCGTAGTACCGTTAAGATTACAGATCTTTTAGATACATCAGACAGTTCATTTATTAAAGTAGATCCTTCTTCCGGTAGTGCAAGCAAAGAAGATGGTGATGTGGATGGTCCGTTTTCTGTTGGTTATTCGATTACAGAGACAGTTGACAAAAAGGAAACAAACTTGTTGGTATTTGCCTCTTCGGGAGCATTTTCAGAATCATTTACACAGACAACACAGCTTGCAAATGCAACGGTATTTAAGAAAGCGGCAAGTTCTTTGTCAAAGTCAGATGTAAAAGAAGCATCCATTGATAAGAAAAATCTTTCTTATTCTTATGTATCACTGACATCCGGTACGCAGCTTTTATGGGCAGCAATCATTATTGTGATCATTCCGGGAGGACTTTTGATATGTGGTTTCCTGATCTGGTTCTTTAGAAGAAGAAAATAACAGCCGGAAATATTGTATTTTCTATTAAATACATGATATAGAAATGGAGAGAATTATGACAAAGCAGAAAAAACAGACAATTACCATACTTGTTCTTTTGCTTCTCCTGATCCTGTTAGGCGGTGCGTATCTTTTTGCTAGCAATTATCAGAAATCAAAAGAAAAGAAAGAGAGCAGTGCAACAAAAAGTGTATCATTATACAAATTCAAAGAAAATGATATTACGAAATTGCATTATAAGAACAGCAATGCAAATATTACATTTGTAAAAGAAAAGAATACCTGGAAAATGGAAAATGACAAGGATTTTCCGGTTGACCAGAGTAAAGTCAAAACAATGGTCAGTGACATGGCAGCCGTGACGGCATCCAGACAAATTGCAAAAGATTGTAATGATCTGTCAGAATATGCACTGGATTCTCCGTCACTGGTCATAGAATTAACAGATAAGAATGGAAAGACAGAGTCGATTTCTTATGGCCTGGAATCCGCAGCAGCCGAAGGCTGTTATGCTTATACCGGTGATAATACCAAAGAAGTATATGTGGTGCCATCGAATGTGACAGATGACTTTTCTTATACACAGGCACAGCTTATGACATTGCCGGATGCACCGGATATTTCGGCACAGTACGTCACATCCTATGAAGTCGATAAGAAAAAAGGAACGAACTTTTTAGCAACTTATGATAATAAGAAGGCCAAATATAAAGATATCTATGGATGGGATATCACAAAAGCATATGATCAGACCGTTGCCGGTGATGAGGATGGACTACAAACTGTATTTTCCGCTCTTTCCGGTTTAGAATATACAGAGGGTGTTGTGTACCATGCAACAAAAAAAGAAGAAAAACAATATGGTATCAGCAATCCTAAGTATACATTGAATGTCAGATATTATACCGTAAAAGATACGGATGATGACAGTTCTGACAGTACAGAAATTGCCGAAAAAGATAAAACATATCATACATTTAAACTTTTAGTTGGTAATCTGGATGATACACAGCAAAATTATTATGTTCAGCCATCCGGCAGTAACGGTATCTATCTGGTGTCAGCAGACACGATCGCATCGATTGCGGAGTTTGAAGCATTTAGCTGTGTATATAAGACACCGTGCCCGGCAAATACAGATTCATTAAAGAGTCTGACTTTGAATTATCAGGGTAAAAAGTATACGATGACATTGGATAAAGAAGAAAAACCAAGCACCTCTTCATCGAAAGAATATAACTATACATCCAAAGTCAATGGAAAGAAAGTGAGTGACAAAACATTCCGAAAAGCATACGAAGCATTAGGAAATATCACATATTCTGCTGCGATCAAATCAAGTGTAAAGCCTTCATCGGATACACCGGTTGCAATTTTGCAATTTGCAGAAGATAATAAAAACTTTACGGTATCGTTCTTGCCATATGACGGATCAAACTTTTATCGTGTAAAAGTAAATGATGTATGTTTGTTTGTAGCCGATATGACAACTGTTGACAGCTGCTTAAAAGATTTAGCAACCGTGAAATAAGAAATATAAAACGATTGTTCTTACAATGCTTTATGTATATTCGTAAAGTGTTGTAAGAACTTTTTTAATGATTTTTTTGGGTGAAATTATATTCGTGCAGGTGTTTTATGCAAGAAAATATAGTATAAAATGCACATTGTAAAATTAGTAAAAATGACGGATATTTTTTATGACAATCATAAAATGTTAAAATTGGAGCTTTTTTGGGAAAAAGTGCAACAAACCAAAAAGTGAATTTAGCAACATTGTCAATAGTATCTCCATAATGAAATTGCTATACTTTAGAAAAGCAACAATCTTTTACGCGTAATCTAAAATTCTTTAACCGAGATCTTTCTATTGGTTTCTTCGCCATCGGAAATAGGCTTTTATAGTGTGTGGTGTCACTATTTTTCCGATGGTTTCTTTTTATCTGTTGATATGATCCATTTCAAAAAGGAAGATGTTTTTACCGCTTTGAAAGTATTTGTGTTGACGATCAGGAATTGAAATAGGGCTACCGCAATCCCACTGGCTTTAGACGGTGGGTTAAGGTAGCCAAAAATCAGAAATTATAGTATACTCATGGCATGGGAACCTGGAAATCTAAAAACAGACACAAATACTTATTACAATATCACATTATTTTCGTCTGCAAATATAGGAAGAAATTACTGGTTTCGA
>ERZ773114.2590-NODE-2590-length-16581-cov-12.274114_pt1 | contig 16581 bp, 19 predicted proteins | sample MGYA00580564_ERZ773114 | MGnify/ENA primary metagenome ERZ773114 (study PRJEB29015, sample SAMEA2737836) | human gut metagenome | biome: human gut; feature: human-associated habitat; material: faeces | place: China | collected 2012 ... | reverse complement strand
GCATATTACCGAGTTTTTCTTCTATTGGCATATACGGATCAGACATTGCACCTGTTCCAATCATACACTTGTTTCTCTTTCTTCTGAGTGCATTTTCCAACAATTCCACTGCATTAGCCTTAACCTCAATATCTTCAAAATCATGATTCATCTGATAACAGGCACTTCTTGCATCACAATATATACACCCATGCAGACATCCCCTGTATATATTCATGCCATTTTTTGATGAAAGAATCCCTTTTGCCTTAACATAATGCATATTAATCTTTTATGATTATCTCAACAGGACAGTGGTCTGAACCCATTACATTTGTCCTTATGAGACTGTCTGCTACATTATCTTTAATTCTATCTGATACAAGGAAATAATCAATTCTCCATCCTGCATTATTCTTTCTTGCATTAAATCTGTATGACCACCATGAATATATTCCCTCAAGGGTCGGATACTTATCCCTGAAAGTATCTGTAAAACCAGCTTCTATAAGCTCTGTAAACTTATTACGCTCATCATCCGTAAAGCCGGCATTATTACGATTGGTCTTAGGATTCTTAAGGTCTATCTCTTCATGTGCAACATTCAGATCTCCACAGACAATGACAGGTTTTACCTCGTCGAGCCTTTTCAGAAAGGCAAGAAAATCTTCTTCCCACTGCATGCGGTAAGGAAGTCTTGCCAGTTCGTTCTGGGAATTCGGAGTGTAACAGGTAACCAGATAAAAAGCATCGTATTCCAATGTGATGACACGCCCCTCATGGTCATGCTCTGGGATGCCGATGCCATAAGAGACAGAGAGTGGTTCGTGTTTTGTAAAAATGGCAGTGCCGGAATAGCCTTTTTTTTCGGCGTAATTCCAGAACTGATGGTAGCCGGGGAGATCAAGGGCAATCTGCCCCTCCTGTAATTTTGTCTCCTGGACACAGAAAAAATCTGCATCCACTTCATTGAAAAAATCTAAAAATCCCTTTTGCATGCAGGCGCGAAGTCCGTTTACATTCCAGGAAATAAATTTCATAGTTTTATCCATCCTTTTCCTGCGGCAGTGACCATGGAGGCATCTGCCGCTGATTTTTTTCTATATACTCTGACGCAGTGTGGGTTATTCTGTTGTATTGTGGTAATAAGTGTTTAGGCAACCAGAAGTTATTTGCCCAGATGAGCAAATTCTTCCTCCGTTTCCATTGTAGTCCATTTGCCGAATGCTTGAGAATCCAGACTTGGAACATAGCCAAGATTCTTATATCCTAATTTCTTAAGCAATTCAATACTAGCTATATTTTCACATTCTGTAAAACTAATAAACTCCCATTCCGGAGCCATCTTATGGAGATGCTCATGTAAAACGGTTAGAGCCTCAAAAGCATATCCTTGTCGATGATATTTATAAGAAAAAGTATATCCTAAGGAAATTGTATTATCCTTTGGCTTAACAATTATTTCACCAATCATTTCTTTTGTTTCTTTTAGGGCTACTGCAATCATACAGGGCGAATCGATTGATATTGCATCATTTCTATTTCTCATCTTCGTTAAGACCAAATTTATTACATATTTCTTCTGCCTCAATATCTTCGGCAGTGACTTTCCACGAAATATCCATATAGACTTCTTCTATTCCTTTTTTTGACAGCCCACTTAACAATAAAATATAATGCAAGCAAAACAATTAGTGCTTTGGCATAATTTTGTGTTCTGTTCACTATGTTAATTCTTCTTTCAGTTTTATAATATGCTCTTCAATCTTTTTAATTGTAATTACAAATTCATCATCACTCTTTTCCGTTGGATCTTCAAGCCCCCAATTATCATCAAATGCTCTTCCAATAAATGGGCATCCTACATTACATCCCATAGAAATAGCAATATCAGGTTTTGGAATATCTAAAATTAGTTTAGAATACTGAGTCTGCTCCATATCAATACCATACATTTCTTTCATAATACGCACTGCGTCCTGATTAATTGATGATTTTATTTCTGTTCCTGCAGAATAGCTTTCAAATGCATCTGATGCCAAATGTTTTCCGAGAGCCTCCGCAATCTGGCTTCTACATGAATTATGAACACATATAAATGCTATTTTCTTTTTACTCATAATATGGACACCTTTCCTTTATACACTGTTCATTCCTCTTAGAATACTCACACCGTATATTTTCATATTCCAAAACAACGTCATAATTACTATGCCAAATGCTTTGACGATCATCAGACTGCCAAGATGCTCCTGCAAGAAGATACGGACAAATCCATCCTTTTCCTGCATCTGCTTGTGCAGCTTCTTTAGCTGCTTTCTGAAAATATAAGTAAGCAACACCAGAAGTATTCCACCAGGCACAAGGATATAGGCAAACCTCGGTTCCATAATAAGGATCACCACAAGGGCTCCTGCCATCTTCGTTATCATTCCGGCTACGCCCGGAACAATCGTGGCAAGTCCCTCTGACACTACAACGGTATCCTATGTCACCGGTCTTACACTGCTTTCCTTTGTGGGTAAAATCGGTCATAACACCAAGAACATCTGTCTTTTTGATTCCACGCTCTATCCCAATGCAGTTATCGCCAAGGATATCATAGGAATCTTCATATACCTTGATAATTCTGTGAAGCACATACTGGTCTGTGCCTCTTATATACAATACTACATCCCATAACTTACAGCTTTCGCCCTGCTTCATCTCACGCACCGTAAAAGGATCCCGTCCCTGCTTTAACAGTGGCAACATACTCACTCCTACATTTTTGTAAGTAAGAGTGTGATATTTCCGTAGATATTCCTCATAAGCTGTCTTCACGATTCCTCCTGTTTCTTAAGTCTGTTCATTCCTTCATAAGCCACCCTCGCCGCCTCGATATCCATGTTGCAGCCAAGCCGGTAGACCGGCACTACTGACAGTATATGGTCTATGATGGCTTATACGCATAAATTGATACGTTTTCTCCATTATCTTGGTAATTGAAAATCTCCATAATATTCTGCCGCATATACCTGTATACTTCCAAACAGGCAAAGGAACCAAATACATACTGCTGTTAGAAAACGGCAGACACCACTCTAGTAAGATGTGGTACTGCCGCCTCTATAACATCATAATGCTGCAACATCTTGATGCATGGGGTTTGCCCTATAAATCCTCCCTGATTTGCCAACTTTGGTGTGATATCACCAACCCTCTTTTTGCATCAATATTTCAAAATTCGGACTTTCTTATTCAGTCCCTTTTTATAAAGCATCTTCTTGTATGCTTTATATTTACTTGTGGGAACTTTGATCACTGTCTTTTTGCCGATACGGCTAAAAGCATATTTCGCTACTGATTTTGAAGTCAGTTTCTCTGATTTAATCGTAATCTTCTTCAACTTCCTGCAGCCATAAAAAGCATTTTTTTCTATCTTTGTAACATTCTTTCCTATTACAATACTTGTTATATTTGTACACTTGGCAAACGCATTCTTTCCAATTGTAACAATGTTTGAGCCAATCACTACCTTTGTAATTTTCTTATTGTTCTTAAAGGCATTGTCCGCAATGGATGTTACTTTATAAGATACTCCATCAACCTTAACCTTTGCCGGAATGGTAGCCGTTCCTTTTGCAGTACTCTTTGGAGCAGTGTACTGTACTGTCGGTGTTTTGCCCTTGCCACTCGTAACTATGTAAGTCGAACCATCGTTGCCCTTTATCTTCGTACCTTTTTTCGGTACAGACGGCTTATCGTTTTCTTCAGGCTGCTCTGTTGCTCCCGGCTTGTCGGTTGTTCCCGGCTTATCGGTTGTTCCCGATGATGTACCGCCACCAGATGTACCATCACTTGATGAGCCTCCACTTGAGGCACCGCCACTGGATGAAGAACCACCTCCTGACGATGAACCACCTCCTGTAGCTGGAATGATAATGCTTGACTTATCGGTAATCTCCGTCTTCGCCGCATTATCCGCAAAGTACTTGCCGCAGCCTGCATTCTCACATACATAGTATGCTATATTGCCTGCCACAGTCGCTGTCGCATCCTTTGCTGCTACTTCTCTTAACAGATGACCCGGATGCGTGATCACAGATCCTTTGGTCACTAATACGGTACAGTCCTTACAATAGACATCGCCACTGTATCCATCCTCGGTACAGGTAACATCTTTCTTACCTCTCACTTCCGTATCCGTATGGTCACATACGCTTCTTGTGATCATAATACTTACACTTTCTGTCTCGTAATTACCCTTGTCAGCTCCTGTATAAACTGCTGTTGCTGTCACAGCCACACCATCTGTAAGTACTTTATCCTTATCGTTATCAGACCAGTTCCAGCCATCCGGAAGTGTAATATCGCCAACCTTTTTTGTGCTGTGTGCCGGAGTCATCGCAGCTTCCGGCATATTTAGTGCCTTAGCTGCTTTTTCAATCGTAAAAATTATCTCAATAGAAACTATGTTATCTCCTTTGCCTAATGTAAGCTTTGCTTTGTATGTACCGGCATTTTTCGGTGCTGTTGTACTATAAGTAGATGGTGTGCCATTTGTTACCGTTGCATAGGTAATGGCATTTTCAGGAATTGTCTCTATACCCGTGTTTCCAGAATCTATTGCTGTTCCGGCTTTCTTTTCTGTTCCATCATAGACAATTTTTTCATCTGATGTTGCTGCCGGCCGTGTAAGTTTTACGGTGTAGGTTGCACCACACTCGTTACAAGTTGCCTTAATAGCATTACCATTTTCTACAGGCTCATAAGCAAAAGAATGTTCTTCATATATTGACGTACTCTGATTGGAATATACCTTTGTTGAACTGCCCGGTTTTCCTTCACAGCCGTCATATTTATCTACCTGATAAACTCTTTTTGTGCTATCAAGAACAGGATATGTATCACCATTTCCGCCAAGTGCCTGCCCCCATACAGAACCACTGTAAGTTACGGCATCTTCACCTTCACCTACTGTACAACCTTGTGAGAGAAGATACGCAACTTCACCGCTTGCAAATTGTGCGGTGGTTTTGCCGCCATTTTCATCTTCTGTGTCTGCGAGGTGATAGCAATTTTTGATTGGCCCATAATAGTATCCACATATACCGCTTATATCAGTATCTGAGCTAGTAGCAGTAACAGTTCCTATGTTATAACAGTTTGAAATTGGTGCAATACTACAGCCACACACACCACCCACAGAAGCTACTGAGCCGGTAGCGGTAACAGTTCCTGTGTTATAACAGTTTGTGACTGTGCCACTATTGTATCCACATATACCGCCTATAGTAGCAGCTGACTCAATAGCGGTAAGATTCCCTGCATTATAACAGTTTGTGATTGTGCCGTCATTGCGTCCACACACACCGCCCACAAAATCATTCCCTTTGAAATAGGAATCAACAACTCCAACATTTTTGATGTTGCCATCGGCTTCTGAACTTCCGAATAATCCAATACGTGTTGAATTACCATTAAAGTACAAACCACTTACGGTTTTATTATTTCCGTCAAACGTTCCTGAATACAGTGTTATATGATCTTCCATACAATCTGCAATCGGTGTCCAGGTTATAAAGTCACTTCCGTTGGAAACGTTGCCCTCTTCATCGTATTGTAAGGAATCAAGAAGATTTTCATTTACTGTGATGTTGGTTGTCAGAATTGCATTGGCTAATGTGTTTTGTTCAACTCCATCAAGAGTGCCGTTTACAAGTCCTGCAAACCAGTACAGCTGACCTGCATTGCTGATTTCGTAAACGGTGTCCTTCGTGCCGTCATCGTCAATGTCATATTTGTCAGTTGTTTCAACAGCAGGCTGATATACGGTTGCATTGCATTTCGGGCAGTTTCCGAAACCGTTGGTGTTCCCTGTATCGTAGCTGTGTTCATGGGTGGACGTGTCCTCCTCCGCACTCGCCGACAGCATGCCGCCGGAAAGCGAACCGATGCCCACAGACGAGATGCCCGTCACAAGTGCCGCCGCAAGGCTCAGCACTCGCCGGGATAGTTTCTTTTGAAATCGCATAAACTTCCTCCTTTTTGTTTTCGAATATATTACATATTCTTGATATTCCTATTATAACATGTTCAGGTATTCTTTGTCAAGAAAAAATGATGGTTTTTTGAGATTTTGTTCAATTTTTGAAAGTTGGAGAGGAGGGGGTTGTTCTGTGTCTGTTTTTGAAGTGACTCTATTGCAAGGTCATTCTTACACCATCTATTTCAGACTAAAAAAATCTCAGCCATAAAAATGACTGAGATTTTTTATCAAGTGTAGTTTAACAGAATCATACACCTTATTCCGAGCAATTTTTCTCGTAGGTTTCCTGATCAATATCTGCAACTGCAAGTGCTTCTTCCAATGAAAAACCTTTTGCAAGCAGATTCTTGACAACTTTAATGGCATTTGAAATTTTGCCTTCTGCTTTACCTTCTGCTTTACCTTCCGACACACCTTTTGCAAAGCCATCATCATAAACGCCCTGGCTCAAATTGCACATATTCTCAACCTCCTTACGAACGCTTCTCAATGGAATGTGATAATCACTTTCCAGAATATCCAATGCAGTCTGGCTCTTTCCGATCTCTGAATACAAATTCAAAAGAATATCCAGCATCCGAATCAGCCCATCATAGTTCTTATCTTTTGCACCTAAATTGATCATGATCAATGACATCAAATCATAGTGCTTCGGAATATCCGGCATTTCTCCAACCAGGTTCTCCGGCTTGAATCGATATTCTGTAATCGTATTTGCAAATTCAAGCGGTGCATGGGTACAAATCCAGATAGAGTATACTTTCTTCAATTGATCAAAATTCGAATTCTTGAATTCTACGTTATACTGCGAAGAAATCAATCTGCTGAGGTAGTAAATACCCCGTTTTTCCAGCGTATATCCCGGACGATATTTGTTCTGAGATTCCAGATTGATAATCAATTCTGCTTCTTCCTGTGTAGGCAGTTTTACTTTGAATTTAATGTCATAGCTGCGAACGCCTTCTTTTTCAGAAATCGTTTCAGAACCTGCCACATCCATTTTAGGTAAGAAATCATCATCAACTGGAACTGTCCCGATCTCTGGCTTTCCTTCTAAACAGGCAACAATTTCCGGAATCGAATGGCCCTTGAATTCCCGGACAGTATACTTCAAAATATTCGCAATAACTTCTTTGTAAGACAGAAGTCGCTTTGCCGCTGCATCATAGGATTTCCGTAATTCATGAATATCTGGTTTCTGTTCCATCGGTGTCACCTGCCTTGTTCATTTTGTCTTGCCTTTATTATATCATGTATTCCGGAAAAATGCAAGTATTTCAACAAAGATAAAAAGCTCCGGATTTTCCCGCCACTTAGGACGATCCGGAGCTTTCTCATTGTGACCTGTTCTTTCCGTTACTTAGAGAAGTACGTATTGGTTGAACCCTTCTTCTTTCCTCTGGTCAGATGCGGCAGCATTCCCTGATTGTACAGCTTGCTGACGGCTCTGCCCACTCTGCACTTATCTCCACGAGATAGCTGCTGGTATAGTCCGGGACGGTTCATTTCAATGATGTCCCGGACACGCAGCTGCTTTCCATGGGTGCTTCTGCATCGGATGACACAAGCAATTGCCATCTGTGCTAACTTCTTGTTGGTGTAGTTATAAGTAAGTACGAAAATCTGCTTCATAAAAATAGCCCCTTTCAAAATTCCACGTTGATTTCTTCGCCTTCTTCTGCAATCTTCTGGAAAAGTGCTGCTTTCGCCTGTTCCTGCCGCAGCTTCTCATGAGAGATGACCTTGACTCTCTGCCCGATGATGCCTTTCGGGAAGGAAAGTTCTTTCTCCTGCAGAAGCGGCTGCAGCTCTTCTTCGTTGATCGTCACGGTTCCCTTGTTGGTGTAACAGCCATTCTGGTCAATTCCCAGAATCGTCAGCGTGTATTGTCCAAAGTCGTTTCGTTCCTCTACTGCGGTCACCAGTGCTTCGGTACACGCAATGGGAGCTTCAAATTGATATGTCATGATGCCCGTTCCTTTCTGTTGTCGTCGAAATATGCTTTTGTTTCTTCATCTATGGTAACACCGTTCTGAAAGTTCACGGTGATGGTTTCTTTACCGATCTGAATGTCCCGGAGCACAGCCTCTTTCAGTGCAGCTGCCTCCGGCGATCTTTCAGTACACATGTAGTTTGTAAATTTTTGAACGATCTCCCGATATGTTGCGTCATCCACCGCAGAGATCGGATTGTCCAAAGCATCCAGCTGCTGTTTCAGCTGCCGGAGTTCTTGTTCGTTTTTCTCAACGGAACGCAGGATGGTTTCGGTAGCACGTCCCTGTTCCAGGTATACCATCAGATTGGCGTTTGCCTTTTTCAGTCCGTTGATCCGATTTTGTATGGTGTTGGTCTCTCCGCTCTGCATCAGTTTTCGGAGAGAAAGCTTCTGGTTGACTGCCTCGATGATCTTTGGCTGGTTGGCCGGCTGAAAGAGACAGTTCTTCACTGCGTGAAACACAAACGGTGCCAGCTGGTCTGCCCGCACGCTGGGGATGCCGCAGTCACAGCTTCTTCGGTACTGCAGGTACTTGTGCCCGTTGCTGTGGTTGACGTTGCCGGAGAACGGCTTGCCGCACTTCGGACAGCGTGTGAAGCCGTTGAGGGCGTAGTAGTTCTTGCCGGTTCGGCTGGCTGTCCGCCGGCGGTTCTGTGCCAGCTTCTCCTGGACTTTGTCGAAGCGTGCCGGCTCGATGATCGCCGGCATCCCGTCCGGGATCTCTATGGGATCCGGCTTGATCTTGTGGGAGTTTCGGTGTCCGTCGCTGTCCTTGGCAGCTGTGCGGTCGTAGGTGTAAGTGCCCTTGTACTTCTGGTTCGTCAGGATGGTGTGGATGGCGGTGTCTGAAAAGTCGTTGCCGCCGGTGGTCTTGTATCCCTTTTCTCAGATGTTTTTTGATGTAGCTGTATCCCATGCCGCTGCTGTAAAGGGTATAGATGTCACGAACGATCGGTGCTGTCAGAGGATCGATCTCATAGAGACCAGCCTCATTGACCGTATAGCCGATGGGCGGAACGCCGCCCAGATGGCGGCACTGTCTGGCACTTTCCAGCAGTGCCGCTCTGGTATTTTTAGAAATGTTGTCTGATGTTTCCTCTGCCGCTGCCGCCTTTACGATCGTGGCAAACTTGCTGTAGTCCTCAGATGCCGTATCAATGCTGTCATTCACAGCGATCAGCCGGATCCCATGTGATTCCATCCATTTCAGGTCTTCGATCTGATTCCCGGTGTTTCTGTGGAGCCGGTCCAGTGCTCTTACCACAACGATCTTTGCCTGTACTTTTCCGGACAGGATATCATTCTTCATTTGCTGGTAGCCTTCCCGATTGGTGTTTCTGCCAGTCTTGGCGTAATCGTGATAGACCTGTTCAATGGTCATCTGATGTGCTTCTGTGTAATTCTCCGCACACGTCATCTGTGCCGCCGGACTATTGCCGTTGTCCTGGGCATGTGAACTATAGCGAATATAGACGAGTGCAAGCTGCGTCTTTTTTGATGTATTCATTGCAAAATCCCTTTCCCTTCTGTTTTTTCTTGCCACTCCAAACACACTCCGGCGGCGGTCGTACGACCCAGTATCTCATGATGCACGCTCCTCCATCAGAATCGCAACGAGAACATCAGCCGCCAGATCGATCATGCGATCGTTGGCAGCTCCTTCCTCAGAAGCTTTTTGTTTTTCTGTATCACAGCCGTCATAGTAGAAAAAGCTTTCCCTCAATCGGTTTCGGCTGATCTGTAATCTGGTAATCTCTTCCATAAGCAGCTTCTCTTTCCTCCATTATCTGCATCGGTCCCAGGCTCTGCCTTTTGTAGGTGTAAACGGCATCATTCACCGGACCAAAGGCTTCATCGATCTTCGGATAGCAAAACCGGTAGCCGTAGCTGACAACGCCGTCGATGCTGATCTTTGCCTTAATGCGGTTTTTCTCCGGTGTGACCAAGTATCCTTCATCCAGAAGAACACGAACTGCAGTTTTTTTATCGGTGGCTCCGATCTGTTCCAGAATCTGTTCAAAGGTGGACTCCAAGATCTCCACCTTTATCGGCTTCTTCTTCCGATCCAGTGTCCATTTGATGCCCTCTAACTGCCTGTAGCTGCAGGAGATATAATTGAAGATACGGCATACCAGGTTTTTGCCCGGATGTGCCTCTTCAGTGATCTCACCATGCAGAAGCACGCACATCTGCTTTAGGATCTCCGTATTGGTCTGAATGCCTAGTGTATTTAACATCGCAGATGTTGTTATGATCATGGCGTAGTTCATAGCGAGTCGTTCTGACAGGCTGCATGTTTCCGGAAACAGTTCCAGCAGTTCTTCACGCACGTCTTGAAACTGCTCTAAGATCTCCGCACTGTCCGATGCAAGAAGATGCTCTGCCAGCAGAGAACCTATATATCCGTAGTTTTTGCCCACAAATGCCTTGATCTGTTCCGAATGAGTACCATCTACTGTGTAGGTCAGTCCATCCAGTGTGATCACTCGAGCAATAATTCCTAAGTTGTCTCGTTCAGTATTCACAAGGTAAGTTTCTGAGCTGAACAACGCAGTACACGCCCAGCTGTTCCGATATTTTAACTGGGCATTGCTGTCAAGCCGAAGTTTTTCCTGTCCTTGTGTAAAAGCATAGATGAAATTAGGGCAATACCGCACAAAGAGCGTCTGGCGACTTTGCACGCCATCTGCTTGCAAATTTCCCGTCATATTTCACAAAAATGCTCGTGAATACATCAAGTATTCACTCCGCTTTTTGTTTCATCTGACGAAAAATTTGACGACGCATCTGTCGCACAATCTTTGTGCGGTATTGCCTTAGAGATACTGATCGCATTGTGAATCGTGCTTTCGTCATAGGCGATCGGCACACCGTGATGTTTTCCCAGCATGCTGTGCAAAGCATTTGCCGTTCCATAGAATGCGGTAAAGACGTTTTCGTCGTCCGGTGAGCTGTACAGAGATGCTGCAAGCTTTAAGGCGGTCGTTTTTCCGGTAGAGGAAGTTCCCACCAGTGACACGCCAAAACAATCCGCAGGCAGCTTTTCTGTGATCCTCAGGTAGGCAAGCAGTGTGGATGCCGCTGCTGCACAAAGCACAAACTGCAGTGACGGCATAGGGAGTATCAGACGGTTCAGTTCTGCAAGGTAATCCTCCGGTGACATCTCCAGATGTGCCCGCAGCACAGGCGGGCTGTGAGCTGCACCGCACCAGTGCAGTGTATTGCTGTCCTTCCATCCCAGGACCTGTCTGGCATCCTCTACCGGTAACGCTGCCACAGCAGCCTGCAGGTACATGCTCATCGCTTCATAAGCTCCGAAAGTACGATCCACCGCAACGCCGATGCGGAACAGTGTCGCACAGATCTTGTCTGGCAGAAGTGCTTCAAACGGGATCCGATGAATCACGCCCTCATATTGCATGTCCAGAAAGTGCCGGTGTTTTTCATCTGCCGCAACACAGAGAAGCTCAAAGTGGTCTGCCAGCCATCTTACCTGTGTATGGCTGGCGAGATCTGCAAATCCTGCTTCAGTGTGCAGCACGGTGAAGCTGGTTGCATTTACACCTTTTCCGACCACAAACTCCAGTGCGTACTTTCGCAGACGCATCCATTCATGAAGGTCGATAGATGCACTTCCGAACCGCTCCAACTCGAACTCAACTGGAATCGGGGTAAACTCGATCATGATGTTATACGTCTCGAAATTTAACATATAATTCCAAGAATGGAAAAAATGTCGAATTATCAGTATCCATGGGAGGAAATCTTTCAGGACTGTGCGGATTTGATCACTGTACAGATCAGAGACAGCAAAAATGTTCCGGAGACCTTTCCGCAGTTGTATCAGCTTTTTGAGAAATGGTATACAGAGCGTGAAAAGAAAGTCCCGGAGCAGCGTCACTTCATTCGCAAAATGCGGGAAGAGCTGGGCGTTGAGAGCGGAAAGAAGAAGATCCAGCCGTACTTGTACGCCTTTGTCGGAAAGTATGACAAGATGTCACTGGAGCTTCTGGCAGAGGGAACAACACTTTCCATGGTGTCCAACGTATCCTGGCTGTTTGTTCGGCTGCGAAGCAAGATCAGCAGCACGACCGACAAGAAAAACGCACACTTTTACTATCTCTCCCGCAAGCTAAAGGAAAAGTTTCCGCAGGACATCCTCTTTCTCTCCTTTGACGTGGACACCCTTGTGATATTATGTAAAAATGAGGAATCGAAAAATCGGGTGCAGTCCCATTTCCATTCCATCGAAGAGGAGCAGTCTGTATGAGCGGCAAAAAAAGAGGACCAAAACCCAGGTATGAGGAAGAAGACGTTCTGGAAGCGATGGCTGTGTATTTCTATGAACATATGGTTGTCCGGAAGGAAGACCTTTCTGTCTTTACAATGGATGCCATTTATGATGACATTCAGCACGATGCTTCCCAGTCAATCCTGTATCGCAATGTAGCATTTCCCAAGTACAGCCGGATGCGGAAAATGCTGATCGACCATCTTTCAGCGTATGGATTGTATCAGGAGAAAGAACGGCTGAATGCTGCTGTGGCAAGCCGGATCATAGAGACTTATGAGATCGATGCAGAGAAAGAGGACATGGACGTGCTGCTCTCCAGCCACTATACGCTGACCACGTATGGCGGTCCGGTCATCACCTGTATTGCAAAGCTTCCTGCGGTGGAAGCACTGGACACGCTGGCGAGGATCGAAAGCAAGGAAAAGCAGAAGTCCCTGACCTGGAGCAGAATCAACATGCTCCGCAAGCTGTGCCAAAAGATCAAAAAAAGAAATGCCGATGTGATCTTAGCAGTGATCCCGCAGTACAACAAAGCGATTTACCTGAATCAAAACGGCAGGATCGATAAGCACATCAACAACATCAATCCGTTATGTGATACGCTTCTTTTCTTTGTCAAAGACACACCGGAGAGCAGAGCGTTTGTAAAGGAACAGAAATTTCTCGTTTTCCCATTTCTCTCACCAGAGGAAGAACTGCAGTAAAAAAATGCGGGTAATCCTTTTATCCCGGTGCAGCACCGCACGCCTCAGCGGATTCGCTTTTCGCTTGTGCTGCGGTTCGTCGGGCAGTAAAAAAAATCCAAGTCATGCGTATGGCTTGGATTTTTTTGTTGGATTACTCGTATTGGCTCGCTTGTATTGGTTCGTTAGTACTCTTCCGCCAACAGCATGGTGCAGTGCTCCCCATCATCGATGATATACACTTTTGCTGTGACCGGCTTTTCTGCCTCCGCAATGTACGTCATTTCAAACTGCGGCTGTTCCGAGGTATGATGCACGATCTGCAAACCGTTCTCCTCGCTGAGCCGAAACACCTGTGAGTAGTCTTTCGGTTCGGGCATCTGATCGACAGCCTGCCACATCAGCACCTGAAGCTCGATCGGTATTTCTGCATCCACGCCTCGTGTCAAGTATCTGCCTTTTGATTTTTCAAACATATTCTTTGCTCCTTTACCTTGGAATCAAACATTTCGTACAATTCACCTCGTCGCATGGGAATGGGTTCTGTCAACTCCACTACGCCAAACCCCATATCCAGCACAATGTCAAAATCATAGGGTCGCACATGAATCGCTTTCACAAACTGCTGAATGAATGTGCGGAACTCTTCGGTATTTCGCTTTAACTCTTTCCACTGGGTATGCAGGTATGCCGCGTCTTCATATTGAAGCGGTTCCAGCAGCTTTAGCTCGTGCAGTCTGGTTTCCAGTTTCGCTTTCTCGTTCTCCAGCTGTTCTGCTCGCTGGAGCAAGTCATCTGTGAAGATGCCTTTTTCGATTGCCCTGGTGATGTTGGCAAGACTGTCCTGCACTTCATTGTACTGCTGCAAAACATCTGTATGATATTTTTCGTAGCTGTTGTTGAACTTCTGCACCTGTTGATTTACTTTAGCAACCGCCCGCTTTAGATTTTTCGGCTTCAATCTCTCTCCAATCAGCACAGCAATGTAGGCATCCAGATAATCCTTATTCAGTTCCTTGTTATTGCACATTGCCCGATGGGTATTGCATCTGTAGGTAGCAAGCCGTGTCTTGCTTCTACCGCTGAATCGAAGATTCCCGATCATCCGCTTGCCACAGACATCACAGACCAGTTTTCCAGTCAGCAGGTAAAACTCCTTGCTGTGATAGCGTCCGGCATTCCGTTTATTCTTTGCCTTGATCCGCTGCACCTGTGCAAACAGCTTTTTCCCGATGATCGCAGGGCAACCGCCTTCAATGCGGATGTAGCTGTCCTTTTGGGCGTGGTTATTTCGTTTGCCGTCTGCTCTTGCCGCTGCTTTATTGAAAACAAAAAAGCTCTATTCGAAAACAAACTTGCCATAGCCTACTTTGATGAATTTCCAGTAAGTAAAGGTCATATATTGATAGTCACAAAAAGACATGCACCTACATTCTTTGATATCACAGAAGAAGAACAAATTGCAATATTAGAACTATTAAATAAATGTAAAAAATATTTAGATGAGAAGTTTTCTCCGACAGGTTATAATATAGGACTAAACTGTGGTAGAGATGCTGGTCAAAGTGTAATGCATATTCATATGCATTTAATACCCAGATATAGTGGTGATGTTAAAGATCCACGAGGAGGCGTTAGAGGTGTTATTCCAGACAAGAAGAATTATTAATTTATAAGGAGGAGAAAAAATGGAAAGAATATATAATAAATTAGTAAGAGACAATATTCCAAACATAATTAAAATTAAAGGAGAAACTCCAGTTACTAGGATATTATCTGAAGATGAGTATAAAAACGAATTAGAAAAAAAACTTTATGAAGAATACAAAGAAGTAATAGAAGCTAGTGGAAGTGATAGAATTGAAGAACTAGCAGATATGTTGGAAATAATAAACGCACTAGCAAAGATAGAGAGCAAAACATTAGACAATGTTATTTTAGTTGCCGAACAAAAAAATGAGAAACGTGGTGCCTTTAATGAAAAGATATTTTTAGAAAAAGTAATAGAGTCTAATAAGTAATAAAAATCATTAAGATTTAACATATAAATGATAAAAACCTCATTTCTCATATTTTGAGAAGTGAGGTTTTTATATTATATTAAAAAACAAATTCACAAAAGATAGAATAGATATTTTATAAATTATGCTTTTGCTTTTAATATAAAAAAAGAAGTAATTACTTTACTTCCATAGTATTTACTTTTTTAGTTAATCTAGATTTTTCTCTATCAACTTTATTTTTATGTACTAAACCTTTTACTTTAGCGTTGTCTAAAGATTTGATAGCTAATTTTAATCTATCTTCAGCTCTTTCTTTGTTACCAGCAGCTACTGCTTTATCAGTTTCTTTAATAGCGTTTTTAACAGTAGATTTTAGTTGTTGGTTTGCTAAAGTTACTTTGTTAATTTGCTTAATTTTCTTCTTTGCATTTTTAACGTTTGCCATAAATTTCATCTCCTCCCAAAACTAATTATAATTTTACCAAAAAAATGCTAAAAAAGCAAATATTTTCGGTACTTTTTGTAAAAAATATTACTGGTGATAACAATGAATCATGAAATTGACCTAAAAAAGTATGATATACATACTGATTTAGTATTAGATACCATAGAAAATAGTAGTTTAAGTATTAAAAGTGATACCTATAATATTGATGATATTAAAGTAACAAAAGTAAATGTTGATGAAGAGACAAGTAAAATATTAAATAAGAAAAAAGGTAACTATATTACTATAGAATTTACAGATGTTACAGATACCACTAATAGAGAGAAAGTAACCAAAGTATTTGAAGCTGAATTAAAGACTATCCTATCTAACTATGATAAATCTTCTATACTAATTGTGGGCCTAGGTAATGCTAAGAGTACTCCAGATAGTCTAGGACCAAAAGCACTTGAAGATATTATTGTAACAAGGCATCTATTTCTTCTTGGAAGCCCAGAAGAAAGCATTTTAAAAGTATCCAAAATAGCCCCAGGTGTAATGGCAGACACAGGTATTGAAACGCAAGATATAATATTATCAATAGCAAAAAAAACAAAACCTAGTCTTATCATAGTAATAGATGCACTAGCGGCCTCCACAATAAGTAGAATAAATAAGAGTATTCAAATAACTGATACTGGTATCCATCCAGGAAGTGGTATAGGTAACATGCGTAAAGAAATAAGTAATGATACCCTTGGTATACCAGTTATTGCCATAGGTATTCCCACAGTAGTAGGTTCTTCCATTATTGTATATGATACAATAAATTATTTATTCAAACATATCTCTTACATTAAAGATAATTCATCAAAAAATAAACTAGTATTTAATAGATATAACTATTTAGATAAAATAAAAGATAAAAACCTAAGTATTGAAGAGAAGAAAGAAGTACTAGGTTTAATAGGAGAATTATCTGATACCGATAGAATAAGTTTAATTGAGGAGGTACTAAATTCACTTAACTATAATTTTATTGTAACTCCAAAAGAAATAGATTTCCAAATAGATAAATTATCATTAGTAATATCAAGTGGTATAAATAACATAATTTATGACAAAAAAAGTGTCAAGTAATAGTAAAATTCTTTTAATTTAAATTTAT
>ERZ773114.2584-NODE-2584-length-16604-cov-3.804943_pt1 | contig 16604 bp, 10 predicted proteins | sample MGYA00580564_ERZ773114 | MGnify/ENA primary metagenome ERZ773114 (study PRJEB29015, sample SAMEA2737836) | human gut metagenome | biome: human gut; feature: human-associated habitat; material: faeces | place: China | collected 2012 ... | reverse complement strand
TCCGTAGGAAATCCGGGATAGGGCAGGGTTTTGACGTTGGCCTTTTTCAGACGGGCGGTACGGCGTACCAGCAGGGTATCATCCTGCTCCTCTACCTCTACGCCGCACTCCTGGAGCTTGGCGGTGATGCAGTCCATGTGCTTAGGAATGATATTTTTCACCAGGATCTGACCGCCGGTGGCGGCCACGGCAGCCATATAGGTACCGGCTTCGATCTGGTCGGGAATGATGGCATAAGAGCCGCCGGACAGCCGCTCCACGCCCCGGATCTTGATAGTATCCGTACCGGCGCCCCGGATGTCGGCGCCCATGGAGTTCAGGAAGTTGGCCAGATCCACGATGTGAGGTTCCTTGGCGCAATTTTCGATCACCGTGTCCCCCTGGGCCAGAACAGCGGCCATCATGATGTTCATGGTAGCGCCTACGGACACCACGTCCAGGTAGATGTTGGCCCCGGTGAGACGGCCGGACTCCACGATGGCATTGATATAGCCGCCCTCAGTGGTAACACCGGCGCCCAGAGCGGAAAAGCCCTTTACATGCTGGTCGATGGGGCGGACGCCGCCGAAATTGCAGCCGCCGGGCATGGCAACCTCTGCCCGGCCGAAACGGCCCAGCAGAGCGCCGATGAGATAGTAGGAAGCCCGGAGCTTCCGGGAAAGCTCATAAGAGGTCCTAGTGGTGTGGATGTGACGGCTGTCGATCTCCACCGTGTGGCGGTTGATGGAGCGGATGGACGCGCCAAGCTGCTCCAAAATCTTCAAAATCGCGGTAACGTCGGAGATCTGGGGGATGTTTTCAATGCGGCAGACGCCGTCCACCAGAATGGCGGCGGGAATAATGGCAACGGCGGCGTTCTTCGCACCGCTGATCTCCACCTCGCCGAACAGAGGCTTGCCTCCGTGTACGATGTATTTTGTCAACGTTCTGACCTCGTTTCAGGTATTCTTTTGCGGGGAGAAAGCCTTGCGCCGGGATTAGTTTGTCCGTCGGGCCGGCACTTCATGCACCCTGAGAAAAAAGTGGACAGTACCACTCATTATGATCGGCGTCAGTATAGCATACTTTGCCTGAAAAAGCAAACGATTCCTGACAAAATATGAAATTCAAACAATTTTATGCCCGGCGGACGGTACCGGAAATGCAGTTTACATAAAAAGTTGCCGTATCCGTGACGATCCGCCAGGAGGGGACCAGCGCCATGGGAGCGGCGGTGGTGCTTTGCAGCTCGTAGCAGAGACTGACCTCCGTGATGGAGGACACCACGGAGCTGGAGGCGTGGCGCATCTGCTGAAAGGCAGTCAGGGCGGCGAAGGCGGAGAGGGGCTTCTGCCCGGAGGAGGTCTCCGCGCCGGTCTCCGGCAGCAGAGCGCCGCTGGCGGACAGGACGCGGCCCTGATCGATGGTAAAGGTGACGGCGGCGTTGAACACCGGCGTACCGCTCCACAGGCGGACAGCCGTTGCAGTGCCGCTGCCCGTTTCATCCAGCGTAAATATCGGCGTATCGTAAGAAAATGCCTTGCAGAAATCCCGACAAAATGCTTCCGCGTTCTCCTGTGACAGAGAACCGGCGGCGTCAAAGCTGCCGGTGTCCCGGAAGGCGGCGGCGCCCTGCTGGCTGGTGTAGGTGTAAATGCCGCCGCCCTGAGTGGTGCGCTCCAGATTATCTCCCAGAAGAAAGGCGGCGGCCTTTCGCTCCGCTGTCTCATCCCGGATCAACGCATAGGTGGAAACGGCGGTGTCCGTGGGGATCAGAGCGGGGTCCAGCGTCATGCCGTCCGCCGCGAACAGAGAGACCAGTTCCTGCTGCTGGGTGCGGCGGGCCACCCGCTCCTCGTTGCCCCGAATGGCCAGAGACGTCAGTAAAAAGGCGTTGAGCAGCGCCAGAATCAGAATGATAATGTTTTTCAGGCGATAGCGTTCCGTAGCCGCTCAACTCCTTTCAGAAAGTGTGATGTCAATCCGTCAGCCAGACGGCAGAGAGCGGATAGACGCCGGTATCGGCATAGCCGATGGAAAGCTCGGCCCCCTCTGTCCTCCCGGCGATGGCCATAGCCTGCCGCAGCGGCAGCAGAGGCGAGGCGGAGCTGGCAGCGCTGTACTGCCGGGGACGCAGGGACAGAGCGGAGATCGTATTGCCGGAAAGCGTCACCTCAGCGGCAGCGGAGCCGTCCGCGAAGCGGATGGGAACGCCGCCGGACTGGTAGCCGAAGGTCAAGAAAGTCGCGGTTTCTGACTGCTGCCACTCCAGCAGATACAGCCGGGCATCGCCCTCCGGGATCAACTGATCCAGTAGCTCCAGAACACCGAAGACAGCTTCCCGAGGCGTGGGAAGGCCCCCGGCACTTTCTACGGAGAGGACCGTTTCACCGCCGCTGGTGTAGGAGAAGGTGCCGCTGCCACTGATGCGGATGACCCGGTCTCCCTCCACCACTACCTCCGCGCCGCCGGCGTCGGTGTAGCGGGAATTGGTGTGGGGGTTGAAGCCCAGAACGGAGAGCAGCGTCTCTGTGGAAACGGTGCTTTCCGTCACCGTCAGTTGGGGCAGCTCAGGAAGAGGGTCCGGAAACAGAGAGAGAGGGGCCAGATGCTGGCCGTATCCGCTGAGATCCTCAAAAGCAAAGGCGGTAACGCCCAGTTCAAAGTGGTCCAGTACCTCCGTCAGGGTAGAGGGCTGCACGGCAGTGACGCACTGGTAATAGCGGGACCCGCCGTCCCACAGCAGCAGGACCACCTGACCGTTCTGCTCCGCTGCGGCCAGAGCGCGGACGGAAAGCTCACTTTCCGCCGTGATACCCATGAGGTCCGCCAGATAGGACACCGGCAGGGGCTCTAAAAAGTCACAGTAGACTGACGGTTTTCCCAAAGCCGACCGGAAGGCGGCAGCACTGGAATCCATCCGGCTGCGGGCAGATCCAAGAACTTCCCGCAGCAGTGTTTTGATGGGGGTGAAGCTCTCACTGTCCGTGGTGAGGGAGATGCTGCCATACCGGCCGTATTCTCCGGTGACGGCCGCCCGCACCGGGGCGGACAGGGTATCGGAGGAGGGGGCATCGGAGATCTGGTCGCTGACAGGAGCGGTGAGCCGCTGCCAGGTGCCGCTGCCGGCGGCAGCGCCCAACTGGAAAAACTGCGTTCTGGAAAAGAGGAACAGGGACAGCAGCGCCAGAAACGTGATGGTGATATTTTGGATAAAATCCCGGTAGCGCATGGCCGGTCCCTCCTTTCTGATAAAAGCTGAAATTACTGCTGAGCCGACGTGTTTTCTGCCGTATCCTCCGGTGCGCCGGGGGCGGGCTGGGTGATGGGCAGCTCCAGACGGACCGTGGTGCCCGGTCCCTCATGGGGGACCAGGGAAATGGTGCCGTGGTGCCGCTGGACGATCTCTCTGGCGATGGATAGTCCAAGGCCTGTGCCGCCGGATTCCCGGGAACGGGCCTTATCCACCCGGTAGAAGCGGTCGAAAATACGCTCCCTGTCCTTTTCCGGGATGCCGATGCCGTCATCCCGGACCTCCATCCAGGCGGTGTCGGGGCCGGCTCCTGCGGTGACGCGAATGTGTCCGCCGTCCGGAGTGTACTTGATGGCGTTGCCGAGAATGTTCATCATCACCTGCTCCAGACGGCTCCGGTCGCCGGTGATGAGGGGCAGCTCTCCCTCCGGCACATAGGTCAGCTCATGGCCCCGCTGCTTGGCGTTGAGGCTGTTGGAGCGGACCACGCTTTCAATGGCGTCGTGGAAGGGGAACCGGGTGAACACCATTTCGGTGCTGCCGGCGTCTAACCGGCTGAGGGTCAGCAGATCCTGAACGATGTGGGTCATGCGGTCCGTTTCCGTAATGATGATGTCCAGGAAATTGTTCTCCATATCCCGGGGAATGTCATCTCCGGCATCCCGGATGGTTTCGGCGTAGCTGCGGACGTTGGTCAGGGGGGTCCGCAGCTCGTGAGACACGTTGGCCACGAATTCTTTGCGCCGTTCCTCATTCCGGTGCTGTTCCGTCACGTCATGGAGCAGGATCAGAACGCCGCCCTGGGCCTTGTCGGAGAAGGGCGTGAGGTAGAGGGCCAGGGTTCGGTCTCCCACCACCAACTCATCTTCAATGTAGTTGGGTTTCTGGAGGGCCAGCACGTTCTGGAAGGGATGCAGGTCGCCCAGCAATTCCTCGTAGGTGCAGCTGGGATCGATGGATCGCCGCAAAAGCTCCGTGGCGGCGGGGTTGCAGTGGATGAGGTGCCCCTCCCGGTCAAAGGCCACCACGCCGTCGGTCATGTGGAGGAACAGGGTATCCAGCTTGTTGCGCTCGTTTTCCACGGCAGCCAGTGTGGACTGCAGGACCTCGGCCATCTCATTGAAGGTTCCGGTGAGAATACCGATCTCGTCGGTGGATTCCACCGGCAGCTCGCTGTCAAAATCACCGGCGGCCACCCGCTCTGCGCCGATGGTCAGCTTTTCAATGGGGCCCACCATGGTCTTGGAGAGCAGGAAGCTCAGCAGCACGGAGATCAGCAGGCCGATGATGAGGGCCTGCATGATGATCTGGAAAAGCTGGTTATTCAGATCGGATACCGTGTCCTTGTTATCCAGAATGTAGATGATGAAGGCGTTGTCACCGCCGAAGATGGGGATGGCCACATCCATGTAGTCGGCAGAGATATCGCTTTCGTCGCCTACGGTGGAGGCGTCCTTCCGTGCAACCGCGTTCCGGGCGGTCAGAAGGTTGGCGGACTGCTCCCGGGGCAGGTCGGAGGACTCGGCGCTGCCAGCCAGAAAGCTGCCTGCGGTGCCGTCCAGCACATAGTAGTTCCGGGTGCGGTAGTCGATGCCCAGCATACCGGCATTGACCTCCATGATCTCCTGAATACGCTCAGCGCCGTCCGGCTGAGCGGCGGCGCTGCGGAGGTCTGCCACAAACTCCCGGCGGTCCGCGCCGAAGGCACTGCTCATCTGCTGATAAAAGCTGTCGATATAGAAACTGGTGACGCTGGTGGTCAGGAACGCGCCTACCACCGCCATCAGGGATGTGATCAGCAGCAGGAGGATCAGCGTCAGCTTCATATGTAAGCTGCGGAACAAAAAATCACCGCCTTTATGGTGTTCAAAGGATCTGAAAACTGTACGGCCCGCCGTGTGCGGGGGCGGGCGCGTCCCGGAGAAGATCCCTGTGTCCTCTTCAAAACATGAGAAGAACGCGAGGAACGTCACCGGAGCCGGTGGGGATTACACCGCGAAATAGTACCCCACGCCCCGGCGGGTGAGGATGTATTTGGGGCTGGCGGGGTTTTCCTCGATCTTTTCCCGCAGACGCCGGACGGTCACGTCCACCGTCCGCTGATCGTCGCCCACGTAGCCGTAGTTCCAGACCTGCTCCATCAGGTCGATGCGGGAGTAGACCTTATTGGGATGACTGGCCAGGAAGGTCAGCAGCTCATATTCCCGCGTGGTCAGTTCCAGAGGCTTGCCGTCCCGGAAGACCTGATGGCTGTCCGTGTCGATGGAGAGGTCCCCTGCCACCGGCATGGCTGTGGCCGCAGCGGTGGCCGCGGCGGCGGTGTTCATAGCCGTGCGGCGGATGTTGGCTCCCACCCGGGCGATCAGCTCCCGCATGGAGAAGGCCTTGGTAATGTAATCATCGGCGCCGATCTCAAGACCGGACACCTTGTCGGCCTCCTCCTCCCGGGCGGTGAGGATGATGACGGGCACGTTGTTGCCCTCCTCCCGGAGGGTGCGGCACACGTCAAAACCGATCATTTTCGGCAGCATCACGTCCAGCAGGATCAGGTCGGGGTTTTCCTTCCGGGCCTTTTCCAGACCGTCGGCTCCGTCATAGGCCTCCACGGTGCGGTAGCCCTCCCGCTGAAGGTTAAAGCGCAGAATGTCTACGATATTTTTTTCGTCCTCCACAATGAGGATGGTTTTCTGGGCGTCCGTTTTCTGTTCCAAGGAAACGTACCTCCTATTATTTTTCTATTACAGGTTTAGCAGGACCTTGGCCCGCAGGACTGCGGCCACGGTCTTGGCGTCATCGATCTCACCGTTGACGCAGCGGTGCACCATTTCATCAAAGGGTACCCGCTCCACATTGAGAAATTCATCGGGGTCCAGCTGCTGCTGGCTGAATTTCAGCCCCTTGGCCAAAAACAGGTGCAGTGTTTCCCCGTAGCAGCCGGGGGCGGGCAGGAGCTTGCCGAGGGGCAGGAAGGTCTCCGGTTCCGCGCCGGTCTCCTCCTTCAGTTCCCGCAAAGCGCCCGTCACCGGGTCCTCGCCGGGGTCCAGCTTGCCTGCGGGCAGCTCATCCAGCACCTTGCCAAATACATACCGGTACTGGCGGACCACCAGCACCCGGTTGGCCTCATCCAGAGCCAGAACCGCCGCGCCGTCCACATGATCCACCACTTCCCGAGTGGCTTCCTCGCCGTTGGGCAGGCGCACGTCATCCACATGCACCGTCATGATTTTACCCTCAAATACGTCCTTGCGGCGGAGCTTGACCTCCGTCAGATCCATGGGCATTTTCATTCTATCCACCTCGTTTAAAGGGCAGAGACCCTGCCTATACTATATTCAGTTTATTATAGCATAGGCGTGTTGAATTGCAAAGGGCTTGTTTTTCTTGAAGTCATGGGAAAACTATGGTATACTGACTCACTGGAAACGAGGTGGTCCCCACGGAGAAAAAGGGAATCAAGATCGCGGCCCAGAACCGCAAAGCCTACCACGATTACTTCGTGGAGGATAAGTACGAGGCAGGCATCGAGCTGTGCGGCACGGAGGTCAAATCCATCCGTGCGGGCACGATGAACCTGAAGGACTCCTACTGCACTGTACAGGACGGCGAGCTGTTCGTCCACAGCATGCACATCTCTCCATACGAGCATGGCAACATCTTCAACCGGGACCCGGACCGGGACCGGCGGCTGCTGATGCACAAGCGGGAGATCCGCAAGCTCCACGCTCTCGTCAAGCAGGACGGCTACACACTGGTGCCCCTGAGCGTCTATTTCAAGAACGCCAAGGTGAAGGTGGAGGTCGGCCTGTGCAAGGGCAAGAAGAATTATGACAAGCGGGACGCCACCGCCAAGCGGGACGCCGCCCGTGAAATGGACCGGGCCATGAAGGCCCGCAGATAACAGATCGGAAAGGAACGAATGAATATGAGCAATCCCATCGTAACCATCACTATGGAGGACGGCCGCATTATGCGCGGCGAGCTGTATCCCGAGAAGGCTCCCAACACCGTCAACAACTTCATCTCTCTGGCTAACAAGGGCTTCTATGACGGCCTGACCTTCCACCGGGTCATCCCCGGCTTCATGATCCAGGGCGGCTGCCCCAACGGAAACGGCATGGGCGGCCCCGGCTATGAGATCAACGGCGAGTTCGCCGCCAACGGCTTCCACCAGAACGATCTGCTCCATGAGACCGGCGTGCTGTCCATGGCCCGCACCATGGCACCCAACTCCGCCGGCAGCCAGTTCTTTGTGATGGTGGCTCCTGCTCCTCATCTGGACGGCCAGTACGCCGCCTTCGGCAAGATCACCGAGGGTCAGGATGTGGCCATTGACATTTCCCGTGTCCAGCGGAACATGATGAACGATATGCCCAAGAAGCCCGTGGTCATGGCAACCGTCCGGGTGGATACCCAGGGCGTCGAGTATCCCGCTCCCGAGACCCACTAAAATACTCCGAAAGGAGATCTGACCATGAAAACAGCAGTTATTACCGGCGCGTCCTCCGGCCTTGGCCGGGAATTCGTCCGGCAGTTCTATTCCGTATTCCCGGAAATTGAACGGGTGTGGCTCATTGCCCGCCGGACAGACCGCCTTCAGGAACTGGCAGAGCAGCTGAAGGAAAAGGGGATCAGCACCCTGACGCTGCCGCTGGACCTGTGCGACACCATGAGCTTTACCGCCTATCAGGAGCATCTGGTGGAGGAACAGCCGGAGATCGCCCTGCTGGTGAACAATGCCGGATGCGGGTATCTGGGGAACATCGGCGAGATCGACACCGTTTCCCAGACCCGGATGATCGATCTGAACCTCCGGGCACTGACGGCCATCACCAATTTGTCGGTGCCCTATATGGAAGCCGGGAGCCGGATCTTGAACGTCAGCTCCATCGCCTCCTTCTGCCCTACCCCCCGGATGACGGTGTATTCCGCCACGAAAGCCTACGTTTCCGCCTACACCATCGGCGCGGCGGAGGAACTGAAGGCAAAGGGCATCACCGTTACCGCCGTCTGCCCCGGCCCCATGGCCACAGAGTTTCTGGCAGTGGGTCATGTGGTGGATTCCCGGCCCTTTGAGCTGCTGCCCTACTGCGATCAGGTACAGGTGGCCGGCGGTGCACTGCGGGCGGCCAGAGCGGGACAGACCATCTACACCCCCAGACTGTTCTATAAGTTCTACCGTCTGCTGGCCAAGCTCACCCCGGCCAAGCTAATGGTCAAGCTGACCAAAACCTGAAACTGTCACGGAATTGTTACACATTCCCATATCGGAATGTGTTACAATTCCAAATAGCAAATTCTGCTTTCCTATTTTACAAACCAGCAGAGCGTTTATGGAACGAAAGAGGAGCAATGGAATGGATGAAGTTTTTGCCGGAACAGGAATCTCTTATGTAATGGAAGGAAAGAATATTGTTCTGACTAAAGAAAGCAACATAGCCCGTGAAGAAGTGAAGCAGCAGAATACGATCACTGTAAAAGGTGTTGTAACGGATATGCAGGGTGAAGCCATTATCGGTGCTAACATCGTAGAAAAAGGTGTACCGGGAAACGGCACGATCAGCGACATCGACGGAAACTTTACCTTAAATGTGAAAAGCAACAAGGCCACAGTAACCGTCTCTTTCATTGGCTACAAAGACAAAACAGTAGCCCTCAACGGAAGTACAAACCTAAAAGTTACATTAGAAGAAGATTCTCAGTCATTGGATGAAGTAGTGGTAGTGGGTTACGGTTCCGTGAAGAAAAGTAATCTGACGACTTCCGTATCCAAGATGACCTCCGAAGCCATTGAAGGACGTCCGGTCACCAATCTGAGTGATGCCCTCTCCGGTCAGCTGGCCGGTGTGCAAACCCAGACCAGCAGTGGTATTCCGGGTGAAGAAATGCAAATTACCGTACGTGGTGTCAGCTCCATCAACGGTTCTTCCAATCCCCTCATTGTAGTGGATGGAGTCATCACCGAAAATATGAGCAATGTGAACCCGTCCGATGTAGCGTCTATCCAAGTATTGAAAGATGCGGCAGCCACTTCTATCTATGGTGCACGCGGTTCTGCCGGTGTAATCCTGATTGAGACCAAACAGGCTCAGAAAGGTGCTCCTGTTGTTAAATGGGAATCATACTTAGGTTTCCAGAACGCCGTAGGCCTGCCCGAAATGATGTCTCCTAAAGAATGGATGGCATACAACCTGTATCTGAAAAATGCGATGTGGCTGCAAAAAGACGGCAATAACACACTGGATACCCCCAATAAAGACCGTCCGAGCGGTGACCGCGTGAACCCGGACTGGTTGCTGAACCCTAATTCCGACACAGCCGACTGGACATTGCGTTCCGATCTTCCTCAGACTGATTGGGTTGACGCCATTCTCCAGACAGCTTTCACCCACAGTCACCAGGTATCGGTTTCCAGCAAAGGCGACAGATATTCTATCTATGCTTCTGCCGGATACCTGAACCAGGAAGGTATCGTAAAACATACCGGATACGAACGTTTCAACTTCCGTATCAACGCTTCAATGAACATTAACAAACACATCAAGGCCGGTGTGAACTTTGCTCCTACCATTTCTTCACAGGACAGAGGTGAGTCTGAGGGTAAGGATAAAGTTATCATGACTGCCCTGACCATGATTCCTACTATCGGCATCAACGAAGGTACCCGCTCGCTAGGTTTCAGCAAATTCAGAAAGGATGACGTTAACCCATACGAACGCCTCAGACAGGTTACCGATAGCAGAAATATCAAGAATTTCGACGTTGCATCATGGGTAGAAGCGAATATCATCAAAGGACTGACTTTCAAGTCTATGTTCAACTATAGTTCTGAAAACCGCATCGATGAATATTTCCTCCCACTCGACGTACAGAAAATGTCCGTAAAGAGCGCTACTGCTTCAAGCAAAGTGATCTCCGGCAGCCGCACCGGATGGCAAAATACATTGAGCTATGACTTTACTCTCTGGAAGAAACATCAGATGAATGTATTGTTAGGACAAAGTATAGAAAACCGCAGCATCTATACTGCCGATATGAAAGCTACCGACTTCCCGCTGGATAACGTTCCTACCTTGAACCAGGGAGCCACTCCGAGTCAGGCCAGCACCCTGAAGAATATTGTTCGTACGGCTTCTCTTTTCGGACGTTTAAGCTACAACTATGATGATAAATACTTAGTATCTGCATCTATGCGTCGTGACGGTTCTTCCCGTTTCGGTCCTTCCAATCGCTGGGCTACTTTCCCCTCCGTATCTGCCGGATGGAAAATCAACAGTGAAGAATTCATGAAAGACATAGAATTCATCTCCCTGTTAAAGCTCCGTGCTTCCTGGGGTATGTCCGGTAACGACCGTATCGGCTACAGTGACTATGTTTCTACCTTCACTACCGGAAATGTCGCTTACGGAAATACTTCACAAATAGCCATCTACCCGACTAACTATGCCAACTCGGATTTGAAATGGGAAACGACCAAAGCATTCGACTTCGGTTTCGACCTCTCCCTGTTCAAAAACCGCATACAGTTGAACGTAGACTATTACATCAACCGCACGGACGACTTGCTGTATAATTTGCAACTCCCCGCTGCTACCGGCTTCAACAGTATGCGCACAAATCTGGCTTCTATTGAGAACCGTGGTTGGGAAATTGACCTGACAACAACCAATATTAATACAAGATCATTCAAATGGTCGAGCACACTGAACCTTTCCGGAAACAAGAATAAGGTACTGGATTTAGGTGGAAACGATGAAATCATCACTGATGCATGGAACGCACAGTTCATCACGAAAGTAGGAGGTCCTATTTCTCAATTCTATACTTACCTCACAGACGGTCTGCTGACAGAAGCCGACTTCGAAGTAGGTGCTGACGGACGTTATAATCCTAACAAGCCATTGGTTCCTACCGTAAAAGGTAAGAAGCAGAGACCCGGTAACGTGAAATACGTAGACGTTGACGGAAGTGGTTCTATCGACAATGACGACAGAGTAGCTTACGGTTCAAACGAACCTGACGTGATGTTCGGTTTCACTAACAGATTTACTTATAAGGACTTCGAGTTGAGCATATTCCTGCGCGGACAGATTGGAGGTAATGTACTTTGGATTGGTGCCCGTAACCTGGATACCGGCGGTAAATATGGTGCCAACAACACACTGAGAAGATGGTTGCACTGCTACAAAGAAGATTATCCGAACGGTAACCCCATTCCTACTGAACTGGGTGTAGATATGTCATGGGATGGAAAAACACCGACTCCTTACGGTTTGGGTGACAACTCAGAGCAGGACGGACAATTGCACAGAACAGATTTGGAAATCTTTGACGCAACTTTCTTACGCATCCAAAATGTCAGCCTGGCCTACAATATGCCCAAGAAATGGCTGAATGCCTTGGGAATCAAAGCAGCCAAAATTTACGGAACAGTAGAAAACCTGCATACCTTTACCGATTATGTCGGCAACCCGGATACCAATAGCTACAGTACCAATCCGATGCTCAGAGGTGCAGATTACAATACTTATCCGTTGTCAAGAAAATATATATTTGGTGTAAACGTAACCTTTTAATCAGTAACGATCATGAAAATAATAACTAAAATAGTAGCCGTATGTTGCTTGTGGGGTCTATCCTCCTGCGACAGCTATCTGGACGTCAACCAACCGTCTATTTACACAGACCAGAGCTTATACAAGACTCCTGCTGATTGTGAAGCCTCCATTGCCGGAGTTTACTCACAATTACAGACTGTCTATAATCGTAACTATCTGGAAGCAATCGTATTGAGGGAAGATGCTATTAAAAACATGAACAATAACATCACCCGCTTCACGGATACTTCTACCGAAAAAACCTGGGAAACCGCATGGAAATCGCTCTGGGTACTGGTATCACGCAGCAATAAGATATTGGACAACATCGACCGGGTAGTCTTCTCTGATGAAGATCAGAAAAATCATATCAAAGGCGAGGCTTATGCCATGCGCGGACTGGCCTATCTGCAATTCGCCTGGTGCTGGGGAGGTTCTCCACTCATCACTACGGATCTTTCATTGGCCGAATTGCGTAAAGTGAAACGTTCTTCACAGGAAGAGACTTACCAACAAGCAATCAAGGACTTCGAACTGGCTTATGACCTGCTTCCCGAAAAAAGAAGCGGCACAGAAGTGGGACGTATTACCAAATATGCAATGGCCGGTATGCTGGGACGTACTTACCTGTATATGCATAATCCTGCAAAGGCAGTAGAGTGGTTGGAGCTGATAATTGCCAAAGAACCCGCTTTATATAAAATGGCCGACAACTATGAAGATTGTTTCGATGATAAATTCGACAACACATCCGAACGTGTCTGGGAAGTACAATACATGGGCGGTTCCACCGGTAAGGCTTTGGGTATCAGCCAAACGTTCAACAGTATGCTACTCGCTTCCAGTATCAATCTTGAAAAGGATGCTCCGTTCCTACATAATGTTACGTTCAAAGGTCCTTCCGGTACCGCTCAAGTTTCCGAGTCCATCTGGGGTGAAGGGGTTTATGAAGAAGGCGATATCCGCCGGGCCGCTACCATGGTGAACAACCTTTATTACGATAAAGATTACCAGCATGCTGACACTTACACAGCCCGTAAGTTTCTGAAGGCAACGCAGACGAAACCCGGTTCTTATGACGAATGGGGTAATAATATCTCTATTCTGCGTTACACGGATGTCAAGCTGATGTATGCCGAAGCTCTGAATGAAGTGGGCTATGCAGAGAATATCACTACAATCTTATCCATCATTAACGAAGTGCGCAAAAGAGCCGGACTGGAAGCCATCGATGCTACCAGACTGAACAGCAAGCAAGCTACATTCGATTACATCGTTCACGAACGTTTTATCGAGTTCTGTTACGAAGGACTTCGTTGGCCCGACCTGATTCGTTGGGGACTTGCCGAAGAAGCAATGAAGAAACACTTCTCTCTCAAAAACGAAGGCTTCAACACAGCTACCCAAACACCAATGTATGCAATGGAAAAACGTAATCTGCTGGCACCGATTCCACAATCTGAAATCAATGCCTATGGTGACGGAACAATCATGTGGCAAAATCCCGAATATTAAAATTCTGTCATAGAACAAAGGGAGTATACGTATGTTGGGCAAGCCGGAAAATCCGGTTTGCCCACTCTCTTATAATAAACCCTATCAAAAGAAATCCCAGTATGATACAGAAATTGTCTGCCTCCATTTTTCTTTGCCTTTGGGGAATTGTTTCGGTGTATGGAAACCTGCATCCCGTGATAGACAAAGATCCGTTGTCCATAGCCGTCGAAGCCTTTGACAACCAGACCCACCCATATAGTAAAGAACGCATCCAAAAGGAAATTCAAAACCGCAATGTCCGTTGGACCACCCACCTGATGACCGCCGCCGGTACTTTCTATGAAGCCACCGGACAGAAACGATTTCTGGATATGTCCGAAGAGATTTTCAGGTGTGCCGTCACTGCCTGGGAAAAGGACGAACAGTTGATGCGGGGACGGGATGATTTCTTCTCTACCCGCAACGTGGCAGCCACCTACAAATTACTTAAAAAAGAAGGACGCCTGAAAGGAAACGAAGCCCGGAGAATTGTGATTCGTTTTGCCGACCTGCACTTCGAACCGCATTTCATTACCGATCATAATCAGGGACAGGAACGTGCTTTAGGCTTTACCAGAATGTATAACCTTTTTCCGGATGCTCCCAATGCAAACCTGTGGAAAGCCTATACAGATACGATGTGGAATTTCTGGTATGCCAATAAGGATGTGGACGAGACCGCTACTTTATATTCAGCCATCCACTTAAACGACATTATCACCATCGCACAGGAAAGCGGACGGACCGAATTGCTACAGACTCCCGAAATAGAACAATGGTTTTCACGCTATCTTCACCAACAGGCTCCCAGCGGTTACATGCCGGAATATGGAGATGACTTCTTCTTTGCCTATTTTGAATGGATCGTAGTCTTTGAAAAGATGGCTCGCCTGACAGGTAATGCAAGCTATCAGGAAGCTGCCCGCAAATTATATAAAACAGGACTTCCCAATTTACCCGAAAAATACACTAAACGAGGCTGGTTTCTACGGGATGCCTGCGAATGGGCTTCGATTGCGGAAATAGCCCTGTTACCGCCATTCATTCCAAAGACTTCTACCCCGGATTGGGGTGCCATGGTGACAACACGCACTAACCGGGAAGGACAAAGTGGTATACCGGACCAGCTATTGCTAACAGCTTCACACGTTCCGGGTACTCCTTTTGTCATGAGTGATCTTTATGCTGAAGGTTCTCACAAACATCCGAATCTGCGCGGAACCATCAATTATTTTGAAACCGACTGTTGCCCGCACTTTCACGGCGTACAACGTCATGCTACGGATATGCGTCATGGCAACACCGTGATCCTGATGAAAGAAGAAAGCAATGGTTTCCCATTCGGTGAAGGCTCCAATCGCTGGCTGACCAACCGTTGGTTTACAGACTGGATTGACTTCAGCTCATCCACACATATATCAGAAAGTGATCCGCAAATGAGGGGATTTCAAAGCATCACTTTCCGCTTTCAGAATGGACAGCCGGGCGAAGTGATCTGCATTGATAAGGTTCGGCTACGAGGCAAGGCCGGAGAAAAGATTCTGCATGATTGCAACACATTGGATGCATGGGGAGACGGCGTAGAGCTTGCAGACAATGAGAAAGGCGGAAAGATGATACGTATTACTTTGAAAGATAACAGTATTCATTTTATTAATCTGAAAGTGGCGGCAGATTTCAGTTTAAATGATTACCGGTACATTGGTTGCGATTGGAAACATTACACGACTGATGACAGAATCAAATCTCCCATGAGTTTCAAGATTAGAGCCTACAACAAGATCAGAAAACCAGTGGAAGACTATGTACATGAAGAAGTGGGCGTGCTGTTCAATCCCAATATCGTGCGGACAGCCAAAGTTGTAAATAAAGGTAAAGACTCATACGGTGAGGTGATTCTGGACAATCACTGTGTCGATGGTTCTACTCTGCAACGACGCATGGTATTGACAGCCGAAGGTATCCTGATATTACAGGATCATCTGATTCCCGGTGAAGATACCGAAGGATACACGGCAGGCAGTATCTGGCAGTTATATCAAATGGATGAACGGGGTGAAAACTGGTTCAGTACTCACGGAGGGAAGAAAATATACAGGGACACTCCAAACGCAGGTCAACCGTGGAAAGACGCATCCGGTAATGAAATAGAGAAAAGGCAATTACTGGTCTATTTTGAAAAGCAGCCCGACCGCAGTTACGGATTTCAGAAACAAGAATATACGATACAACCCACCACAGTCTTCTCCAAGCAGTGTGTCACTCCATTCGAGCCTTTGACATTTGTTACTGTAATCGTGCCCTACAGCATAAAGGAAAAGGCCGCTGATATCGCACAGTCTTTATCCGCACGGACCCAGGATGGATGCAGCACCGTTCAAATAAAAAACAACAAGGAAGAAATCACCGTTCAAATAAACATGAAGGGGAGTTGGAATGTATTCCGTAAATAGCCATATAAAAAGCGTTGACGCTTGCATGAATTGCATATTTTGCATTATCTTTAGGGGCTCAATTTATAACTTGAATTTTATGTTTCCGAAGATAATGCAGAATATCGCAAAGCATCTATTTATCTTGTTCATACTCTCATTAGGGTATATTAGCGCATCGGCACAGAACATTACGCTGAATAGCTACTCTGTAAAGGATGGATTATCAAACAGCACTGTAAAAGCTATCTGCCAGGACGATAAAGGTTATATTTGGATCGGTACCAAAAACGGTTTGAACCGGTTGGACGGTTACGAGATAAAGAACTATTATCACCTGCCCAGCAAAGAAGTCAAGCAGCCTAACGATATTGTGAGTATCACGCAACTATCGGACGGCCTCTTCTGGATCGGTACCTTCAGTGGAATCGTTCTCTTCGACCCCATGCAGGAAAAGTTTATCGATTTACAGGAGCGGTATACAGGAAAAGAATTTCCCTCGTCCGTGATTGTAGGCCTGCACGAAGATCCTAAAAAAAATATCTGGGTAGCTACCAAACAAGGATTATATGTTTTCAAAAGCGACGGAACGTGTTCATATGTGAAAGATATGCGTGATACCTATATTCACATGATGGCTGCCGCGAGCCCGTATGCTCTGTTGCTGGATGTGGTGAATCAGGGGCTGGCACTTTATGACGTAAGGACTGAACGCTACAAGATTTTACACAAAAATGAAAAACGTTTCTCCTTAATGAAAGGATTTACAGATAGTAAAGGACGCATCTGGCTCGGAGAAGAGCTAAAGAA
>ERZ773114.2583-NODE-2583-length-16606-cov-9.581053_pt1 | contig 16606 bp, 14 predicted proteins | sample MGYA00580564_ERZ773114 | MGnify/ENA primary metagenome ERZ773114 (study PRJEB29015, sample SAMEA2737836) | human gut metagenome | biome: human gut; feature: human-associated habitat; material: faeces | place: China | collected 2012 ... | reverse complement strand
CGGCCGCCGCGGCCGCAGCTTTCAGAGCGCGGCGGGCAAGGGCGTTTACCTGTCGATCTTGCTGCGTCCGAAGCTTGCGCCATCGCAGCTGATGCCGCTCACGGGTCTCATCGCCGTTGCGATGAGCCGCGCGGTCGACCGCGTGGCGGGGACGCACTCGCAGATCAAGTGGACAAACGATCTCATCCTGAACGGCAGAAAGCTCTGCGGCATTTTGACCGAGCTGAGCGTCGAGGGTGAGACCGGCGAGCTCCAGTACGTCGTGGCGGGCATCGGCTTCAACGTCAGCCAGCGCGAGGAGGACTTCGTCGGCGAGGTCTCGAAGATCGCAACGTCCATCCTGCGCGAGACGGGCAGGCTCATTTCGCGCGCGGAGCTGTCCGCGGCGATGATTGAGGAGCTCGATGCGCTTTATACGGCGCTCAGATCCGGAGAGACGAGCGGGTATCTCGACGAATACCGCCGCCGCTGCGTGACCATCGGGCGCGAGGTGCAGCTTTTGTGGCAGGATACGAAGGAAAAAGTCACGGCGCTTGACGTGGACGAGGAGTTCGGCCTCATCGTGCGCCGCGAAAACGGGACGGTCGAGACCGTGCGCACGGGGGAGGTGTCCGTGCGCGGCCTTTACGGATATGTGGAGTAAGGAGAAAGTGTTTTGAAGGAACTTTTGGAACTGTTTCTCACCTTTGCCAAGATCGGCGTGATGACCTTTGGCGGAGGTATGGCGATGCTGCCGATCCTCGAGCGCGAGGTGGTGCAGAATAAGCACTGGGCAACGGAAGAAGAGCTGGTGGACTATTTTGCCATCGGTCAGTGCACACCGGGCATCATCGCCGTCAACACGGCGACATTTGTCGGGCAGAAGAGAAAAGGCGCGATGGGCGGCATCACCGCGACGCTCGGCGTGGTATTCCCCTCACTCGTCATTATCACGATCCTGGCGGGACTCATTACGAACTTTGCCCACCTTGCCTGGGTGCAGAACGCCTTTGCAGGCATTCAGGTGTGTGTATGCGTGCTCATCCTGAACGCTGTGCTCAAGCTGCTGAAAAAGTCGGTCGTGGATAAGCGCACGGCGGTCATCTTTGTTATCGTGCTGCTGGGGAATATGCTGCTGAGCGTTTCGCCGGTGTGGTTCGTGCTGCTCTCGGCGCTGTCCGGCATCGTGCTGAAAAATCTTGAGGGGAAGGCGGCAAAATGACCTTGTATCTTCGCTTATACTGGGAATTTTTCAAAACGGGCCTGTTTGCCATCGGCGGCGGCATGGCGACGCTGCCGTTCCTTAAGGATATCGGGGCGACCACGGGCTGGTTTTCGCAGACGGACCTGATGAACATGCTGGCTGTGTCGGAATCGACGCCGGGTCCTGTCGGCATCAACATGGCGACCTATGTCGGCTACACGGTCGGCGGCGTGCCGGGCGCGATCGTCGCCACCATCGGCGAGGTGACGCCGTCGATCATCGTCATTTTGATCGTTGCGGCGATGCTCGCCAAATTCCGCGACAGCCAGTATGTCGCCAACGCGTTCTACGGCCTTCGTCCCGCCTCCACCGGCCTGATCGGCGCGGCCTGCGCGGGCGTGATGATTCAGGTGATCGCCGGGATCACGAGCGCGTCGCAGGCGGATTCCATCCTGATGAAATTCTCGTGGGACGGCGCGATCAGCTGGCGCGGCATCATCCTTGCGCTGGTGCTGCTCGTCTTTACGCGCTACATCAAAAAGACCAAGGACCTGCACCCGATCGTCTTTATCGGAGTCTCCGCGGTGATCGGCGTCGTGTTCCACTTCGCGGGAGTGTAAAAGATATTCAAAAAAGAGGGACGCAGCTGAAAGCTGCGTCCCTCTTTTTTGAGAAAGATGCGCTCCGCTTCGTGACTTGCCGCCCGAAAGGCGGCTGCGACACGCGCGGAGAGAGAAGTGTTTTTCCGGCGTACACGCCGCCGGAAAAACGGATTCCAATTTATTTCGCGTCTGCGGACACCTGGGCAGCCGTTGGCGGCTCTGCCGCCTTACGGATGCCGCGTACCCCTTGCGGATAAAAGTCTGCGAGGCTTTTTTAACCGCTGCGTTAGTCGGCGGAGGCGATGTGGCTGGCGATGCGCTGCATGATCATGTCGAGGGCGACTAAGTTGTGGCCGCCTTCAAGCACAATGATATCGGCATACTTGCGGCTCGGCTCGACGAACTGCTCGTGCATGGGCTTGACGGTCGTCAAATACTGCGTGATGACGCTCTCGAGCGTGCGGCCGCGGTCGCGCACGTCGCGCAGCGCGCGGCGCAGAATGCGCACGTCGGCGTCGGTCTCGACAAAAATTTTGATGTCAAGCATTTCGCGCAGCCGCGGGTCCTGGAAAATGAGGATGCCCTCGACGATGACGACCTTGCTCGGCCGGATGAGCTCGGTCTCACTTGTGCGCTGGTGGTCTGCGTAGGAGTAGACAGGGCAGCGGATGGCCTTGCCCGCCTTGAGCTCCTTAAGCTGCTCGACCATCAGATCGGTCTCGAAAGCGTCGGGGTGGTCGTAGTTCTGTTTGCAGCGCTCTTCAAAGGGCCTGTCCTGATATTTATAATATTATAATAGCTGTCGTGGTGCACGACGCTGATATCGTCGCCGAAGTGCTGCTTCAGATGCTCGGTGAGCGTCGTTTTGCCCGAACCGGTGCCGCCTGCAATGCCAATGAAGATGGTGTTCATCGCCAGACCCTCCATGAATCGTTTGTTGTTAAGTCGATTATAGGAAGACTTTGGCGAAAAAGCAAGGCCGCGCGGCGGAATGCGGCAAAAATTTGCGTGTTTCGGTTGACGCGGGACAAAAAAGCAAGTATTATGTAAAGGAACGCGGCACCGCGTGTGCTCGCGCGCAGAGACTCTATTTTGACAAAAGAAAGGAGCGTCGGCATGAATCTTCTCAAGTGCCCGCGCTGCGGCGAAGAATATTCCCCCAGCTATCGCAGATGCCCGTTCTGCGAGGAGGGAGACCATCCCCGTAAGATCAAGTACAACTCCAGCAAACAGAGCGGCGGCCGGCGCGTTTCGGATAAAAAGCAGACGCAGTCCGTCCGCGGTGCGATGGCGGCGGTGCTCGTCGTCGTGCTGCTGCTTCTGAGCTGGTCGCTCTTTGGTGACAAGATCGTCGCAAAGATCACGCCCGCCGACGACGGCAATACCCCCGGCGTGCAGGACGATGTCAATACGCCCGACGACAGCAATACGAATACGGACGATCCGAACGCGAACAACGGCGACACCACTGACCCGAACACCGGTGATGAGCCGAACGCAAATGATCCTGCAAACGGCAGCGACACAACTGCCACCAATCCCGGCACCACGACAACCCCGTCCACCCCGACGGTGGATGCCTCGGCCCTGAGCATCAAGACGAACGTCGGCACGACGCTGCCCAAGGACGCGAACGGCAACTTTGACTGCACGATCAAGTCGAGCGAGACCATCCGCCTGAGCGTTTCCGGCACGGACGCGGCCGCGACCTGGGCGGTGGCGGACGCGAGCGTCCTGTCCATCTCGGCGGACGGCTTGATCACGCCTGCCAAGGTGGGTACCACGACCGTGACGGCCACCGTTGGCGGCGCGGTGCTGACCATCACGGTGCGCATCAAGTAAAGAGAAAAAGAACGGCCGGGGGCCGTTCTTTTTTACGCAAAAAGGGGCGGCTTTCCTTGCAAGCACTGCCCGCCTGTGCTACAATTACCTTGAAAAAGTATTTGCAGGAGCTATCGACCATATGACGACCCGTGAATTTCAGCAGAAAAAGCCGCTTTCCATTCTCTTCACCTACTTCAAGCCGCACCGCGGCCTGTTTATCCTGGACCTTGTCTGCGCGACGGTCGTTGCGCTCATCGATCTCGCCTTCCCGCTCGTGACGCGCAAGTCGATGTACGACCTTTTGCCGAATCAGCAGTACCGCACGTTTTTTATCGTGATGGGCGTGATGATGGCGGCGTTCATTGTGCGCGCGCTTTTATACTATGTCATTTCCTACTGGGGACACACATTCGGCATTCTGGTGGAGGCGGACATCCGCCGCGACCTTTTCACGCACGTGCAGGAGCTGGACGTCAGCTTCTTTGACCACAACCGCACGGGCCAGCTCATGAGCAGGCTGACGAGCGATCTCTTCGAAATCACGGAGCTCGCCCACCACGGCCCCGAGGACCTGCTCATTTCGACGCTGACGATCGTCGGCGCGCTCGCCATCCTGTTTTCCATCGAGTGGCGGCTCGCGCTGGTCGTGGCGTGCATCCTGCCGGTGTTCATCGCGGTCATCATGTCGCGCCGCAGCAAGATGACGGCAGCCTCGCGCGGCGAGAAGCAGAAGACTGCCGCCATCAATGTCGGCATCGAGTCGTCGCTCTCCGGCATCCGCACGGCGCGCGCCTTTGCCAACGAGGAAGAGGAGATCGACAAATTCAACGCGGCGAACGAGGAATTCAAGGTCTCCAAGCGCAAATTCCACCACGAGATGGGTGTGTTCAACGCGACGATGGAATTTTTTATGACGCTGCTCTCTGCCGCCGTCATCACGGTGGGCGGCTATCTCATCATGCGCGGCGAAATGAACTACATTGACCTCATCACGTTTTCCCTTTACATCGCAACGTTCATCAACCCCGTGCGAAAGCTCGCGAATTTCTCTGAGATTTTTGCTCGTGGCTTTGCAGGTCTTGAGCGCTTCACGGCGCTCATGCGCGTCGAGCCCGCGCTCAAGGACGCACCGGACGCGAAGGAGCTCGAACACTGCCGCGGCGAGATCGACGTCGACCATGTGAGCTTTTCTTACGAGGGCGAGGAGAATGAAGGCGTGCTCCACGACGTGAGCGTGCATATAAGGCCTGGCGAGATGCTCGCTATCGTCGGCCCCTCCGGCGGAGGCAAGTCGACGCTCTGCCAGCTCATCCCGCGCTTTTACGAGGTGAGCGAGGGCGCGATCCGTATCGACGGGGAAGATGTGCGCTCTCTTACGCAGTCGTCCCTTCACCGCGCCATCGGCATCGTGCAGCAGGATGTGTTCCTCTTTGCCGACACGGTGCGCGAGAATATCCGCTATGGCCGCCCCGACGCGACGGACGAGGAGATCGTCGAAGCGGCGAAGCGCGCGGAGATTTACGATGATATCATGGCCATGCCGCACGGCTTTGACACCTATGTCGGCGAGCGCGGCACGATGCTCTCCGGCGGACAGAAGCAGCGCGTGTCCATCGCGCGCATCTTCCTCAAAAACCCGCCCATCCTCATTCTGGACGAGGCGACGAGCGCGCTCGACAGCGTGACGGAGGTCAAAATTCAGCACGCTTTCGACGAGCTCGCGCGTGGGCGCACGACGCTTGTGATCGCGCACCGCCTCTCGACCATCCGCTCAGCGGACCGCATCCTCGTCGTCGAGAATGGCCGCATCGCCGAGCAGGGCAGCCACGAGGCGCTGCTCGCGCAAAACGGCGAGTATGCGTCCCTCTGGCGCACGCAGAATGGGAAAGCATGATGGACAGACGGCAGCTTTTGGATCGCGCCGCGCGCAATGGCGATGAGCGCGTGCTGCTGGCGCACATTCTGGACAAGTGTGAGCAGAGCAGAAACCGCAATATCCCGTCGGCGACGGACTTTTTGAGCCCCGCTGAGCAGCGCAGCGCGCAGGATTTGCTGCACGCCGCCGCCATTCATGACGGCTGCGCCTTCTGCGGTGGATTTGCACGCGCGGAGCGGAGAATGCTCCTCTTTCTGCCCGACTGGCAGGAGGAGGCCGACGAGAGCGAGTACATGACGGCGCTCCGCTGCACGTATCGCAAGGAAGATACGCTGACGCACCGCGACTTTCTCGGCTCGCTGATGGCGCAGGGCGTCACGCGCGAAAAGCTCGGCGACATTTTGGTGTCGGAGGGCTCGTGCGATTTGATCGTCTCGCGCGATATCGCGCCGTATCTGCTGCAAAACGTGACGAGCGCGGGGCGCGTGAAGCTCTCGGTCAGCGAGATCGAGCTTTCAGACTTGAGCGTCCCCGAGCTCAAGGTCAAGGAGATTCGCGACACGGTCTCGACACTGCGGCTCGACGCCGTGGCGGCGAGCGGCTTTTCGATGAGCCGCGGCAAGGCGCAGGAGCTCATTTCCTCGGGCCGCGTGCGGCTCAACTACCGCGAAACGCTCAAGAGCGACGCCCCCGTCGCGCAGGGGGATGTGATCTCCGCCCGCGGCCTCGGCAAGTTCGAGGTCGCCGAGGTCGGCGGCCTGAGTAAAAAAGGAAGAACGGCGCTGCTTCTGCGCCGATACCTGTAAGGAGAAGTAAACAATGACGATGGATGAAAAGATCGCGCGCATCAACGCGCTGGCGCACAAGGCCAAAGCCGAAGGCTTGACCGACGAGGAGAAGGAGGAGCAGGCGCAGCTGCGCCGCGACTACATCGACTCGGTGAAGGCAAACCTAAAATCCCAGCTCAATACGCTCTATGTGCTGGACGAAAAGACAGGTAAAAAGACGAAGATCGTCGACTTTGAGCGCGAGCGCGCCGCGAGAGCGGGCAAGAAAAAGGAGAACAGATAAATGAGCAAGGATTTTGAATACGATCCCGAGACCGGTTCGTTCCGCTTTGACGAGAGCGGCGAAAAAACGAAGAAAAAGAACGATGTCGACGTCGGCGGCTGGATCATCATTGCGGCGCTGTTTGCCTTCGGCCTGTGGCCCATCGGCCTCATCGCGCTCATCTCCAAGCTCTCGGACAAGCCGAAAAAGGTGAGTTCGCCGCGCAGCGGCACGCGCACGAGCACCAGTCCGAACGCGAACGTTACGGCGCGCAGTACGAACAAGGTAGAAAAGACCGTTGTGCAGACAGCGAAAAAGATGAACCGCGCGCCGAAGACTTCCGACAAGACCGCGCGCACGCTGATGATCATCGGCGGCATTATCGCCTTGGTTGCCGGCAGCGGGCTGGTCTCGAACATCGGCGAGATCATCGGCTACGGCTGGTATTCCTACATGGCCGAGTACATGCTGTCCAAGTGCGGCTTCCTCGCCGGCGGTATCGCGATGTTTGCTGCCGGTCAGCGCATGAAGCGCCGCAGCGCGCGCATCGCGCGCTATCTCGCCGTGATGGGCGAGCGCGGCTACATCAGCGTGGAGGAGCTCTGCACCGTGACGGGCAAGAGCTGCAAAAAGATCGAGAGTGACCTTGACTACATGGTCGAAAAGGGGCTTCTCGGCGCGGGCGCGTACTTAGACAGCGGCCGCGGTATCTTCTTCCGCAGCGCCAACGCCTTTGCCGACTATGCAAACGAAACAGCGAAGAAGGAAAACGTCACGCCCAAGGAGGCCAACGAGGGCTATGCGGGCGCACTGCGCGCCATCCGCTCGGCCAACGACCGCATCGCCGACCCCGTGCTGAGCGAGAAGATCGACCATCTCGAGACCGTTGCGGGCAAAATTTTCCGCGAGGTCGAGGAGCATCCCGAAAAGCAGCAGCAGGCCGCGACGTTCCTCAATTACTACCTGCCCACGACGCTCAAGCTGCTTGACAGCTACGCCAAGTTTGAAGAGGCGGGCATCGAGGGCGAGAATCTCTCCCGCGCGCAGGAGCGCATCGAAGAGACGATGGACGCCCTCATCAAGGGCTTTGACAAGCAGCTCGACGATTTGTACCGCAACGAGGCGATGGACATCGACAGCGATATCCGCGTGATGGAAAATATGCTCCGCCGCGACACAGCGAGCGTGGAGGACGATTTCGGCCTCGGCGGCGCGGCAGTGCAGCGCGCACCGGATGAGGAATAAGGTGCTGCGCCGCTCTCATACGCTCTATGAGGAGAAAGGACAAGAGGCATGAAACAAACTGGCAGACGATTTGACGCCGCAGCCTTTTACGGCGGCACGAACAGCGAGGCCTACCGCTATCTCGGCGCGCACCGCACGCGGCGGTCGGGGAAAGACGGCTACGTCTTCCGCACCTGGGCGCCGAACGCCGCGTATGTGTCCGTTGTGGGCGATTTCTGCGGCTGGAACGGCTACGCCCACCCGATGGAAAAGAACGCGGACGGCTTCTGGGAGTGCTTTGTGCCGTCCCTCAAGCGTTACGACACTTACAAGTTTGCTGTGACGGCACAATCGGGCGAAACGGTCCTCAAGGCCGACCCCTACGCCTTCCACGCCGAGACCCGCCCCGGTACGGCCAGCAAGCTCTATGACCTCGGCGGCTACCGCTGGGGGGATGACGAATGGCGCGCGAGCCGCGCAAAGGCACCCCTCGACCGCTCGCCGCTCAACATTTACGAGGTCCACCTCGGCTCATGGCGGCGGCACGAAAACGGCGATTTTTACGACTACCGCACGCTCGCGCGCGAGCTGGCGGATCACGTTCTGGACCTTGGCTACAACTGCGTCGAGCTCATGCCCGTCACCGAGTATCCGCTTGACGATTCCTGGGGCTATCAGTGCACCGGCTATTTTGCCGCAACGTCGCGCTACGGCACGCCCAGGGACTTTATGTACTTTGTCGACCATCTGCACCAAAAGGGCATTTCCGTCATTTTAGACTGGGTGCCGTCGCACTTCTGCAAGGACGCGCACGGCCTCATCGACTTTGACGGCACGCCCTGCTACGAATACGCCGACCCCAATAAGCGCGAGCACGAGGGCTGGGGAACGCGTGTGTTCGACTATGGCCGCGGCGAGGTGAAGAGCTTTCTCCTTTCCTCTGCTGCGTTCTGGCTGCGCGAGTTCCATGTGGACGGCCTGCGCGTGGACGCGGTCGCGTCGATGCTGTACCTCGACTATGGCCGCGAAAATGGACGTTGGACGCCAAACATCAACGGCGGGCACGAGAATTTAGAGGCCATCGACTTCCTGCGCGCGCTCAACGAGATGGCGTTTTCCGTCGACCCGAACGCGCTGATGGTCGCCGAGGAGTCGACCGCGTGGCCGCTCGTCACACGGCCCGCCAAGGATGGCGGCCTCGGCTTCAACCTCAAGTGGAACATGGGCTGGATGAACGACATGTGCCACTATTTGAAGCTTGACCCCTGGTTCCGCCAGTTCCACCACAAGGACATCACGTTCTCGCTGATGTACGCCTTTTCGGAGAATTTCGTCCTGCCGATCTCGCACGACGAGGTCGTGCACATGAAGGGCTCGCTTCGCGGCAAGATGCCGGGCGACGACTGGCAGCAGCTGGCGGGGGTGCGCGCGTTTACGGCGTACCTGCTCGCCCATCCGGGCAAGAAGCTCACGTTCATGGGCGCGGAGCTGGGCCAGTGGCACGAGTGGGATTTTGCCTCTCAGCTCGACTGGTATTTGCTCGAAAATAAAGAAAATCAGCAGACTCAGCGGTTTTTCAAGGACATCAACCGCTTTTACCTGTCGCAGAGCCCGCTTTGGGACATTGACTTTTCGTGGGAGGGCTTTGAGTGGCTCGTCGCCGACGACAACCACAACAACGTCGTCGTCTTCGTCCGGCGCGACCGGAAAGGGCGCGAGCTCATCGCGGCGGTCAACTTCTCGCCCGTCGGACGCGCGGACTACCGCTTCGGCGTCCCGCCGAAAAAGACGTACCGCGAGGTGTTTACCACCGACCTTCCCGCATACGGCGGCACGGGCGACTGGCGCAACGAAGGAGAGCTTTTGACCGAGTCCATCCCCTCGCACGGCAAGCCCTGCTCGCTGTGCGTGACCATCCCGCCGCTCGGCGCGGTGTTCTTCGCGGGCGAGGGCGAATGGCAGGAAGAGGAGAAAACCAACGAGCCGCCCGAGGTGTGACCGGACGGCAACGAAACAAGGAGGAGAGAACAAGCGTGAAGAAAGAATGTATCGCCATGCTGCTTGCCGGCGGCCAGGGCAGCCGTCTCTACGTGCTCACGGAGAATATGGCGAAGCCCGCCGTGCCGTTTGGCGGCAAGTTCCGCATCATTGACTTTCCGCTCTCAAACTGCGCCAACGCTGGCATCGACACCGTCGGCGTTCTGACGCAGTACCGCCCGCTGGAGCTCAACCGCTACATCGGCTCGGGCCAGCCGTGGGATCTCGACCGCGCGGACGGCGGCGTGCACATCCTGCCGCCGTATCAGAGCGCGGGCGGTGCGTCGTGGTATAAGGGCACGGCCAACGCCATCTTCCAGAACATCGGCTTTGTCGACATGTACGACCCCGAGTATGTGCTCATCCTCTCGGGCGACCACATCTACAAGATGAATTACGCCAAGATGCTCGCCCACCACAAAAAAGCGGGCGCGGACTGTACCATCTCCGTTATGGAGGTGCCCTGGGAGGATGCGCCGCGCTTTGGCATCATGAACGTGGACGAAAACGACACGATCACGGAATTCGAGGAAAAGCCCGCGCATCCCAAGAGCAACCTCGCGTCGATGGGCATTTACGTCTTCACGTGGAAAAAGCTGCGTCAATACCTCATCGAGGACGAGAGCGACGAGGCGAGCAGCAACGACTTCGGCAAAAACATCATCCCCAAGATGCTGCAAAACGGGGAAAAGATGGCGGCGTACCGCTTCTCCGGCTACTGGAAGGACGTTGGCACGCTCGACTCTCTTTGGGATGCGAACATGGATATGCTCGCGACCGGCAGCGGGCTCGATCTTCTCGAAAAGGACTGGCCGATCTATGGCCGCTCCGTCTCCGCGCCGCCGGCGTACTTAGGCGTCAACGCGCGCGTGGAGCACAGCGTCGTCGCGCGCGGCTGCACGGTCGAGGGGGAGGCGGAGAACTCCGTCCTCTCTGAGCGCTGCACGGTGGAGGAGGGCGCAAGCGTCCAGTACTCCATCCTGATGCCCGGCGCGGTCGTCAAAAAGGACGCGCGCGTCTCCTACGCCATCATCGGCGAGAACGGCGTCGTCGGCGAGCACGCCTTTGTCGGCGCGCCGCCCGAGGCGGTGCCGCCGGAGCAGTGGGGCATCACGGTGCTCGGCCCCGGCGCGGCGGTCGCGGATGACTATGTGCTGCCTGCCAACCGCATGCGCAGCGTGGACGGAAAGGAGACGGTACGATGAACGGACTGCACGGCATCATCTTTGCCTATGAAAAGGCTCCCGGCCTTCGCGAGCTGACCGAAGCGCGCATGCCCGGCTCTGTGCCGTTCGGCGGGCGCTACCGCGTGGTCGACTTCATGCTCTCCAACATGGCGGGCGCGGGCATCACAGACGTCGGCGTTGTGCTGCACGGCAACTATCAAAGCCTGCTCGACCACATCGGCAGCGGCAAGACGTGGGACATGGCGCGCAAGAACGGCGGTCTCAAGCTGCTGCCGCCCTTTGCCGACGCGCGCAAGTTCGGCGTGGAGGAATTCCGCGGCAAGATGGAGGCGCTCTCGGGCGTGCGGTCGTACCTGCACGAGATCCGGCAGAAGTACGTCGTCCTGTCCGACAGCGACCTTATCATCAATCTGCCGCTGCAGAAGGTGCTGGACGCGCACATCGAAAGCGGCGCGGACATCACCTGCGTCTGCACCGAGAGCGGCCAGTTTGTGGAAAACGCCACGTATTTCACCGTCAACGAAGCGGGCCGCATCACCGAGACGCGCTGCGCGCCGCACAAGGCGAGTGGCTGCCGCAGCCTGGAGATCTACCTTCTGAGCCGCGACCTTCTTATTTCCCTTGTGGACGAGTGCGCCGCGCAGGACAAATACAGCTTTCGCAGCGATGTGCTCTGCGCCATGGGCGACAAGCTCGACCTGCGCGCTTTCCTGTGGGACGGATTTGCCGCGCAGCTGCGCACGGTGCAGGAATACTATGAGCGCAGCATGCAGCTCTTAGACCCCGCCATCCGTTCCGAGCTCCTGTGTGCCGAGCGGCCCATCCTCGCTAAAGAGGATGACGAGGCGGCGTCGTACATCGCGCCAGACTCGCACTGTGTCAATTCGCTGATCGCCGACGGCTGCCAGATCGAGGGCAGCGTAGAGGGGAGCATCCTCTTCCCGGGCGTCAAGGTCGGCAAGGGGAGCCAAGTCAAAAACTGCATCCTCTTTAAGAATACCGTGGTGGAGGACGGCGTGACGCTCGGCTGCGTCATCGCTGACAAGGACGTCCACATCCGCCGCGGCGGCACGCTGATCGGACACGAGAGCTACCCGCTCGCCGTGAGCAAGGGCAGCATTGTATAAAAGCAGCAAACAGAAGAAAGGAGCTTGCAGATGAACATTTTGTATGTGACGAGCGAGGCGGTCCCCTTTTGCAAGACGGGCGGCCTTGCCGACGTGGCCGGCAGCCTTCCGCAGGCGCTCGCGGCAAACGGAGACCGCGTGAGCGTCATCCTGCCGCTTTACGAGCGCGTGAAGGACAAGTGGGGCGAGCAGCTCCACTTTGAAAAGTGGACGTTCGTGCGCCTTGCGTGGCGCAGCATCTACTGCGGGCTCTTTTCGCTCGAGCGCGACGGCGTCACGTGGTACTTTGTCGACAATGAGACGTATTTCCGCCGCAGCGAGCTCTACGGCTACTATGACGACGGCGAGCGCTTTGGCTTTTTCTCCCGCGCGGTGACGGAACTGCTCAAGTCCCTGCCGCAAAAGCCCGACGTTGTCCACTGCAACGACTGGCAGAGCGCGCTTGTGCCCATCTACATCAGGGATGAAGCCGTGCGCGACGACTTTTATAAGGGAATCAGAACCGTCATTACGGTGCATAATATCGAATATCAGGGCCGCTACGGCAGCCGCACGGTCGAAGACCTGTTCGGCCTGGACCATGGCTGGTTCGACGGCGGCACGATCGAATTCGGCGGCGATGTGAACCTTTTAAAGGGCGCGATCGTCACGGCGGACGCCGTGACCGCCGTGAGCCCGACCTACGCGCAGGAGCTCAAGTACGCGTACTTTGCCCACGGGCTGGAAAACGTGATGAGCATGAACGCGCGCAAGCTCCACGGCGTGCTCAACGGCATCGACATGCAGCGCTATGACCCGTCGCGCGACAAGAGCCTCGCAGCGGCGTACTCGCCCGATGACCTTGCCGGAAAGAAGAAGGACAAGGCAGCGCTCCAGCGTGTGCTGGGATTGCAGGAACGGCCCGACACGCCCATCCTTGCGATGGTCACGCGCCTTGTCTCCCACAAGGGGCTCGACCTTGTGTGCGAAACGCTCGACGCATTTATGGGCAAGGATGTACAGTTCGTCGTGCTCGGCAAGGGCGACGCGAAGTACGAGACGTTTTTTGAGTACGCCAAGCAGCGCTACGGCGGACGCATGGCCGTCTACCTCGGCTATTCCGAGCAGCTCGCCATGCAGATCTACGCGGGCGCGGACCTCTTCCTGATGCCGTCGAAGAGCGAGCCGTGCGGGCTCTCGCAGATGATCGCGATGCGCTACGGCGCGGTGCCCATCGTGCGCGAGACCGGCGGATTAAAGGACACTGTCCACGCGTATGAAGCCTGGAACGGACAGGGCAACGGCTTCACCTTTGCCAACTACAACGCTGGCGACATGTGCCACGTGATCTGCGAGGCCATTGACCTTTACCATGACAACAAGGGCGCCTACGCGATGCTCCAGCAGCGCGGCATGACCGCAGATTTCAGCTGGACGCGCTCGGCGCAGGAATACCGCAACATTTACGAATCCATCTGCCGATAAAGAAAAGGAAAACGATCTATGACCATTGACTCTGTGAAGAAAATGAAAGACGCGCTGTGCGAAAAGCTGAAGGTCAGCTTCGGCAGCACCGTGGAGGAGGCGAGCGACGCGCAGATGATGCGCGCGAGCGCCCTTGTCCTGCGCGACGTGATGGCCGAGCGCAGCGTGGACACCATGCGCGAGACCCGCGAGGAACACCGCCGTCAGGTGCACTACCTGTCGATGGAATTTCTGATGGGCCGCAGCCTGATGAAAAACGCGTTCAATTTAGGCGTCGGCGAAATTCTGACCGAAGCGCTCGACGAGCTGGGCTTCCGCGCAGCGGACATCTTTGAAAGCGAGCCCGACGCGGGTCTCGGCAACGGCGGCCTCGGCCGCTTGGCCGCGTGCTATCTCGACTCGATGACGACGCTCGACATCCCCGCCGCGGGCTATTCCATCTGCTATGAGCTCGGCATTTTCCGCCAGCGCATCGTCGACGGCCAGCAGGTCGAGCTGCCGGACAACTGGAAGGACCTCGGCGGCGCGTGGCTGCTGCCCAAGCCGCAGGAGACCGAGACCGTCTGCTTCGGCGGCACGGTCCGCCAGTTCTGGGACGACGGGCGGCTGCATGTTGTGCCCGAGGGCGCGACCGAGGTGCTGGCTATCCCCTGCGATATGGAGATCGCGGGCTACGGCACGGATCATGTGAACACGCTGCGCCTTTGGGATGCAAAGTCTCCCACGCCGCTCGATATGTCGCTCTTTTCGCAGGGCGAATACCTGCGCGCGCAGGAGCAGCACGCGATGGCCGAGACCATCGCGAAGGTGCTCTATCCCGAGGACAACCATCCCGAGGGGAAGAGCCTGCGCTTAAAGCAGCAGTATTTCTTCGTCTCCGCGACCGTGCAGTCCATTGTGCGCAAGCACATCGAGGTCTACGGTACGGCGGCGAACTTCCACGAAAAGAATGTCATTCAGATCAACGACACGCACCCTGCGCTCGTTATCCCCGAGCTCATGCGCATCCTGATGGATGACGCGGGCCTCGACTGGGACACGGCGTGGAACATCACGACGCACTCCGTCGCTTACACGAACCACACGGTGCTTTCCGAGGCGCTCGAGCGCTGGCCGCAGGAGCTGATGCAGTCGCTTCTGCCGCGCGTGTGGACGATCATCACCGAGATCGCGCGCCGCTATCAGGAAAAAATCGAAAACTACTACCACGACGAGGCCAAAACGCGTGAATTGGCCATCATCTGGGACGGTCAGGTCCGCATGGCAAACCTGTGCATCGCGGGCGGCATGGCCGTGAACGGCGTGAGCGCTCTGCACTCGGACATCCTGCGAAACGACGTTTTTAAATACCAGTGCGCGATGGAGCCGGAGAAGTTCAAGAATGTCACCAACGGCATCGACCACCGCCGCTGGCTCGCGCAGATCAACCCGCGGCTCGACGAGCTCGTGCGCGCGCTCGCGGGCGGGGATGAATACCTCCTGCACCCCGAAGCGCTTAAAAAGCTCGAGGCCCATGCAGACGACACCGCGGTGCTGAACCGCCTCGGCGAGATCAAGCGCGCGAATAAGCTCGATTTTGCCGCCTACGTCAAAAAGACGCAGGGCATCGTGCTCAACACCGACGCGATCTTCGACGTGCAGGTCAAGCGCCTGCACGAGTATAAGCGTCAGCTTTTGAACGCGATGCATATCATCTACCTCTATCAACAGCTGCAAAACGACCCGAACCGCGCCATGCAGCCGCACGTGTTCCTGTTCGGCGCGAAGGCCGCGCCGGGCTACGCGGTCGCCAAGCGCATCATCCGCCTCATCAACTCCCTTGCCGCTGAGATCAACGCCGACCCCATCTGCCGCGACAGGCTGCAGGTGGTGTTCCTTGAGAACTACCGCGTGTCGCTCGCCGAGCATCTGATGCCCGCGAGCGAGGTGAGCCAGCAGATCTCCACCGCTGGCAAGGAGGCCAGCGGCACGGGCAACATGAAGTTCATGATGAACGGCGCGCTGACCGTCGGCACGCTCGACGGCGCGAACGTCGAGATGCACGAGAGGCTCGGTGACGAGAACATGTTCCTCTTCGGCCTGCACGCCGACGAGGTCGTGCGCCTCAAGCGCGAGGGCTACGCCCCGCAGAAGCTCTACGCGCGCGACGAGAACCTGCGCGCGGTGATCGACAAGCTCAAGGCGGGCTTCTCAGACGGCGTTTCCTACGACGATCTCGCCTCGCGGCTGCTGATGAACGATGAATACATGCTCTTGCAGGACTTCGCGTCCTACTGCGCCGCCGAGCAGCGCATGGCAGACACCTACGCAAGAAGCGAGGAATGGAACCGCATGTCGCTCATCAACATCGCCCGCAGCGGCATCTTCGCCGCCGACCGCGCCGTCGCGCAGTATGCGGATACGATCTGGCATGTACCGCACAAATAAAGATTTCAAAAGAGGGACAGCTTTGCTGTCCCTCTTTTGATTTTTACAAAGAAGTGGCTGTGCCACTTCTTTGTAAAGATTCGCTTCGTTCTGCGCCTCGGTTGTCCGATTTAAGCGGACAATTTGACTTTGCACCGTCGCGGCGTTACGATTCCCGCGCCCTTACAGGCGCGCCGATCGTGCCGCTTCCTCGAAACTGGCTCGCTTCTTCCGCCACCGGCGGCGCTTCGCCAATTTCCACTCCGCGCAAAGTATTATTTCTGACGCGCACGCCCCAGGGCGGCTTCTCTTGCCGCGCCGCGGCAATACACCTTTTGACGTCAGAAATAACGATCAGGATCCTTTCACGCCTGCGGGCGTGAAACTCTGCGAGGCTTTTGGAACTTTTTTGATGGTTCTTGCGTCTAAAGGAACAACTACTGATGAGGAGGACTCTGCCATGAAGAAGTTGTTTTCCCTAACTCTTGCGTGTTTGCTGCTCTTTTCGCTCTCGGCCTGCGGGCGGGAACCGAAGGAAGAGGTGAGTGACGAAAAGCCTGTGATTTATCTATATCCCGAGCAGGAGACGGATGTGCGTGTGACGCTTGATCTTGCGGGCGAGCTGA
>ERZ773114.2580-NODE-2580-length-16623-cov-4.507484_pt1 | contig 16623 bp, 10 predicted proteins | sample MGYA00580564_ERZ773114 | MGnify/ENA primary metagenome ERZ773114 (study PRJEB29015, sample SAMEA2737836) | human gut metagenome | biome: human gut; feature: human-associated habitat; material: faeces | place: China | collected 2012 ... | reverse complement strand
GCATCCTGCTCTGCTTCCTGCTGGGCGCGGCTATGATCATTGTGGGCATCATGTTTTTTACGCTGGGTGCGGAGATGTCTATGACCCCGATGGGAGAAAAAGTGGGTGCCAGAATGACCCAGAGTAAAAACATTCTGCTGATCGTAGTGTTATCTTTTCTGCTGGGAGTGGTGATCACCATTTCCGAGCCTGACTTACAGGTGCTGGCGACACAGGTGCCTTCGGTTCCGAACATGACGCTGATCCTGGCAGTGGCGGTGGGGGTTGGAATCTTCCTGGTCATTGCCCTTCTGCGTATGCTGATCGGTGTGGCACTGCCGCCGCTGTTGACCTTTTTCTACATAGCAGTGTTCGTTCTTGCATTTCTCGTACCGGAGAACTTCCGGGCAGTGGCGTTTGATTCCGGCGGTGTGACCACGGGACCCATGACCGTTCCTTTTATCATGGCTCTTGGTGTCGGTATTGCGTCCATCCGTAATGACCACCATGCGGCGGACGACAGCTTCGGTCTGGTAGCTCTGTGCTCCATCGGTCCGATCCTGGCGGTCATGGTGCTGGGGCTGATCTATAAGCCGACCAATGCGGATTACCAGCCGGTGGCGATCCCGGAGATCTCTGATTCTGTGGAACTGGCGCAGCTTTTTGCCCATGGGCTTCCGGATTATATGAAAGAGATCGCACTCTCATTACTTCCCATTGTATTGTTTTTCGGTCTGTTCCAGATATTTGCCCTGCGGCTGTCGGGGAAGACACTGGCGAAGATCCTGATCGGTCTGGTGTATACTTATATCGGTCTGGTGCTGTTTCTGACCGGCGCAAATGTGGGCTTTATGCCTGCCGGCAATTACCTCGGTCAGGTCATGGCAGCCAGATCCTACCGGTGGGTACTGGTGCCGGTGGGAGCACTGATCGGTTACTTTATCGTAAAAGCGGAGCCCGCGGTCTATGTACTGAATCATCAGGTAGAGGAGCTGACGGACGGTGCCATCTCTGCCAGATCCATGGGGGTTTCTCTGTCCGTGGGCGTATCCTTATCCGTAGCACTGGCGATGATCCGCGTGCTGACGGGGATCCCGATTCTATGGTTTTTGATCCCGGGCTATGGTGTGGCGATCGGACTATCCTTTTTTGTACCGAAGATATTCACAGCGATCGCCTTCGACTCCGGCGGTGTGGCGAGCGGTCCCATGACAGCTACCTTTTTACTGCCGTTAGCGCAGGGCGCCTGTGTGGCGGTGGGCGGCAATTTAGTCGCAGATGCTTTCGGTGTGGTAGCAATGGTAGCCATGACACCGCTGATCACGATCCAGATATTGGGAATGGTATATCAGTTAAAGCAGCAGAAGAGCGGTGCAGGCGTATTTGCCGGTGCTGCGGATGCATTTGGTGCTTTGGATGAGAATGCCATCATTGAACTGTAGGAGGTGTGCCCATGAGTGAATTATATATGATGGTCACCATCACCAATCGTCAGCTGACGAGGAAATTCGTGGAATGCTACAAAGAAAACGGCGCACAGGTCGGCAGTGTTACCGTCGGCATGGGAACCGCGGCGAATGAGATCTTAGATTATTTCGGACTGGACGGCATGGAGAAGAGCGTATTGTTCCATCTTGTCACAGATGCTGCCTGGCGGCAGATCAAGGCTGCTCTGCGTAAGAAAATGCAGATCGATCTCCCGGGAATGGGAATCGCATTTATCATTCCCGTGAGCAGTGTCGGTGGCAAGAAAGCATTGAATTACCTGACCTGCGGGCAGGAATTCGTAAAAGGAGAGGAGTCCACATTGAAAGAGACGAAGAATGAGCTTCTGGTAGTGATAGCCAATCATGGATATACGGAACTGGTCATGGATGCAGCGAGAGAAGTACATGCGGCGGGCGGTACAGTCATCCATGCCAAGGGCACCGGAACAGAGAATGCACAGCAGTTTCTGGGCGTGACACTGGTGCCGGAAAAAGAAATGTTGTTCATTGTGGTAAAAAGTGAGCAGAAAAATTCCATCATGCGTGCTATAATGGAAAAAGCAGGACTGGAGAGTAAAGCACAAAGCATAGTATTCTCCCTTCCTGTGACAGATACTGCAGGCATGCGCCTGATGGAGGAGATGGGAGAGACATGACAAACGGCTTATCCGGACCCAGGAAGCAGTTCCTGGACGTGCTCCGGGTACTGGCAACCTGTGCAGTGGTGCTGATGCATGTATTGACAGGTGCGACAGATGTGACAGATGCGTCGATAGTGCCGGAATACCGGTCATTATTGCTGTCAGTTATGGATCTGGTGACCTGGTGCGTTCCTATATTTTTATTGATCTCGGGATATTTGTTCCTGAATCCGGAACGTACATTGACTTATCCGGTCATGATTAAAAAATATTGCAGGAGGATTGCGCTGGCGATCCTCCTATTCGGCGTTCCGTATGCAGCTTCCGAGCTGGTAGTGGCGGAGCGGACCTTCCGGATCAGGATGATCCCGGAGGCACTGAAGATGACTCTGATGGGACATACCTGGTCCCATATGTGGTATCTGTATCTGATCCTGTTTTTATATCTGATCACGCCGCTTCTGAAAAAAGTGCTGCGGGTGCTGCCGGTGTGGGGTGTTGCGGCAGTGATGGCAGTGATCTTCTTAGGAAGCAGTGTGGCACCGTTTCTGAATAAGGTACTGGACGTCAACAGTATTCCGGTATTGCCGGATGGCGGTGTGTATTTCCTGTATTATCTGTGTGGATATTTCTTCGCGGTGAGAGAAGTATGTGTGGACAAGGGAAGGAATGTATGGCTGACAGCTGCAGTAGCGGTTCTGGCTCTGGGAATGATCCTCAGCAGGACACTCGCCGGATTCTCCATTCAGATGGCATACAATTATCCGTTTACAGTACTGCTTGCAGTGCTTCTGTTCGCTGCAGGATGGAATGGGGGAGGAGACAGCGCGGCTTTGGCTGCCCGGGAGAAGAACAGAATACACCGGATTCCCTGGCAGGAGGCGGGAGCCTTGAGTTTTGCCGTATACCTGGTACATCCGGTGTATGTGAACCTGTTGTATAAATTCGTGAAGATCACACCCTTTACGGTGTTGGAACAATGCGGTGTGCAGTCTGTAGCCGCGGGACAAGCGGTATTGATTTTGCTGCTGGCTGTATTCTGTCTGGTAGTGCTGGCACTGGCAACGGCTACTGCGTGGGTGCTGCGCAAGATCCCGGTGCTAAGAAAATATGTGTTATAGAAGAAAGGAGCCTCACGATGAGGGGGCTCCTTTTTGCGATTGCTTGTTATGCGTATAATTTAGTCACGTTGCCAACGTCCGGAAGCACCGCAGGGCAATACCAGCCCACTCTCGGTGACGGGGAGGCCGATCTCTTCGGCTTCCACATGACCGCCGAACTTTTTCGTCAGGGTGGAATTCATCATATAGGACAGCACGGCGGGCTGCAATCCTGTAGTGTACGAATTGATCAGGAAGAACAGCGCATCATCGGATAAAAGCTGTGCGGTCAGTCCTACGAAATCCCAGATATTATCTTCTATTTTCCAGATCTCACCCTTGGGACCTCTGCCGTAGGAAGGGGGATCCATGATGATGCCGTCGTATTTGTTGCCACGGCGGATCTCACGCTCTACGAACTTCATGCAGTCGTCCACCAGCCAGCGGATGGGAGCATCGGCAAGCCCGCTGGCAGCAGCGTTCTCCTTTGCCCAGCCGACCATACCCTTGGACGCATCCACATGAGTCACAGCAGCTCCTGCTGCCGCGGCGGATACAGTAGCACCGCCGGTGTAAGCGAAGAGGTTCAGCACCTTCACGGGTCTGCCTGCCTCATGGATCAGGCCGGAGAACCAGTCCCAGTTCACCGCCTGCTCCGGGAACAGACCGGTATGCTTGAAACTGAAGGGCTTCAGATGGAAGGTCAGAGGATCCGTCTTGCCGGAGGCTTCCTTCTGAAAAGGCAGGGTGTAATGAATCGCCCATTCATCCGGCAGATGGAAGAACTCCCATTCTCCGCCGCCCTTCGCACTTCTGTGGTAATGACCGTTTTTCTGCTTCCAGCCCTTATGATCGTGGGGCGTCTTCCAGATGACCTGGGGATCCGGACGGACGAGAATATAATCTCCCCAACGCTCTAACTTTTCTCCGCTGGACGTATCCAGCACTTCGTAATCTTTCCAATGATCTGCAATCCACATATAGAAACCTTTCTGTGTGTATACTTTGTAACTAACTTTTATAGGACATAATAATAGAATATAATACCGGAAAGACTTTTTCAAGGAATACTTGCTATTGAACCGCATTGAGCCATTTAAAGTCCTCTTCGGTCGATTCATGACATATTTGGGTCGATTCATGCAGCCCCTGGTTCCGCTGCGAGAAAGTGTGGTACGTTATCTTTAAGATAATGGGGATCACTATGCCCAGCGGAAAGAGGTAAAACGGTATGAAAAAACGAGTATTGAGCATGTTACTGGCATTTATTCTCTGTTTCTCAACACTGCCCATGACAGCATTCGCACAGGAGGCTGTACAGGAAGCGGATGCGGTGACAGAGCAGGAGGAACAGCAGGAAGCAGCCCCTGCGGCAGAGCCGGAAGAACAGCAAGTAGCAGTCCCTGCGGCAGAGCAGAAGGAAGCAGAAGCAGTGGCGGCACCGGGGGAAGAGACTCCGGCTGATAAGAGCACCACTGCGGCAACTCCCGGTACGGAAGATCCCACTGCGGGCGAAGCCCCCGATACTGTGAAATCCACTGGTGAAAGCATTAGCGATAATGATGCCGGCACGCAGGACACCGCGGCAGACGATGAGAAGAAGGCAGCAGTGCAGAAGGTACAGGCACTTATCGACGCTCTGCCGGAGACAGTGACGGTGGAAAATGCAGAAAGTGTCAGTGCGCAGCTGGAAGCCATTGACGAGGCTATGGAGTCACTGACCGAGGAACAGATCGCAGAACTGGATATGACACGACTTCATGCCATTTCTGAGGCGATGAATGCACTGATAATGGTGGCGGAACAGCATACGCACTTTCTCTGTGGTAAGGATACCTGTAATGGGGTAGGCGGACATACGGAGACGAACAAAGTCATCTTTACAGCATGGAATAATGAATCTAAGCTGCCCGAGATTAAAGGTAACTACTATCTGATGAAGGATGTTACATTGAGCGAGTCTTGGACACCTGTCAACGGTGTAGTACTTTGTTTAAATGGGCATAATATCACCATGAAATATGATACTAATGTCATTGTACCAAAAGCTGGGAGTACAGTCACACTCTGTGACTGCGAGGACAAAGGACAAATCACTCACAGCAATGGGTATAAAGGTTCTGGTGCGTTTGTGGCGGGTGGAAGTACTTTCAACATGTACGGTGGTAGCATTACTGGAAATACAGCACGTACGGGTGCAGGTGTAAGGATGTATAACAACGGTACCTTTAATATGTATGGTGGCAATATCACCGGGAACGAAGCCAAAAACTTTACTTCAAATAGTGAAAATGTAGGTATAGGCGGCGGTGTGTGCATGGAGAAAAACAGCACTTTCAATATGTACGCTGGAACAATAAGTAATAACACAGGTGAATATGGCGGTGGAGTGTATAGCTATGATGGGAGCGTTTTCAATATGAGCGGTGGTACTATTGAAAATAACGAAGCTACTGGCAAGAATACGGCTTTTGGCGGTGGCGGCGGAGTGAACATTGTTGGCAACACTTTCAATATGAGTGATGGTACAATTAAGGGCAATAAGACGAGCACATATGGTGGTGGTGTGTATGTGGGTTCGAATTTTAATATGACCGGTGGCGAGATTACCGGTAATGAAGCTAATAAATTCGGAGGCGGTGTGTACGTAAAATCCGCATATGGTAATATGGGTCATTTTACAGTATCCGGTTCCGCTAAAGTCTCTGGTAACACAACGAGTAACGTCTACCTGCCTGATGGTGCGACGATGGCCATTGGCCAAGGAGGATTTGACAACACTGCCAGTATCGGCGTGACCCCAGAGAATTTACCGACAGTGGGCAGCTATGTTGCCATAGCTACAGGTGCTGCGAATGGTGGCTATAGGGACGGCACATTTATCAATGACCAAAACCAAAATACTGGTGACTGTGAATTTCAACAGGTGGGCGATCAGATCCTGCTTGTCAATGGTATGCTGCATCAACATCCTATCTGCGGTAATACCTGTGACCATGACAGCGAACACGCCAACGTGGCATGGAAGGGTGTCTCTTTACTTAGTGAAATTACAACAAGCGGTTATTACTATTTGACGTGTGATATCAACCTGAACGAGACATGGCAACTTCAAAGTGGTAACGTGGTACTCTGCCTGAATGGTCATAACATCACTGCAAATGCGAATGTAGATGTAATCAAGATATCAAATATTGCACAGTTTATTTTGACCGACTGCATGGGTGGGAAGATGGAGTACGGCAAGATTACCCATAAAGAGGGAAATGAAGGGCGTGGTATATATGTCAATAGCATCTTCACCATGTACGGAGGGGAGATCAGCGGAAACACAGCTGATGCACCTTCTGCTTCTAATAAAAGATACGGCGGTGGTGTATATGTGTATGATGGGTGTTCTTTCACAATGAATGGTGGAAAGATTACCAGTAACACAGCAGAGTTTTATGGTGGCGGTGTGTATTTAAGCCGTAAAAGCAATTTCACAATGAACGGAGGTAGTATTACTGGTAATAGTGCCCAAATAAGTGGCGGCGGTGTGGAATTATGTGGAGGAAATTCCGGCGACGATAGCACATTCACCGTTAGTGGCAAAGCAGTGATCAACGGCAACTTTACGCAAGGTAGCTCTATAAAAGCCAACAATGTCGCTTGTAACGGAACGATTATCAACGTTGCCTCTCCCGGACTGGATAGTGAGGCACATATTGGTGTAAGTACAAGTGAAATTAGCGAGGGAGACTATAAGGTTGTGGCGCAAGGCAAAAGTTCCTACCAAATGAAGGATACGGATGCGGAACGCTTTCATAGTGATAATGGCTATGCATCGAAATTAATAGGAAACAGCATTGTTTTTATGAATGGTACGTTGCACGAGCATGCCGTTTGCGGTAAGACGGGCTGTACAGAGGAAGATCATGACAATACCCTGTGGATACCTTTGACTTATGACAGCGAGAACCAGAGACTGCAATATGGTGGAAAAAGTTTAAAGAAGTCCACGTATAATAATAAATATACTCTTTCAGCGGGCAATTATTATCTGTTTGCTGATATTACACTCGACGGATCTATTGAGATTAGCGGCGATGTAAATATCTGTCTGAACGGACATACAATTTCTACAAAATTATATAATAGTGTCTTTGATATAAATTCGCACAAGCTTGCGGTTTGTGATTGCAGCACAGGTCATTCGGGGAAAATAGAAATAATAGATAATCATAGCGAAACAAAGTCGTTCGTTGTAGGGTTGAATGCTGCACAGCTTTGTCTGTATGGAGGTACGATTCAGGGAGGCGATTATGGAGTATATAGCAATCGTTCTAGTGTGAAGCTTTTCGGAGGCAGCATTACCGGCAATACAATCGGAGTAGATGGTTCGTCTTACGATTCGCTAACAATTGGTGGTGATGCAAAGGTCATTGACAATACAACGAAGAATCTCAACCTGTTCGGCAAATCAGTCATCCGTATTGATAAAAGCCTGACATCGAATGCCAAGATAGGCATCACTACAGCTGCTAAACCTTCAGCGAATGCAAACATCAAGATTGCCACCGGTGCGACGAATCCTAAACTGGATTATTCCAAGATTTTTACATCCGATGCAACAGATCAGAATTATGTAGTCACCAAAGATGCAAATGGCAATCTGTACCTGGGAATTCATCAGCACAAATGGCAAGCCACTGCAGAAGGCGCTCAGATTACATTCAAATGCAGTGCGGATGGTTGTAAGTTGGAAAGTGATTTTGCTACAACCTATACGGTTACTGCACCGACGGATTTGGATTTGATCTACAGTGGCAGCGAGAAAGTCGCTACGGTAACAAAGGATGATAAGTATTCTGATGGTTTGGGCTTGCCCACTATACCAGCTATTACCTATCAGGAATTAAAAGAAACAGGATATGTTGGTATTGAAGGAGCACCTAAGGATGTTGGTACATATCAGGCTTCGATTACGATTGATAACGTAACAGCCAGTGTAACCTACAAAATTGTGAGCAAGAAAGTTGCATATCCGACCATTGAGGTTACTGGAACATATACATATGATGGCACTGAAAAGACTCCGGCTGTGGTTGTAAAGGACGAAATAAATGAGATTCCTTCCACTGAGTACAGTGTTTCTTGTGAGAATAACATCAATGCTGGCAACGCTACCGTAAAAATTACGGATGTAGATGGTGGCAACTATAATGTCAGCGGAAGCACAACATTTACTATCGACAAAGCCACGATCACAGTGACACCGACGGCTGGTCAGACAACAATCTATGGCATGTCAGATCCTACGCTGGAATATAACTCATCAGGTGCCATGGCTGGTGAGACACCGGATTTTACAGGTGCATTGTCAAGAAAAGCTGGTAAAGATGCAGGAAGCTATGAGATTACCAGAGGTACACTTAAACTGGCAGATAATGGCAGCTTCAAGGCAGCTAACTACGAGCTGAAGCTTGCCGATACCACGGTACAATTCACGATTGTGCCGAAGACTCTGACAGCAGAGGATTTAGAGTTCATTACAGATACTCCGATTACCAAAAAATATGACGGCACTACTACATGTACAACAGCTAAAGTGCAGATTAAGGACAACGCAAAAGCAGATCCAAATGATGAAGTGCCTACAGTTACAGGTACCTATGCTTACAATAGTGCAAATGTAACAGAAGCCAATAAGGTGACCTTTACGTCTGATATGACAAGCAATACAAACTATATCCTTCCGAAAGATCTAAAACTGGAACATGAAGCAAGCATTACCAAGGCAGATCAGGCAGCATTAACCATAACTTCTACCTCTGCAATCTATGGAACTGATCTGCAATTGACTGTTAACGGTGGCAGCGGTACTGGCGAGGTGACTTACACAGTAGAAAACGGTACTGGTGCAGCTACAATGATCGATGGCATACTGCATCCTGTCAAAGTAGGTGAGGTTACAGTTCAGGCGACGAAATCCGGCGATGATAACTATTACTATGTCCAGAGCGCTAGCACAACAATTACCATTGCTAAAGGAACCTACCCCGGAACAGTCAGCAAGACGGTAAATATTATGCGAAACCGCAGCGATGTCCAGGAGGACACTTTGTACGCAGAAGACTTTTTCCCGGAGGGACAGGCACCGGAGTACGCTCAGACTATTGGTCCTAGACAGGATAGGGGTGAAATTGTGACCATTAATCGGATTATACATTCATTTAGAGGATATGGACTTTCCTATAAAAGTAAGGCAAACATTACCTCCACGACGGACCAGACCTGCACAGTAACCATTTCTTCCGATAACTACAATGACATTACGGCAACTCTGATCTTCCATCCTACGGACAAGATGACAGTTACGATCGAAGGTCTGAACTATAGGAACAAGACCTATGACGGCAGTGCGATTCAGCCGACCGGTACATTGCAGGTTACCGGCGGCGACGTTCCTACAGACGAACTGGAAGTGCTGTATGAGGGTACAAGTGCGAATGGTACGAACTATAGCAACAGCAATGCACCCAAAGATGCAGGTACTTACAAGGTGACCTATAAAGTAGCTGACAGCAACGAGAATTATACCGGCGAGGTGACGTACCCCTTTACCATTTCTCCGAAGGCTGTTACCGCGGATATGATTGGAGCGATTGCTGATGAGACATACACCGGCAGTGATATTACACCGCAACCTGTTGTGACGGATGGCAATACTATACTGACTTCCGGCGCAGACTTTGACTTCAGCTACGGCGAGAATATCAATGCCAGCGAGAATACAGCGACCCTGACCATCACCGGACAGGGGAACTACACGGGAACCGCAAGCCGGAAATTCATAATCAAGCCGAAGGACATTAGTAGTGCGACAATCCGGCTGAGCAACAACAGTTTTACTTATGATGGTATAGCGAAGAAAGTGGAAATTGCTTCGGTAACACTTGGTGAAAATACAAATATTTTGACTTTGACATCACCCACGGATTATGACATCAAAGCGGGTAATACGTTCATTAATGCAAATGATGCCATCACTCTGACCATCGCTGGTAAGGGCAATTATACCGGAACAGCGACCACGACCTGGAAGATTACCAGGGCGACTCCTGCATTGGATAACTTTGACGTGACTCCGGATCTTTCCCGGAAGCAGACCTACGATGGCAAACCGAAAGAGGTGACAGCGAAGACTAAGAACGGTGTAATCGGCATGGGTGATGTAACGGTATGCTATGAGGGTATCTCCGGTACTACCTATACCAGAAGGAAAACAGCACCCACCAATGCCGGAACCTATAAGGTGATCCTGTCCGTAGCGGAAGGCAAGAACTACACCGCAACAGAGATTGAGGCAGGTACACTGACCATTGAGAAGGCGGATCTTACAGTAGAAGACGTTACAGAATTCTTCGAGTACACGAAGAAGGGCGAACAGACCATCAACTTAGCGGAGCTTGTACCGGGAGCAAGAAGTTATACACCTGATGCATTTACCAATGACAACGGAATTGTGTCCGGAGATATTACTATAGATGCGACCGGCCTTATGAAGTTTGCGTTGTCTGAACTGACGAAACACAATATTGACAAAAAGGTGACCGTGCCCGTGACAATTACATCGGAGAACTATAAAGATGTTAGAGTTAATGTGATCATTTACATCTCTCCGGAATACCGGATCATCGATGGCGCAAACAGTTCCTGGACACAGAATACGGACGGTACTGTCGTGATCCGCGGAAACGGTGAATTTTCCAGGTTCCATGCTGTAAAGGTAGATGGAAAAGTGATCGATCCTGCTAATTACGCAGCAAAAGAAGGCTCTACCATCATCACCCTGAAGGCAGAATACCTTAAGACATTAGCTACAGGCAGCCATACCTTTGCTATCGTCTGGAACAATGGTATCGCCGGTACTAACTTTACGGTTGCAGCGAATACCTCCGGCAATAACAGTGGTAATAACAGTAACAATAATGACAGCAATCATGGCAGTCATAACAGCGGCAATAATGACAGCGGTAATACGGCAGGTACGGCTGCCAATACCGCCGCCGCTTCGGCGCAGGAACTGGACAAGGTTCCGGCGACCGGAGATGCTTCCGGCATCTGGCTGACGCTCTTTGTGATATTCCTGACCGGACTCGTTGGAATGCTGGCAAGAAGAAAGAAGAACTAAGAATAACGTAAATAATATAGAAGCCTCGCTACAGAGATGATACCTGTAGCGAGGCTTTTTGTCTTGCAATCTTATTTTTCATTTAATATTGACACTATACTTAGCTTTTATTATAATATAAATGAACCACTGAACTCGCGAATGCGATGTAGGTGGTGTTTTATTTTGGATATATTACTAATCCATACATATTTGTCTCATTTGCTTTCAAATTTAGTTTTTCCGCTTCCTTTAACGTCACCATAACCCGTTTTACAAAGAGTTTGTCAATTACAGTTCCCACTCGTTTGGGTAACTCTTCTTTCCGAATTTCGATTTTGAAATATAAATGTAAAAAAATGAAACGAAATCACATATTTGAATAAAATAGGATTCTGATGAATTTTTTTCCATAATATCCTCGATCATATTGCTGATCGGATGATTGACAAACCCAGGCAAATATTTGGATTGGATCGGATTAAATGCACGTATAGCTCTGGCTGTCTTTCTCATAGGTGCTATTCTGCCCTCATCCGTAATCACTAAATAATTCCATTGCCCATCGCTGTCATTCTCGATACGTTGTATATTATATTTCAATGCATTTTCAAGAACGTGATAGTTATTATCTTTAAATTTTTTCTTATCAATAATCACATTTACAATCTTTAAATCCATCTTTGCAATTGTTAACGTAAATGCTTTTATTATGTCTTGTTTTGTTTCTTTTGACCAATGATACTCACGATATGGATTTTTATCTGTCAAAAAATGTTTTGTATGCATCTCTTCTGATACATGAAAGCCATATTTATCTTTCAATTCTCTTCTCAAAATACGCATTTTTTCAAAATTTTGCTGCCAGCTCTCTGCAGGCATATACAAACTTGTTAAAATAAAATGGTCTGATGAATTTATTGTTACTCCGTCATCCCCTGTTTCATCAAAATATGCTATATATGTTTTCATCAATTCCCCTTTCATATTTTAGACATTTTAATGCCATTCATTTTTAATAATGAAAACTATGGTGATTCACCAAAATACTGAAATTAAATAAGATTTGAAATAGAAAATTTACTTATAGATTGAGAATAGCAAACTATTCTCAGCCTGTCAACATGACAAAATAACATTCAAAGCAGACTTTCACACATCACAGCGATAACAAACTAATCTGTTGACGATAAGCCATTTCTTGTATATAATAAATCGTATCACTGTATACAATTTAGAAAATGTACAGGAAGAAAAATTTGAGGAGGCTATTATGACAGGAAATACACTGGGCTGGGTAATTGTGGCATTTGTGCTGTATTTACTCATGATGATCGCTATCGGAGCGTTCTATGCAAAAGGAAATAACAATTCCGAAGATTACTTTTTAGGAGGCAGAAAGCTGAACGGCTTCGTCGCTGCACTGTCCGCGCAGGCATCGGACATGAGTGGATGGCTGTTAATGGGACTGCCGGGAGCTATTTACTTAACCGGTGTCGGAGGTGACGGCTGGATCGCCATCGGACTTTTCATCGGCACGACGCTGAACTGGCTGTTCATTGCCACGAAGCTGCGCAGATATACGATCCGTGCCAACAACTCTGTGACACTGCCGACTTATTTTGAAAACCGTTTTCATGATGAGAAGAAGGTATTGATGACGGTTTCTTCTATTACTATTGTAGTATTTTTCCTGGTATATTGCGCGTCCGCACTTTCTGCCGGAGGTCAGCTGTTTGAGTCCGTGTTCGGTATTGACTATCATGTGGCACTGACCATCGGTGCACTGGTAGTTTTGGTCTATACCTTCCTCGGTGGATTTACCGCGGTATGTGTGACAGACTTTATTCAGGGCATGCTGATGCTGGTCGGTATCCTGGCAGTACCGCTGTTCGCTTATCATTTTCTGACAAGCGGCGGTACTACATTGTCAGCCGGTCTGGAAGCCAGCGGTGCCGACAGTGCCAATTTCCTGAATCTGATGAAGAACGGTGATGGCAGCAACAATATCATCAGCGTGATCTCCGGTCTCGGCTGGGGACTGGGATATTTCGGAATGCCCCACATCCTGGTACGATTCATGGCAGTCCGGGATGAGAAGGAAATGACCAAGTCCAAGGCTACGGCCATCAGCTGGGTAGCATTATCCCTGGGATTTGCAGTATTTATCGGCATCCTGGGCAGAGCCTATCTGCCGGAGCTGGTGAACGGCAATAATGAGAAGGTATTTATCGAGATGATCAAGAAGGTATTTACGATGGAGATGCGGGCCCCGTTCATTGCAGGATTGTTCCTCTGTGGTATCCTGGCAGCGATCATGTCCACCGCGGATTCCCAGCTGTTGGTCAGCGCCTCCAGCGTAGCGGAAGATATCTTCAAGGGACTGCTCAAGAAGGATGCGGATGACAAGACGGTTATGAATGTGAGCCGTGTCACAGTACTGGTAGTAGCTGTGCTGGCTTACATCATCGCATGGAATCCGAACAACACCGTCATGGGACTGGTATCCAACGCGTGGGCAGGTTTAGGTGCCGCCTTCGGACCGTTGGTAGTGATGTCCTTATATTGGAAGAGAACCAACTTCCCCGGAGCGGTAGCCGGAATTGTCACCGGAGCACTTGCCGTGATCATTTGGGATTACATTCCTCTCGTGGGGGGACAGACCCTGGGCAAAGCTACCGGATTATATTCCCTGGTAGTAGGCTTCGGACTGGGACTTATCGCGATCATCGCAGTCAGCCTCGCTACCAAGGCTCCTTCCGAGGAAATGCTGCAGGAGTTCGAGGACGTGAAGGCAAACCGGCTGTAACAGACCGTTGATGAAGTAAATATTGACAGACAAAAATACTGATGGACAGCGAAGATATCTGCCTGTCAGTATTTTTATGTATTTGCGTTGACGAGGGTATGGAATTCAGAAACAAGCTATCTGTACCCAACAGAACTTGTTGGCGAGGGTATAGAATTCAGAAACAAGCTATCTGTACCCAGCAGAACTTGCGAAAGCGGGTATGTGAGACAAAATCAGGTCGAATATACCCACCGGCCTTCGCAGACGCGGGTATGTGAGACAAATCAGGTCGATTATACCCACCGGTCTTCGCAGACGCGGGTATGTGAGACTAAACCAGGTCGATTATACCCTCCACCTTTGTACATCGGGGCACAGATAAGGATTTTACCGTAATAAGCCCCGTCGCTGGCAGAATATCGGGGCACAGATAAGGATTTTGCCGTAATAAGCCCCGTCGATACCGGGATATCGGGGCACAGATAAGGATTTTGCCGTAATAAGCCCCGTCGCTGGCAGGACATCGGGGCGCAGAAAGGAATTTTGCCGTAATAAGCCCCGTCGATACCGGGATATCGGGGCGTAGATAAGGATTTTGCCGTAATAAGCCCCGTCGATACTGGAATATCGGGGCGCAGATAAGAATTTTGCCGTAATAAGCCCCGTCGCTGGCAGGATATCGGGGCACAGATAAGGAATTTTGCCGTAATAAGCCCCGTCAATAGCGGAATATCGGGGCACAGATAAGGATTTTGCCGTAATAAGCCCCGTCGCTGGCAGGATATCGGGGCGCAGATAAGAATTTTGCCGTAATAAGCCCCATAGACACGTGAGAGCATCCAGGGGACGGTTTCACTTGTCATAAAAAATATTGGGCGATATTATACTGGGCAATATTATATATAAGAAAAAACTCACAAAAATACAGTGGCGAACCTGTGCAAAACAGCAAAAAGAAATTGTATCAAAAAAAATACATTTTTTTTAAAAAAAGTCTTGCAATGCCCGTAAATTCAATGTATACTAATCCTTGCTGTGGCATGATAGCTGTGAAGCGTGAGGTTGCCGGTTCCCAGTAATGGAGATCGGGTTTTCCGTGGAGCGAATGTCAAGTTAGGAAACTGACGGCAAGTCACTGTACCAATTAACATCTGCCTTGAGCAGTAACAACGTGTAAGTTTATGGCCGGAGAGAAGAAAGCGTTGCACAAAGGTCGCAGACACACACGGGAAAGTGTACAGTCACCGCTTGTCCGTACAAAAAGTAAGTATTTACTTACAAAAGTGCGAAAAGGAGGCGACTTTTTTTATGGCAAATCAGGTAATGAGAATTACATTGAAAGCTTATGAACATCAGCTTGTTGATGCATCTGCCAAAAAAATCATCGAAACTGTTAAGAAGACCGGATCTCAGGTAAGTGGTCCCGTGCCTCTTCCTACCAAGAAGGAAGTTGTTACCATTCTGAGAGCAGTACACAAGTACAAGGACTCCAGAGAACAGTTCGAGCAGAGAACTCACAAGAGACTGATCGACATCATGGCTCCCACTCAGAAGACTGTTGATGCTCTTCAGAGACTGGAAATGCCTGCCGGTGTTTACATCGACATTAAGATGAAGAACAACTAATAAGCATTCAAAGTAAAGCCAAAACAACAAAACCTCTACTTAGACGTAAGAACACAGCGCGATGAACAATCGCCGGGGAAATACGCACAGCGTATTTCTAAGCGTTTCGCAGAAACGCTTTGGTCCGCTATGTAGAACACAGGAGGTAAAAATGAAGAAAGCAATTTTGACAACAAAAGTTGGAATGACCCAGATCTTCAATGAAGATGGCGTGCTCGTTCCCGTAACCGTGCTTCAGGCTGGTCCCTGCGTGGTTACTCAGGTAAAGACCGTGGAGAATGACGGCTACAGTGCTGTACAGGTAGGCTTCGTTGACAAGAAGGATAAGGTTGTTAACAAGGATGCCAGCGGCAAGAAGCAGATCGTACACAGACATGGTGTTAACAAAGCAGAGCAGGGCCACTTCAAGAAGGCTGGCGTAAGCTCCAAGAGATATGTAAGAGAGTTCAAGTTTGAGAACGCTGAGGAGTACACTCTTGGTGCAGAGATCAAAGCTGACATCTTCGCTGCAGGCGATAAGGTAGATGCTTCTGCAATCTCCAAAGGTAAGGGCTTCCAGGGCGCAATCAAGAGATTTGGACAGCACAGAGGACCTATGGCTCATGGTTCCAAGTTCCATCGTCATCAGGGTTCCAACGGTTCCGCAACTACCCCAGGCCGCGTATTCAAGGGCAAGGGAATGCCTGGACAGATGGGTCACAAGCAGATCACTGTTCAGAATCTTGAAGTAGTTAAGGTTGATGCCGAGAACAACCTGATTCTGGTTAAGGGTGCAGTTCCAGGACCTAAGAAATGCCTGGTTACTGTAAAGGAAACCGTTAAGGTTGAAAGGTGAGCTTTTATA
>ERZ773114.2556-NODE-2556-length-16775-cov-3.635347_pt1 | contig 16775 bp, 14 predicted proteins | sample MGYA00580564_ERZ773114 | MGnify/ENA primary metagenome ERZ773114 (study PRJEB29015, sample SAMEA2737836) | human gut metagenome | biome: human gut; feature: human-associated habitat; material: faeces | place: China | collected 2012 ... | reverse complement strand
TACCGGCAAAGAAATTACTCGTGAAGGTTCTGCAACACAAGTAGTATTCCATAACCAACTTATATCCAAAAATATAACTGTTCAAAAAGTATGGCATGATAATATAATAGATCATTCTAATGATTATGTAGAGTTTAAACTGGAAGGCACAAAAGACAATGGTTCTACTTGGAAAGAATTTGGTACGTACAATATCATTGTAGATACCACCGGTAATGCTGAATGGACACGTGTAATTGAGAATCTTCCGACCGGGTATGAATACAGAGTTACAGAAACTGGTTGTAGTAACCAAAATAATTATGTAAGTGCTGTTACTAATACTGATGATACCTTTACCATTACAAATACTCTGAAATGGTCTGCAAAGAAGGTAAGCGAAAAATGGGGCGAAGATGACACTACAACTGCTGGTGTTGGATTAAGCGGAGCCGAATTTGAACTGAAATCAGGTACTACAGTAATTGCTACCGGTGTTTCTGAAACAAATGGTAATATTACATGGAACCCAAACAACAACTACAATTTGTTTACCTTAAATGGAGAGTATACAATTCATGAAACCAAAGCACCTGTAGGATATGTATTAAATGCAGAGGATTGGACTGTAACATTTGAAAATGGTCTTTTAACCAAATTGAATAATACTGATGTTAAAGGTACCGCAGAAAATGGTGTTGTAATCGAACTTGGAAACAAGAAGCTCTATTCCCTCCCATCAACCGGAGGCACCGGAATTTACTTGTATATGATCGGCGGCATGTTACTTATGTTTGCGGCCGTATGGATTTTATATAAAAACAAATGCAAGGAGGTGCTGGGAAAATAATTGTAAGGATTAATTTTTCAGTGGCTTCTTGCCACACAAAAACGTTATTATCCCATATGAGGGGACAATAAAAAATGGGCAAAGCCCTTAAAAGAAAAGGAGACAACAATATGAAGAAGATGAAAAAATTATTTGCAGTGTTATTAACACTGGCAATGGTACTCGGAATGAGCATGACTTCATTCGCAGCAGAAACAAGCCAAATTAAAGTAACAGGTTTATCTTCACAGGAAAATGAAACAGTCAATTTATATCCTGCAATTACTTGGGATGAGGAAAATAGTAAATGGAATGTTGCTACTTGGGCCTCAGGTTATATTCAATTAGTAGGCAATAAGTATGAAATAACTGATGCTGAAGGATTAACAGCAGCTGTTGCAGGTACTCCTCACACTCAGACACATTCAGCTGGTTCTACAGAAGTTACTTTTGATAATATTCCAGTTGGTGCATATGTAATCACAGCATCAGGTAATAAAATATCTTATGCTCCAATGGTAGCGGAAACTTATAATAAAGATGCTATTTATATGGAAGCAAAAAATGTTGAAGTTGTAGCTAAAACAGCTGGATATAATGTAACAAAAAAGGCAAAAGACCATTTTGTAGCTCGTGGTCAGGAAGTAGAATTCTCAATTACTACCACATTCCCAAGCTTTGAAGTTGCTGATTCAGATAAGAATAGCTTTACAATCGTTGACACCCCAACTGGTCTTGATATTACACAGGTAGTATCAGTTACAATCGGTAGTGACACTGTAACAAACTATGGAAAAAACAGAGATGATAACGGAGTATATACAATTGATTTATCTTCTTCAATTGGTACCTCTAATGCAAATGCTGGTAAAACTGTAATTGTAACATATAAAGCAACTGTTACTTCTGATGAAGGATATCAAAATACCGCAAACGCATATAGAAATGGTGTAGATATGGGTAACGGAAATGAAGAAGGCTTCTCTGGCGATATCACACTTACAAAATATAACAAAGATAAATCTGAAGCTCTCGAAGGTGCTGCATTTAAACTTTACAAAGGTACAAAAGATTCACATGGTGATGCTTTATATGTTGTTCCAACAGGAAATGGTACATATAAAGTAGCTTTATCAGCAGCTGAGCAGGATGCCACTCAGACATTAGTAACTGTAAGTGGTGGTACTCTTAAAGTTACCGGTCTTGCTGAAGGTAAATACTGGTTTGAAGAAACAAAAGCGCCAAAGGGATACTCTATTAACTCTGATGGTGCATTAGCTGAAATTACTGTAGATGATGAACATGCAGAAGCTCAGTCACAAGAAACAGAAATTAGAGATAGTAAACTTTCTTCCCTTCCATCAACCGGTGGTATCGGTACAACAATCTTCACAATCGCTGGATGCGTTATCATGATCGCAGCAGCTGGTCTGTTCTTCGCAAGCCGCAAGAAATCAGACAACAAATAATTGCAATAATTATTTATAATCAGATATTGAATCCGGGGCAGGTCGCCCCGGATTCATAAAAAATAATACAACAGCAAGGAGAGTTCGGATGAAACGCAAAGCAAACAAACTTATTATTGGCATCATATTTTTAGCCGGGTTGTCCTTACTGCTGTATCCATTCGTTGCAAACCAGTGGAATAACTACAGGCAGAAGCAACTAATCAGCAGTTATGAACAGACTGTATCCGAAAAGGATGCAGCACATGAGATTGATTATGACGCAGAACTGCAGAAAGCAGAAGCTTACAACGAAGCATTACTTCCAAGTATCCTTCCTGACTCATTTGCAGTAGCCGCAGCCAGTGACAAAGAAGACCAGTCCTACATGGATGCTCTGAATATTGCCGGTGACGAGATGATGGGAATCGTGGAGATCCCGAAGATTGACATCAAGCTTCCAATCTACCACACTACCGACGAAGATGTTCTCAAACAGGCAGCCGGACATCTGGAAGGAAGCTCTCTTCCAATCGGCGGTAAAAGTACACACGCCGTTATCTCCGCACACCGTGGACTTCCGAGTGCGTCTCTTTTTACCGATCTGGATCAGCTGGAAGAAGGCGATCATTTTCTGATCCATGTATTAAACGAAACATTAAGTTATGAAGTCGACAAGATTTCCGTGGTCAAACCGGAAGAAACTTCCTCTCTTGCAGTAGAAGAAGGAAAAGATCTTGTAACACTTCTTACCTGTACTCCATACGGAGTCAATACCGAGCGGCTTCTGGTCCGTGGTCACAGAGTACCTTATGTGGAACAGGAAGTTGCCGATGAGAAGACACCGCTCAGCGGAATCAGTCTTCATACAAATTATCTTTTATGGGTAATTATTGGTCTTGTAATTACCACAATCTTCATCCTTGTGTTATACTTAAAGGAGAAGAAGCTTCAAAAGAAGAAAAATGAGACCTCTTAAAAAGAGAATAAGAACGAGAAAGGGAATATGCCTATGAAAAGAAAAATCTCAACCTTCCTTTTCGGTCTGTTATTCTTGATAGGATTTGGGATTCTGATCTATCCGATGGTATCCAACCAGTGGAACACCTACAGACAGAATCAGCTGATCAGCAGCTATGACAATACAATACAGGACATGGAATCGGAGGACTTCACCTCTGAGTGGGAAAAGGCAAAAGCTTTCAATGATACCATTCAGCAGAACAACCTCTACGGAGATGTATTTGGTGAAGATGAAAATGACATCAAAGACACCGAATACTGGAAGATCCTGAACGTTGCAGATGACGGAGTAATGGGATATCTTTCCATTCCGAAGATCAACATCAAGCTTGCCATTTACCATGGTACCGGTGACAAGGATCTTCAGACCGGTGTCGGACATCTGAACGGCACAAAGCTTCCGATTGGAGGGGAGAATACCCACAGTGTTCTCGCAGCTCACCGTGGACTTCCAAGCGCAAAGCTTTTTACCGATATCGATCAGCTCAAAGTTGGCGATAAATTTTACATCCATGTACTGGATGAAGTCCTTGCCTACAAGGTAGACCAGATTCTTCCGATGGTAGACAAAGACGATCATGAAACACTGGAGAAAGCACTCCAGATTGAAGAAGGAAAAGACCAGGTAACTTTATTTACCTGTACACCATATGGAGTCAACTCCCATCGTCTTCTCGTAAGAGGAACCAGAGTTCCATATAACGGCGAAGAGGATACTACCGAATCAGTTACAGATTCTATGGTAAAAGCCATTCAGAATTATTATATGCTCTATTTAATTTTAGGACTTTCAATCACGATTCTTGTGATCATTCTCTTGCGATTCCTTTCCAAGAGAAAAGCTCACAAAGAATAACCAAGATTTTTAAGGAGGACATGAGGCGATGATGAATAAACGATTAAAACAGGGAAGTACTTTTCTCTTAGCTGTCGCTCTTACATTTCCACTGCTCACTCTTCCGGGTGCGAAAGCCGCAAACGCGATCGATACCGATGCAGAGTGTTCCATCGAATTTGACATTAGTGGGAACAGCAGTGAACTTCTAAGCGCAAGCATTCCGGTAAACCTGTATAAAGTTGCATCGGTTGATGTATCTGGCAACTATACCGCAACCGGTACATTTGCGAAACTGGATCTTTCTTCCGTAAGTGCAGATAATCTGGATACGGCAGCCGCTACCTGGTCTGAACGTGCAGCAGAAGCGAAGAAATTGCTGAAGGATGACACAGAGCCAACTACAACCGTTACACTGACACAGGGAAGAGGTACTGCAACAGGACTGAATACAGGACTTTACCTTGTAGATACACCAAAAGTAATTACACCAAATTACACTTATACTTTTACACCTTACCTGGTATCACTTCCGACCAACAATTATTACAATGGTAAGGATGCGAGTGACAACTGGATCTACGATCTGACTAAAGAAATGAACAGTGCAGTTGGTCTCAAACCAGAAGAACATGTAAGATACGGTAATCTGGTGATCAACAAGGAACTGGTAGATCACAATGCTACCTTCGGAGACGAGGCAACCTTCGTATTCCAGATCGATATCGAAAAACCGGATGGGAAAAAAGAAACCAGAATCGAAGAGCTTACCTTCAATGCAGCAGGCAGCGATTCTGTAACGATTGAAAAAATTCCTGCTGGATCTCATGTCAAGGTAACGGAGGTTTACAGCGGTGCAAGCTATGAACTCGCTTCTGCTAAAAGTCAGGAAACAGACATCATTGCTAATCCTGAAAAAGAAACCGAAGTAGAATTCAGACCGGCAGAGGTTTCATTTATCAACAAACACGATGGACGTACCAATGGCGGCTACGGTGTAAAAAATAATTTCAAACTGGACGAAAATGGTCAGTATCAGTACACCAAACCGGCAGCAAAGAACTAGGAAGGGGGAGTCGGAATGAGAAAGTTACATAAGAAACCACTTATCATGGCAGCAGCAACACTTGCTCTTACCGGAACCCTGGCAGTTGGAAGCGCGATGGCGTATTTTACAACCTATTCGACAGCCGGTGGCGGTGTGAAAATGAATATGGGATTTACTGAGACAGTCCCGAAAGAAGACGTTGATGAAAACGGAAAGCACATTACAATTGAAAATACCGGTGATTATGACTGTTTCGTAAGAGTCACAGCATTCGCACCGGTAAAGCTTACTTATAACGCACCAAAAGGCGGATGGACAGACCGCGGTGACGGCTACTGGTATTACGACGATGTCCTTCCGGCAAAGGCAACCACAACAGAACTCAACATCAAATACACATTCCCGTCAGTAAATGACAAACCAGAAGAATTTAACATCGTAGTCATCCAGGAATGCACACCGGTTCTTTACAAGGAAGATGGTACACCATACGCCGACTGGAACCACGTAATCAAAAACGACAGCACACAGACGACAGAGTAGGAGGTAATGAGAATGAAAAAGAAAAAGAAATCATTTCCAAAGAAACCTGCCCTGGTCCTGACAGCCGCAGCACTCCTGCTGGTTGGAAGCACTGTCGGCAGTACACGCGCCGCACTCACTTACTACAGTGAGAATTATTCCGCACAGATGAATATGCAGAGTATCGGCGTATCTCTTCTGGAAAATGACAAAGTAGTCAGCAGCCGAGATTATGTATCGAACAATGAATGGAAGGGAACCTCAGATGGTACACTTCTCACAAACCTTCTTGGAAAGGATGAGACATTTACACCCGGCAAGAAATATAACGAAGCAATCAGCGTCAAGAACAGCGGTACGATCGACACCTTTGTACGTGTGATCATCACAAAGAGCTGGCAGGACGAAAAAGGCAATAAGAACACGAACCTTTCACCGGATCTGATCGAGCTGAACTTCCTCACAGCCAACGGATGGCAGGTTGCAAAAGCACAGTCCACGAAAGAGCGTACCGTTCTTTATTATACCAAAGCTCTCAAAGCGGGTAAACCGACACCGGCATTATCCGATACACTCCGTATCAATCCTTCGATTGCATCGGATGTAAAGCAAAATGTCTCTGAGGATGGCAAAACCATCACTTATACTTACAAGTACAATGGCTACACCTTCCACATTGACGCAGAGGTGGATGCAGTTCAGACACACAACGCAAAGGACGCGATCAAGAGTGCCTGGGGCGTGGACGTAAATGTATCAGACGACGAAACAACAATGAGCTTACAGTAGGGAGGTACAGAGTATGAAAAAGAAAATTTTGTGCCTCGCCATGACAGTGATAATGGCAGCAGGGGTACACACAACTGCATTTGCAAAGGATTATCAGGGAGCCGACGGATGGCAGGTTAATTTCACCGGCGGCAAGATGGAAAGTAATTTTAAAAGCTCCGATGTGACTGACGAGCTGGCAAATATCCAGCCGGGTGACAGCATCGAGCTCAAGGTTCAGCTTAAGAACTCCGACAGTGGGGATACGGACTGGTATATGACCAACGAAGTGATCCAGACGTTGGAGGATGCACAGTCTTCCGCAGAAGGTGGTGCTTATGAATACAAGCTGACCTATGTTGGAAGTGATAATGCCGAAAAGGTACTCTATGACAGTACAACTGTCGGAGGGGAAGGCGCTTCCAAAGCAGGAGAAGGTCTGAAGCAGATTGATAACTCAACCCAGAAATATTTCTACCTCGGAAGACTTGCTTCCAATAATACCGGAACGGTACACCTTACCGTCGGTGTTGAAGGTGAGACACAGGGCAACGGTTATCAGCTCACACTCGCAAAGCTCCGTATGAACTTTGCAGTAGAAAAGGTTTCAGCCGGCAAAACCATCACCAAGAATAAGATTGTTAAGACAACCAACACCGTTAAGACCGGTGATACCGCAAGAGTTCTTCTCTTCTGTGTGCTTGCACTCATCAGTGGACTGATCCTTCTTGCATATGGTATCTACACACTCAATAAGAACACAAAAAGACGCAGACAGAAAGGAGAGTAAGCAGATGAAAAAATGGAAAAGATTACTGGTTTCTCTTCTGACTGTATCCATGACACTCGGTGCATCCACAATGAGCGTTATGGCAGATGATACTACACCGTATACCTACAAGGTAACATTATCCGCAGGTAACAAAGGAACAATTAACGGACAGAACAAGATTGAGCGGGCAAACATTGCTTCCGATTCTACCGTTACTTTCAATCTGAATGACATCCAGGTAACAGACGACAAGTATTATGTCAAAGGAATCCGTCTCAGCGGACGTGACAATGACGAAACACTTGCGGCTCCTTCCTTTACCGTTGATAAAGATGCCGACTATGTAGTCGCTTACGGAATCAAAGGCAACATGGTTGCCTATACCGTAAATTATCAGGATGCATCCGGTAAATCACTGGCAGAGAGCCAGACCTTCTACGGAAACGTCGGCGACAAGCCGGTCGTTGCTTACCGTTACGTTGAAAATTATATTCCGGATGCTCTTGCACTTACGAAGACTTTGAGTGATAATGAATCTGAGAATGTATTTACGTTTACCTACACACCGGGAGCTACAGACCGTATCGTTGAGACAACAACTACCGTCACAACAACAGTTCCTGGAACCGCAACTCCTGCCGGTGCAGCAGGTACAACCGGAGCTGCCGGTACAACAGGTGCAGCCGCCGGTACTGGTACAGGTACTACAGCAGGTGGCACTACAGCAGGTGGCACTACAGCGGGTGGCACTACAGCGGGTGGTACTACAACAGGCGATACTGCCGGTGGTACAACGAATGCAGACAATTCTCAGGATACGACAGACGATACGACCACCGCACCGGATGAACAGACACCAAAGTCTCTGGTAGATCTGGATGATGAAGACACTCCAAAAGGAAATATCGATGCGAAAGACAAGACGAGCAAGACTCCGATCGCAGCAGGGATCGGCATTATCGTTGTTGCGGTAGCAGCTCTCGTAGGACTGATCGTATTCTTGAAAAAACGTGCAAAATAAAAAAAGCGCGGCACTAAAGGAGAAGTCTTTTTTGAAGAGAACGAAGAAAAAGAAAAGCCCGGTGGCTGCATTTTGCAGTGCACTGGGCACTGTTTTACTGACAGTACTGATTCTTGCCTGTATTCCGCTGACGCTTCCGAAAGCTTTTGGTTTTCAGATATACACCGTGATCAGTGGGAGCATGGAACCGGCGATCCCGACGGGAAGCCTGGTCTATGTCCGGCATGAAGAACCAGACACGATCGTCAAAGATGATGTCATTGCTTTTTACAGCAACAATGCAGACGGCTCGATCATCACCCACCGTGTAGTATCCAACAGCCCGGCGATGGGACAGTTTATCACCAAAGGGGATGCCAATGAGGAAAAAGATATGAATCCGATCCCTTACAACAACTACATCGGAAAAGTAAAGCTTTCTGTTCCGGTTGTCGGCGGTATCGCACAGGCTGCAACCGGCACTGCCGGAAAGATTGCCGCTGCATCCATCATCGGTCTTGCTGTGATTCTTGAAATCGTTGCTGCCATGCTTGACAGACGCGAAGACGAATAAGAGAGAACGTTTTTCATTTTAGCTTGCTAAAGTGTGAAACATTTGCTAAAATAATATCAGATTGTATTGTCAGAAGAAGATGGGGGAATTTCACAATTCTCCCATTTGTCATATATTGAAAAGAATGGAGAGGTGAACGGATTGTTATCCAACCAGATTTTACAGAGAACAATCAATGAAATAGGGGATATCATCGAGTGTAACTGTTCCATCTGGAACACAGACGGAGTGATGCTTGCAGCTGTAGGTAAGGAGAAGCCTGCAGTAAAAAAAGCTGTCTGCTCATTTTTAAAAGAGCTGGAGGTTACCGGCGTATCGGAGGAGCACCTGGATGAATGCTATGGTCTGTTTCCGGTTTATGATGATGATGAACTGACTTATATTTTCGTGATCGAGCACAATAATGAGATTGATGTGCATACCAGCGGGCGCTTAAGTGTCTGCCAGCTGGAGAGCCTTTTAAGATCCGGAAGCGAACGTCTTGACCGTAACCGTTTTATCCAGAACCTGCTCCTGGATAACCTGCTTCTCGTAGATATCTACAACCAGGCGAAAAAGCTTGGTATCACAGTGGAGCAGCGCAGAGTCGTCTATCTGATCGAACCGAAGAATCCAGATGACACGATCGTCCTGGATATGATCCGTGGGATTTATTCCTCGGGAACCGGCGATTTTGTTACTGCCGTAGATGAGGGACATATTATTCTGATCAAGTCCCTTGACAGTACGGATGATTATGATACGATCCGTTCGACTGCCGATATGCTGGTGAATGCGATCAACACCGAAGCTATGGTCAATGTCCGGCTTTCCTTCGGAACCATCATTCCCGAACTCAAAGAGGTCTCACAGTCTTACAAAGAAGCAGGCATGGCTCTGGATGTGGGACGTATCTTCTATCCGGAACGCAATATTTTATCCTACCGCGAACTTGGTATCGGACGGCTGATCCACCAGCTTCCCGTTTCCTTATGCGAGATGTTCCTGGAAGAAGTATTTGCCGGAAATACCGTTGATCAGTTTGACGAAGAAACCTTATCCACAGTTGATAAATTTTTTGAAAACAGCCTGAATATTTCGGAGACAGCGAGACAGCTTTTCGTCCACCGGAATACGCTCGTCTACCGGCTGGAGAAGATCCAGAAGCAGACCGGGCTGGATGTCAGAGTCTTTGAGGACGCCCTGACATTTAAGATTGCTCTGATGGTCGCAGACCACATGAAATTCATAGAAAACAGAAAATAGGAGGACATGATATGGTGAAATTATACGAAGGCGGTGCCTATCTTTTACACGGTACTGAGGTAATTGCAGATGCACCCGATGCACTTGCTGCCGTAAAAAGCAAGACAGGTATTGAGACAACAAAAGAAGCTGCTGCAAAAGAAACAATGGCTTATGGGATCTTAAGTGCGCATAATACTTCCGGTAATATGCAGCAGCTTCAGATCAAATTTGACAAGCTGACTTCGCACGACATTACCTTTGTCGGAATCATCCAGACTGCAAGAGCATCCGGACTGGAGAAATTCCCAATCCCTTATGTTCTGACCAACTGCCATAACTCTCTGTGTGCAGTCGGCGGTACGATCAATGAAGATGACCACATGTTTGGGCTGACCTGTGCGAAGAAGTACGGCGGTGTCTATGTTCCGCCTCATCAGGCCGTTATCCACCAGTTTGCCCGTGAAATGCTCGCAGGCGGCGGCAAGATGATCCTTGGTTCTGACAGCCACACCCGTTATGGTGCACTCGGTACCATGGCAATGGGAGAGGGCGGACCGGAACTTGTAAAACAGCTTCTGAACAAGACTTATGATATCAAGATGCCGGGTGTTGTCGGAATCTATCTGGACGGCGAACCGGTGAAAGGTGTCGGACCGCAGGACGTTGCCCTTGCGATCATCGGCGCAACCTTCGGCAATGGCTATGTCAATAACAAGGTCATGGAATTTGTCGGACCTGGCGTTGGCAAATTAAGTGCAGACTTCCGTATCGGAATCGATGTTATGACGACAGAGACAACCTGCCTTTCTTCTATCTGGAGAACCGATGACAAGATCAAAGAGTTCTATGATATCCACGGAAGAAGTGATGACTTCAGGGAACTAAATCCTGGCGCAGTCGCTTACTATGACGGTCTTGTATACGTGAACTTGAGTGAGATCAAGCCTATGATCGCCATGCCGTTCCATCCGTCCAATGTCTACACCATCGAGGATGTCAATGCCAACCTTGCAGATGTTCTCCACGATGTAGAGCAGCGCGCGCTGGTAAGCCTGGACGGTGCTGTGGATTACTCTCTTCAGGACAAGATCGTAAATGGTAAGCTTTATGTCGATCAGGGTATCATCGCAGGCTGTGCCGGTGGCGGTTTTGAAAATATCTGTGCTGCCGCAGACATCATCCGTGGCAAATACATCGGATCAGATGAATTTACCTTCAGTGTTTACCCGGCAAGTACACCGATCTACATGGAGCTTGTGAAAAATGGTGCGGTTGCTGACCTGATGGAAGCCGGTACGATCGTGAAGACTGCCTTCTGCGGACCGTGCTTCGGTGCAGGGGACACTCCGGCAAACAATGCATTTTCCATCCGTCACTCTACCCGTAACTTCCCGAACCGTGAAGGAAGCAAGCTGCAGAGTGGACAGATCGCATCTGTTGCCCTTATGGATGCACGTTCCATTGCCGCAACTGCTGCGAACAAAGGTTTCCTTACTCCGGCAACAGATTTTGATATTGAATACAAGAACCCGACCTACCACTTTGATTCCAGAATTTACGCCAACCGTGTATTTGACAGCCACGGCGTTGCTGATCCTTCGGTTGAGATCAAATTCGGACCGAACATCAAAGACTGGCCGGCAATGAGCGCTCTTCCTGAGAATCTGATCCTGAAGGTTGTATCTGAGATCCACGATCCGGTTACAACGACAGACGAACTGATCCCGTCCGGCGAGACTTCTTCTTATCGTTCCAACCCGCTTGGACTTGCTGAATTTGCACTTTCCAGAAAGGATCCTGCCTATGTAGGACGCGCGAAAGAGGTCCAGAAAGCCCAGAAAGCGATTGAAGCAGGTACTTGTCCACTGGATGTACTGGATGAATTAAAACCGGTGATGGCCGCAATCCAAAAGTCTTATCCGGAAGTCGGCAAAGGAAATATCGGTGTCGGAAGTACCATTTTCGCGGTCAAACCTGGTGATGGTTCTGCCCGTGAGCAGGCTGCTTCCTGCCAGAAGGTTCTCGGCGGCTGGGCGAATATCGCGAATGAGTACGCAACCAAACGTTACCGCTCGAACCTGATCAACTGGGGCATGCTTCCGTTTATTACCGAAGAGGAACACACAAAGCTTTCTTTCAGGAACGGTGACTATCTCTTCGTGCCGGATATCCGCAAAGCAGTAGAAGATAAAGCTTCCACGATCAAGGCTTATGTCGTAGGCGATGATCTGAAAGAGATCGATCTGAAACTCGGTGATCTGACGGATGCAGAACGTGAGATCATCCTCAAAGGATGTCTGATCAATTATTACAGAGGTTAATTTTTCTCAGACAATGATATGATTTAAAAGGGACGGAAATTTTTCTGTCCCTTTTTGCAACACTTCCGACTTTTTTATACTCTTATATACAAAGAACCGATTTTGAGAGGAGGGACTTTATGATCGATGCAATTGCATTTAAAGAATTATATAAGACGGTTTATCAGGATCTGTATCGTTTTGCGCTCTGCATGATGCATCATCCGCAGGATGCAGAAGACGCCGTCAGTGAAGCCGTTCTTTCCGCCTATGAGAACATACATAAATTACGCAAAGAAGAAGCATTCCGTTCCTGGATCTTTCAGATTCTGGCAAATGTGTGCCGCCGGAAGTTAAAGAGCCGTGAACGGACCGAGACCGAGCTGAAAGAAGATCATGCTTCTGCCACATACTGTGACGGACTCTGCACAGATGTTGAGCGTGCTTTTCTTATTCTCGATGAAGACGATCAGCTGATCATCGGCTTATCCGTCTATGGCGGTTACAACAGTAAAGAGATCGGAGAAATGCTAAAAATGAACCCGAATACAGTCCGCTCCCGCAGAAAGCGTGCCCTCGAAAAGATGAGCTGGCTTCTGAAAGAGTAGGATAAAAGAGTAATAGGAGGTGTTTTATATGACAGATCACGAAAAAGAAATACTGGATAAAATAAAACAATCTACGGAAAAAACTCCTGTTCCGGAAAGCCTTGCACCGGATCAGATTATGAAAATGCTGGAAGAGCATAACAGCACTCAGGCTTCCGGACATATCCCGAAAAAGCATGGATTTTCCCGCGGCCACCGGATGCGCGGAGGACTTATCGCTGCCGCACTGGTACTGGTTGTCGGCATTGGCGCCCACATCCGCCAGCAGAATCTTTCTTCAGACTCAGCCACTTCTTCCACAAAAGGCAGTTCTTCAATCGGTACATCCTCCGGTAAGCTTGCCTCTTCCGATACTTTAGAGACGGCAACCGATTATGATGAAGTCTACACATACCTGCAATCTTATCAGGATGAGTTGGATTCTTCATCTGTTACCGGTTCAACCGACAGCGGAATTGTCATGTATTCAAATAAAACAGCCGACAGTGGTGCACGCACCGATAGTTCCAGCTCCTCTTCGGATTCTTCAACAGCCTCTGCACGTGCTGTGGATACTTCATTTTCCGATACCAACGTCCGCACAGAGGGCGTCGGTGAAGCAGACATTGTAAAAACGGATGGAAGTTATCTTTATACACTGAAAGCAAACTCACAGGAAATTTCCATTGTAGATATCCGGTCTGATCAGATGAAGGTTGTTTCCGGTATTTCGCTGAATGAGAATTTTCAGGCATCCGAATTTTACCTGAGTGACCAGAAGCTTTTTGTCCTTGGCAACATGCAGAACACGCAGGTTGATTCTGACAGTAAAACCTTGTACCGCGGCAGCTGTACCCGTATCCAGACTTATGATCTGGCAGATATCAACAATCCGAAATCCATCGGAACCGTGGATCAGAGTGGTTACTACCGCACTTCACGTTTTAAAGACGGATATCTGTATGTATTCAGCGACTATTATATTTACGATACGATCACCAAAAAAGATTATCCTTCCTATGTTCCGCTTGTTGGTGACAATCTTCTGAAGCAGTCGGATATCTATCTCCCGACGAACCATGCAGCAGACCAGTACCTTGTTGTCAGCTCCGTTTCCGCTTCCAGTCCGGATAAGGCAGCAGACCAGAAAGCAGTCATGTCTGAGAATGGCGAAGTCTATGTGAGTGAGAACAACATTTATATTTACGAGTATGCGAACAGCAGTATCCTCGCAGATAATCTTGCGGCAAAGAATCAGACGATCCTCCGCAAGCTGTCTTACAATAAAGGAAAACTTTCCGGCTCTGCCCAGGGCAAAGTAAAAGGATATCTGAACGATTCCTTCAGCATTGATGAGTATGACAATACGTTGCGACTGGTGACAACGGTTACGCATAATGTCGGAAGCTCTTCACAGTCCAATTCAGTCTATGTGCTGGATGCAGATTTGAAAACAATCGGTAAGATCGAGGATCTTGCCAAAAATGAACAGGTCTATTCCGCAAGATTTTTGGGCGATACCGGTTACTTTGTAACTTATGAACAGACAGATCCTTTATTCTCCGTAGACTTTTCCGATCCGGAGAATCCGAAGATACTTGGCAAGCTGAAAATTCCCGGCTTTTCGGAATACCTGCATTTTTACAGTGATAACCTGCTTCTTGGCATCGGTATGGATACCGATGAAAATGGCATTACAAACGGGGTAAAGATCTCCATGTTTGATATCAGTGATCCTTCGGATGTGAAGGAAGTCAGCAAGTACACACTGGATCAGTACTATTACTCGGATGTTTTTTCTGACTACCGTGCAGCACTGGTTGATCCGGAAAAGAATCTGATCGGCTTTCCGCTTTCCGGATCTGCCAACCAGTATGTGATCCTTTCTTACGATAAAGATCAGGGTTTCCAGGTACAGATGCAGGAGGAAGTCAACGGTAATTCTTATCTTGGAACCCGCGGTGTGTATGCAAACGAAAAGTTCTATGTGATCAATGGAAATGCAATTGAAGCATACCGGATGGGAGACTATGTGAAGATAGATGATCTGCTGCTATAGTGCAGCTTTGCAGAAGGAACTGCCGCTCCGCATACTTTGTACACCATTCCACATCATTGTATACACCAAAATCGTATATACAAAAACAGGTGCCCACGGGGATATATCACTAAGATATACTTACGTGGACACCTGTTTTATATTTTCATTTACCTGTTATTCCACACCGTTAAAGCAGTAGGTACATACTTGGCATGCATCAATCCCGATTGATTTGATCAGATCATCCAGTCTGTGATAACGAAGTGAAGTGAAATTCTGTCTCTTGCGGATTTCCTCCAGCATTGCTGCATACCGGTCACTGTTCGGATCCGCATATTCACTCAGTACATTGACATCATTGTCGCCTTCCCACTCACGGATGATCCTTCTTGTGATCAGATCCAGGTCTGATTTGGAACGGGAGAAGTTCAAATATTTGCATCCGTACAAAAGCGGTGGACATGCCGGGCGGACATGCACTTCTTTTGCGCCACTCTGATACAGGAACTCTGTCGTCTCACGGAGCTGTGTGCCACGCACGATAGAATCATCGATCAGCAGCAGGCTCCTGTCTTCGATCAGACTATGTACCGGGATCAGTTTCATTCTGGCGATCAGATTACGCTGACTCTGTGTTGTCGGCATGAAGGATCTTGGCCAGGTCGGAGTATATTTGATAAATGGTCTTGCATACGGAATACCTGATTCATTTGCATAGCCTATCGCATGAGCGATACCCGAATCCGGAACTCCTGCAACAATATCCACGTCGATCGAATGGTCATCTCTCTGTGCTAAAAGCTTTCCACAGTTGTAACGCATTTCTTCTACACCAACCCCTTCATAAGAAGAAGTAGGATATCCATAGTATACCCACAGGAACGAACAGATTCTCATCTTTTCACATGCAGGACTTACAGTCTCCACAGATTCCGGTGTCACGTAGACGATTTCTCCAGGTCCCAGCTCTTTGTAATCTGTGTATCCAAGGTTGATATATGCAAAGCTTTCAAAGGAAACGCAGTATGCATTCTCTTTCTTTCCGATCACAACCGGTGTACGTCCGAGAAGGTCTCTGGCTGCATAAATTCCATTCTCTGTCAGAAGCAGAAGTGTCATCGAGCCTTCAACTACTGACTGCACATAACGGATTCCCTCAACAAACGAATCCTTTTTACAGATCAATGCCGCAACCAGCTCTGTAGAATTGATCTGTCCATTGGTCATAGACTGAAAATGTGTATGTCCATTTTCATAAAGATTCCGAATCAGCTGATCCGCATTATTGATCTTACCTACTGTCGTAATTCCAAAGCACCCCAGATGCGACTGGATCAGAATTGGCTGTGGATCATAATCTGAAATACATCCAATTCCAATATTTCCCTTCATTGTATCAACATCTTTTTCAAATTTTGTACGGAACGGCGAATTTTCAATATTATGAATCGCTCTCTTCCAGCCATCACTTCCGTAAGTAGCCATACCTCCGCGGCGGGTTCCAAGATGCGAATGATAATCTGTTCCATAAAAAAGATCCAGATTACATGCTTCTTTTGATGCAACGCCAAAAAATCCTCCCATATCTGTAGGTCTCCTTTCTTTATCCCAATGCCATAGCCTGTATTTTTCATCTATTTTTTAGTGTATCATGCATTTATGGACGGAAACAATAGCAAAACCCCGAATATATTGCAAATGGCTATAACTATTTCTAATCGTATTTATAATTGTTTGAATTTTCTGATATATATATTACAATTTCAATTCTTTTCCTAAAATATAAGCCGATGAGAAATCAGAAAATATATAATTCAAACAT
>ERZ773114.2527-NODE-2527-length-16927-cov-23.794452_pt1 | contig 16927 bp, 9 predicted proteins | sample MGYA00580564_ERZ773114 | MGnify/ENA primary metagenome ERZ773114 (study PRJEB29015, sample SAMEA2737836) | human gut metagenome | biome: human gut; feature: human-associated habitat; material: faeces | place: China | collected 2012 ... | reverse complement strand
GCCGGAGATCGTCCACTCCGGCCGCATCCCGATCTTGGACAGCATGGTGCTGACGTTCAGGCAGGTGTTGGTATCGTCGTCTGCCACCAGTGCGCGCAGCCCTTCCAGCTGGGGGAGCTGCTTGGGCTCCGCTTTCTGCCCGCTGCGTGTGAAGCAGAGGGTCACGATGAACTCGGTGCCCTTGCCCGGCTCGCTCGTGAGGGCGATGGTGCCGCCCATCAGATCCACGATGTTCTTGGTGATGGACATTCCCAGGCCGGTGCCCTGAATGCCGCTGACGGTGGAGCTTTCCTCCCGGCTGAACTCCTCGAAGATGTGCTTCTGGAACTCTTCGCTCATGCCGATGCCGTTGTCCTTGATGCGGAACTCATAGCAGACGCAGCCCTTGGGCGCACCGTTCTTCTGGGCGATGCGGATGCTAATCATGCCGCCGGTGGGGGTGAACTTGATGGCGTTGGACAGGATGTTCAGCAGGATCTGGTTCAGCCGCAGCGGGTCGGTGATGATGTCCTCATCCTCAATGTCCATGGTATCAATGAAGAGCGACAGCCGTTTGGCCGCAACGTTGGGCTGGATGATGGAGCGCACATCGTGGACAAGGTCGGGCAGATGCACCGCCTTTTCCTCGATCTTGACCTTGCCGCTCTCGATGCGGCTCATATCCAGCACATCGTTGATGAGGGAGAGCAGATGCTGGCTGGAGGTGGAGATCTTTTTCAGGTAGTCCAGCACCTGCTCGCGGTTGTCGATGTGGGTCGCCGCCAGCGAGGTGAAGCCGATGATAGCGTTCATCGGGGTGCGGATATCGTGGCTCATGTTGAACAGGAACTCCCGCTTGGCGCGGTTGGCTGCGCCCTCGTGCTGGAGCGCGATCTCCAGTTTGCGGTTCTGCTCTTCCAGCTGGGTCTGATACTTCTTCTCCTGCTCTTTTTTCTGCTGCTCCATCTCCTGCACCGAGCGTCGGCGCAGCATCTGCAAGACCGAAACGAGCAGGATGTAACAGACCAGTGCCGTTAAGACCAGCGTGAGCGACTCGTGGAACACGGTTTTTTCATCCGTGTACGCATAGAGGTCGAACGACCGGCCGTGGCTGTACATGCCGAAATAGCAGCCGGAGCCGTTCCAGCCGTGGGTAGGCATCAGCTTTTCCGCAAGCCCGGCGCTGCGGATCTCCTGCACCGGCGGGCTTGCGGTGGTGTCCTGCCCGATCAGCTCCGGGCGGTTGGACGCAATGACCTGATTGTTCTGCACGATGAACAGGGTGCCGCTGGTCTCTTCTGGGTAGCCGTCCAGAATGCTCTGGACCGACAGTGCCGTCCCCTCGACAAATTTGGCCGGGGTGCAGCGATAGGCCAGCAGGATGACCTCTTCGTGGTCGGCCCGGTGTGCCGCCACATCCACGGCAGACCCGTCTGCCAGCAGAACGCGCTTCAGGTAGGTCTTCTGCGGGAAGCGGAAGACGTCCAGTGCGGTCTCCTTTTTGAGCCGGTCTTCCAGCTGGGCGTAGCCGATGCCGTTCGCTGTGTACTCGCACAGGAGTGTGCCGTCCGGGCGCAGCACGGAAATGCCGGTGAGCCAGAGCGTCTCAGTCTGCTGTTTCAGGCAGTGCGGGTCGGAGAGGTCGAGTGCGGCGTCACCGGCCAGCTGGTGCACCGAGACCGCCGTGCGGCGGAGCGCTTTGGCCGTGATGGTATCGTTGTACTGCTCAAAACTGGTGGACTGCGATTTGACGAACTCGATCGTCTGGCAGAAACGCTCTTCGGTCGCATGCAGGGCTTTCCAGCCGGAAGCCAGGACGACCCCCGCCATGAAGAGCACACCGACGAGAATGTAGAGCACCCAGGTCCGCGTGTTCGGAGTGGTTTTGTTGTTACGCGTCAATGGTGTCCACCTCCAGATACTGCGAAGCATGTTCCAGGTATTTGCCGACGATCCGTTCCAGTGTGCCGTCCTCGCGCATCTGCGCAAAGGTGTCATTCAGCTGGTGGTCCAGCCCGCGGCTGTCATTTTTGGCAAAGGCAACGCCCAGCCCGGTGACCAGCAGCGGCTCTTCGAGGATGCGGAACACCGCGTTGTTGTCTTTCATGTATTGCAGGATGGCCGTCTCGTGGGCGGCGATGGCGTCCACATAGCCGCAGGCCAGCATGGCATACTGCACATTGCGGTCTTCGATGCTGAACACTTCGACGGTCTGCGGGATGCGCGGGTCGGAGCCGCTGAGGAAGGTGCCCTCTGGCTTGGAGGTGCTCTGCACCATAACGGTCTTCCCGGCAAGGTCGCTGAGGGACTGGATGCTGCTGTCGGCGTTCACAGCCACGACCTGACGGCTCACCATGTAAGGCCCGGCCCACCGGTAGAGTGTTTCGCGGCCCTGCATGGAAAAGCAGCCCCAGATGCAGTCGATGGCGCCGCTTTCCACAAGGGCGGTCTTCTGCTCCCAGTCGATGACTTCAAATCGTGCAGCGTATCCCATGCGGCGGAATGCCTCGGTGGCGATCTCCACGTCGATCCCGGTCGGGGTGCCGTCATTGTTCAGATAAATATAGGGCGGGTAGGTGTCGCTTCCGATGAGGATCTGCGGCAGATCGCTGTTCTTCGCGTCCGTTCCGCCGCAGGCAGTCAGGCCGCCGAGGGCCGCCAGCAGGGTGCATCCGTTCAGGAATGCACGGCGTGAGATGAGGTGTTTCATGGGGATTTTCGTTCTCCTGTTGTTATTGCGTCCGCTGCTGCAACTGGACTTTCAGGTCGGTCTGCACATCCGTCAGGCATTGCAGCAGCAAAGGGTTGAACGCTCCGCACTCGCCGTTCAGGATCATCTGCACGGCTTTTTCGTGGGAGAAGGCTTTTTTGTAGCAGCGTTCGCTGGTCAGTGCATCGTACACATCGGCCAGCGCGACCAGCTGTGCGCTGATGGGGATCGCATCGCCCTTCAGCCCATCCGGGTAGCCGCGCCCGTCCCAGCGCTCGTGGTGCCAGCGGGTGATCTCGTAGGCGGTCTGCAGCAGCGGCTGCTCGTTGAAGTCTTCCAGCTGGTGCAGCATCTCGGCCCCCAGCATACTGTGGGTCTTGACGACCTCGAATTCTTCCGGGGTCAGCCTGCCGGGTTTGTTGAGGATCTTTTCGTCGATGCCGATCTTGCCGATGTCGTGCAGGGCGGAGGCCAGCGGGATGTTGTCCTGCTGCTCGGCGGTGATGGGGTACTGGCTACTGATCTCCAGCAGGCGGTGGAGCAGCAGCTCGGTGATGATGCGGATGTGCCGCACATGGGCGCCGCTCTCGCCGTTGCGGAACTCCACGATATGGCTCAGCACACCCACCAGCATATCGGTGTTGTTTTCGCGGGCGCGGATCTGGTCCGACACCATCTGCACCAGCCGCCGCTGCTTGGCGTACAGCTTGATGGTGTTGGTCACGCGGCGGTACACGATACGAGCATCGAAGGGGCGATTGACATAATCACTTGCGCCCAGCTCATAGGAACGCCGGATCGTCGCATCGGAGTCCTCGCTGGAGATCATAATGACCGGGATATCCTCGATGGTGTGGTTGGCATTCATGGCTTTCAGCACTTCAAAGCCGTCCATAACGGGCATATTGATGTCCAGCAGCACCAGTGCAATGTTTCCGGCTTCTGCCTGCAATTTTTCCATGCATTCCCGTCCGTTTTCTGCTTCCAGAATGTGGTAACTATCCCCCAGGATCTCTGTCAGCATCATGCGGTTCATTGCGGAGTCATCCACAAGTAAGATCTGTGACTTGTTCTGCAAAAGTTTTTCCAAAGCCGCCAGGTTATGCCCCGGAACCTCCACCATGACGGCATTCTTGCGGCACTTTGCCTGATACATCAGCCAATCCGCCCGGCGAACGATATTTTCCATAGGGTCGGCGAGGGACTGTATCGTTCCGCCAATGCTCAGCGAGATACGGAAATGCGAATAGCCGGGTACAGATGCCATCTGCGCGGCGGTGCGGATCTGTTCCAGTTTGGTCTGCAAAAAGTCTCCCGGAATGCCGGATAACACCAGCAGAAATTCGTCTCCGCCATAGCGGATGAGCAGGTCCGACGCCCGGATGCAGGACTGGATGGTGTTTGCCACCGTTTTCAGTGCCATATCTCCGGCGTAATGCCCATAGGTATCGTTGCAGATCTTGAAATCGTCCACATCTATCAGCGCGATCCCTGCGGGGCCGATGGATTTACGGACAACTTCTTCGTAATAGCGGCGGTTGTAAATTCCTGTCAGCGGATCTCGATAGAGTTTTTCTTTGAATGCCTGCTCCTGTGCAGTACGCTGCTCGGTGGTTTCGTCCATCGGTGCTTTCTGATTTTCGTTCAATCGCTTCAGCGTTTGCTCCGCTGCGGCAAGAGCAGCTTCCTGTCGATGAAGCTTTTTCAACAGCTGCTGCTCACGCGCTTTGTAATATTCCTCGATCTCGGAAAGTGTATTCACGTTCTGACCTTCTTCTACATTATTTACATCATTTGTGTGTTTCATCTGCGGAAACGCGCGTTTCCGCTATTTTTTAATGGGGGGGGGGTAACGCGGAAGTGTTTTACGGTCTGTTCCAGCGCTGCAATGTCCACGGGTTTGGAGAGATGTACATCCATCCCGGCTTCCTTGCTCTTCTGCATATCTTCCAAAAAGGCGTTGGCAGTCATGGCAAGGATGGGGATGATCCTGCCCAGTGGATTTTCGCCATTGCGAATGCGGCGGGTGGCCTCCAGGCCGTCCATTACCGGCATCTGCACATCCATCAGGATCATGTCATACTCGCCGGGCTTGACGCTGGCAAAGGCATCCACGATCTCCTGACCGTTGGGGTAAATTTTGCAGTGTGCGCCCTTGGATTCCAGCAGCAGCTCCAGGATCTCGGCGTTGATGGCGTTGTCCTCGGCGCAGAGGAACTTCATGCCGGACAGAGGAGAAGCGGTCTCTTCCTCCGGGAGCACCTGTGCCTCTTGCACCGTATCGGCTTCGGCATCAATGGGAAATTCCAGCACGACCTCAAAGCGGGTGCCCTTGCCGGTGGTGCTCTCCACGTGGATGGTGCCGCCCATCAGGTCTACGATGCTCTTGGTGATGGCCATGCCAAGGCCGGTGCCCTGCACCTTGTTGGTGCCGGATTTTTCTTCGCGGGTAAAGGGTTCAAAAAGGGTCTTTTGAAACTCCTCGCTCATGCCGATGCCGTCATCCTGCACCACAAAGCGGTACCGGGCGAAGTGCTCGTTCCGGGGCAGCTCTTCCACCTCCAACCGGATATGCCCGCCCTTGGGCGTATATTTGACCGCGTTGGAGAGGATGTTCATCAGCACCTGATTCAGGCGGTTGGGGTCTGCCAGTACGTTTTCGTGCTGCAGATGGGTGTTTACCGTAAAGGTCTGGCGGCGCTGGCCTGCCTGCTGACGGATGATGCTGTCCAGCTGGCTGACCTGCTGGGGCAGGTTCATTTTTTCCACATTCAGGGTGGTCTTGCCGCTCTCGATGCGGCTCATATCCAGAATATTGTTGATGATGCCCAGCAGCAGCTGACCGGAAGTTTCCAGCTTGCCCAGATGTTCGGCCAGCTTTTCCGGCTGGTGCAGCTCGTTTTTCATCAGGGTGGTAATGCCGATGATGGCGTTCATGGGGGTACGGATGTCGTGGCTCATGTTGGAGAGGAAGTCCGTCTTGGCCTTGCTGGCGCGCTCTGCGGATTGCAAAGCCTCTGCTGCAACGACCTGCGCCTGCCGCAGCTCATCATTTACCTGCGTCAGATGGATGTTGTATTGTTCCAGACGGAGGTTCGCTTCTTTTTCAGTCCGCAGCTCCTGCTGCTGCTTTTGCCGCAGGAGAAACCAGCCGACAAAAACTGTTATGACCGAGAACATCATCGCAATGACGATGATAATGACCATGACGATGTTGACCAGCTTCTGTGTATTCACGGCCACATATTCTGCCGGAACAAGGAACGCCAGTGTCCACTGGGCGTTTTCCATCTGCTTCAGGGCGTAGAAATACTCAGTCCCATCCAGCACGGCGTTGGAATAGCAGGAGCCTGTGCGGGTAAGCCGCTCCTTTGCCTCCGCAAAGGAAGAGCCGTGCAGATAGGACATCCGGGAGAGGACGGTGTATACGTTGTGTCCCTTCAGCAGCTCGGTGTCATTGGCGTTGAACAGCTTAAAGCCGTTGTTGTCCAGCACATAGACACTGTTGCTGTTTTCGTAGGCGTCACAGCGGAAATAATCGTTCAGCTGGGTCATGCTCTGGGAGATGCCAAAGTAGCGCAGGGTGATCTCTTTTTCTCCGCTTTGCAGTGTGATGGGGGTGGAGAGCTGTTCCAGAAACACCATCCAGGAGTCGTCCTTGGTCAGCGAGTTGGAAACATAGCTGACCCGCTCCGGTGCGCTTTCCAGATAGTTCATTCCCCGCAGCAGCCCCATGCGGCCATACTCGGTATAATAATATCCGGCAGTATCCACGGCAATCAATTCGACCTGTTTTTCATGGTAATTGGAAAGCTCGGGCAGCTTTTTCAGATAGCGGTAGAGATCGGTATCGGTCTTTAGCGGGGTGTAGTACAAATAATTGCACTGCACATCCACCTCGTCCCAGTGGGTGTCGATGACATCCTCCAGATTGCGGAACATCTGGTGGGTGACCTCTTCCATCTGGCTCAGCCGCTCATGGTAGACAAGGTTCTGGATGTAGGTCTGGCTCATGACAAAAAGGGTCAGGAGCGACACGATGATGACAAAGCCGAAGCCACCAAACAGCTTTTTATAGATTTTGTTGTTCACATCCAGTATCTCCTGTCCGTTTTGTTTCAGGTGCACCCTAGCTCCATGCGGTATCTGCCCGGCTGATGGTGGTGTATGCGCCAAAGAAGGCTTTTGCGGCATCCATACCCACCACACCGCTGTCTGTGACCGTGGTCTCCGCAGCCAACTGGTCGCTCACACCGCAGATGGCCACCTGATAGGTTTTGCCCGTCTCCGGCTGCACCGGGCTTACCAGCACATAGGGGTAGCCCTTGCCGTTGCCGTAGGCATCGTAACCAGAAGCAAGCAGGTCGCTGATCTGCTGCCCGGTCAGGGAAACGGTCTGGATGGTGCGGTTCCAGCCGGTGGGCAGAATGACCGAAAGGTCGTAATCCGTAATATCCTTGGCGTACAGTTTGGCCGCTACGCCGTGATGGTTCTGATCGGTGGGGTTGCCGGGGATCCATGTGCTCAGCGAGACCAGCGCAAGGTCGCTGCCGGTAGCCTGTGCAAAGCAGCGACCCACCAGCATGGCGCAATCCTCCTGTGAAAGTTCTTCGGTGACGGTGGTGATGGTATCCGGGGTGTTGTTCACCACGCTATCCTGATCCTCGTCCATCTGACGGATCACATCCTCCATGGTAGCATCGCCCTTGATAAAGTCCAGCATTTTAAGGCCGGTGGTCACGATGGTGTTTTCCCAGCCGGAATAGATAAAGGGCGCGGTGTTGCCTGCGTTCAGGGCATCGGCGATGTCGGCATAGTAGGTGCCGTCCGCTTTTGCGTCCTTGAAGGGCAGGAGGCTGCTTTTCAGCACCGTTGCGGGCTGCAGAGCGCTGGTGCCTGCAACGGTGGAAAGCACACGCATCACCTTGAGCGCATCTTCCAGCTTCTGGGGATCCTGCTCCAGCTTTTTATTCAGACCGTAGAAGCGGTTCACATTCAGCACAAAAACATTCTGGGTGCCGTCCTCGGAAAGATACGGCATCAGGCCGAATTTATCGGCGTTGCCGTCTGCCTCCACAATGCCGTTGGTGTTTCCGATCAAAAACAGGGTGTTCCCCTCGGCCATCCTCTGCCGGGTCACATTGTCGTCAAGAGCGTCGCCGGAGTCGTTCAGCATCCCGATGTCCTTCCACTTCTGGACATAGGCCATGGCCTGCATCATGCCGGGGGTATTGCTGACATTCGCCTTACCGGACAGATAATCCCGCTGCCACAGCCTGCCGTCCAGTGTGCCGAGGAAATCGGCGTCTGCAATGTTGCACAGGTATTGGAAACCGTAGCCCGGATACTGGATCTGCGGCAGACAGAGATCGACCCCGGCTTCCTTTGCCTTTGCAGCCAGCTCTTCCAGCTCAGCGAAAGAATTGGGCAGCTCCCAGCCGTATTTCTTCAGCAGGGTCTTGTTGTAGGTGATGCCGTAGCAGTTGTAGGTCGAGGGCAGCAGGTAGATGGCACCGTTGTCGAACACGTCCTGCAGACGGGACTCCACATAGTTATCCGTAAAATCGTAGCCGGAAAGGTCCAGCAGTTTGTCGGAGACCAGATCGATCCGGGGGTCGTAGTAGGTCAAGGTGCAGACGTCCGGCAGATCGCCCGCCGCAAACATGTTCTGCAAACAGGTGGTGGTGTTATCGCCGCTGTACGGAACGATCTCAACATTTACTTCCGGGTAAACGCTGTGCACCTGTTCAATAAAGGCTTCTACCTCTTTATAAGGTGCCATAAAGGTAATGGCTTCGTGTGCATCCGCTGTTTTGCCGGTCTCGGTCTGGCTGCCGCCGCAGGCGGTCAGTGCTGCCGTGGCTGCCAGTACGCCGGACGCCTGCAAAAACGAGCGGCGGGAGAGCTTTTTCATCATAGTATCGTCCTCGCGGTTTCCTGATATTTCCAAGACTGTCATTTCTTCATTTTACCGCAAAGTTGCAGCAAATGCAACATAAAGTTCGTTAAGAATTCCGCAAACCCATGCGAATTTTGGCGAAATGCGGCACATTAGAGCGCAGGAGGGCGGACGCACCGTCCTCTTTGCGGGAGAATAGAGCCAAAAAGCCTGAGACCTTGCAGAAAAGGCCCCAGGCTTTTTTGGCTGCGGATGCAGCGATCAGGAATATAGGAAATGGAGAATGGCAGAAAATTACAGGATGCGCACCCGGATGACAGCGGGGATCGCCGCCAGCTTGTCGGCCAGGGCCGCGTTCACGGCACCGGTGGCATCCAGCATGGTATAGGCCATGTTCTTTTTGCTCTTGTTGACCATGTTTTCGATGTTCAGACCGGCCTCGGTGGTCAGCGCTGTGATCTGGCTGATCATGCCGGGCTCGTTCTTGTGGATGATGCAGATGCGCCGGCCGCCCGCACGGAGCTGGACGACCTCCGGCAGGTTCACCGAGTGGGTGATGTTGCCGTTCTTGAGGTAATCGCTGATCTCCTGCGCGGCCATGACGGCGCAGTTGTCTTCGGCTTCCGGGGTGGAAGCGCCCAGATGCGGGGTGCAGATGACGCCCGGCCTGCCCAGCAGCGCTTCGGCAGGGAAGTCGGTCATGTAGCCGGAGACCCGGCCGTTCTCCAACGCTTCCAGCAGGGCGGGGGTGTTCACCAGCTCGCCGCGGGCGTAGTTCAGGATCTTCACGCCGTCCTTGCACAGGGACAGCGTCTGGGCGTTGATGGTGTCCTTGGTGGTGGGCAGATAGGGCACATGGATGGTGATGTAGTCGCACAGGGGGAGCATGTCGTTCAGGTTCACGCAGTGGTGGACCTGACTGCTCAGGTTCCAGGCGGCATCAATGGAGATGTAGGGGTCGTAGCCGTAGACCTCCATGCCCAGCGCAATGGCGCAGTTGGCCACGCGGGAGCCGATGGCACCCAGACCGATGACGCCCAGCGTCTTGCCCTTGATCTCGTTGCCCACGAACTGCTTTTTGCCCTTTTCCACGCTCTTGGCCAGAGCGGGGTCGCCCGCAAGGCCCTGCGTCCACTGGGCGGCGGCGGCCACATTGCGGCTGCCGGCAATGAGCATCCCGATGACCAGCTCAGCCACGGCGTTGGCGTTGGCACCGGGGGTGTTGAAGACCACGATGCCCTGCTCGCTGCAGCGGTCCAGCGGGATGTTGTTCACACCGGCACCGGCGCGAGCAATGGCCAGCAGATTCTCGTTGAAGGTGGTGTTCAGCAGGTCGGCGCTGCGGACGAGGATTCCGTCCGGCGCGTCGGCACCCACCGAGACGTCAAAAAGGTTTTTGTTCAGCTTCGCCAGGCCCACCGGGCTGATGGCGTTCAAGGTTTTGATGGTAAACATTACGCATTCTCCTTCCGGAACTGCTCCATGAAATCGACCAGCTTGTCAACGCCTTCGGCGGGCATGGCGTTGTAGATGGAGGCGCGCATTCCGCCGACGAGGCGGTGGCCCTTCAGGTTGACGAAGCCCGCCTCTGCAGCCTCGGCGCAGAACTTTTTGTCCAGATCGGCGTTGGGGCTGGTGAAGGTGACGTTCATCGTGCTGCGGTAGCGATGCTCGACGGGGTTGGTGAAGAAGTCCTGCCCATCGAGGTAATCGTACAGCACCTTGGCCTTGGCTTCGTTGATCTTCTGCATGTTGGCCAGACCGCCGATGTCGTTTTCGAGGTACTGAAGCACCAGACCGGTCATGTAGATGCACCAGCAGGGGGGCGTGTTGTACATGCTGTCCTTGGCCAGCAGGGTGGTGTAGTTCATCATGGTGGGCACGGTGTCAGCGGCGTGGCCCAGCAGGTCGTCCCGGACGATGGCGATGGCCATGCCGGCGGGGGCAACGTTCTTCTGCACACCGAAGTAGATGCAGCCGTACTTCGTCACGTCCACGGGCTTGGAAAGGATCATCGAGCTCATGTCCGCCACCAGCGGGATGCCCTCCACCTGCGGGACTTCGACGTACTGGGTGCCGAAGATGGTGTTGTTCTGGCAGATGTGGATGTAGCTGGCATCCTTGTCGTAGGCGATGGCGTTCACATCCGGGATGTAGGTGAAGTTTTTGTCTTTGCTGGAGGCCACGATGTTGGCTTCGCCGAACTTGGCGGCTTCCTTGGCGGCCAGATTCGAGAAGTTGCCGGTGACAAGGTAGTCGGCCTTGCCGGTGGTCATGAAGTTCAGCGGCACCATGGCAAACTGCTGGGTCGCACCGCCCTGGAAGAAGCCGACCTTGTAGTTGTCGGGGATGTTCATCACCCGGCGCAGCGAGGCCTCGGTCTCGGTGATGATGGCATCGAACCACTTGCTGCGGTGGCTCATCTCCATCACGCTCTGGCCGCTGCTGCCGTATTCAAGCAGTTCGGCCTGGGCCTGCTTCAGGACCTTTTCGGGCAGCATGCTGGGGCCTGCGCTGAAATTGTAAACTCGTGCCATAATGTTACTCTCCCTTTCCTGATTCCGCGCCGCCCGAATCTCCGGCGGCATTGTGCTCTGGTTTTGTCCGTAGTATAATGGTTTTGAGGGTGCGAAAACAAGAGCATCTTTGCACAAAGATGCGCGCCTGACCGTGCACTGAAAGCACGGAACACACAAATGTCTTTGATACAAATACAGAAACAGAGACAAATGTGAAATAGACGAAAAAACAGGGCAGAGCAGCCGAAACTCTGCCCTTGAAAAAAGCGGGACTTTTCGGTAAAATCAAACAAACGAAGACAAATGTAAAATCAAAAAAGGAGGGCGAACCCTGCAATGTATGGCATCCCGGACCGTCTGAGACCGCTTTCGGCGGCGGAAGAACAGGTGCTTCTGGCCGTGTGGAGCTGCAAACAGCCCGCCTCCCGGCGGGACATCGGAGAGAAGCTGGCCGCAAAAGGCTGGCGGCCGGCCACCGTGCTGAATTTTCTCTACCGGCTGGAAGACAAGGGCTGGGTGAAGAGCGGCAAGGAGCAGAACCGCAACACCTACACGCCCACCCTCACGAAACGCGCCTACGGCGTCTGGACCATGCGCCAGCGGCTGGATGTCGTTTTTGGCGGCGACCTGGCCGAGGCCGTCCGCGCCCTTGTCAGCGAGAGCGGCTGCTCCCAGAGCCAGCTGGAACAGGCGATGGCCGTGCTGGAAGAAAAGCACGCCGAGGCCGAAGAATACGATCTGTATGACCCGTATGGGTGAGCCCTCTCAGTCACGCTTCGCGTGCCAGCTCTCCCGAAGGGAGAGCCATTGGCAGGCCGGTCAAGTTGTGCTGGGTGAAAAGGCTTTTGTAAATGAGGAACGACAGGGCTCCGCTGATTGGGCAGCGTGAGCAGAGATAAAGGAGAGTAAAATGAACTGTAAAAATCGCGCAAAGAACTGCGGCGGCTGCCCGCTGCTGGAACTGCCCTATGCAGACCAGCTGAAGCAGAAGGAGGAAAGAGTCCGCGCCCTGCTGGGCAGATACGGCCCGGTGCACCCCATCCGGGGGATGGAGACGCCCTACCACTATCGGAATAAGGTGATCTCGACCTTTGCCGCCGGACAGGGTGGAAAACTCGTGTCCGGCATCTATGCCGCCGGGACCCATAAGGTGCTTCCGGTGGAGCGCTGCCTGCTGGAAGACGAGGTGCTGGATACCGTGCTGGAAGCCGTCCGCGCGGCGGCAGCGGCCTGCCGGTATCAGCCCTTCCGGGAAGACCAGGGCACCGGCCTGATCCGCCACTGCCTGCTGCGCCGGGGCGCCGCCACCGGGCAGGTGATGGTGGTGCTGGTCACGGCCCAGCCCATTCTGCCCGGCGCAAAGAACTTCGTCCGCGCCCTGCTGGCAGAGGCTGAAAAGCGGAAGGTCCCCGTGACGACCATCGTGCAGAACTACAACCCCCGCCGCACCAGCGTCGTGCTGGGCGAGCAGGAAAAGGTGCTCTACGGCAAGGGGTTCATTCTGGATGAACTCTGCGGCAAGACCTACGCGCTCAGCCCCCGCAGCTTCTATCAGGTGAACCCGGTGCAGACGGCGGTGCTCTATGGTCTGGCCGTGGAGGCCGCCCAGCTGACCGGCAGAGAGGTCGTGCTGGATGCCTACTGCGGCATCGGCACCATCGGCCTGACTGCCGCCGACCGGGCAAAGCAGGTGGTGGGCGTGGAGCTCAACCGAGACGCAGTGCGCGACGCCATCGGCAACGCGAAGCACAATGGCGTCAAAAACGCCCGGTTCTTTGCCGCAGACGCCACGGCCTGGATCTGCGAAGCCGCTGCCGCCGGGGAGCGGGCCGACGTCATCTTCATGGACCCGCCTCGCGAAGGCTCGACGCCCCAGTTCATCGAGAGCGTCGCCCGCATGGCCCCCAGACGTGTGGTCTACGTCAGCTGCAACCCGGAGACCATGGCCCGTGACCTGGCTCTTCTGACGAAAAAAGGCTACCGAGCCGAGGGCTTCACCCCGGTCGATATGTTCCCGAACAGCGAACATATTGAAGTGGTCTGTGCCCTGTCCCGACAGGAGCAACGGAAGCAAAGCTGCCGATGAAGCATTCCGGGGCCTTTGGCCGCGAAAATGTGAAAGAACGCGGGGTCTGGTTGAGAAAGACACTGCAACGTGATATACTAAAATAGCATATACGTGCCTTGATTACAGAAATCCAAAGGTGAAATGTCTTACAATGAACGGTTATTTTTATGTCTTGACGGCCATTGACCTTTTTGTGCTGAGCTTCATGTGTATCCTCACAAAGTTCAGCGAATCCCTGAACAAAAAGCAAAAACGGGGATTTTTTCTGGCCTTTGCGCTGATTGCGGGGATCTCGGTGCTGGAGGTTGTGACGCTGGCGGTGGATGGCGCACCGGCGGGCTACCGCTGGCTGAACATCCTGTCCAACTATCTGGGGTTTGGCCTCTCCCCGGCGGTGTCCCTCTGCCTGGTGTACGTCATGGACCGGAAGAAAATGGTGAACTTCTGGTTCCGGGCGGCCGTGTGTTGCGAGGGGTGCTACCTGCTGTTCCTTGCCCTGTCCATCCCCGCCGGGCTGGTGTTCTCCGTCAGCGAAGACAACGTCTATTCCCGCGGGCCTTACTTTTGCATTTACATCCTGATGTACCTTGCGGCCATCGTGTACCTTTCGGCGTCCACCATCGTCACGGCGCGGGAGTTTCAGAACCGCAGCCGGGTGCTGATCTACCCCCTGATGCTCTTTCTGACCATCGAGACCATCATTCAGGTGGCTCTGCCGAGCCTCCACGTTACATGGCTGTGCGTTACCCTGCTGTCGGTGCTGTACTTTATTTATTGCAGTGAGATGTGGAACCAGCTGGATGCCCTCACCGGGCTGCTGAACCAGGACAGCTACCTGAACCGCACCGCAGAGATGCGCCGCAGCGGCGGGGTGCTGGTGGTGTTCGATGTGGACGACTTCAAGCAGGTCAACGACCGCTACGGCCACTTACAGGGAGACGTCTGCCTGGCCGAGATCGCCCACTGCATCAAAAAAGCCTATGCCCAATGTGGCTACTGTTACCGCATCGGCGGCGACGAGTTCTGTGTGCTGCTGGAAAACGCAGACCGGGAGGCCTGGTGCGCGCAGGAATTTGAGCGTTGGCTGGCACTGCGGCGTGAGGTCGTGCATTGTCTGCCCAGAGTGTCCCTGGGGTCGGCACCCATTTCGGGGGAGGACCTGCTGGCCGTGAAAGACCAGGCCGACCGGGAGATGTACCGCTGCAAAAAGGCCCGGAAGGCTGCGGCGGCTGCAATGGAAAGGGCCGAAAGTGGGAGGCCCTGACCCATAGGCGGTACAAAAGGGGAGGAAGCCATGAGCGAATTTTCACACTTAAAAAACAAGCTGCTGGCTGAGCAGGTCGAAGACCAGATCTACCATTATATTCTGGATACCCCGCTGGAGCCGGGGGCAAAGCTGCCCAACGAGTTTGCGCTGGCGGAAAAGTTCCGGGTGGGGCGCAGCACCATCCGGGAGGCGGTCAAGCTGCTGTCCAGCAAGGGTATTGTGGAGGTGCGGCAGGGCTCCGGCACCTATGTGGTCACAACGGTGAAAGGACTTTCGGACCCGCTGAATCTGCGCAGTGTGCAGGATAAGAATGCACTGGCTTTTGATTTGGTCAACCTGCGGCTGCTGCTGGAACCGGGCATCGCGGAGATCGCGGCCCAGAACGCGACCGACGAGGACATTGAGCGGCTGCGGCGGCTGTGCGAGCGGGTCGAGACCAAGATCCACAATGGCGACCGCTACATTGAAGACGACATCGCCTTCCACACCTGCATTGCCGAGAGCAGCAAGAATCTGGTGGTGGGGCAGCTGATCCCCATTATTGATACGGCGGTGATGATGTTCGTGAACGTCACCCACAAAAAGCTCATCGACGAGACCATCATGACCCACCGGATGATCGCGGAGGCCATCGCCAAGCACGACCCCATCGGGGCAAAGTCGGCCATGGTGATGCACCTGAACTTCAACCGCACCTATATCAAGAAGATCTACGACGGCGAAGATCCCGATGACGGGACAGTTGGAATGACGGGATTTCTCAGATGATACCAGCCCTGCACGGCGAAATACCGTGCAGGGTATTTTTATATCCAAAGTCATCTGATGACTTTTCACCCCGGCAGTTTGCAAAACCCGGCTGTGAGGGTGAATTTTATGAAAAAGTCGCCCGAAATTGGGCAAAGTGCATGATGTATCCCAGATTTTTTGCACAAATAGCAGGACGTGTATGGAACAACTTGCAAAAAGATGTCCGCAGATTTACAATGAAATCACAAAAGGCACTACGGAAAAAAGGACGAAAACAAGCGATATTTGGAGGTAAGGATTATGGAACTTCGTTCACAGGAAGTCCGCACACTGGCACCTGAAAACGACCCGCTGAAAATGGGGATGGGCTGGAAGGTCGAGGACCTTTCCAAGCCCCAGATCCTGGTGGAAAGCACCTTCGGCGACAGCCACCCTGGCAGCGCTCATCTGGATCAATTCGTCAGAGAGGCCGTGCAGGCGGTCAACGACAACGGCGGCAAGGCTGCCCGCTATTTTGCCACCGATATGTGCGACGGCATCGCACAGGGCCATGACGGCATCAACTACTCTCTGCCCCACCGGGACGCCATCGTGAATCTGGTGGAAGCACAGGCCAACGCCAGCGTCTACGACGGCGGCGTGTTCATCGCCAGCTGCGACAAGTCCGTGCCCGCCATGCTGATGAGCATCGGCCGCTTGAAGGACATGAGCGCCATCGTCGTCACCGGCGGCGTCATGGAGGCTCACACCCTGCCGAAAGAGTATGTGGTCAATGACCCGGCCTGCGCCATCAACGAGCTGCTGACGCTGGAGCAGATCGGCAAGTTTGACGCCTGGGAAAAGACCGGCGTCATCCCCAACAGCCAGCTGGACTACTACAAGCACAACGCCTGCCCCAGCTGCGGTGCCTGCTCCTTCATGGGCACCGCCTCCACCATGCAGGTCATGGCCGAGGCGCTGGGTCTGATGCTGCCGGGCACTGCCCTGATGCCCGCCACCGCTCCGGAGCTGAAGCAGGCCGCCTACGATGCCGGCAAGCAGCTGATGGAGCTGGTCAAGAAGGGCATCACCGCCAAGGATATCGTGACCAAGAAGAGCTTTGAGAACGCCATCATGGTGCACGCCGCCATTTCCGGCTCCACCAACGCGACCATGCACCTGCCCGCCATCGCCCACGAGTTCGGCATTGAGATCGACGCCGACACCTTTGACCGGATGCATCGTGGCGCACACTACCTGCTGAACATCCGGCCCTCCGGCGACTGGCCCGCACAGTACTTCTATTACGCAGGCGGCGTGCCCCGCGTGATGGAGGAGATCAAGTCCATGCTGCATCTGGACGTAATGACCGTCACCGGCAAGACGCTGGGCGAGAACCTCGAAGAGCTGAAGAAGAACGGCTTCTATGAGCACTGCGACGCTATCCTGGCCGAAAAGACCGCCGGTTTTGCCCGCCCGGTCAGCCGCGAGGACATCATCCACAGCTTCGACAACGCCAAGGGCACCGACGGTAGCATCGCCATCCTGAAGGGCAACCTGGCTCCGGAAGGCTGTGTCATCAAGCACACGGCCTGCCCCAAGAACATGTTTGAAGCCACCCTGCGCGCCAAGCCCTACGACAGTGAGGAAGAGTGCATCTCCGCTGTCCTGCACGGCGAGGTGAAGCCCGGCGACGCCATCTTCATCCGCTACGAAGGCCCCCGCGGCAGCGGTATGCCGGAGATGTTCTACACCG
>ERZ773114.2514-NODE-2514-length-17008-cov-5.150829_pt1 | contig 17008 bp, 15 predicted proteins | sample MGYA00580564_ERZ773114 | MGnify/ENA primary metagenome ERZ773114 (study PRJEB29015, sample SAMEA2737836) | human gut metagenome | biome: human gut; feature: human-associated habitat; material: faeces | place: China | collected 2012 ... | reverse complement strand
TCGGAACAAAGGCTCCGCAGGCAGCAGGTAAGATCCATACAGATTTTGAGCGAGGATTTATTAAAGCTGAGGTTGTAAATTATCAGGATCTTCTGGACTGTGGTTCCTATGCAGGTGCCAGAGAGAAAGGTCTTGTAAGAATGGAAGGTAAAGAATACGTTGTACAGGATGGAGATGTGATCTTATTCCGATTCAATGTATGATGAACAGGTGATTTATGGAAATGTCGATACGTTTTCCGGGACCCGGCCTGGTCTTTGATTATGTGCCGCGCTCATTTCAGATATTTGGAATGGAATTTACCATATATGGAGTACTGATTGCTGTGGGTGCTCTTCTTGGAATGGGACTTGTGACACTTGAAGCGAAACGAAATGGGGAAGATCAGAACAGGTATCTCGATATGATGCTTATCTCCCTGCTGGTTTCAGTGGCAGGTTCCAGATTATTTTATGTGGCTTTTTCATGGGGATTTTATAAAGAAAATCTGAATGCCATACTGGACTTTCGAAATGGTGGTTACGCTTTATATGGTGGTCTGCTCTTTGGATTTCTTGCGGCAGCGGTATTTTGCAGGATTACCAAAATGTCATTCTGGCAGAGTGCTGATATTGCGTGTCCCGGAATACTTCTGGGACAGGCTATAGGGCGCTGGGGCAACTTTTTTAACAGAGAGTCTTTCGGAGAATATACAAATCTGCCATGGGCAATGCAGATACCGGTTTCAGCTGTGCGGTCAGGAGAAGTTTCGGGAGCAATGAGGGATAATCTGCTGACCATAAACGGGATTTCATATATTCAGGTTCAGCCGGTTTTTCTTTATGAAAGTCTGTGGTGTCTGCTGTTATTTCTGCTGTTGATGGCTATGCGCCGAAAAAAGAAATATGAAGGCGAATTGTTTATGATCTATCTGGCAGGTTATGGTCTGGGAAGGTTTTTCTTTGAATGGTTCAGAACAGATAAGCTTTATATTCCGGGGACAAAAGTGGGGATTTCGCTGGTAATTTCCGCTATATTATTTGCTGTTTTTATGCCTGTAGTGATCATACGCAGAGTGATGGCACAGAAAAGAGATACTATACGCCGGCAGAGGAAAAAAAGATTTCTGGATGAGTCAGTGAAAGAAAAACAGATGTTTCCTGAGACTTCTGAAATGAAACCGGAACCGGAAATCCGGCCGGAGATGGATGAACAGGTAAAGCCAGATGTGGGAACTTCTCCCACAAATTCAAAAGAAGAACAGTAAAAAAACATATATCTGAAAGATAAGTGGGTTGAAAGTGGAAATTCAACCCACTTTTTGTGTATAAAAGCCCATTTTTCTCGTAAAAATAAGGTTGTTTCATAAATGTTAACAGAGTTCTAAATTTTAAAAATCTTTTTCTCCCCCTTGTTTTTTCAGCCTAAATAGTTTAGAATAAGCACATAAGTGGTAGAAAGTGGTGAATAGTGGTGGTGAGTGGGGAATAACGGCAGAGTCCATTACCACCTGAGAAATCTGAAGGGGAGATTCAGATTTTGCGAGAGTAGGTGAGTAACATGTTCATGGGAGAGTATAACCACACGATCGACGCGAAGGGGCGTCTGATCATTCCTTCTAAATTCAGGGAGCTCTTAGGGGAAGAGTTTGTTCTGACAAGAGGGCTTGATGGCTGTCTTTACATTTATCCGATGGATGAATGGGAATCCTTTGAAATGAAGCTCAGATCTTTACCACTTACAAATAAAAATGCCAGAACTTTTTCACGATTCTTTGTAGCTGGAGCAACTACATGTGAACTGGACAGGCAGGGACGAATCCTTGTACCGCAGACACTGCGCGAATTTGCCGGTCTGGAGAAAGATGTGGTTCTGACAGGTAATCTGAACAGAATTGAAGTTTGGAGCAAAGAAAAATGGAATGAGATCTGTGATTATGATGACATGGACAGCATTGCAGAGAGCATGCAGGACATGGGAATCACAATCTGACAGGTCTCGTTTGAAGTATCTTGCAAAGTAAATCCAGACAGGAGACGGAGATGGAATTTAAACACAAATCTGTATTACTGGAAGAGACCATTGAAGGTTTGGATATCAAACCGGACGGAATCTACGTGGATGGTACTTTAGGAGGTGCAGGGCATGCCGGTGAGGTATGCAGGAAACTTTCTGCCAAGGGGAGATTTATTGGCATAGATCAAGACCAGGATGCGATAATTGCTGCGAGTGAGAGGTTAGCCCCCTATAAACAGGCGACGATCATTCGCAGCAATTATTGTTACATGGTACAGGAACTGGCAGCAAGAGGCATCTATAAAGTCGACGGGATTCTCCTTGATCTTGGAGTATCTTCCTATCAGCTTGACAATGAAGAACGCGGTTTTACCTACAGGGTAGATGCACCGCTCGATATGCGCATGGACCAGCGCCAGACGCAGACAGCCGGCGATATTGTCAATGGCTATGAAGAAAAAGAATTATACCGTATTATTCGTGATTACGGTGAAGATAAATTTGCAAAAAATATTGCAAAACATATTGTTGCCGCCAGACAGGTGAAACCGATCACAACCACCGGAGAACTGACAGAGATCATCAGAGAATCCATTCCCATGAAGATGCAGGTGAAGTCAGGACATCCGGCCAAGAGAACTTTTCAGGCAATCCGTATTGAGCTTAACAGAGAGCTCGATGTGCTGCGGGATTCTCTGGATGGAATGATCGATATCCTTGATGATGGCGGAAGACTTTGCATTATCACTTTTCATTCTCTGGAGGACAGAATTGTAAAGACGATTTTCAGAAAAAATGAGAATCCGTGTACCTGCCCTTCAGATTTTCCTGTATGCGTATGCGGGAAGAAATCCAAAGGAAAAGTGATCACAAGAAAGCCGATTCTTCCGGGGGAGACAGAGATGGAAGAGAATCCGCGTTCCAAAAGTGCAAAGCTTCGGATTTTTGAGAGAGTATTATAATTAGAGAGGCATGAAATGGCGAGAACGACCAGGAGTGAAACAGCAAGAAGAAGCAGAACCAGTGCCAGAACAAACAGAGGAATGTATGTTGACGGAAATACGGTCAGACGTCTTGCAGAAGTTCCGGAGAGAAAGAGGCAGCCGGGAAGACAGAATCCGGGAAGGCAGCAGACCAATCGAAACCGAAGAGTGCAGGCGAGTCCTGCGCAGGTACCAAGGCAGAAACATCAGTTGAGTAAAGAAGCACAGAAGAACAGGCAGAAGGCGACTGCAATGAACTGGGGATTTGTAGCGTTTCTGGCAGTTGTATGTGTGGCGATATTATTCTGCTCTGTGAAATATCTTCGTTACAAATCAGAGATTACCGCAAAGATGAGTACAGTTGCATCTCTTGAGGAGGAACTGGCAGATTTAAAAGAAGACAATGATGCATATTACAGCCAGGTGACATCAAATGTGGATCTGAATAAGATTAAGCAGACTGCATTGGGAAGACTGGGGATGAAATATCCGTCAGATGATCAGACAGTAACCTATTCTACATCGGGTAACAGCTATGTAAGACAGTATCAGGATATACCAGATTCAAAGTAGGTGATTAATTGAGCAATACGGGAAGAAAGAGTCGAAGAAGACCACAGAGAAAAATAAATCAAAACATGAAAGAAAAGCTGCTGATATTGTTTGGAATTGTGTTACTGCTTCTGGTAATATTAGTGCTGAGAATTACTTATATTAATGCTACCAGTGGAAGCAAATACAAAAAACAGGTGTTAAGTCAGGCACAGCAGAAATATGAGAGCCAGGTACTGCCGGCAAAGAGAGGCGATATTTATGACAAGAACGGAAATATACTGGCTACCAGCAATAAAGTTTATAATGTGATCCTGGACTGTAAAACTGTAAATTCAGATGAGGACTATGTAGAGCCAACAATACGTGCCTTAAATGAGGTGCTGGGGATTGATGAAGAAACAGTGCGTTCTCTTTTGGCCGATTCAAGAACCAGCCAGAGTCAGTATCAGGTACTGACAAAACAGCTGTCTATGGACAAAAAGAAAGAATTTGAAAAATATAAGGCAGAGGATGAAGATTCCGGTCTTACTAAAGCGCAGGCAAAGGAACGGGCAAATATCAAAGGCGTCTGGTTTGAAGAGGATTATCTGAGAAGTTACCCGTTTAATGAAACAGCATGCGATACAATTGGTTTTGCACTGGACAGAGATGTGGCAGATATCGGACTGGAAGGGTACTATAACAGCACACTGACAGGCGTAGACGGAAGACAGTATGGGTATATCAATGATGATTCAGATGTGGAGCAGACCATTATTGCTGCGGTGAATGGAAAAAGCATTCAGACCAGCATTGACATCGGTGCACAGCAGATTGTTGAGAAATATGTTAATGGATTTAAAGAGGCAATGGGGGCCAAGAATATAGGTGTCATTGTTGAAAATCCGTCCACCGGTGAGATTATTGCCATGGATGGTGGTGACCGTTATGATCTGAATAATCCGAGAGATCTTTCCGCTGTATATACAGAAGATGAAATCAAAGCGATGAATGATGTGGAAACAGTGGAGGCTCTGAATGGTATGTGGAGTAATTTCTGCGTCACAGATGCCTATGAGCCGGGATCTGTTGTAAAGCCGATCGTCATGGCTTCTGCATTGGAAAAGGGTGCGATACAGGAAACAGATACATTTGTATGCGATGGATCGCAGACTTTTGGAGATACTATGATCAAGTGTGCGGTTTATCCGAGCGCACATGGCACAGAGACACTGGGAGAGGTAATTGCAAACTCCTGTAATGATGCAATGATGCAGATTGGTGCCAAGATGGGAGCTACTCAGTTTATCAAAGCACAGAGTCTGTTTAATTTCGGAACAAGGACAGGGATTGACCTGCCGAATGAAGGCGCAGGTATTATCCATACTAAGGACAGTATGGGGGAAACAGAACTTGCATGTTCTGCTTTTGGACAGGGTTTTACCTGTACCATGATCCAGGAAATCAATGCGATGAGTTCCGTTATCAATGGCGGATATTATTATCAGCCGCATCTTGTGACAAAGGTTCTTGACAGTAATGGTGGAACTATAAAAACAATCTCGCCGATACTTCTGAAGCAGACGATTTCCTCCAGGATTTCCAGTGATATCAGAAGCTATATGGCATTGAGTGTACAGCAGGGTACCAGCCGTCATTCCAAAGTGCAGGGTTACAGTTCAGGCGGTAAAACAGGTACAGCGGAGAAATACCCGCGAGGAAACGGAAAATATCTGGTTTCTTTTATTGGATTTGCTCCTGTAGATGACCCGGCTGTGGTAATTTATGTAGTTGTAGATGAACCGAATGTAGAGGATCAGGCAAACAGTACTTATCCGCAGTATATTGCACAGGGAATCCTTTCGGAGCTTCTTCCGTATCTGAATGTAGTGCCGGATGAATCTGAAGATGGAACAGTGCCGGAGACAGAATTGTGGGAAGGGTTTAAGGGACATTTAAAGAGTACTTCCATATCGGACAGTGAACTTGACAGTGACGGTAATCTGGTGGATGCAGATGGCAATCTGATAGACTGGGATGGAAACCGGATTGATGAAAACGGATATCTGCTGGATGCCAATGGAGATCACATATTGGATGAGGAAGGCAATTATAAGATGTCTACAAATCTTGTCAGTGCTTCGGGAAGTACGGATGCAGATTCTTCAGGAGATGCAGTATCCAATCCTGATGCACCTGCACCTCTGGAGGATGATGAAGCTGAGACGACTGAGGATAATGACGAAGAGACAGACGGTATTACCAATGAAGAAGCAGGTCTGGAATAAAAACGTATAGTTATAGCTCCGCAGAGAATGGTCATATATTGTTATGACAATCTCTGCGGAGCTTTTTTTATGAAAAAAAATATGACGTTTCACAAGAGAAAAATATGGGTGGTATTACTCTGCTGTATTTTAATGATGACAGGCCTTATCGGAAGACTGGTATATCTTATGTGTTTCAGATCAGACTATTATTATAAGAAAGCAAAAGAACTTCACGAAAGAGAGAGAGAGATCAAAGCGGCCAGAGGAGAGATTCTGGATGCAAAGGGAAAAGTTCTGGCATCAAACAGGACGGTATGTACAATTTCTGTGATCCACAGTCAGATTAAAGAACCTGAAAAAGTAATCGCCCTGCTGTCTGAAAAACTGAAAATAGATGAGGCAGAAGTGAGAAAAAGAGTGGAGAAAATCTCTTCCATAGAAATAGTAAAGACAAATGTGGAAAAAAGTACAGGTGATGAGATAAGAGAGTGCAGTCTGGCAGGGGTGAAAGTTGATGAGGATTATAAGCGTTACTATCCATGTGGAAGTCTGGCTTCAAAAGTCATTGGCTTTACGGGAGGTGATAATCAGGGAATTATCGGTCTGGAAGTGAAATATGAAGAAGTCCTGAGGGGACAGCCGGGTAAAATCCTGACAACAACAGATGCCAGGGGTGTGGAAATTGATAAATTGGGTGAGACAAGGGAAAAACCGATAGAGGGGAAAAGCCTGATGATCAGCCTTGATGTAAATATTCAGGAATTTGCGCAGCAGTCAGCTTTGAAAGTAATGGAGGAAAAGCAGGCAGAACGTGTATCTATCCTGCTGATGAATCCACAGAACGGCGAAATATATGCATGTGTCAATGTGCCGGAATTTGACCTGAATGATCCTTTTACCCTGACAGATGATCTGAATATGCAGTTAAATGAATCCGGGATAACAATACCGTCGGAAGATCACAATGAACAAAGTGAACTGGCAGTGCAGACAGCATCAGGAAAAACAAATACAGAAAGAAAGCAGGAATTACTGAATCAGATGTGGAGAAATCCCTGTTTGAATGATACTTATGAACCGGGCTCCACATTTAAAATCATCACCATGGCAGCCGGACTGGAGGCTGGTGTTGTTTCACCTGGGGACCGTTTTTATTGTCCCGGATATAAAGTGGTGGAGGATCGCAGAATCCACTGTGCAAAAAGAACAGGACATGGATCCCAGAATTTTGTGGAAGGTGCACAGAATTCCTGTAACCCTGTGTTTATAGAGGTGGGGCTTCGCCTTGGGGTAGAACGTTATTATAAGTATTTCAGACAGTTTGGACTTCTGGATAAAACCGGGACAGATCTTCCGGGAGAGGCAGGAACTATTATGCATCAGAAGAAAAATATGGGAGAAGTGGAACTGGCAACGGTTTCTTTTGGACAGTCTTTTCAGATTACGCCTGTTCAGCTGGCTGCAACAGTAAGTTCACTTATAAACGGAGGCAGACGGGTGACACCGCATTTTGGAGTCGCAGTGTTAAATCCTGACAGAACAGAGGGTGAGAAACTGATTTTTCCGGTAAAGGAAGGAATTGTCTCTGAAGAAACCTCGAAGGAAATAAGAGAAATCCTGGAAACAGTAGTATCTCAGGGCTCCGGAAAAAATGCAAAAATTGAAGGATATGCCATCGGTGGGAAAACTGCCACTTCTCAGACACTGCCAAGAAGTGCAAATCGTTATATTTCCTCTTTTTTGGGATTTGCACCTGCAGAAGATCCGCAGATACTGGGACTGTGTATTATTCATGATCCGAAAGGAATCTATTATGGAGGGACAGTAGCTGCACCTGTGATACGTGGTATTTTTGAGAATATCCTGCCATATCTTGGAATTGAAAAAAGTGATGTTTCTGATTTTTCTGCAGAAGGCAATTAGGGAAATTCCGCAGGCAGGGTTGATAAATAAGCAAAAAAGCCTTATACTAAAAGAAATCTGAAAGTAAAAAAACTTTCAGGAAAAAACAAAAGAATGAACGAGGTGTAAGATGGAATTTCAAGTTGTAATCCCTGTGCTGATTTCTTTTGCAATCAGCGTTGTATTAGGACCGGTCATCATTCCTTTTCTTCGGAGACTGAAGATGGGCCAGACAGAAAGAACAGAGGGCGTACAGTCCCATTTAAAGAAAGCAGGAACACCTACAATGGGTGGAGTGATCTTTCTGATCGCCACAGCGATAACTGCATTATTTTATGTAGGGGATTATCCGAAGATCATTCCGGTACTGTTCCTGACTCTTGGATTTGGAATTATCGGATTTCTGGATGATTATCTGAAGGTTGTGCTGAAACGCTCAGACGGACTGCTGCCATGGCAGAAATTTTTACTTCAGGTAGTTCTGACTGCGATTTTTGTATTTTATATTGTTAAGTATACAGATATCTCACTGACTATGAGAATCCCATTCTGGAGCGGACATTTCCTGAATCTTGGATGGCTGGCAGTTCCGGTTCTTTTCTTTGCTGTGATCGGTACTGTGAATGGAGTTAATTTTACGGATGGTCTGGATGGTCTTGCTTCCAGTGTGACTCTGATCGTTGCAGTATTTTTTACAGTAGTTTCTATTGGAATGAAATCGGGGATCGAGCCGATCACAGGTGCAGTTGTGGGAGGTCTGATGGGATTTCTGTTGTTTAATGTATATCCGGCAAAAGTGTTTATGGGAGACACAGGTTCTCTGGCATTGGGCGGTTTTGTTGCAGGTACGGCTTATGTGATGCAGATGCCGTTATTTATCCTGCTTGTGGGTCTGATCTATCTGATAGAAGTACTTTCCGTTATCATTCAGGTAACTTATTTCAAGGCAACACATGGAAAGCGTATTTTTAAGATGGCACCGATCCATCATCATTTTGAGTTATGCGGATGGTCTGAAACACGTGTAGTTGCGGTATTCTCAGTTATTACAGCGGTTATGTGTATGGTCGCACTGCTGGCACTGTAAGATTTTGGCTAAGCAGATTTCAGCGTTATGCTGATAAAAGGGAGGAAAATTATTATGGAATTACAGGGAAAAAAGGTACTTGTATTCGGTTCCGGAAAAAGCGGAATCGGAGCATCTGACCTTCTGGCAAAGGTAGGAGCATTTCCGGTTATCTATGACGGAAATGCCGAAACAGATAAAGACGCAGTTGTACATAAAACAGATGGGACATATCCGGTCACTGTATATGCAGGAGAACTTCCGAAAGAAGTACAGGACAGTCTTGATCTGGTAGTTTTAAGCCCCGGAGTGCCGACAGATCTTCCACTTGTAAAGAGTTTTTATGAGCAGGGGCTTCCGGTATGGGGAGAGGTGGAACTGGCATACAGAGTAGGTGACGGTGAAGTGCTTGCCATCACAGGAACAAACGGAAAAACTACTACAACAGCACTTCTTGGAAAAATTATGCAGGATGCACGTGAGTCTGTTTTTGTAGTCGGCAATATCGGAACCCCATATACTTCCAAAGCACTGGAGATGAAGCCAAATTCTATAACTGTTGCAGAAATCAGCAGTTTTCAGCTGGAAACGATTGATGAGTTTGCACCAAAGGTATCTGCAATCCTGAATATTACAGAGGACCATCTGAACCGTCATCATACAATGGAAGAGTATATACGTGTGAAAGAACTGATCACTGAGAATCAGGGCACAGAAGATGTATGCGTGCTGAATTATGAAGATGAGGTTCTGCGTGAGTTTGGAAAACATCTGACTCCACGAGTGGTATATTTCTCCAGCGGACGTAAACTGGATGAGGGAATTTATCTGGATGGAAACAAAATCATCCTGAAGGACGGAGAAAAAGAAATCGAAGTAGTTAAGACAGAAGATCTGAAGCTTCTTGGAAAACACAATTTTGAGAATGTTATGGCCGCAGTTGCAATGGCTTACTACGATGGAGTATCCTTGGACAGCATCCGTAAGAGCATCTGTGAATTTACAGCTGTTGCACACAGAATCGAATATGTGACAGAGAAAAAAGGCGTTGTATATTATAATGATTCCAAAGGAACTAACCCGGATGCGGCAATTAAAGGAATCCAGGCAATGAACCGTCCGACACTTCTGATCGGCGGCGGTTATGATAAACAGTCCGGTTATGATGAATGGATTGAGGCATTTGACGGAAAGGTACGTTATCTGGTGCTGATCGGTCAGACAAAGGAGAAAATCAAAGAAGCTGCTGAGAAACATGGTTTCCATGACATCATCCTCTGCGAAGATCTGAAAGAGGCAGTAAAGGTATGTGAGGAGAAAGCACAGCCTGGAGATGCTGTTTTGCTTTCTCCCGCATGTGCAAGCTGGGGACAGTTTGATAACTATGAACAGCGTGGAGATATGTTCAAGGAATATGTAAGAAATCTGTAGAATATCTATAAGTAAGAATTATAGCTGTCCGGCAGAGAAAGACGAAGCTGCAGTGACCGGCTATAGATAATTTTGCGGAGAAACAGATGGCGCGAAAAAGAGCGACAGATTTATCAAAAACAGATATGACGATGCTGGTACTGATTGTACTGCTTGTGATTTTTGGCCTGGCAGTATTATTCAGCTCCAGTGAATATAATGGCAGAGTACGTTTCGGCGACTCTGCCTGTTATTTTAAGAAACAGTTATTTGCCACAGCATTGGGTATGGGAGTAATGTATATGGTTTCTTCCATTGATTATCATTTTTTTCTGAGGCTGGGACCAGTGGCATATCTGATTTCAATGTTTTTGTCCGGCGCAGTACTTTTTGTAGGTCAGGAGATCAACGGCTCAAAAAGATGGCTGAATCTTGGACCTTTATCTTTTCAGCCTTCAGAGTTTGCGAAAGTTGCTGTAATCCTTTTTCTTGCATGGCAGATCGAGCGTACAAAAAAAGCAACCATGGGCTTTGGATTTATGTGCAGGACAATATTGACCCTGCTGCCGATCATTGGTCTTGTAGGTTCAAATAATCTGAGTACAGCGATCATTATTCTGGGTATCGGTGGAATTCTGATTTTTGTATCCAATCCGGGATATCTGGAATTTATCGGGCTTGGCAGCGCAGGTGCAGGTTTCATAGCTGTTTTTCTTGCTGCAGAGAGTTATCGTCTGGAACGTCTTGCAATCTGGAGAAATCCGGAGAAATATGAAAAAGGATTTCAGACGATCCAGGGACTGTATGCCATCGGCAGCGGCGGAATATTCGGCAGAGGATTTGGAAACAGTCTGCAGAAACTTGGATTTGTTCCGGAAGCGCAGAATGATATGATTTTTTCGATTATATGTGAGGAAATGGGAGCAGCCGGAGCTATCTTTCTGATTTTTCTGTTTGCAATGCTTCTGTGGCGGCTGGGTGTGGCTGCCATGCATGCAAAAGATCTGGCCGGAGCTCTTATCTGTTGTGGAATTATGGGGCATCTGGCTCTTCAGGTTATTTTGAATATTGCAGTGGTGACCAATACAATCCCCAATACAGGCATTACGCTGCCTTTTATCAGCTATGGAGGAACTTCGGCAGTGTTTCTTCTTGGGGAAATGGGACTTGCGATGAATGTTGGGAAATGTGACAGGATAAATTGAATTACAGGTTTCAGAATGGCGTAACATATAATAGAAAAAGCCATAAACTGTAAAGTAAGAGACTCTTTGGGAGCAAAAGGTTGGATGAAATCCATGTGACAGGTAAAGCATCTCTCAGCGGGGAGATTTTTATACAGGGATCTAAAAATGCAGCACTTCCAATGATAGCCGCATCTCTGATGCACAGAGGACTAAGCATTCTGAGGGGATGCCCCAGAATTTCAGATGTTTTCTGTATGGAAGAGATTTTGAAAAGTCTTGGTGCAGTGACCTGGTGGGACGATCACGATCTTTATCTGGATTGTTCCTGCGCAGACGGAACAGAAATTCCTGCAGTCTATACAGGCAGAATGCGTTCTTCGATCATTCTGGCAGGTGCGGTGCTTGCAAGAAACAGAAAATGCAGGATAGGGTATCCGGGCGGATGTACAATCGGGAAAAGACCAATAGATTTCCATCTTATGGCACTGAGAGCACTTGGCGCGGATGTCCGGGAAAATGCATCAGGCCTGGATGGAGAATGTGTCAGATTTGAAGGGCAGGATATTGTGTTTCCGAAATCGAGTGTGGGAGCTGCTCAACAGGCAATACTGGCAGCAGTTCTTGCAAAAGGTGTAACACATCTTTATAATTGTGCGAAAGAACCGGAGGTTTTCTGGCTCTGCAGATATCTGAAAACAATGGGAGCACTGATAGAAGGAGAAGAAACCGGTGAAATTACGATCAGAGGAGTGGATGAACTGAAAGGCGGAGACTACCGTATTCCTCCGGATCGTATTGTTGCAGGTACCTATCTGTGTGCGGCTGCGGCAGCAAGAAGTAAGATTATTCTTCATGATGTACCTGTGGAGGAGTTGCAGTCGTTTATGGAAGTATATCGGAAAATAGGTGGACAATATCAAGTAAATGGTGGTACACTAGAGGTCAATGGAAAGAATGCTGTCAGACCGGCTGTTTTAGTAGAAACAGAAATTTATCCGGGTTTTCCCACAGATCTGCAGGCTCCGTTGATGGCGGTGCTGACAGGTGCGCAGGGACAGAGTACCATACGGGAAAATATTTTTGACCGGAGATTTGGCAGTGCTTTTCAGATGAAAAAAATGGGCGCAGATATTTCCGTAAGCGGAAACCAGGCAATCATAAGAGGGGGAAAAACTCTTAAGGGAACACAGGTACAGGCAGGAGATCTCAGAGGTGGTGCAGCCCTGCTCATTGCCGCACTTATGGCAGAGGGAGAAACCTGTGTTACAGGAGCCGGGTTTATCAGCAGGGGCTATGAGCATATCTGTGAAGATTTACGGACTTTGGGCTGCAGAATATGGCAGCCGGGGACAGAGGATTTGAGGATTTATGAGAGAAAGTAATTATGGGAAAAGACCTCCTATGAGTAAAAGGACGAAGAAGATGCTGGCAGGTATGATAGGCGCCGGAGTTATGGTCGCTGTGATAGTATTTTTTTCCTATTATAAAGTAGATACTGTTGAGGTGAGGGGAACTTCCCATTATACAGACGAAGAAGTAAAGAATATGGTGCTTCGGGGACCGATGGCTTCCAATTCGGTCCTTGCACCACTGCTCTACAGCACTACAAATACAGAGGACATTGCATATGTAGATGCATTTAAAGTTACCCAGCTGAACCGAAATACCATCTGTATCAGCGTAAAAGAGAAAAAAACAGTCGGATGCATCCGATATCTTGACAGTTACATTTATTTTGACAGAAATGGCATTTTTGTGGAGGGTTCTCAGAACAGAGATGAGACGGTTCCGTATTTTGACGGAATTCAGGTGAACAGCATCGTGATGGATGAGAAACTGGATATTAAAGGAGATACTGTACTGAATACAGCTGTAGCATTGTCTACAATCTTTCAGAAAAATGATATGATCCCCGATCATATCCAGTTTGACAGCAGCTATTCTATCAGCCTCATCTATGGGGATATAACTGTTCAGCTTGGAAAAGATGCTGATCTGGAAGAGAAGATGAACCGAGTGATAGCGATTCTGCCCAAAATTCAGGGAAAAAAAGGTATTCTTCATATGGAGAGTGTGGCTACGGAGTCCAATACCTTTGAAGAAGAACTGGAACAGGAAGAAGTTACTGCTGAGAACTGGAATGGCGGTTATGATGAAGATGGCAATTATACCGGAGACGGCGAGTATGACGAGGATGGTAATTATGTAGGTGCAAAACCGAAGACTGCTCTTGAGGAAGCAATTGAGAACTGGAATGGCGGTTATGATGAGGAAGGGGATTATACCGGAGCAGGTGAGTATGACGAATCCGGTAATTATGTGGGACCGAAGCCTACACAGGAATCTCTGGATGCGGCATCTGATGAGTCGGGAGACGGTTCAGGAGATGAAAGTTCCGCAGATGACCAGAGTTCTGAAACTTCAGAAGATGGAGAAAGTGATTCATCATATGACGACGGAAACTCAGATGATTCAGATGGATATGGTGATTATACAGAAGATAACAGTGATTATCAGGGGGATGATTCTGAGGGATATTGATAGTATATGGAAACTTTGAGATCAGAGAAGGCTCCGTACACTGATACAACATATTTACCGGAATTGCCGAAAAAGAGTGAAAAAAGTATAAAAAAACAAAATTAATGGTTGATTAATTCTCAAAAAAAATATATGATATATCTATATGTAACTTTGATATAAATCACTGAAAAGGATATCAGGTATAAATAAAGGAGGAAGTACGTTGTTAGAGATTATGTCAAACGAGGCTGAATCATCTGCCAAGATCATAGTGATCGGTGTAGGTGGAGCCGGAAATAATGCAGTAAACAGAATGGTGGAAGAGGCCATCGGCGGAGTAGAGTTTGTAGGTGTTAATACTGATAAGCAGGCTTTAACTCTGTGCAAAGCTCCAACTGTACTTCAGATTGGCGAGAAGATTACCAAAGGTCTTGGTGCAGGAGCCCAGCCTGAGGTTGGACAGAAAGCAGCAGAGGAGAGCATTGAAGAAGTAAAACAGTTAATGGAAGGTGCGGATATGGTATTCGTTACCTGTGGTATGGGAGGCGGAACCGGAACCGGAGCTGCACCTGTTATCGCAGCAGCAGCGAAAGAAATGGGTATCCTTACAGTTGGCGTTGTTACAAAACCTTTCCGTTTTGAAGCAAGAACTCGTATGAATAATGCACTTGCAGGCATTGAGAATCTGAAGAAAGCAGTGGATACATTAATCGTTATCCCGAATGATAAATTACTGGAAGTTGTAGATCGCAGAACAACCATGCCGGAAGCTCTGAAGAAGGCTGATGAAGTTCTGCAGCAGGCAGTACAGGGCATTACAGACCTGATCAATCTGCCGGCTCTGATTAACCTTGACTTTGCAGACGTTCAGACTGTAATGACAGACAAGGGAATTGCCCATATCGGTATCGGTGAAGCAAGAGGAGACGACAAAGCTATGGAAGCTGTACAGCAGGCCGTATCTTCTCCACTTCTTGAGACAACCATCAAAGGTGCTACACATGTTATCATTAATATTTCCGGAGATATTTCTCTTATGGATGCCAATGATGCTGCAAGCTATGTACAGGAGCTTACAGGTGAGGAAGCAAACATCATCTTTGGTGCCATGTATGATGATACAGTTGCTGACTACTGCAGAATCACAGTGATTGCAACAGGTCTGAATGATGATAACCTTCAGCAGACCCCTTTCGGAAAAAGAAGCACAGCTTCTTCCTTTGGTGCAAGAAGACCTTCTTCCACAGCAACGACAGGTACAGCAACAGCCGGAACTGCAGCAGGAAGCGGTATGAACATGCCTAGCTTCAGCCTTCCAACTATGAATGCCACACCATTTGGAGCATCTAAGACTCCGTCAAGCACTGTTCAGAAGAAGGATATCCAGATTCCGGATTTCTTAAGAAACAGATAGGATTATCTGTTTTGCAGTGAAATAATTTACAGACAGACAAAAGAGACATATTCCATATAGATGGACATGTCTCTTTTTTTGACCGAATCAGGGAAGTTCATTATCCCTGATATACGGGTGAAAATCCTGTTGCCATGGTGTTGATATTATGCGCCACAATGGCACTGGAAGGTGTCACATCTTGTATCGGAAGATGCATGTGCATTAGAGCCGTCTACCTGAATGGAGGATGCTGTACATTTGCAGTTATCATTATAGGTACAGTTATGGGCTTTGCAGTCAATCTGGATTTTGTCGCAGCCACAGTCATCTGTATAGCTGTCTTTCATGGAACTGCCGGTTCTCTCTCGGAAACTGCCGCAGCTTGTCTCATTTGCAGAAGTAGCATTTTCGCCTGTCACGTCAATATCACCCTTTGAACAGAGCTGTTCTTTGTTGTAAACACAGGTCATTGCTGAACATTTAAGAATTGTCATAGAGTTACCCTCCTGAAAAAATCTGAGATAACTATTCAATACTGCTGTAGTGCAAGAGTACTGAACAGTTACATTGAATAAGCTTCGGAGATAGGATGTGCAGTTTGAGAGAAAATATACCTTGAGATCTAAAAAAATAAAGAAAATGTAAAAAGTACTTGACATAGCAGACTGAACATGGTATCTTATACAAGTACGTAAGAAAACAAAGCAGAGTTCCACTCTCACCTCAGCGCATTTAGTTTAGCGGCTTGGGTTTATATTGCACAGAGAAGGCTGATATTTAAGGTTGGCAGGAATAAGGAGATTGTTCCGCAGATTAAGAAGAAAAGATATCAGCAGTGTGATAGCGGAGTGTGGATTTTGTCCACGCTTTTTTTATGTAAATGAGGGCGACGAGAAGTCATTAGAATCTATCTAACAGGTATGGAGGTGCACTACAATTAGCAATTTAATGATTAACGAACAGATCAGAGACAAAGAGGTACGTTTGATCGGACCGGATGGAGCACAGCTTGGAATCGTTTCTTCAAGAGAAGCATTTGCAAAGGCTCAGGAAGCCGGACTTGATCTTGTTAAAATCGCACCGCAGGCAAAGCCGCCGGTTTGTAAGATTATCGACTACGGCAAGTATCGTTATGAGCTCTCCCGTAAGGAAAAAGAAGCTAAGAAAAAACAGAAGACAATTGACATCAAGGAAGTACGTCTTTCTCCAAACATTGATACCAATGACCTGAAGACGAAGGTCAATGCAGCAAGAAAATTTCTTTCTAAAGGAGACCGTGTCAAGGTTACATTACGTTTCCGTGGAAGAGAAATGGCACATATGGCAAGCAGCAAACATGTACTTGATGATTTTGCAGAACTTCTTGCAGATGTGGCAGTTGTTGAGAAAGCCCCTAAGATTGAAGGCAGAAGCATGACAATGTTTCTCAGTGAAAAGCGTTAAGCAGTTATCACAGACAGCGTGTTTTGGCACGTGTTCTTGATAATAAGAAATAAAAAACAGTACCACGAATTAAGGAGGAAATAATTATGCCTAAGATTAAAACTTGTAGAGCAGCAGCAAAACGTTTCAAAAAAACCGGAACCGGAAAAATCATGAGAAATAAAGCTTATAAGAGCCATATCTTAACAAAGAAATCTCAGAAGAGAAAGAGAAACCTGAGAAAAGCAGCTATTACAGATGCTACTAATGTAAAGAACATGAAGAAGATTTTACCGTACATCTAATTCGATATTCGTTTT
>ERZ773114.2512-NODE-2512-length-17023-cov-19.890618_pt1 | contig 17023 bp, 14 predicted proteins | sample MGYA00580564_ERZ773114 | MGnify/ENA primary metagenome ERZ773114 (study PRJEB29015, sample SAMEA2737836) | human gut metagenome | biome: human gut; feature: human-associated habitat; material: faeces | place: China | collected 2012 ... | reverse complement strand
AAATCGCGTATGCATACGCGGCGGTCACGGCGGTGCTCGGCGCCGTATGCGTGCTCGTGCAGCTCTGAAAAACAAGGCTCCGCGCGGTATGAGGGACGCTATAAAGAAATAGGACGGCCGCGTCCGCCTTATCCCATAAACCTATGAGAAACGCCAGCCGTAAAGTGCCGCGCGGCTGCGCAGGTGGTCCTGCACGGTCAGCGCCTGATCCAGCACAGAGCTCTGGAACACCACGCCGAGGCTCCGGCGGAGCTGCTCCGGCGCTTCGTCCGGGTCCTGGCCTGGTGCAGCGTCCGGCCGTTCCGGCTCCGGCGGGCGGGTGGGCTGCTGGCGGCTCTGGAAAGCCCGCAGCAGCGGCACCATCAGATTCCCCATCGCCGCCGTGAGGACGAACCCCAGTGTCGATGCGACGATCAAGGCAAAACGGATCATATCACTGCTGCTCCTTGTAGAAGAGTTCCAGCACCTTTTCCAGCGCCATGCCGCGGCTGGCCTTGACCAGCAGCGCATCGCCCGGCTGCATCAGCCGGAGCAGGGCGTCGGCGGCTTCGCGGTAGGTGTTGGCGTGCAGGGTGGTCAGGCCCTTGGCCGCAGCCACCACAGCCGTGCGTCGGGCCTGCTCGCCGTAGGTGATGAGGGTGTCGATGCCGCTTTCCGCCGCCTGACGGCCCACCTCCTCGTGGGCCTCACGGCTCAGGTCTCCCAGCTCCAGCATATCGCCCAGCAGGGCAAAGCGGCGCTTGCAGGGGTACTCCCGGAACATGGCCAGCGCGGCCTTCATGCTGTCGGGGTTGGCGTTGTAGCAGTCCTCGATGACATCCACGCCGTTGCTGTGCACGATCTTCTGGCGCATCCCGGTCTGCTCAAAGTTGCTGATGCCCCGCAGCACCTTCCGGGCATCGAGGCCCAGCCGGGTGGCGGCGCAGTAAGCGGCCAGCGCATTGGCCACGTTGTGGCGGCCCATCGCAGGGATGTGCACCATAAAGGTGCCCTCCTCGTGGTCTTCGAGCACGAAGCTCATGCCGTCGGCCTCCTGCTGGATGGACAGGGCGCAGACATCCGCACCCTCGTCGCCCAGGCTGAACCAGACGGGCCGGACATGCTCCGGCAGCTCTGCCTTCCGCAGGAAGGGGTCGTCGCCGTTCAGCACCAGCGGAGCGCCCTCCGGCAGCCCGGCGCAGATCTCCAGCTTGGCCTTGCAGATGTTCTCCTGACTGCCCAGGTTGCCGATGTGGGACACGCCGATGCAGGTGATGATGCCCACATCCGGGCGGGCGCACTTGCTCAGGCGCTCGATCTCCCCGGCGTGGCTCATTCCCATCTCCACCACGGCGTACTGGGTCTCTTTGCCGATGCGGAACATGGTGCGGGGCAGGCCCAGCTCATTGTTCTGGTTGCCCTCGGTCTTGATGGTATTGCCGAAGCCCTCGATGGCAGCATAGCACATCTGCTTGGTGGTGGTCTTGCCCACGCTGCCCGTCACGCCCACGACTCTGGGGTGGAACTGGCTGCGGTAGTTGGCCCCCATCACCATCATGGCATGGTAGCTGTCCGCGCAAAGCACGGCCTTTTCCGCCGGGACGCCCTCGACCGGGTGGTTCAGCACCACACAGAAGGCCCCGGCTTCCAGCGCCTTGGCTGCAAAGTCGTGGCCGTCGAATCGTTCCCCCGGAAAGGCTACAAAGATGCAGCCGGGGCAGACCTCGCGGCTGTCGGTGGTCACAAGGGACACTTCGGCGTCCCCGGTGTCAAAGCCTTCCGGCGCAAGGCCGTTCAGCAGAATGCTTGCTCTGATCTTTTCCATACGATACTCTCCCTTTTCCTGATATCACTCGATCGTCTTCCATACGAGATGCCGTTCCTCTTACCAACAGCCCCCAGCCAGTCGGTGCCTCACTCCCCGGCTGCCAATGGCTCTCCCTTGGGGAGAGCTGGCGCGAAGCGCCTGAGAGGGCTTACCCGCAGGTGATGGTCACGAGGGTGCCGCGCTGGACGCTGGCCCCCGCCGCCTCGCTCTGCTCCTGGACCAGGCCATTCGCGTCGCCGGCCACAATGCAGTTGAGCCCGGCCGCTGCCAGCATCTGGCGGGCAAAATCCGCGCTCTTGCCCGTCACATCCGGCACCTCCGTGTGCCTGCCTTCATACGTATCGGTATACAGATACACCGTGGTGCTGTAGGGCACCTCCGCGCCTGCGCGCGGGTACTGGTAGGTGACCACCGCGCCCGCCTGGCTGGCGTCGCTCTCGGCCAGCTGGTGCTTGAGGCCCTTGATGTTCAGCGAGACCTGTGCATTGCTCCACTCGTTGCCGATGAGGTTGGGCACCTTGACGGTGGTGCCGCTGCGGTCAGTGCCGTCGGTGGCGATGCCAAGGTAGGGCGCGATCTCACTGATGATGTTGCCGACGACGGGCGCAGCCAGAATGGACGAGTAGTCCGTTTTGGCGTTGTTGGGGTCGTCGAGCATGACGTAGACGAGGATCTCCGGGTCGTCGGCGGGCAGGACCGCCACAAAGGAAGCGACCTTCTTGTAGTCGCCATCGCTGCGGCGGTCCATGTTCAGCTGCTCGGACGTGCCGGACTTGCCGCCGATGCGGTAGCCTGCCACATAGGCGCGGCCGCCGCCGCCCTGAGTGCCGTCCGCCACTTCATATTCCATGATCTGGCGGATGGCCTTGCTGGCGCTCTCGCTGATGACCTGGCGGCGGACGTTTGCCCCCACCTCTTCGATGACGTTGCCGTTCTGGTCGGTGATCTTATCCACCACATGGGGGGTGACGAGATAGCCGCCGTTGACAGCAGCGGAGATGGCCGTGCAGACCTGCAGCGGCGTGACCGCCATGGCCTGACCGAAGGCCGACGAGGCCAGCTCGACTTCACCCAGGCGGCTCTTGCTGTAATACTGCATGAAGTTCGTCTCGCTGGGCAGGTCCACGCCGGTGCGCTCGGTGAAACCGAAGGCGTCAAAGTAATCATAGAACAGGCTGGAACCGACGCGCTGGCCCAGCTGGATGAAGTAGATGTTGCAGCTGTTCCGCAGCGCTTCGGCCAGATTCTGGACGCCGTGAGCCTTTTTGCCGGCACAGTGATAGGTCTCCTTGGCGACGCCGTAGGCACCGGAACAGTTCAGCGTGGTGTTGATGGTCGCCTTGCCGGAGTCCACTCCCATGGCCGCCGTGATGACCTTGAAGACGCTTCCGGGATAGTACAGCTCGGTGATGGTCTTGTTCTTCCACTGGATGTCGCGGTAATAGCCGGAATAATCGCCCTCCGGGTCCAGCACCTTGTTGCCGTTCGCATCTGTGACAGAGCTGCCGTCCTCATTCTTGAGGTAGATGCCGTAGAGCTCCGGTTCGGCGTGGACCAGCTCGTTGAGATAGGCCTCGTTGGCGGTGTAATCCAGCGGGTTATTGGGGTCGAAGTCCGGCTTGGAGGCCATGGCCAGAATTGCACCGGTCTTGACGTTCATCACGATGGCCGCGCCGCGGTTCTCGACGTTGTTGGCCGAGATGGCCTCGTTCAGGTAGCGCTCCGCCACCTCCTGGATGTTCACATCCAGCGACAGCACCAGATTGGAGCCGTCCTTGGCAGCGTAGGTGGTGGCGTTTTCGTCCGCGATGGCGTTGCCGTAAGCGTTGCGCAGGGTGATGGTGCGGCCATTGACGCCCGCCAGCGTGGATTCGTAGGATTTTTCCAGGCCGTAGGTGCCGTAGCCGTCGGCATCGCAGAAGCCCAGCACCGCCGCCGCAAAGGCTCCGTAGGGATAATCCCGCTGGAAGCTCTTGGTGGACGAGACAGAGATGCGGCCCTTGCGGATGCCCTTGTCGGCATCGGCTTTTTTGTGGGCCTTGTTGTACGCGGTGACGTATTGTTCAATGGACAGCTTGATGGCGTTGTTCACCTTGGTGGCCAGCGTCTGGTAGGCCGAGTCGCTCTTGGACAGGGCATCGTACACCGCCTGATACTGGGTCTGGTAGGCCGCCGAGGAGGTATCCACGCTGTCCAGGCTCTCACCATCGCCGGAGAGCAGCCGCAGGGTGATCTGGGTGCTGACCTCCTGCAATGCGGCAGGGTCGGCCGTCCTGGTCACCTCGCCGGTGTCGTCGTTCTTGCTGCTGGTGAACAGGGCCGTGCTGTAGCTGGGGTCGGCCCAGATGGTCCATACTACGCTGGTGGACGCCAGCGTGATGCCGGAGGCATCGTAGATCTCGCCGCGGGTGGCCTGGATGGTGCTGTCCAGCAGCTGCTGCTGGGCCGCATACTGGCGGAAGGTCGCGCCGTTCTTGATCTGGATATTGTACAGGCTGTGGATGACGATGCCTGCCGCCGCCACGACGAACACCACCGCCGCGCCAAAGCTGAAATGCCGCAGCCGTGCGCTCAGCCGCTCGTGCGGGTCGGCGCGGCGCAGCCGGTAAAGCCCTTTTTTGTTCTTGGAGGATGGTTCCTGCATGTTGGTTTGACTCCTGAGAAACCGAAAAAGCGTGCGCTGCCGCACGCTTTTCCTGTTTTATTTTAGTTTGCGCGGTTCACACGGCCCATGACCATCATGGCTCCGTCGTGCAGCAGGTCGGTCCACTGCCGCACAGCGGACTCCTTGCGGACGAGGACGCTGCCCTCGTCCAGGCGGATGTAGGTGATCTGGCTCTGGTCGATCTTCATCAGACCGAGGCGGGTGGCCGTCTCTTCCACGCTGGTGATGTTGGTGCGGTTGTTCAGTGCACTGTTGTAGTAGGTGTACTGGCTCTGCTCGCTGACGAGCTCCGCCTTGGCGTTCTGGATCTTGCTGTTCAGCTCCACCAGCTGGGACTCGCTCCACAGCAGGCTGACAGCAAAGCCAACCAGCAGCGCCACCGAGAGCAGCTGCAATGCGTGCTGCATGGCAGCGCGCACCGGGTTCAGCCGGGGCTTGCCGCCTTTTTCCACCCGCAGCGGAACATTCCGCTGCGTCTGGGGTGCTCTTCTGCGGCGCACCTCTGTCATATCATATGCTGCCTGGCCCATGGTACTCTCCTCCTCACTGATACTCCGCAATGGTTAAATTTTTTCAAGAACGCGGAGATGTGCCGACCGGCTGCGCCGGTTCTCTTCCAGCTCCTGCGTATTTGCTTCGATGGGTCTGCGGGTGATGAGTTTTGCTTTGGCCCTGCCGCCGCAGACGCAGACCGGGAACTCCGGCGGGCAGGTGCAGGCGGTGGCCCAGCGGCGGAACTTGTTCTTCACCAGCCGGTCTTCCAGCGAGTGGAAGGTGATGATGCACAGCCGCCCGCCGGGGGCCAGATGCTCAAAGATGGTGTCCATGCCCTCTTCCAGTGCGTCCAGCTCGTGGTTGACTGCAATGCGCAGCGCCTGGAAGGTGCGGCGGGATGGGTTCTTGTTCTTGCGCCGCTCGGCCGCCGGCATGGCGCTGGCCACGATGTCGGCCAGCTGCAGGGTCGTCTCGATGGGGGAAGTCTCCCGTGCCTCGACGATCTTGCCCGCGATCTGCCAGGCGAAGGGTTCTTCGCCGTAATCCTTGAGGATGCGGGCCAGCTCCTCCCGGCTCTCGGTGTTCACGAGGTCGGCGGCGGTCTCACCCTCCTGGCTCATCCGCATGTCCAGCGGAGCGTCTGCCCGGTAGGAAAAGCCTCTGGCGGCATCGTCCAGCTGGTGGCTGGAAACGCCGAGGTCCAGCAGCGCTCCGTTGATCTTGTCGATGCCCAGCTGTTCCAGAGCTTGTCCCGCATAGCGGAAGTTGATCTGCACCACGGTGGCAGGCAGCCCGGCCAGCCGCGCCCGCGCGGTCTGCACCGCGTCCGGGTCCTGGTCCAGCGAGATGAGCCTGCCGCCCTGTTCCGCGTCCAGCCGCAGCGCGATCTGGCGGGAATGCCCCGCACCGCCTGCGGTGCCGTCCAGATAGATGCCTGCCGGGTCAATGGCAAGGCCGTCCAGGCACTCGTTCAAAAGCACAGGTACATGCTCAAACGAGGCCGGGTCAAAGGCTTGTCCGATCGTTTCACTGCCCATAGGGCCCAGCCTCCTTTCTGTCGTTTCAAGTTGCGTATCATCCGGCGATTTCACGCTGTTTTTTCCGTTTTTCGCCGTGTTTTTCTGCCCGCAGGCACACACTGCCCCAAGGCATCTCTCTGATACAGTTTTATTGTAACAAAACCGCCCTGCGAATGCAAGGCTTTTCGGGCTGGTTTTTCTCTCAAAATGTCACAAAAAAAGCCCCTGCAAGCCGTCACTTTTGCTGGCAGGGGCAACTGGGTTTTTCCGACAAACTCCGCTCACTGGGGTTTCCGGGGCGTCTGGCGCAGATTGGCGCGGACGTTCCGGACCTGCGCAGCGTTCTCTGCCATGGTCTCCTCGGTGGTCTTGAGCATATTATCACAGTAGTCGGTCACGGTCTGGCGGACGGTGCGGGCCTCGGTCTGGGCGGCTGAGACGATCTCGGAGGCGCGCTGCTGGGCCGCCTTGACGATCTCCGCCTCGCTGACGAGGATGCGGGCGCGGTCCTCGGCCTTTTTCACGATGGCCTGGGCCTGGGCGTTGGCCGAATCAATGAGCTGGGCGCGGTCGCTGACAATGGACTGTGCCTGCCGCAGCTCCACGGGCAGATTCTGGCGGATCTCGTCCAGATAATCCCGGATCTGCTCCACGTCCACGATCCGCTTGCCGCCCGAAAGGGGCATCCCGGCGCTCTCTTCCAGCGCATCCTCAATGGTATCCAAAAGCTCGTTCACGTTCATTCCGCATCTTCCTCTCCGGCAGGCTGCATGGGCTTCGTGTACTTCCACAGCAGCACCTTGCCATACCTATACTGTTTCTTCAGCGTCAGGCTGCCCACCTCGGCAGGCAGCACAAGGCCGGTCTCGCTCTCGCACAGGGCGATGCCGCCGGGCGCCAGCACCTTTTCCACGCTGGGAAGGATCTTTTCCAGCGTACCACCGTGGAACGGCGGGTCCAGCAGAACCAGGTCGAACTGCTCACGGCAGGCGGAAAGATACCGCGCCGCCTCGCCTATGTTGACGCGGCTGCGGTCGAACACGCCGCAGGTCTTGCAGTTCTTCATCACGATGTTGACGGCCTCGCGGTTCTCGTCCAGGAACACGCACCGTGCTGCCCCGCGCGAGAGGGCCTCGATGCCGAGCTGGCCGCTGCCTGCGTACAGGTCCAGCACCCGTGCGCCGGGCAGGTCGAACTGAACGATGCTGAACATCGCCTCCTTGACCTGGTCGAGGGTGGGGCGGGTGATATCGGTGCCGGGCAGGGCCTCCAGCCGTCTGCCCCGTGCGTCTCCTGCAATGACTCGCATGTGGTTGCCTCCTTTTGCATTCCGTTTTATGTATCTTTATATTATTGTCAAGACACCGTGCTTTGTCAAGGCCCGCGTTGCACTGCGGCCGCAAGTGTGCTAAAATCAGGGCAGAGCGCCCCCTGTTCCGGGGCGCATGGTCAAAAGGAGAGATTCAACGTATGAAAGTCCTGCTCATCAACGGCAGCCCCCACGAAAAAGGCTGCACCTACACCGCTCTGTCCCTCATTGCGGAGGAGCTGAACCGCGCCCACATCGAGACCGAGATCTTCAACGTCGGCACCCGGCCCGTCGGCGGCTGCATCGGCTGCGGCGGCTGTGCCGCAGGCAGCGGCTGTGTCTTTGGCGGCGTGGTCAACGAGGCCATCGAAAAAGCCAGGACCGCCGACGCCTTCGTCTTCGGCAGCCCGGTGCACTATGCCTCGGCCTCCGGCAACATGACCAGCTTTATGGACCGCCTGAGCTACGCAGGCGGCAAGTATCTGGCCTACAAGCCCGCCGCCATCTGCTGTTCGGCCCGCCGCGGCGGCACCACCACCACGCTGGACCAGCTGGTCAAGTACCCGGAGTTCTTCCACATGCCGCTGGTCAACGGCTCCTACTGGGCCATGGTCCACGGCTCCAACCCCGCTCAGGTCCTGCAGGACGAAGAGGGCTGCGCCGTGATGCGGGAACTGGGCCGGAACATGGCCTGGCTGCTCCAGTGCATCGAGGCCGGCAAGGCCGCCGGCATCCGGCACCCGGAGAATCCCCGCCGCCCCATGACGAACTTCATCCGATAAGCAGCCACGCCCGAAAAGCCTGACCGGCACTGCCCGGCTGGGCTTTTCTGCTGCCATCCGCCGCTTTTGTTCCAGAAAAAGTGAGAAATCCCGCAGAAACAGTGCCTGCATCCTTTTTTCGTTCATAACTTTGTGGTAACATGAAGATAAGTATTTTTTACCATGACGGAGAGCAGGCTATGGAACACTACGATTGGAACGACGGCTGGACCTTCACCCCGGTATTCGACCCCGCCATCGTGCGGCCGGAATGTCCGGATCTGCCCCTGACCCCGGTGCGCATCCCGCACACGGTCAGGACGCTGCCCTACAATTACTGCAATGAGAACGATTACCAGCGGCTCTGCGGCTACCGGCGGGAGTTTTTTGCGCCCAAGGAGTGGCAGGGCCGCACGGTCCTGCTGACCTTTGAGGCCGTGGCGCACGATGCCACCGTCTTCTGCAACGGCCGCCGGGTGTTTCATCATGGCTGCGGCTACACGGCCTTTACCGTGGACCTGACCGAATCCCTCCGCCTGGGGGAGCAGAACGTCGTGGCCGTCCGGTGCGACAGCCGGGAAGACCTGAACATCCCGCCCTTCGGCGGGCAGATCGATTTCCTGACCTACGGCGGCATCTACCGCGCCGTCTCGCTGGACGTGAAAGAGCCTGCCTACCTGCGGGACATCTTCATCGAGGCGCAGGCCGAGGGCGATTTCCGCATCTACACCTCCACCGTGGGCGAGACGGTCGGCTGCACCTTGCAGGCCGAGATCCGCAGCCCCGCCGGGAGCCGGGCGCTCTACAGCGGCGAGCTGTCGCTGCCCATCGTGGGCACCCTGAACGGCGTCCACCCATGGAGCATCGGCCACCCCTTCCTGTACACCCTCACCGTGCGGCTCATCCGCCCCGGCACCAGCGGCCTGCCCGACCGGGTGCTGGACGAAAAATCCACCCGGTTCGGCTTCCGGACCCTCCAGTTCGTGGCGGGCGGGCTGTACCTCAACGGCCAGCGGGTGGAGCTGCGCGGCCTGAACCGCCACCAGAGCTACCCCTATCAGGGCTACGCCATGCCGGACAGCATCCAGCAGCTGGATGCCCAGATCCTGAAAAAGCAGCTGGGCTGCAACGCAGTCCGCACCAGCCACTACCCCCAGAGCCAAGCCTTCCTCGACGCCTGCGACGAGCTGGGGCTTCTGGTCTTTGTGGAGATGCCGGGCTGGCAGCACATCGGCGACGAGAGCTGGCAGGCGCAGGCATTGCAGAACTGCCGCGAGATGGTCTGCCAGTGCCGCAACCATCCCAGCGTCTTTCTGTGGGGCGTACGGGTCAACGGCAGCCCCGACGATGAAGCGTTCTACAAGCGCACCAATGAGGCCGTCCGGCGGCTGGACCCCACCCGCCCCACCGGCGGTGCCCACATCCGCCGCAAAGACCAATTGCTGGAAGACGTCTACGCCTACAACGATTACTCCTACACCGGGCGGGGGGCTGGCTGCGAGAACCGCTCCGCCGTCACGCCCGACCTGCGCAAGGGCTACCTCATCAGCGAGTTCGGGGGCCAGCAGTTCCCGGCCAAGACCTTTGACGACGAACCGCACCGGCTGGCCCAGGCCCTCCACCACGCGGCCGTCCTGAACGATGCCATCGCCCAGCCGGGCGTGGCGGGCAGCTTTGGCTGGTGCATGGCCGATTACAACACCCACCGGGAGTTCGGCAGCGGCGACCGCATCTGCTACCACGGTGTGCTCGACTCGTTCCGGAACCCGAAGCTCTCCGCCGCTGTCTATGCCAGCCAGAAGACGCCCCGCTCTCCCTCCGACATCGTGCTGGAAGTTTCGTCCAGCATGGCGCTGGGCGACCACCCCGGCGGGTTTGCCGGGGCCTGCTGGGTGTTCACCAACGCCGAGAGCGTCCGGCTCTACCGCGGCAACGATTTCATTGCCGAGTTCAGCCCGGACCGCCGGGGCCGGTTCGCGGCGCTGCCCCATCCGCCCATCGAGGTGCAGGATTTCGTCGGTTCCCTGCTCGAAAAGTATGAGGGGCTGGACCCCGTGGTCGCGCCGCAGGTGGCCTCCATCCTCAACGAGATGCGCCGGGACGCGCTGAGCCTTTCGCCTCTGAGCCGGGCGCGGCTGCTCTCGCTGCGGCTGAGCTGGAATGACCTGCTCCGGATGTACTACAAGTACATCGGCGTCCTCGGCTCGCCCTCCAGCGTCTACCGGTTCGAGGCCGTGTGGCATGGGCGCACCGTCCGCACCGTGGTGCGGGAGCCGGTGCAGAGCGTCCGGCTGGAGTGCACGGTCTACAATCCCCTGCTGACGGACGGCCCCACCTGGGACTGCGCTGCCGTCAGCCTGCGGGCCATCGACCAGAACGGCAACTTCCTGCCCTACTGCGGCGAGGCTGTTCAGCTGAGCGTGGAAGGCCCGGTCAAGATCCTCGGCCCCAGCGTCGTGCCGCTGCGGGGCGGCATGGCGGGCACCTACCTTGCCACCACCGGCCGGGCAGGCCGCGCCGTGCTCCACTGCAAAATGGAGGGCGCGCTGGACACCGAAGCCGTGCTCACGGTGCGCAAGCGTTCTTAAATCCCGTCCTTTCATGATAGATTTGCACTCCGTTCAAAGTTTTATCATGTTTGGCTGATATTCTATGGGTGTAAAGAGTTTATGGGACGGCTTCGGCCGTCCCCTTTTGAAGAGTTTGAGGACAAAGGACTGTACGATTATGAGAGAAAAACTTCGCCGCTTTATGATCGGCCGCTACGGCACCGACGGCCTGAACCAGTTTCTGAGCATCGCCTCTCTGGTTCTGCTGCTCATCGCCATCGTCAGCCGCATCAGCCTGTTCACCTGGCTGGGTGTGGTGCTGCTGGGCTTCTGCTATTATCGCACCTTCAGCCGCAACATCTCAAAGCGGACCGAAGAGAATTACAAGTTCTACACCCTCAAAGACCGGGTGGACAACAAGTTCCGGGGCCTGAAAGAGCAGTGGGCCAACCGCAAGGTCTACCACTATTACCGCTGCCCCCAGTGCCGCCAGAAGCTCCGTGTGCCCCGCGGGCGCGGCCGCATCCAGATCTCCTGCCCCCGCTGCGGCACCCAGTTCATCAAGAAGAGCTGAGCCATGTTCGGATATGTGATCCCGAATCAGGCTGCGCTTTCGCCGGAAGCGCAGGCGCGGTACCGCTCAGCCTACTGCGGGCTCTGCCGCCGCATCGGTGCGCTGCACGGCCTGCGCGGGCGGCTGACCCTGAGCTATGACCTGACCTTTTTGGATCTGCTGCTCTCCAGCCTGTACGATGGTGAGACCCCGCTGCACACCGGCGCAGACCACTGCCCCATCCACCCCATCCGGAAGGTGGACTGGCGTTCCAGCGGGCCAACCGATTACTGCGCCGACCTGAGCGTTGCGCTCCACTACTACAACGCGCAGGACAAGTGGAACGATGACCGCAGCCTGCTGGGGCTGGGGTTCGAGGCGCTGCTCGCCGCCCCCACTGCGGCAGCCGCCGAACGCTGGCCCCGGCAGTGCAGCGCCATCCGCGCCTGTCTGGACCGGCTGGCGCAGTACGAGACCGAGGGCAGCGAAGACCTGGACGCCGTATCCGGCTGCTTTGGCGACCTGATGGCGGAATTGTTCGACTACAAGCAGGACCACTGGTCCCCGGAGCTGCGCAGCATCGGCTTTCATCTGGGCAAATACATCTACCTGCTGGATGCCTACGACGACCTCGACCGCGACCTGAAAAAGGGAGCCTACAACCCGCTGCGCAGCCTGCACCAGCTGCCCGGCTACGAAGAAGAGATGCGGGAGATCTTCGAGCTGCTGCTCGCCAACTGTGCCCGCAGTTTTGAGCGCCTGCCCTGCGTGGAGGATGTGGACCTGCTGCGGAACATCCTCTACTCCGGCGTCTGGCTCAAATACAACTGCAAACATGCAAAAAATCCCCCCAGAGCCGCCGAATGAGGCGGTTTCTCTTGATTTTTCAGGCGTTGTCCTGTACACTTAATTTTGTTCGTGCGGCAGCAAGGCCGCGCAAGTTCGTAGAGACGTGAGGAAGTTGATCCATGAAAGACCCCTATGAGGTGCTGGGCATCCAGCGCGGAGCCAGCGAGGAAGAAATCAAAAAAGCCTATCGTGCCAAGTGCAAGCGCTGGCACCCCGACCTGAACCCCAACGACCCCACGGCCGAAGAGCACTTCAAGGAAGTGCAGGCGGCCTACGACGCCATCACCAAAGGGGAGACCGGCCCCCAGAACGGCGGCTACGGCAACCCCTACGGCCAGCAGCAGAGCTATGGCGGCTTCTACAACAGCGGCTATCAGCAGGGCTACAGCCAGCAGGACGGCGACTGGGACTTCGGGTTCGACCCGTTCGGTTTTGGGTTTGGGTTCGGCGGCTACCAGCAGCAGAGCGGGCCGGGCTTCAGCAGCGCGGACACGCCCGAACTGCAGGCGGCGCGCAACTTCATCGTGAACCGCCGCTACGCCGAGGCCCGCCGTGTGCTGGACGGCATCGCGAACCGCACCGCCCGGTGGTATTATCTCTCGTCGCTGGCGAACCAGGGCCTGGGCAACAGCATCGACGCCCTGCAGGACGCCCGCCGCGCCGCCCAGATGGAGCCGGGCAACACCGAATACCAGGTGCATCTGCGCAATCTGCAAAGCTCCGGCCGCACCTACCGCACCCAGACGACCTATGCCCAGCCGGGCGGCCTGATGCGCTGGTGCTGGAGCATGATCCTGCTGAACCTCCTCTGCAACTGCTGCTGCGGCGGCTGGGGCTGGGGCTGGCGGTTCCGGGGCATCTGATCTCCGCTGTTCCTGATACAAAAGACCCCTGCCATGCAGCTGCACGGCAGGGGTCTTCTCATCGTCTGATCGTTTTACTGGATGATGATGGTGCGGGTGATCTTCTCGCAGGAGTAGTTGCCGCCCACGGTCGCGGTCTGGACATACTCGCCCGGCTGGGTGGGCAGGGTGTCGGACTTGCTGCCGAACCAGCCGCCCTTTTTATAGGTGTAGCTGATCTTGCCCTCCGGAACGGGCTGGCCGTCCACTTCCAGCACGGCGCTCAGGTCGTAGTTCTGTGCTTCCTCCACGGTCATCGTTTCGGGCACTTCCTGCGCCCAGTAGGTGCGGACGCCTTCCGTCTTCGGCTTGATGCGGAACATGGCTACACCGGCGGTGTTCACGTCGCCGGATTCCAGCGCCACTGCACCGGCCACATAGTTGCCGGACTCGGTCGGCTGTTCATCCACGTAGATGCGGCTGAAGGCACCATCCGGCAGGAATTTTCGGATGAGTTCCAGCGCCAGCTTCAGGCCGGTGGAAACATCTTTGATGGTAGGCATATAGAATTGCAGCACATCCATCACCGAAACGACCTCGTCGGCCACCCGCAGCAGTACGCTCACGTCGTTGCCGTCAATGAGCTGCTTGATGTAGGCGTAGAGGTTGAATTCTTCCTGCTGATCCGGCGTAGCGGACATCTTGCGCGGCAACGGGATCAGCTTGAGCAGGGTGCGGATCTTGTCCGAGAGGACCAGCGTCACATAGCCCTTTGCCTCACCCTTGGTGCCGATGACCACGCCGATATACTGGGTGTCGGCGGGTTTGGTCACGACGCTGAGGGTGAACGGCGAACCATAAACCAACTCACCCGACGTGGTCAGGCGGATGGAAACGACATCATTGCTTTCCTCGACATCTGCACTTTCTGCGGCGGGCAGCAGATCCCCCGCCGACGCTGCAAACGCCGGGGTAACGGCCACGCTCAGCGTCAGAAGGACGGCGAGCAGCAGCGAGATCATCCTTTTGGTCTTCATATGGCAGACCTCCTGTTTGCATTTCAAAGGTTGCGGTCGTGCGGCGGGAAACTTCCCGCCGGGCCAAAAATTGCTTTGGGCCAACTTTATTTTACCGCATCCTGCCCTTTGGGTCAATAACGGGATTCAAGTAACTCAAAATTTTGATATAAAAACTGCCGCCGTGATTTTTTACGGCGGCAGTTTAAGCAGTTGTTGCTTACTTGGACACTCGATATTTTTCGATTTCGTCTGCTAATGCTTGAATTTTCTCTTTCGTATAGGAGACAGCGCCCTTGTAATTTGAAATGTACTCTTCGAGAACATCCGATTTCAGCAACTTCACTTTTGAGTTTTCTGCGCCTTGAATAATGGCTTTCGGATTTGCAATGGCCAGAATGCTTATAATGGGAACGTCATCTCCGACGATAGACCGAAGCACCGCTTCATGTCGTCTGGACTGTTGCAACGGATTCCGTTCGCCGACCTTTCGGCCATCACTTTGCTCACGTATCCAGTTACCATCCCGGTCAATGATGATTTTCCCCGTATAATTCTTGGTTTCAATATTGAAGACGCCTTGCGGCCCAATCACAATATGGTCAAACTCCTGTGGTTCATCCACAAAATCCTTATTGTTCAGAACGATGGCCTTTGTTCCATACTTTCCGGACGCATCTTTTTCCAGCTTGATATAGTCACCCACAAGCCACTTCAAAGCATACTCGACTTCTTCCTCACCTTTTTCACCATATTGGCGGGATTCTCTGTACTTTTTCTCTTTGACCGCTTCTCTGGCTTCTTCCGGTGAGTCGGTGTTGTAAAAATACATCAGTGCTCGGTCTAAATCTTCCTGCGGGATTTCTTTCCGGGCATCTTTTTTGCGGTTGATTTCATTCAGATAATCGCTGATAAAGACCTGTGCATTCTGGTAGAACTCCAAGTAATCTGCAAACGCCTCTTTGATCTCCTCCCGCTTTGCGCTTGAGACTGCACGTTCCACGTATTCAAAATTCTCTTTGTACCCAAAATACTTTTTCAGCGCCAACTGGAATGGCTCTTTTCTATCGCGCCAATCGACTAGTTCTTTCTTCTGTTCTGGAATTTCACCATCACGGAAGTCTCCCTTTTGCGCAAAGAGCATTCGCATGGATTGAATGTACTTTTGAAGTGCAGTTTTTCGCTTTTCTGCGATCGTCTCATCTACTTCTCGCGTCGATGGCGCACCGTAGAACTTCATTCTGGCAATCGGATACGTCGGGGCATCACACAGATAGTTTAGAGCTTTTTGCACATCCCAATCATCCGGAAGACGATATCTTTCATCCTCGATTCCATGGTAGAAATCATATACCTCATGGAAGTACAGTTTTATACCAATCAAAGCATTCGAATAAAATTCCAGATAGGGAGCTTTTGCAGTTTCTTGCAGAACTTTTTGCAGTTCACGTTCTTCGTTTTCCTTCTTACGCCTTTCTGCAATTTTCCTGCCACGTTCCAAAAACGCATTATAATCGTAGTAATTGTAGTTGTTATCGTAATCGGAATATCTATTTTCTATTTCATTTATCGGCTGATTCTGCAACACCTGCTTTCGAGCTTTTTCACATTCATTATACTTTTGATTTGCTTCATAAATTCCCGGATCAGAATGCGCCCACTCGATCAGTTCCGCTTTCAGTTTCGGGATGCTTCCATATCTTTTCTCAAAGCCAGCATCCACTTCGTTCTGCCGCTGTTCTCTTTCCTCCTTATCTTTTTGGGCCTGTTCCGCAATCAGCCGTTTTTCAGTTGCACTGCGGTTCTCAGGGAGAACGGAAGTCAAAAGAGCATACGCTTCTTGCAAATCATCTACCAGATAAAATTTTTCTCCGCCTATATGGTAGTAATTGCTATACTGGTTATAGAATTGCTCCAATAAGTCTCCTTCATCCCATTTATCTTCTCTCCAATAATCTCCATACGGAATTGAAGGAAGCGCCGCCTTACCATCTCTGTCAATGATTTCTTGAACGAGTAGTTCATAAAACTTATGCGTTATTCGTCCCCGTGAGCTATCCATCCAATCACGGGAAAGTTTCATCTGCGATTTCAAATTTGTGCTATAATAGTTACCACTTTTTCTTATAAAGTTGATAACTCTTTCCGGCGCGCCTTCTTTATCGTACAGAAATCTTATAATCTTTCCTTCAATAATTCCTACAAATTTCTCGTGTAGAAGAATTTCACCTTCCGAAAAAAGTTTTTCTTTTTTATAAATAACATCACGCATCTGAACGGTTTTTAGTTCGTCATAATCTACAACACATTCGCCCAAATTGACAATGCGCTTATCCGTATCAATCCTCATTAGGCATATTCCTTTCAAATTGCGTTTATTAAACTGTCCTTGCTTTACAGCTTGCTCAGCTGGGGGCCCTGGGCGGTATCCTTGACAGCCCATCCCATCTCGGTCAGCTGGGCGCGGATGGCATCGGCGGTGGCCCAGTCCTTGGCTTTCTTGGCCGCAGCGCGCTTTTCGACCAGCTCGGTCACTTCGGCGGGCACCTCGTCCTTCCTGCGGTTGTACATCAGGCCCAGCACGTCGGTGATCTCGTCGAACGCCTTGGCGGCAGCTTCAAGCGCTTCTTTGGTGGAAGAAGCGGACAGGGTGTTGATTTCCTTGACCAGATCGAACACCGCAGCCAGCGCATCGGGGGTGTTCAGGTCGTCGTCCATGGCCTTGCAGAACTTGGTGCGGGCCTCGTCGGCCTTGGCCTTCAGGCTCTCGTCGGTGCCGAACTCGCTCTTGCTCAGGGCGAAATCGAGGTTTTCGCGGCAGGTGTACAGGCGCTCCAGGCTGTTCTTGCAGCTCTCGATGAGGTCTACGGTGTAGTTCAGCGGCATCCGGTAGCCTGCGGTCAGCATGAAGTAGCGGATGGGCTCATAGCCGTAGAGGTTGGCCACATCGCGGACGGTGAAGAAGTTGTGCAGGCTCTTGGACATCTTCTGATTGTCCACATTGATGAAGCCGTTGTGCATCCAGTAACGGGCAAACGCACAGCCGTTGGCGCACTCGCTCTGGGCGATCTCGTTCTCGTGGTGGGGGAAGATAAGGTCCTGCCCGCCGCAGTGCAGGTCGATGGTCTTGCCCAGATGGGTGCGGCTCATGGCGCTGC